>CAAGKR010093984.1_pt1 | contig 108301 bp, 94 predicted proteins | sample 2556971 | NCBI WGS metagenome assembly CAAGKR01 (sample SAMEA5207829, study PRJEB30636) | soil metagenome | biome: forest; feature: boreal; material: soil | place: USA | collected 2011-09 | depth 1 m | reverse complement strand
GGTGAAGACCGGCCGCAGTTGCATCAACTTCAAGAAACTCGAGGACCTGAAGCTCGACGTCGCGATGGGGCTCGTGAAACAGGCCGCGAAATCCGGAGGCATCAATGCCGTGGTGTGATGGGGCGCAACGAGCAGTCACCGAACCCGCCACCCTCCGCCGCCCCGCCTATCTCTAACTAAGGATGACGGGCGCGCTTTAGTAACTGTCGGCCGCGCCTCATTCCGATTTGGACTCGGTTTCCAAGTTCGCGGGTGGCTGCAGGCTGATCATCGTCGGCCTGTCGCGGTCCGCATGGAGAACCAGTTTGTCCACGGAGCAGGTCAGCTCGACGGTCTCAGCGACGCAGAGAAAGGACATAAATGCAGGGTGCCGAACTCGAAGGGGTGCTGTCCGAACGTTCATTCCGAGAAATGCTGGATCCAGCCGGAACGAATCAAGGGAGTATGCAAAAAAATTTCTCTTGATTAGCGAGAGTTTTCAAAAATGCGTTACTGTTATTCCCGCGGCTTCCAAATCGCTGCGGATTCGGCGGCCAAAGTCTACCGCCGACGGCCCATCCCCGTGCAGACATATGGTTTCCGCATCCACCTGGATTTGGGTGCCGTCCGCGCTCGTAATGGTTCCAGCTTCAGCAATCTGAAGGGCCTGCCTCGAAACTTGGTCGGCGTCGGCGATGACCGAGCCCAGCTGCGACCGTGGCATGAGCGATCCGTCTCGCCGGTAGGACCGGTCGGCAAAGGCCTCGCCAACCACCCTCACACCCTGGCCCCGTGCGACGGAGGCAAGGAGGCTGCCGGCCAAGGCTACGAGGGTCCATTTCCGGCCATATTCATTGGCCTCGCAGGCAAGCGCCGCGACAATCGCATTTGCCAGTGCCGCGTCCCGCGAAGCCATGTTGTAGAGTGCGCCGTGAAGCTTGACGTGCCCCACCCTCGCGCCAAGGCCCTCAGCAATATCCCTCAGCATCCTCGCCTGCCCAAGGACGAGGCCCGCCGCGGCCGCGGGATTGATCGAAAGCTCCTTCCTCCCAAAATTCTCGCGGTCCGCAAAGCCCGGATGGGCGCCGATCGCGACTCCGTGCGATTGAGCGAGCGCGATCGCCTGGCGCATCGTGCCCTCGTCACCGGCATGAGCGCCGCAAGCGATATTGACGGAGGAGACAAGAGGCACGAGGTCTCGGTCGGTCCCGTAGCCCTCCCCCACATCCGCGTTCAGGTCGATCGTTTCACGCTTCATGAGGGCCTCACCTTCGCGGCCAGTCCCTGGCGCAGGAGGGCGAGACTGTGCTCCCATGCATGCGAAAGCGCATGCGCCTCCGCGAGCGAGGTCTTCCTGAAGCGCACCCCGTCGCCCGGGGCAAGCTGCGCCAGGAGCGGAATATCGACCGCTGCGACATGGGCCACCCGCGGATAGCCGCCCAGCGTCTGGGCATCGGCCATCAGGACAATGGGGTTTCCGTCCGGCGGAACCTGGATCGTGCCCGGTGCGACTGCGGTCGAGATAAGGTCGTCGCGGGATGCGCGGACGAGCTTCGGCCCGTCCAATCGTATTCCCATGCGGTTTGACCGCGCGGTAACCCCGAAGCGCGCCGAGTAAAGCGCGTTGCCGAATTCTGCCGCGTGGGCGCCTGGGATCACGCGAACGGTGGGCTCCCGCGAGTAACGCGGGAACATCCGCTCATCCAGGCTCCAGTGGCCGGTGAGTTCGCGCCCCGCCGGAAGCGAGCGGATGGTGTCGCCGTCACGGAGCGACCGGCCGTGGAAGCCCCCGATGCCTGCGGCGAGGAAGGTTCCGCGGCCGCCCATCACCTGCTCAACGTCGAATCCCCCCGAGATCGAAAGGTACGCGCGGCAGCCTTGGAGGCGCCTTCCAAACTTGAGCCTGCCCCCAGCCTCGAACCGCACGGGTTTCCAGGGCGCGACGCCCTCGTAACGGGCCCCGCATACGGCGACCCACGCGGCCTCAGGGAATTCGAGCTCGGGGCCCGTAAGCGTTATCTCAAGCGCCGGAGCATCCTCCGCGTTGCCGACAAGCATGTTTGCGATACGCAACGCGAACGGGTCCGCCCCGCCCCCGAATGGGACGCCTTCGGCAAGGTGCCCCCGTCTGCCCAGGTCCTGGACCGTCGTAAGCATCCCGGCGCGGATGACGTTTACTTCCATGACTCGAGCTCGGCCGCGGAAATCACTGTGAAGCGAACGTGGTCCCCCGGCTTCAGAAGCGACGCGGGCTCCTGGTACGGTCGAAAAAGAGTGATCGGCGTCCGTCCAATGATATGCCAGCCGCCGGGAGAATCGACTGGATACACTCCGGTCTGCGAGCCGCCGATGGCGACGGATCCGGCAGGCACCCTCTGTCGGGGCGTGTCGAGCCGCGGAATGCGGAGCGATTCGTGAAGTCCGCCAAGATACGGGAAGCCCGGAGTGAAGCCGATCGCGTGGACCAGGTAGTCGGCGCCCGAGTGAAGCGCCACAGCCTCGGCGACGCCCATCCTGCAATGCGCAGCGACGGCCGCCAGGTCGGGACCGAAGTCGCCGCCGTAGCAGACCGGGATCTCGAGCCGCCGGCCCGGGACCGCGCGCGGCGCGGCCCTAGCGCCCGCCGCGCAGGACTTCAGGAAGCGGCAGACTGCGTCGTAGGCGTCGCCGGGGGGCTCGGAGAACTGTGCCGGGTCGTAGAACGCGGTGACGCTTGAGTAGGCCGGAACGACATCGGTGATGCCGGCCCGCTTCGCGGCGACGATCGTTTCCGCAAGGCTGAGGACGGAGGCGAGCGTCGCCGCATCAATTCCGGAGCCGAGGGTGGCGACGACCGCCGAATCGCCCAGGGGCTCGAGCTTCATGGGTGCGCCTCAGCCCGCCCGCAGCAGCTTCTCGGCGTGCGCCAGCGCGCTTTTCGCGTTCCGGTCGCCGAGCATTCGCGCGAGCTCGGCCACGCGTCCCCTGCGGTCGGCGTGTATGGGCTCGATGGTCACGACGGCCCTGTCCCCCGACTGGTCCTTGAGGACCACAAAGTGGCTGGAGGCCTGCGCGGCGACCTGGGGAAGGTGGGTGACGCAGAGCACCTGGTGGCGCTGCGCGATCGCCGCCATCCGCTCGCCGACCACGCTGCCGATTTCGCCGCCCACATTGGCGTCGACCTCGTCGAAGACGAGGACCGGGACCGAGTCGAGGTCGGCAAGGATGGCCTTCAGGGCCAGCATGACGCGGGCGAGTTCCCCGCTCGAAGCGATTCGGCTGAGGGGGAGGGGGGCCTCACCCACGTTGGGCGAGAACAGGAACTCGCACCCGCAGTCGCCCGTGGGCCCAAGCCCCGGTGCGTCCGTGATCGCAACCCGGAACTCCGCCTTCTCAAAGCCGAGCTCCGCGATTCCCGCCGCAGCGACCTTGGAAAGGCTCTTGGCCGCCTTCTCGCGAGCCGCGCGCAGGAGGGAGGCGGACGCCCTCGCCTCGCGCGCGGCGGCCTCGATTTGCCGGTCCAGGCGGGCGAGCGTGCCCTCGATGTCACCCTGCGACGATACACGCAGGCGCATGGCCTCTCGCGCCGCCGCAACGGAGCGGACGTCAGGCCCATGACGGCGCCTTGCCTCAAGCCATGCATTCATTCGCTCCTCCAGGGACTCCCCACCATCCGGTTCGGACTGGAGTTCGCGTCCGAGCGATCCGAATTCGGCGGCGAGTTCGCCAAGCTCTGCCGATGCGGCCGACAACCGGTCGGCGAGCGCTTTGCTCGCGGGATCGACCGCCTCGAGCCGCCGGGACTCGCGCACCATGGCCGCGATCCGAGTCAGCGCGCCGTCATCACCCGAAAGGCCCGCCTCGAGCCCGGAAGCAAGCGTCATGATCTCCTGCGCTTTGCTCATCCTCTGGAAATCACGCTCAAGCGACTCGATCGCCTCCTCGGAAAGCTCGAGGCGATCCAGCTTCGCCAGCTGTGCCTCAACGAACGCAATCTCGTCCGGCGAAAGGCGCGCCTCGGATGCCAGGCGCTCGCTCTCGGCCTGAAGGTCGCACCATGCCCTGTAATGCGCGGCATACGCCTCTAATGCGGGGCCGGCGTTGCCGTAGAGATCCAGAAGTTCAAGCTGGCAGGACTCTTTCAGCAGGCGCCGGGGCTCGCTCGGGCCATGAAAATCGATCCAGAGCTCCCCGATTGTCTGGAGCGCGGACAGGGTCGCCATCCCGCCGTTGACGGTGATCTTGGGCGCTCGCTCGCGCGATATGCTGCGCTTGAGCAAAAGCAGGCCCTCATCGCATGCGGGAAGGTCGAGCTCCGAAAGGACCGCGTCGATCCTGCGCGAGTCCTTGAAATGGAGAGACGCCTCGACATCGCAGGCCGGCGCCCCCTGCCGGATCACTGCCTTGTCGGCCCGCTCGCCGGCGAGAAGCGAAAGCGCCCCAATGAGTATGCTCTTGCCGGCGCCCGTTTCCCCTGTGACCGCAGCAAACCCCGGGTCGAAGTCCACCGACACGTGGTCGAGGAGCGCCAGGTTTCGGATGCTGAGCGACTGAAGCATGGGGGTCGTCCGGGCGATCGCGTGTCGGCTAAGTCTGCTCGCGCGGCAGCAGGGGAAGGAGTTTCTTGATGTCCTGCACGGAGTCCCGGTGGCAGACGAGGACGGCGTCGTGGGTCTCAACGACCACCAGGTCGCTCAGCCCGCAGAGCGCGATCACCCGGCCGTTGCTGACGGCAATCGTGTTCGTCGTGCCGACGGAAACGACGGAGCCCCGTGAGACGTTGCCCGAAGCGTCGGCGGCGTGATGCGTGGGAAGCGCGGTCCAGGCGCCGACGTCGTCCCAGTCAAATTCCGCGACGACCGTGGCGACCGAGGTCGCCTTCTCGAGGACCGCGTAGTCAACAGAGATCTTGGGCAACGCGTGAAACCGCCTTTCAAGGTAGCCGGCCGGGTTGCCGGCGGGAAAATCCCTCACGAAGGCGCCGAGCGCGGGCGCACTCCGGTCGACCTCGTGCAGGAACCGGTCCACGCTCCAGACGAACATCCCGGCGTTCCAAGCGAACCGCTTGCTCCTCAGGTAGCCCCGGGCCGTTGCAGCGTCGGGTTTTTCGACGAATCGCTTCACGCGCAGGAGGCGGCTGCCATCGGAGCCCTTGGCGAGCGGGCCCCCCAGCTCGAGGTACCCGAACCCCGTCGCGGGGTAGCTCGGGGGAATGGCAAAAGTGAGGAGGTTGGCCGAAGTCGCGTCCTTCCCCTTCCCGCCGGCCCACCTCAGGGCCTGCGTCAGCTGCATGCCAAAGCGCTTCGTGTCCTTGATCAGGGAGTCCGCGGGAAGGAGGGCCACGACGCCGTGCGGATCGCGGGCCCTGACGAGCCCCGTCGCGAGAGCCGCGGCCGGCGCCGTGTCCCTCTTGGAGGGTTCCGCAATGATCTGCCCGCGGGGAAACCGCGGGAGCGCCTTCCGGATAAGGGGGACCTGGGCCTTGCTGGTCAGGATCCAGATGTTTCGGTCCGCGACCACGCCCTTCAGGCGAAGGATCGTCTCCTCGAGGAGCGTCCTCTCTGAAAACAGCTTCAAAAGGTGCTTCGGCGCGCTGGCGCGGCTCATTGGCCAGAGGCGCTCGCCGCTTCCGCCCGCCATGATGCAAGCGTGGAACCTGGAGTTGGCTTTCATTGTGTTACCCGGCGAGATTCAATGGCGAACGGGCCTGCGCCAAGCCGGAATGGAGGTCCGCGGCCGAATTCGCCGCCCGTCAGTGGCGGACAACGATCTTTCCAAACTGGCCGCCCTGTTCCATGAGGTCAAACGCTTCGACAGCCCTCGCGAACGGAAAAACGTCGCTGATGACGGGCTTGAGCGCGTGGCCCTCCACAAAATCATTCATGGCGCGCCAGTCGGCGGCGCTTCCCATGGTCGATCCGAGAATCGACAGCTGCTTCCAGAAGACCTTCCTTAAGACCATCTCTGGCGCGTTGCCGCGGGTCGCACCGAAGAACGCGATCCTGCCCCCGGGCGCGGCCGCGTCGATCAGGTTGGCGAAGCCGGGGCCGCCCGCGCTGTCAATGATCACGTCAAAGGGTCCGGGAGCCTTCACGGCGTCCGCTGCCCAGCCGTCCCTGTCATAGCGAAACCCCCCCCTTGCCCCCAGCTTGACGGCTCCAGCGATCTTGTCGTCGGAACTCGACGTGACCCAGGCCTCGTTTCCAGAGGACACTGCGAACTGGAGCGCGAAAAGGGCTCCTCCCCCGCCAATGCCCGTCACGAGCACCCGCTCCCCCTTTTGAAGGTGCGCCCGGCTCATGAGTGCCCGCCAGGCCGTGAGCCCGGAGAGAGGCAGCGCAGCCGCCTCCTCCCAGCTCATTGAGGCGGGTTTTGCGGAAAGCTGGGCAACAGGAACTGCGACCTTGTCCGCCAGTGTCCCGTCGCGGGGAAGCCCGAGTATCGAGAAGTCCGGCCCCTGAGCGCTTTCCGAGGGGCCCCAGTTGAAGCCGGGATAGATCACAACCTCCCGGCCTACCCAGGAAGCGTCGGCGCCCGTTCCGACGGCTGTGACGGTACCCGCGCCGTCCGACCCAGGTATGCATGGAAACTTGAGCCCCGCGTACTGCCCCTTTTTGATCCAGACGTCGCGGTGGTTGAGCGCGGCCGCCTTCAGCTCGATCAGGGCCTCCCCGGCCTGCGGGACCGGCTCCGGAACATCCGCGAAGCCGATCTTACCCACGGACTCGATCCGGACGGCGCGCATAGGATTCCGGTTCGCTCAGATGTGAACGATCACGTCCTCAGCCTTGAAGCGCACCTTGGCCGCCAGGGCGTACTTGTCCTCCGCGGACCTGTAGCCCGCGGCGCACACGCATAGCGCGGAGTAGCCCATCGCGGTCAGCCCAAGGATTTCGTCGAACTTCTCCGGCTCGATCCCCTCCATCGGGCATGTGTCGACGCCGAGCAGCGCAGCCGATGTCATGAATTCCCCGAGCGCGATATAAACCTGGCGCGACATCCACATGTCGAGGTAGCCGCCCGAGCGCGCCTTTTCGACGGCGCCCGAGACCATCTCGCGGTATCCTTTGAGGCTTTCCTCCGTGACTCCGCGGACTTCCATGATCCGCTTGAAGAAGTGCTCTATGTCCGTGTCGCCGTAATTCTTGCGCCCTGCGAATACGACGAAGTGGGAGCAGTCCAACGGCTGGGGCTGGCCGTGGGCCGCCGCAGAAAGCCTTTTTCTGGTCTCAGGGTTCCGCACCACGACGAATTTCCAGGGCTGGAGGCCGGCGGACGAGGGCGACAGAATGAGGGCCTCCTCGAGAGTCGCCCAAGTCGCGTCCGGGATCTTTTTCGCCGTGTCGAATTTCTTGGTGGCGTAGCGCCAGTGAAGCGCTTCGGTGACGGTGGCGGCTGAGACGGGTGTTGGAGCCATGGAACCCAGAACGAGTCGCGGTTGGCCTGTTTGTCAAAGCGCCGCCCGGAATAGTCGCCCGATGAAAGGCATGCGCGCCAGCATCACCTCCAGCTCCGTCCGTCCCTCGATCTTCAGCTTCCACAGGACCATGCCGTACGTGATCACGCCGACAGGAATGAGTCCAAAGACCGCGATGAGGCCCGCTCCATGGAGCCCGCGGACCATTTGCCAGCCGCCGCCCACAATGACCGCCATCGCGGCGGTCGCGCCCAGCACCTTGGCGAGGCTGGGCAGGAGCGGGGCAAAGTGCATGTCCGGCAGTCGCCGCACAAGCGCCCGGCCGAGCAGGAACGTCTGCGCGATGATCGCAGTCGTGCTCGCCAGGACGATGCCTATGACCCCGAACCAGCGTATCAGGATGAGTGTTGCCGTGATGTTGATCACAAAATCCACCAGCGCCACCCGCACGGGAGTCTTCGTGTCCTTGATGGCGTAGAAGGCCCGCACGGTCAGGTTGACGACCGAAAAGAACGGCAGGCCGATCACCATGATGGAGAGCATGAGCGCCATCTGGCGCACGTCCGCGTCGGTTGCCACGCCATGTTTGTAGATCAGGCGGACAATCGGTCCGCTCAGAAGCGCCAGCCCCACGGCCGCCGGGAAATTGATGATCAGGATAAGCCGGATCCCCTTCTGGAAGTCACTCGCCATCGCCCCGAAATCCTTTTTGACGGCATGGGCCGCGATCAAAGGGTAAACAACCGTCGAGACCGCCACCGCGAAGACGCCGATCGGGAATTCCATCAGCCGGTTGACGGTGTAGAGATAGGTTGCGGAGGAGTCGTCCAGCGAAAACGCAAGGAAGCGCGAGACCGAAAAATTGATCTGGTAGATGGCCGTGCCGAATATTCCCGGGGTCATAAGGAGCGCGATCTCGCGCACCCGAGGCGAAAGCCCCAGGTCGAAGCGCGGACGCCAGCCCAGCGAGATCAGCACGCCTGCCGGCACCGCCATCTGCAGCACGCCGCCCGCGAGGACGCCCGCGCAGAGCCAATGAATCTCTCCCAGCGGTGAATTCGCGAAATGGAGCCCAGCGCCCGCCAGGGTCGCGATCATCGCCAGGTTGAGCCAGATCGGGGAGAGCGCCGGCTCGACGAAATGCCCGTAGACGTTCAGGGTCGCGCTGAAGGCCGCCGCCAAGCTCACCAGGGCAAGGTAAGGAAAGAGGATGACCGCCAGGTCCGCCGCGAGGTACCACTTCGCCTCCTGGCCGGGGATGATCCGGGAATGGCTGAACACGGCCATCGCCAGCAGCACGAGCAGGCCCGTGATCACGATGAGCCACGACGCGACCTTGGAAAGCAGGCTGAACGTTCCCGGCCGCCCGTGGGCGTGAAGCTCCTCCTGGAGCGTCGGCACGAACGCGGCGGTCATGGATCCCTCCGCGAGGAGCCGGCGGAAAAGGTTCGGCAGGATGATCGCCGTGTTGAACGCGGAATACAGCGTGCCCGCGCCGAAGATAGCAAAGGCCAGCGAGTCGCGCACGAGCGCGAGCACCCGCGAGACGACCGTCAGGAACGAAAGGACCCCGATACTCTTGAGGCTCTTCGACACGCAGGCTTCAGCCCCGGCCTAAGGCGCCTTCAGCCTCAGCTTCGTGCCCTCAAGGGAGACGTCGACAAGCTTGGACCAGGCCCCCTCGACGTCGTCCGGCGCCGGCTGGGCAAAAAGGAGCTTCCTCAGGATCCAGCTCCGGAAGAAGATCATCCTCTGCATGGGGCAGCCCCCCACGTAGATCGATTCCGGGTCGAACTCGAAAATGGACCCGCTCTTCCTGAAGACGCCGGTCGACTGGACGATGACCGGGACGCTCACGCCGAGCAGGGTGAGCGTTGCTGTATCCGAGAACTGGATTTTTCCCTCGCGGATCCGGGCGTTGATGGCGCTCGTCTCGATTGTCTTCGGATCATTCGAGGCGGCCGATTTGTCGCCCGGCTTCGGCGCCGGTGTCATGGGCTTTGCAATGCTGGCGAAAAATCCGTTGATCTCCCCCTCGTCGAGCACGACGGACTCGCCCGCGACGAGCTGCCTGCGCTTTTCCTGGATCCCTTCCCTGTTCAGGTCCTTCGCGCCCTCAATGAGGTAGATGACGCCAGGAGTCGCGTCCCTGGGGATCGCCATCACCCTGTTCACGGGCTTGTTGATCATGTAGGCCGCGCCCAGCGCGGCCCCGAGGATGACGCTCAGGACGGCGCCGAGACCCACCTCGAACCAGCTTGGCCCTTTCTGTGATTTTTTGACCTTTTTCAGCATGAGTGGATCACTTCTTCTTTGATGATTCAGGGGCGGCCGGAGCCGGAGTCGGAGTCGGGGCCGCCGGCTTGGCCGACGCGTCCGACTTGGCAGCGCCCTCGGACTTGGAGCCCGTCTCCGCCTTGGCTCCACCCGCGGCGCCGGACTCTGCGGAGGCCGCCTTGGCCATTCCCTTGTTCTTGTAGTCCGTGATGTAAAACCCGCTTCCCTTGAAAATCAGCCCGGCACCCCCGCCAATCAGCCGCTTCAGCGCGGCCTTGTGGCATTTCGGGCACTTCTTGAGCGGCTCGTCCCTCATGGACTGGAACTGCTCGAAATGGTGACCGCACTTGGAACACGCATACTCGTAGGTGGGCATCGGGTAGGACCGCGTTTGTATGGGCGAAGCCCGTTGGTTTGGCGAGTTTGTTCTCGGCAGCCGCGAGGCCTTTCCGCTCACTTTCCCTAAATGGATCACACCGCCGTGCAGCAACTTCTGGTGTCGCGGGTCGAGCGAGGGATAGACGCCCTCCTTCCCGCGGCCACCGAACCCTCCGCGCGGCTCCACGAGGCGATGCGCTACGCCATGCAGGCCGGCGGGAAGCGCCTGCGGCCCGTCCTCGTCCTGGCGGCGGCGAGGCTGCTCGGGGCTGAAGAATCCCCTGATCCCCTCCCCGCTGCGGTCGCCGTCGAGTGCGTCCACGCCTACTCCCTCGTGCACGACGACCTGCCCTGCATGGACAACGACGACCTGCGCCGCGGCCGGCCCACCGCCCACAGGGCGTTCGACGAGGCCACGGCCTTGCTGGCGGGCGACGCGCTCCTTTCGCGCGCGTTCGCGATCATTGCAGAAGCCTATTCCCAGAGACCGGCCCTGGCGATCGCGCTTGTCGGCGAGCTCGCGGGCGCCGCGGGAAGCCGCAGGCTGGTCGGTGGCCAGATGGAGGACCTCATTGCGGAAAAGTCCGGCACCGCGAAGCCCGAGGACCTGAGGTTCATCCACCTCAACAAGACCGCGGCCATGATCGAGGCCTCCCTGACCATGGGTGGACTTTGCGCGGGAGCCACAGACGCCGCGGTCGACACGCTGCGCGAGGCGGGAAGGGAGCTCGGCTTGGCTTTCCAGATCGTGGACGACATCCTGGACGCAACCTCGGACACCGCGACGCTGGGCAAGACCGCGGGAAAGGATGCCCGGGCCGGAAAGGCCACGTACGTATCCGTCCACGGGATCGACGCGGCTCGCAGCCTGGCGCGGGAGCGGTCGGACTCCGCGGTGGCGGCGCTGCGCCGCCTTCCCGGGGACACCGCCTTCCTCGTGTCGCTCGCCGAGGGCCTTCTTGGCCGCTCGCACTAATCATTGCAATAATTGAGCCGTTGGAGTCAGTCTGGGCGAACGTTGCCCCCGATGCCCCGCCCCTATCTTCGCGCTCTTGCGCTGGCCCTGACAACCGCCGCGCCGGTATTCGCCTCCGGACCCGTCACGAAGGCCCAGGCCCTGGACGCGATCCACGCTTTTGAATCCAGCGCGGCGGCCGGGGTCACCGCCTCAAAGGCGCCGCAGCCGGCGAGCGACGCACTCGCCAACGCCTCCGACACCATCGTCAAGTACTCGCTCGAGAGCGACGACGTCGTCGTCGACCTGGGAGCCAGCTCGGTCCCGTGGCTGGACACGGGCACGGACCCGACAGCCGTGGCCCGCTCGGGCGAGCGCGGGGTTCTCCTTGTCGCCTATCTTTCCGGAGCCGTCAGGGCGCAGCTCCAGTCGGGAAAGCAGGATCCCAATCCCTATTCCGGCTGGGTCGCGATGCTCCGGTTGTACCATGCGCTCAAGATCCGCGAGGGGATTGCGATCCCCGAGATAGAGGCCCTGGTCGCCCGGCAGATAAATGGCACGCTCGAATCCTATGCGGCGTCCGCCGTCCAGCGTTCGCGCGACAGCCTTCGCAGTACCTACGGGACAGGCGGAGCGCAGTCGAAGCAGGTCGTCGCAGCCTCGCAGCCCTGAGTCAGGTGGCGGCCGCGGCCGCCCGGATAAGCTCCACGAAGCTGCGCGCCTCGAGGCTCGCGCCGCCGATGAGTCCGCCGTCAATGTCCTTCTGCGCGAGGAGCTCGGGAGCATTGGCGGGCTTCATCGAGCCGCCGTAGAGAATCCTGACCCGCTGCGCCAAGGCCTCGCCGTAAAGCTTCGTAAGCAGGCCTCGGATGAAGGCGTGGACTTCCTGCGCCTGCTCGGTCGTCGCGACCTTGCCCGTGCCGATGGCCCACACGGGCTCGTACGCGACCACGATGCTGGCGGCCATATCCTTGGCGACGCCGTCGAGCGCACGCTCCGTCTGGGTCTGGACAACCTTGAGCGTCGAAGCCGCCTCGCGCTCGGCGAGGCTCTCGCCGACGCAGAGGATCGGCCTGAGCTGGTTCTTGAGCGCCGTCAGCAGCTTCTTGTTCACGAGCTCGTCCGTCTCGCCGAAGAGCGTCCGGCGCTCGCTGTGGCCCAGAATGACGTGCGTGGTGAAAAGCGCCCTCAGCATGGGGGCGGAAATCTCCCCCGTGAACGCCCCAGAGGCCTCGAAATGCATGTTCTGCGCGCCGAGCTTGACCAGCGAACCGTCGATCGCCGCGGCGACCCCTTCGAGGGCCGTGAACGGCGGGCAGATGACGACCTCGACATCCGGCTGGGCGCCCACCGCGACCACGATCTCGCGCGCCAGGGAGACGGCGTCCGACGACGTCTTGTTCATCTTCCAGTTGCCGGCGATGAGCTTTTTGCGGATCATGGGTGTGGAACGTTGGCGTTCAGGATTCCAGAAATGCGACCCCGGGAAGGACCTTGCCTTCAAGGTACTCGAGGCTCGCTCCGCCGCCAGTTGAGCAGTGGGTGACCTTGTCGGCCACATTGAATTTCCTGGCGGCCGTCGCCGTGTCGCCGCCGCCGACGACGGTCGTGGCGCCGTGGGCCGTCGCCTCGGCGATCGCCTCGGCCATGGCCCTCGTTGAGGCCGCGAATTTCTCGAACTCGAACACGCCCGACGGCCCGTTCCACACGATCGTCTTCGCCCGCAGGATGGCCTCGCGGTAGAGAACGATCGACTTCGGGCCGGCGTCGAGCCCCATCCAGCCCTTCGGGATTCCCGTCGCATCGTCCGCGAGGCGCGTGGCGGCGTTGGGGTCAAATCTGTCAGCGGCGACATAGTCGACCGGCAGGATGATGGAGACCCCGCGAGCCTTGGCCTTCTCAACCAGCTCGACGACGATCTTGGCGCCCTCGGGATCAAAGAGGCTGTCGCCAATCTCCATCCCATTCAGGACCTTCTTGAACGTGTAGGCCATGCCGCCTCCGATGATGATCTCGTCAGCTTTGTCGATAAGGTTGCGGATGAGGGGAATCTTGTCGGCAATCTTGGCGCCCCCGAGGATCGCCAGGAGCGGACGGCGCGGACTCGCGATCACCGCGGCAAAGGCCTTGAGCTCGGCCTCCATAAGGAAACCGGCGGCCTTTTCGGGAAGGTTGACTCCGACCATCGACGAGTGGGCCCGGTGGGCGGTCCCGAACGCGTCATTGATGTAGACGTCCCCGAGCCGTGACAGGCTGGCGCGGAACGCGGCGACCGCCGCGGGATCCGCCTTCCTGCTGGTTCCGTCCTCAAGCTTAACCTTTCCCTCCTCCTCGATGTGGAAGCGCACGTTCTCAAGGAGTATCACCGTGCCCGGCGCAGGGTGCGCGCAGGCCGCCTCGACGGCCGGCCCGACGCAGTCATCCAGGAACGTGACGGGCCGGCCGAGGAGCTTCCCGAGCTCAGCCGCCACCGGCTTCAGCGAATACTTCGGTATGCGCTGGCCGTCCGGGCGGCCGAGGTGGCTCATGAGGACGACGGACGCGCCCTGGTCGAGCACGTAGCGGATCGTCGGCCCCGCCGCCGCGATCCGCTGGTTGTTCGTGATCGCGCCGGTCGCCTTGTCCTGCGGGACATTGAAGTCCACGCGGATCAGGGCGCGCTTGCCGGAGAGTTGGAGGTCGCGGGTGCTCTTGAAGCTCATAGACCGGACGCGACCTTCTTCAGGAGGTCCACGCATCGGTTGCTGTAGCCCCACTCGTTGTCGTACCAGCTCACGAGCTTGAAGAAGCGGCTGTTGAGCTCGATGCCCGAGCCCGCGTCGAAGATCGACGAGCTCTTGTCGTGGATGAAGTCGCTCGAGGCGACCTCATCGGTCGTGTAGGCGAGGATGCCCTTGAGGTAGGTCTCGCTCGCATTCTTCATCGCCTCGCAGATCGCCTTGTAGGAGGTCTCCTTGACGGTCTTCACCGTCAGGTCGACGACTGAGACGGTCGGCGTCGGAACGCGGAACGACATGCCGGTCAGCTTGCCCTTCACCTCCGGGCAAACCAGCCCGACGGCGCGGGCCGCGCCCGTGGTCGAAGGGATGATGTTGATCGCCGCGGAGCGGCCGCCCTTCCAGTCCTTCTTGGACGGGCCGTCCACGGTCTTCTGCGTGGCGGTGTAGGAGTGGATGGTCGTCATCAAGCCCTCCTCGATTCCGTAACCCTCCTTCAGGAGGACGTGGACGAGTGGCGCCAGGCAGTTGGTCGTGCAGGAGGCGTTGGAGATGATCGAGTGCTTCGCGGGATCGTAGTTGGCGTCGTTGACGCCCATCACGAGCGTGATGTCCTCGCCCTTGGCCGGAGCTGAGATGATGACCTTCTTGGCGCCCGCCGCCAGGTGGCCCTTGGCCTTCTCGGCATCGGTGAAAAGACCCGTCGACTCGATGACGATCTGGACGCCGAGGGCGCCCCAAGGGAGCTCGGCGGGCGTCTTGGCGCTCACGACCTTGATGTCGTGGCCGTTCACGACGAGAACGTCGTCCTCGGCCTTGTCCGGAGCGGACTTCTTCGAGGTCACGGTGCCGGCAAAGCGGCCCTGCGTGGAGTCATACTTGACAAGGTAGGCCAGGTTGTCAGCCGGGACGATGTCGCCGACGGCGACAACGTCGAATGTCGAGCCAAGGAGGCCCTGCTCGACGAGTGCCCTGAATACCAGCCGGCCGATGCGGCCGAAACCATTGATAGCAACTTTTACAGCCATGGGAGTGTGCGAATGATGTGGTGAGCTTAAGTGAGGAGCCGAACAGCTTGTCTCGCCATGAAGCGGGAGCGTTTCACTGAATGAACCGCGTGGGCGAAAGCAAGGGTCTAGTTTCGAACGCCTTCGATATGACAGGGAGCGCCGGTCTCACCGGGTCCCCGAAAGCTCGGCGCGGATCGCCGAAAGTGTCCCCTCCACGCCGCCACCGTTGTCGCGGCGCCATCCGGCCGCCGCGGCCGAGATCGCATCCCGGCTCGAGCGGTCAAGGAGGAGCGCACCCGCCTGTTCCGACAATTCCGCCGGGCCGGCCACAGTGCGCGCGGCGCCCCTGGCCAGCAGATCGCGCTCGATTTCCCGGAAATTGGACATTCCGGGACCGAAGAGGATCGGCTTGCCAAGCGTCGCCGCCTCGACGGGCGTCTGGCCCTCGGTGTGCGGCGCAAGGCTTTTTCCGACAAAGACAAGGTCTGCGAGCTGGGTCATCTCGCGAAGCTCCCCCGTCGAGTCGCAGACGGCTATGTCGACCTCGGCCGGGGCCGGGCCCCGCGACCGAAGATGGAAGGAGAGTCCGGTTGCGCCCAGCAGGCGTTCGATTTCGCCGCGTCGCTCCGCATGCCTGGGAACAAGAAGGAGCGAGCACGCGACTCCCTTGCCGCGCGCGGAAACGAGGGCATCGACCAGCGCCCCTTCCTCTCCGGGCCACGTGGACGATCCGAGGAGGATAAGGTTTCCCTCGGGAAGCCCCAGTTCCCGCCGAAGCCCCGCGCGGGCGCGGTCGTCCAGCCGCGGGATATCCACATCCAGCTTGATGTTGCCCGTCACGACGACCCTTTGCGCAGGGAAGCCGAGGTCACGGAAACGGTCGGCGTCCTGCGCCGACCCCGCGAGCAGGCGCGTTATCCCGCCTAGGACAAACCTCGCGACCGCCGGGAAAGCCTTGAGCCTCGCGAAGCTCCTGTCGGAAATCCTCGCGTTGATGCAGATCACCGGGACCCCGCGCCTCGCGGCCTGGTGCATGTGCTCTGGCCACCGCTCTCCCTCGGTCAAGACCGCCACATCGGGCGAAATCGCCGCCCATGCGCGCGACGAGAACGGCATCCAGTCGATCGGAAAGTAGGCGACCGCGCATACGAGAGCCGCGCACCGGTCCAGCGCCAACTGGTAGCCCGTGCTTGTGGTGGTCGTCAGCACTACCTCCGTCCCGTCGGCCTTCAGCGCGCGCAGGATCGGCTCGACCGCGAGCATTTCGCCGACGCTCACCGCCTGGAGCCAGACCCGGCGGACGCCGGGCCTCCTCGCCGGGAGCGCGGGCGGCATTCCGAACCGGTGCCGGAACCCGCCGCCGTACCCGCCCCTCTTGCGCATCCGCATAAGGTAATACGGCGACGACGCCAGGAGGGCGAACGGGAACAGCAGCCGGTAAATCCAGATCATTGGCGTTCGGCGAAGGACAGTCTCTCAAGACACGCCGAAACCTCCCGGCAATGCCACAACAAGTTTCGGGCCCGTGGCTTTTTTGCTGCAACCGGGCCACCTTGGGCCCAATCATCCCCCTTTTCCCCATGCGACGTCTCCCTCTCCTCGCCGCGCTCGCGGTCTCAATCGCCCTGGCCCTCCCGCTCCGGGCGGCCCTCCCGTTCCCGCAGGCCGAGAGCGACCTGCATCCCGACTCGGCCGCGACGTTTGGCACGCTGCCCAATGGTCTGCGCTACGTCGTCATGCCGAACCACGAGCCGAAGGGCCGCGTGTCGCTGCGCCTCCTGGTCCTCGCGGGCTCGTTCGACGAGACGGAGGCGCAGCGAGGGCTGGCCCATTACCTGGAGCACATGGCGTTCAACGGGAGCACCCACTATGCGCCCGGCACGCTCGTCGAAAAGCTCCAGCGCCTCGGCATGGGCTTCGGTGCGGACACGAACGCGTCGACTTCATTCGACCACACTCTTTACCAGCTTGAGCTTCCCGACACCGCCCCGGCCACGGTCTCCGAGGGCCTGCAGATCCTCGAGGATTACAGCGGGGGCCTCCTCCTCGACCAGAAGATGGTCGACAAGGAGCGGGGCATCATCCTCAGCGAGAAGCGCACGCGTGATTCCGTGGGTTACCGCACGGTTGTCGCCCAGATGGAGTTCATAGAGGCAGGCACCCGGATCCCGGAGCGCCTCCCGATTGGCCTCACGGACGTGATTGAGAAGTCGAACCGCGATCCGTTCGTCGACTTCTACAATGCGTGGTACAGGCCCGAGAACCTGGTCGTGATCGTCGTCGGCGACATCGACGGCGCGGCAATCGAGAAGCAGATCGTGGCCGGATTCTCGGCGATTGCGGCCCGGAGCCCCGTGCCGCCGCCCGCCGACCTCGGCAAGGTCGCCGAGTTCAAGGGAGTGAAGACCCTTTTCCACCCGGAGCCCGAGGCGCCCGATACCCAGATCGTGATCGCGACTTCCGTGCCGTATGCGCACGAGATCGACAACTCGGCCAACCGCATCAAGTACCTTCCAAGGGACCTGGCGACCGACATGCTGAACCACCGCCTCGAGATCCTGGCGAAGAAGGAGAACGCCCCCTTCATACGCGCGAGCAGCAACGTGGAGGACTCGTTCGACCTGGTCCGGTCGGCCGAGATCGCCGTGACCTGCAAGCCCGAGCAGTGGACCGCCGCCATGGCGGTGGCCGACCAGGAGCTGCGCAGGGCGCTCGCCTTCGGGTTCCGCCCCGACGAGCTCAAGGAAGCGGTTGCCGACTTCCGCAACAACGTCGAACAGGCCGTCAAGTCCGCGTCGACACGGCGCTCGGACGCGCTGGCAGGCGACCTCGCCGAGAGCCTCGTCGACCGCAATGTTTTCACGTCGCCCGCCGACGACCTTGCGCTCTACGGCCCAGCCTTGGACAAGGTCACCGCGTCCCAATGCGTCGAGGCGCTCAAGTCGGCGTGGTCCAGTCCCGGGCGCTACGTCTTCGTCGCCGGAAACGTCAAGCTGGTGGGCAACGCCGACGGGATCGTCTCCAACGCCTACTCAAGGTCCGAGAACACCGACGTCAGGCCGACGGATGCGCAGGCAGTTGTCGCATGGGGCTATGCCGACTTCGGTCCCGCGGGCGCCGTCGCCACGAAGAGCCACATCGACGACCTCGACATCACCCAGGTGACCTTCGCGAATGGCGTCCGGCTGAACCTCAAGAAGACGGACTTCGAAGCGGACACGATCCACGTCTCCGGCCGCCTGGGCACGGGCCAGCTGACCGAGCCCCCCTCGCAGCCCGGCCTCTCCACGTTCTCGAAGCTGACCTTCTCGGCGGGCGGCCTCGGCAAGCACAGTGTCGACGACCTTGAGCGTATCCTTGCCGGCAGGACCGTCGGCGTCGGGTTCAACTCGACGCAGGACGCCTTTGTGCTCGGCGGACAGACAAACAAGGAGGACATCGCCCTCGAGATGCAGCTCCTCACGGCGAGCATCGAGGACCCCGGCTATCGTCCGGAGTCGATGCGCGTCGCGAGCAAGAGGATCGCCGAGGCCTACGTGTCCTTTGAGCACACGCTGAGCGGCCCCCTCGCCCTCCACGTGCAGAGCCTGGTGGCAAACGGGGACCCGAGGTTTGGGCTCCCTTCGAGGGACGAGATGGCTTCGCGCAACCTGGCCGAGCTGAAGGCCTGGCTGGCCCCGCAGCTCGCGAGCGGCGCGCTCGAAGTGTCGCTCGTCGGTGACTTTGATGTCGATGCTGCGATCGCCGTCGCCGCCCGGACCATCGGCACGCTGCCGGCGCGAAGCCCGAGGCCCCCCATGGACGATCGCCGCAAGGTGTCGTTCCCGCAGAAGCCCTTCAGGGAGAGCTACGGCATAGACTCACAGATCCCGAAGGCCCTCGCCGGCGTCTACTACCCGACGGCGGACGGCATGGACATTCACCGCCAGCGTCGCCTCAACATACTCGCCGAGATCCTCTCCGATCGCCTGCGCGTCAAGATACGGGAGCAGATGGGCAGCACATACGCGCCTTCGGTGGGAAGCAACGCGAGCGACATCTTTCCCGGCTACGGGTACATCGCCGCCGACGTGGAGCTTGACCCAGCCAAGACAAAGCAGATCCAGGATGTCGTCGTCGCGGTCGCGGCCGACCTGCAGGCAAACGGCGCCAGCCAGGACGAGCTTGACCGCGCCAAGAACCCGGCGCTCACCTCCATTCGCGAGTCCGAGCGGACGAACAAGTACTGGCTGACCGTTCTCGGGCGCTGCCAGGAGAGGCCCGAGGTCCTGGACTGGGCCAGGATCCGCCGCGCGGACTTCACGGCAATTTCGACGGCGGACATCGACGAGCTTGCCAAGGCCTACCTCTCCCCTGACCGGGCCTCGCGCCTGATCATCGAGCCCTTTGCGGCGCCCGCCGCAAGTCCGCTCCGGGCGGGCGTCCCGACCCCCACGCCCTCGCCTCCGCCCGACGGAATGTAATCGCCGGCCGCGGGCTCAGGCGCGGCCGAAGACCAGCGACGCGTTGGTGCCCCCGAAGCCGAAGCTGTTGGCGAGAGCCGCGTCGACGTTCTTGCGCACGGCTGTCCCGGCGGTGAAGTCGAGGCCGAGGGCCGCGCACGCGGGGTCGAGATTTTCGAGGTTTATGGTCGGAGCGATGAGGCCCCTGTCGATCGCGAGCACGGCGGCAAGCGCGCCCAGGGCGCCCGCCGCGCCGAGCAAGTGACCGGTCATCGACTTGACGGCGCTCACATGGAGGCTTTTCCCGCAGCCGGCAAAGACCGAGGCGATCGCTGCAGCCTCCTCGCCGTCGCCCCCGGGGGTCGATGTGGCGTGGGCCGAGACATACCCGACGCTTCCCGCGACGACACCGGCATCGTCAAGCGCGAGCTGCATCGAGCGGCGCGAACCCTCCGCATCAGGCGCGAGGGAGGAAAGGTGGTGCGCATCTGCGGTGGCGCCGTACCCCAGCAGCTCCGCGTAGATCCGGGCCCCGCGCCTGCGGGCAAACTCCATTTCCTCCAGGACAAAGACCACGGCGCCCTCCCCGATCACAAACCCGTCGCGGTCGGCGTCGTAGGGCCGGGAGGCTTTCTGCGGCGCGTCGTTGCGCGTCGAGAGGGCCTTCATCTGCGCGAAGGCTCCGACCGCGACCTGGGTGATGACGGCCTCCGCGCCCCCGGCGATCATCACGTCGGCGTCGCCGCGGCGGATTGCGCGCGCGGACTCGCCCAGCGTGTGGCCGCTCGTCGCGCAGGCGGAGGCTATGCTCATGTTCGGCCCGCGGCAGTTCAGGAGGATGGCCATCTGACCCGCCAGGATATTGGGGGCCGACTGCAGAATGAAGAAGGGCGAAATCTTGCGGAAGCCTCCGACCCGCCATGTCTCGTGCATGGCGACGATCTCGGGGAGGCCCCCCAGGCCAACACCCAGATTGACCCCGATCCGCTCGGAGGGCAGTTCGGCCCGGTGGGCATCGAGGCCGGAGTCGACGTAGGCCTCCAACCCCGCGCCCAGGCCCAAGTGCGTGAATCGCCCGAGTTTACGCACGTCCTTGGAGTTCAGCGCGGCTTTGACGGGCTCCGTGCCCGGGCCCCTCGGGCAGACGGTCGAGCCGATAGCCGCAGTGGGGTCGTAATTGCGAACCTCACCCGCAATCCTTGCGTTACATCCCGTTGCATCAAAGCGTGTTATTGGTCCAATGCCACTGCGGCCAGCCGTCAGCGCGGACCAGGTTGCAGGCATGCTCAGGCCCACGGGCGTGAGGGCGCCCAATCCTGTGATTGCCACTCTGCGGGACGGGTTGGATGCCGGCATGGTTCCCAAAGGACATGCGGCGCGCGCCGATAGGCAAGTCTTTGACTTTGGGCCCCCCCTGTGATCTGATGCCGGGCTCTCCACGATGCAGCAGCTTCACGCCTATTGGCGCATGGATTACATTGAGGCGCCGCGCTACCCGGCAACGATGAAGCGACCCTTCACGGAGCTGCCCAAGATGGGCGACGACAAGACCGCGATGATCGTCCACCGCACCCAGCTTTCCTATCTCGTCCTGAACCGCTTCCCCTATAATCCCGGGCACTTGCTTGCCGTGCCTTTCCGTGAGGTCGTGGACCTGGAGGAGCTTTCCGGGCCGGAGCGTGCCGACCTCATGGAGGAGGTCGTGTTCGCAAAGCGCCTGCTGACGGCGGCCATGAAGCCCGACGGAGTCAACATCGGGTTCAATCTGGGCTCGGCCGCGGGGGGCAGCATCGCCCACCTGCACGGCCACATCGTCCCGCGCTGGAATGGTGACAACAACTTCATGCCCGTCCTGGGCCAGACCCGCGTCCTTCCGCAGTCGCTCGAGGCGACCTGGGAGCGGCTTGCGGCGACCGTGGGGCAGCTCGCCCCGAATTCCTGAGCCGAACGTGCCCGCAAAAACACTGCATTTCCAGAGCCCGAGGCACCTGAGCCAGCTTTACGCGGGAAACACCGACAACCTGACGCACGCCGAGCGCGCGCTGGGCGTGAAGCTCGTGACGCGCGAGGACTGGATCAAGATCGAGGCGCCCCAGGAACCCCTGGCCCGCGCCGAGGAGTTCTTCGCCTTCCTCAATGCGGCGCGGGCCCAGGGAATGACGATCCGCACCCCCGACTTCGCGAGGATCGTGGACTCGTTCGCCCGCGACGAGGCAAGCCGGTGGCAGGCCCTCATAGACGAGCCGCTCGTGATCGCGACCAACCGAAAGAGCGTGGTCCCGAAGACCATTGGCCAGAAGGAATACCTGCAGTCGGTCCTGAAGCAGCCGATCGTGTTCGGGATCGGGCCCGCCGGCACCGGCAAGACCTACCTCGCGATGGCGGCCGCGGTGTCCGCCCTCCTTAACCACGAGGTGGAACGAATTGTGCTCACAAGGCCCGCGGTCGAGGCCGGCGAAGCCCTCGGTTTCCTGCCGGGCGACCTTCGAGAAAAGATCCTCCCTTACCTGAGGCCCCTCTATGACGCACTCCACGACATGCTGGACCCCGAGGAGGTGGTCAAGTTGACCGAGAAGGGCATAATCGAGATTGCCCCCCTCGCCTACATGCGAGGGAGGACCCTTTCGCGTGCTTTCGTCGTGCTCGACGAGGCCCAGAACACGACGCCCGAGCAGATGATGATGTTCCTGACCCGCCTCGGCGAGGATTCGAGGATGGTCGTCACCGGCGACGTCACCCAGATCGACCTGCCGAGGTCGAAGCTGTCGGGACTCCTCGAGGTGAGGCATATCCTCAAGGACGTGCCCGGGATCGTCTTCCACACGTTCACGGGCGAGGACGTGGTCCGCCACCCGCTCGTGCAGCGGATCATAGAGGCCTACGAGCGCTATAAGAACCCGATGGCCGGGGCAGCCTCCGGAACTGGCCGCTGACATGTCCGTACGCAACCAGCTCAGATTGCTCGTAGGGGGCCTCGGGACGCGCCGGGGCGACGCGAAGTCGGCCCCGGGCTCGGGGTTCCGGGACTTCCTCGACCGAAGCCGGCTCGTCGCGGGCCTGATATTCGTCGTCACCGTTGCGGCCATCGTGATCGTAAGCTCGGCCGGGATGCGGGTGCTCGACCTGCCGGTGCTGCCGAACCAGGTGGCCCCGGTGAGGATCGTTGCCGGCTTCCCCTTCACGTACGTGAGCACGGAGAGGACGCAGGCCGACAGGGAGCAGCGTCTGGCCGCGCTTCCCCCCATCTACCGGCTGGAAATGGCGCCTCTCGACCGGTTTGAGGATGCCGCCCGAGAGCTCCTCGGCAAGCTGGCCGCCTTCGAGGACCAGCACCGTGACGCCTCGTCCCTGTTCTTCGACAAGCGAAGGGGGCTTTCGACCCTGGCCGAGGAATTCAACTCACACAGCCCCTACGAGACCAATTCGGACGACCTGGCGGCGCTTCTCACCGCCGGCGACGCGGCCAGCCGCGCGGCGCTCTTTGAGAACGGTTTCGCGGCGCTCCGGCAGATCTATAGCGAGGGCGTCCACGACTCCGCCTCGTCTGGCGGGGCCCCGGACGCCGTCGTGATGTTCGAGGTCGAACGGCCTTCGGGCGGGATCGCGGCACGCTCGGTTCAATCGATGGAGGACGCCCTGACCTTCCTGAGGGTCAGCCTCGCATCGGAGGGCGTTCCGAAGGCCGCCGCCCAGGCGCTTTTCCGCCTGTTCCGGGGTGGCCTGCAGGCCAACTTGATCTATGACAGGGCGGCTGTGGCGACCCGCGAGGCGGACGTACTCAGCAAGCTGAAGCCCGTCACGGTCAAGGTCGGCGTCGGCCGGACAATCGTCGACGCCGGCGACAGGGTGACCGAGGACCAGTACGAGATGGCAACCGCCTACCGTCGCGCCGCCCTCGAGGGGGGCGCCGCGGAACTCGACGACGGACTCGAGCTCTTCGGCCGCGTGCTTCTCGTGCTCGCGATGGTCCTTGCCTCCATCCTCTACGTGCGCCTCGAGGACCCTGAGACGCTGGCCAGCAACGTCCGGCTCGGGCTTCTGGCGCTCGTCGTCATCTTCAACCTGGCGCTTGTGCGCGCCGTGTATTCGGTCGGCGGAGCCGAGCTGTTTGTCCGGGACCCGACATGGGCGTCCGCCCTGCCCTTCCTTGCGCCGACGGCTCTCGCGCCCCTCATCGTGGCGATCCTGATCGACGCGGGATCGGCGATCTTCATGGCGCTTCTGATCTCGATCTTCACCGGCGTCATCTACGGAAATCGGCTCGATCTCCTGGTCCTCACTTTCCTGGCGTCGATGGTCGCCATCTTCGGCTGCCGCCACGCGCGCCGCCGCGGAAGCGTCGTCAGGGCCGCCGGCATGGGCGGCCTCACCGTGGCCGCGTTCGCGGCGCTCGTCGGCTGGGCGCAGCAGACCCCGTATGACATCCTGGTCTGGCAGGTGGGCGCGGGCCTCCTGGCCGGCCTCCTGACGGGAGTCGCGGTGGTCGGCCTCCTGCCCGTCCTTGAGGCGCTCTTCAAACGGACCACTGACATCACGCTCCTTGAGCTCACGGATTTCAACCATCCCCTCCTGCGGCGCATGCAGCTCGAGGCGCCGGGCACCTATCATCACTCGCTCGTGGTCGCGCAGCTCTCCGAAAATGCATGCAACGCGATAGGCGCGAACCCGCTCCTCGCCCGCGCCTGCGCGCTCTTCCACGACATCGGCAAGACATCCAACCCGGCCTATTTCACCGAGAACCAGCGAAACGGCGGCAATCCCCACAACGAGAAGGACCCGAGCGTCTCGGCCGCGATCATCCGGCAGCACGTGGCGGACGGGGTGGAAATGGCGGCGAGGCACCATCTGCCCCGCGCGGTCGTCGACGTGATCCGCCAGCACCACGGGACGACGCTCGTGAAGTTCTTCTACGAGCGGGCTCTGGCCCTCTCACAGTCCCCGTTCCCGGGCGTGGAGCCGCCCGCTGTCCCCGAAACGCCCTACCGCTACGAAGGGCCCAAGCCCCAGTTCAAGGAAAGCGCCGTCGTGTCCTTGGCCGACGGCGTCGAGGCCGTCACGCGCTCGGTGAGGACGATCACCGCCGAGAAGCTCGGCCTCCTGATCGACAGGCTGATCGCTGACCGCGTCGCCGACGGGCAGCTCGACGAGACGCCCCTCACGTTTGAGGATCTGGCGAAAATCAGGAACAGCTTCACCTTCACGCTTCTCAACATGCTTCACTCCAGGGTGGCTTACACGACAGCCAACGACCTCCCCAACGAGGCCAAGGCGTGATGGGCCCCGCACGGCGGGTCAGAATTGCCAACCGCCATTGCCGCCTGCGACTCGACCGGAAGGCGCTGACCGACGCCGTCCGCATCCTCGACGCCAGCGCCGGCAGGTTCATGGGCGGGTGCCCGGACGGAGAGCTTTCGGTCGCGTTCCTGTCGGACGGCGCGCTCGCTCGACTGCACGGACAATTCCTCGGGGACCCCTCCGCGACCGACGTGATCACTTTCGGCGGCGAGCCGGCGCACGGGCTCGCCGGCGAGATCTGCGTCTCCGTCGACGCCGCCATGCGGGAGGCCGGCAGGTCAAGCCCGCGCCTCTCGAGGGAGATTGCGCTCTATGTCGTTCACGGGTGGCTTCACCTCGCCGGATACGATGACCTGAGGCCGCCGGCCAAACGGATCATGCGCCGGGCCGAAGACCGCGCGCTGCGGATTCTTGCGCGCTCCTCGGCGCTGCCCCGCTTCAAGCTGGCCTAGCCCCCTGACGGCCTATAAGACCAGGCAACTCCATCATGGCCGATCCGACTCCGACCACCTCCCGCTACGTATCGCTCCGAAACGCGTTCTTCTCGGGCGTGATCCTGGTCGCGCCGCTCTGCCTCACGATATTCGTGTTCAGCTGGATCGTCGACTTCGTCGGCGGCCACTTCAAGGGGCTCTTCCTCCTCTTTGTCCCGGTCGGCCTTCGCGATCGGCCGGGCCTCGACACGGTCTGGTCTATCCTGGCGACCCTGATCGTCATCGTCCTCGTAACGCTTCTCGGCTACGTTTCGCGCTACGTCTTCGGAAAGTTCTTCTTCAGCATAGGCGACCGCTTCATCCAGACGATACCCGGCGTCAGCGCCGTCTACAACACGGTCCGTCAGATCGTGAACACGTTCAGCTCCCAGAGCCGGCACATGTTCAACAAGGTTGTCCTCGTCGAATTTCCGAGGAAGGGTTGCTGGACGATCGGGTTCCTCACCAACACGGTCCAGGGAGAGGCGCAGGCGAAGGCGACCGGCGAGGTTTGGACGGTCTTCGTGCCGACGACGCCCAACCCGACCAGCGGATTCCTCCTCATGCTGCCGAGGGCCGACATCATCGAGCTGGAAATGCCCGTCGGCGAGGGGATGAAGATGATCATCTCCGGCGGCGCCGTCGTTCCGGCGTGGCGCGAGCTTGAAACCGCCAGGGGCCGCGAGGCGAGGTAGCCGCGGTGCCCGGACAGACGCTCACGACCGAGGCGTTCGTGATCGAGAAGCGTCCCCCCTCGGACGCCTTCCAGACGCTTGGGCTTTTCTCGGCGGAGAGCGGGAACCTCATCGCGCTCCAGCGGGTCCCCAGGAAGTCATCCTCCTCCCATGTCTCGGCCGACCTCTTTGACGAGGTCTCCGCCATGCTCGAGAGCTCAAACCTCGGGCGCACGTGGTTCGTGAAGGAGATCCGGATAACGACGCGCCGGACAGGAATCGGCAGGAGCTATGACGCCCTGCGCTTCGCCTCGGCGCTCGCTGCGGTCATCAGCCGCAACCACGTGCATGAGGAGAGCCGCGAGAACGTGGCTCGCATGCTGCGGACGGCCTTGGATGCGCTTGCCGCGGGCGCAAGGCCGGACGTCGTGCATCTGAAGAGCCTCTACCTTTTCGCGCGCGATGAGGGATACCCCGTGAAACAGGAATGGCTGCCTTCGCTTGGCGCGGCGGACCGCTCCGTCGCCACGGGCGTCCTGAACCGCCGGCTCGACGCGCAGGACTCCACAGCGCCCGAGGTGGCTCGCCTTCGGCGGAGCCTCGAAGGCTACCTCGCCTCGAGTACGGACATCATCATCCCGTGAGATTCGATCTCGACCAACGCCGGGTGCGAATGAGCGTCGGCGACCTTTCCGACTTTTCCATCGGCCCAATCGGCTCGGTCGGCGGCTCGGGCGGGATCTGGCGGGCGCAGCTTGGAACGCACTGGCACAACGAGCTGAGGGCGCAGGTGCTCTCGGAGGGCGCCGACGCGGAGTTTGAGGTGGCGGTGGAGGGCGAGATTGCGCGCAGGGGGTGGGTCATCGCCCTCTCGGGGCGCATTGACCAGGTGGTCCGCACACGCGGGCAGGCCGTGCTCCGCGAGATAAAGACGGTGACGCGCGCGCTGCCCGCCCCGGAGGCCGAGCTGCGGGCCGACTATCCCGGGTATTTTGCACAGGTGGCGACCTACGCGGCCCTGCGGGGAAGCCGCGAGACGTGCGAGCTTGTCTTCGTCGAGGCGGACACGGGCCTCGCCCAGACTGTCACGCTCGGGCCCGCCGACGACGGCCTTCTCGGCGAGCGGCTCGACCGCGTGGCCGAGTTCCTTGACCTTCGCCTGAGGGCCCGGGAGCGGCTGCGCGGCCTCAGGTTCCGTGCCGCTTTTCCCAACCCACGGGAGGGACAGGTCGAGGCCGCGGCCGAGCTCGTCGCCGCAGTCCATGCCGCGCAGTCCGCAATACTTCTGGAGGCGCCGACCGGGTTTGGGAAAACGGGCATCCTCCTTGAATGCGCGCTCGGCGAGCTGAAGGCCGGCCTGTTCGACCGCGCGCTCTATGTGACAAGCAAGTCGACCGGGCAGCTCCAGGTTGCGGAGACATTGCGGATGATGACCGAGGCGGGCCCCGACCTCGGCGGCGGCGCGCCGGTCGCCGCGTGGCACGTGCGCAACAAGTCGGAGCACTGCGTCAATTCGGTCTTCCAATGCTTGCGCGAGGCGTGCGCCTACCTGGACGGGGCCGAGGAGCGCTGGCCAAGCAGCGGCCTCTCGAGATTCTATCTGCTCGACGGCCAGCCGAGAGACCTTGCGTCGATTCGGAGCGCCGGGGCCGGCGCGCGGATCTGCCCCTACGAGATCACTCGGGCCGCGCTCACCTTCAACGACGTCTGGATCGGCGACTACAACTACGTGTTCTCGCCCGGCAGCCGGGGCCTGTTCTACGACCGGCCGGGATTCGACCCCGCGAGGACGCTTCTCATCATTGACGAGGCGCACAACCTGGCGTCGCGCGTGGCCGACGCGTATTCGCACGCGTTTTCCTCCGAAGATGCGCGCAGGGTATGCGAGGCCCTTGGCAATTTGGGCGCTCCCTCCAGCTTCGTGGCAAAGTGGGACTCCTGGGCCACGCTCCTTGAGTCGCGGACCAAGGCACCCGCGCTCACCGAGGGCGAGCAGCAGGATGCGCGCGAACAGCTCGGCGCAATCGCCGAGGGCGTCGGCACCTTTCCGGTGGACTATGCCGAGCTCGGACCCGAGGTGTCCGGTCTCATCTGGAGCATTCCATCCTTCACGGAACAGCTGAATGCGATCGAGCTTCCCAGGCTATGGTGGAGTCCCAGGGACGGCGGCCTCTCGGTCACCTGCCTTGACGCCGCCCACGCGATCGGGACGTCACTGAGGGAATTTGGCGGGGTCATTCTCGCCACTGCGACGCCGGGCCCGGCGGATCGTTTTGCGGAGGGCTGTGAATTCAGCGCCATGCAGCTTGTCCGCGCCGGCACGCCGTGGCGCGACGGAGCCTACGATGTCGCCGTCGACCTGCGGGTCGACACGACCTTCCAGCACCGCCAGCGGTACATCAGTACAACGGCCGAGACCGTTTCCGCCCTGCACCGGTCCGCAGGCGGCGCACCAGTCGCGATCTTCTTTCCGAGTTTCGCCTACGCCGAGGCCGTGGCCCAGGAGGTCGAGGCGGCGTCGCTGCAGCCCAGGCGAAGCGATCTTTCCGCGCAGAATGCCTGGATCAACGGGAACCTCGAGTCCGGCCGGGCGCTTTTCCTCGTTCTCGGCTCGGGCTTTGCGGAGGGCATAGACCTGCTGGGGGGGAGGGTGTCCAACGCGATGGTGGTCGGCCCCGCCCTCCCCGAGGTGAATCCCGTCCAGCGCGCCAAGCTGGCGACCTTTGCCGAGCTTGGGCGCGATGTCGCGTTTGACCGCGTATACAGGATCCCTGGGATGCAAAAGGTGAACCAGGCGCTCGGTCGCCTGGTTCGAGCTCCCGGCCAGCGCGCGCGTGTGCTCCTCCATTGCAGACGATTTGCCGAACCGGGCTATGAGCGGCTCTTGGCCCCGGAATACCAGTCCGGACGAAGTATCCTGGAAGAGGATGACCTCGAAGCGTGGCTGGGCTCGGATCATTAATTCTATTTCGCTTTACCGCAGCTCGACCGGCATGCAGTACTTGGCGCAGTGGCTCCGCCCAAGACGATCGGCTCCCGGGAGGTTCACGCCGCCATAGAACGGCTTGCGGCTGCCATTAAGGCCAAGCACAGGCACACAGAATGCCTTCTGGTCCTGGGAATTGCAAATGGCGGGATACCGGTCGCCCGACGGATCTGCGCCCTGCTTGGGATAACGCGGGTCGGCGATCTCGACATATCGTTTCACCGAGATGATATCGGAAAGCACCCCATTCCCAAGGAGTTTACGCCCACTCTTCTTCCCGGCGACGTTAATGGGGCGACCGTTCTGCTTGTCGACGACGTGCTTTTCAGCGGGCGCACCGTGAAAGCGGCGCTGGACGAGCTGTTCGACCATGGAAGGCCGGCAAAGGTCGAGCTCGCGGTGCTCGTCGACCGGGCCAGCAGGAAGCTTCCCATCGTCGCCGACTTTGCGGGGACCACGCTCAACGCGGCCGAAAGCGAGGACGTGCTCGTCTCCCTCGGCGATAATCCGTCGCAAGACAAGATAGAGATCCGGTCCCGCGCTCCGAAGGCCCAGCGCGCCGTCTCCTTCCGATGACCTGGACCCGCCGACACCTGATCACAATCGAGGAACTCAGCCTTCGCGAGATCGAGCAGATCCATTCCACGGCGGCCGCGTTCAAGAAGATCCTCGGGCGAAACGTCAAGAAGGTGCCCGCGCTCCGCGGCAAGACCATCGTCAACCTTTTCCTGGAGCCGAGCACCCGCACGCGCCTTGCCTTCGACATGGCCGCCAAGCGCCTCAGCGCCGACGTGATCGCGTTCGACGCCTCAAGTTCCTCCACCCAGAAAGGCGAGACCCTGCGCGACACGGCCGAGAACATCCAGGCCCTGAACGCCGACATGATCGTAATCCGGCATGCGGCGGCGGGCTCGCCCCTCTACCTGAGCAAGATACTCGACATTCCGGTGATAAACGCGGGCGACGGCGCGCACGAGCACCCGACACAGGGCCTTCTCGATACGTTCACGATGAAGGAGCACCTCGGGTCGCTGAAGGGCCGGAAGGTCGCGATCCTTGGCGACATCCTTTTCAGCCGGGTGGCGCGCTCAAACATCCATGCCCTGACAAAGATGGGCGCGGCCGTGACGCTTGTCGGGCCCTCGACGCTCGTCCCGCATGGGTTCACGACGCTGGGGGCTCAGGTCTCGCACGACCTGAAGTCCGCCCTTGCCGATGCGGACGTGGTGATGCTCCTGCGAATCCAGCATGAGCGCCAGGGCCACCGCCATTTCCCCTCCCTGGGGGAGTACACGAGCATGTTCGGTCTCAACAAGACACGCGCCTCGTGGCTCAACCCTAACGCCATCATCATGCATCCGGGGCCGATCAACCGCGGCGTGGAGATCGACAGTGAGCTGGCCGACGGCGAGCGCAGCGTGATCCTGGAGCAGGTCACCAACGGCATCGCGGTGCGCATGGCGGTCCTTTACCTGTGCGCAGGCTACCAGCCCGAGCACGTCATCGCCTCGACGGAATAACACGCGCCCATGCCCGTACTCTGGATCACGAACGCCCGGATCATCGACCCAGCCGCCAAGCGCGACTCGGCCGGCGACCTCTTCGCGCTCGACGGCAGGATTGTGGCCGGCCTTTCCGCCGCAGAAAGGAAGAGGGCCAGGAAGATCGACGCAAAGGGCCTCGTCGTCTCGCCGGGCCTCGTCGACATCCACGTGCACTTCCGCGAGCCGGGCCAGACGCACAAGGAGACCATCGCGACGGGTTCAAGGGCCGCGGCCGCTGGCGGGTTCACAACGGTCGTCTGCATGCCGAACACGACGCCGCCCGCGGACAATGCCGGGACGATCCAGTACATCATGGACGCGATCCGGCGCGATTCGCTCGTAAAGATCCTGCCGACGGGATGCATCACGATCGGCATGAAGGGAGACACGCTGGCGCCCATCGGATCCCTCAAGCGGGCGGGCGTCGTTGCGATCACGGACGACGGTGACTGCGTCCAGTCCAACGAGCTCATGCGCCGGGCGACCGAGTATGCGAAGATGTTCGGCCTGCCCGTCATGGACCACTGCCAGGACCAGTCCATGACCGAGGGTGCCGTCATGAATGAAGGCGACATGTCGATCCGGCTGGGGCTGCGCGGCTGGCCGAACGCGGCCGAGGACGTGATTGTCTCCCGCAACGTGATCATCTCCTCGTACACCGGCGCTCACATCCACATGCAGCACATATCGTCCGCGCGCTCCGTCGATATTTTGCGCCGCGCCAAGGCCGACGGCGTGAGGGTGACGGGCGAGGCCACCCCGCACCACATCGCGCTCACCGACGCGGCGCTCGCGGACTACGACACGAACTTCAAGATGAACCCGCCGCTCCGCACGGAGGAGGACCGACTGGCGATCATCGCGGGCCTCAGGGACGGGACGCTTGACTGTATCGCCACCGACCACGCCCCGCACACGGACTACGAGAAGGACAAGGAGTTTGACTACGCGCCGAATGGGATCATCGGCCTGGAGACATCCCTCGCCGTCGTCCTCGAGGTCCTCGTTCGCAAGAACAGGTTCCGTCTCTCGCACGCCGTCGACCTGATGACCCGAAAGCCCGCGGCACTCCTCGGCCTGCCGGCGGGAACCCTCTTGGCCGGGGCCGCCGCAGATATCTGCATCTTTGATCCCGACGAGACCTGGACGTACGACGCCAAGGCTGGCCAGAGCAAGTCGAGCAATTCGCCGTGGAACGGCCAGAAGATGCGGGGCCGCGTCAAGACGACGATCGTCGACGGCCGGGTCGTCTTTCCGCTCGCGGCGTCGTGACGCAGACCGAACAGCTGAACCCGCCCGTGGCCGCGGGCTGCGAGATTGCCGTCGCCCTCTGCGGGCTCTGGCTGCTCTGGAAATTCGTGCTCGGCCCGCGCGCCCCGAAGGCTGAGAAACGCCTTCCGGAATGGCGGCTGCCGGCCATCGATTTTGCCTGCTACGTCTTCTTTGCGATCGCCGGGTTCCTGGCGCTCAGCGCAATCGCGGGTCTTGTCCTTAAGTACGTCCATGTGAGCGAGGATGCCAACAAGGTTCTTGGAGGTGCCGTTCAAGATGTCGGATTCCTCCTCGGCATCTACGGGTTTCACAGGTTCTACCGGAAAGTCGCCCGCGGACCCGGGTCGCCGACGCCGATCGGCGCGGTGATAAAGAGCGGTGCCGTCACATTCTTCATCGCGGTCCTGCTCGTCGACATGACAAGCCTAATCTGGGGATTCATTCTCACCGAGTTGGGCCTGCCCATGATAAACCAGGACCTTGTGGACGTGGCCCAGAACACAAATTCCGCGTGGCTCAAGGGTTCGCTGATGGTGATTGCCGTTGCGCTCGCGCCGGTCACCGAGGAGATCGTCTTTCGCGGCGGCCTGTTCCGTTACTTCAGGACGCGCATTCCGAGGTGGCTGGCGATCGGGTTCACGTCGGCCCTCTTCGGCGCGCTGCACATGTCCTGGGACAGCAGCCTGGTCGGCCTCCCAAGCGTCGTCCCGCTCATCGTCCTCGCGGGGGTGTTCTGCCTCGCCTACGAGCGCACGGGGACAATCGGCACCGTCATAGTCGCCCACGCCCTTTTCAACCTCTACACGTTCATCCTCGTCGCCGCGGGCCTTCACACATGAAACCAGTGACGCTTTTCTCCAGGACGCTCCGGGGATCAGTCGCCTCGATCGGCGAGGAGGCCCTGATCCGGTCGATCCAGCGGTGGCTCGGCGGGGCGTCGCCCAAGTCCCCCGGCGGGATGGGGGACGACTGCGCCGTGATTCGACCGGCTCGCGGGCGCGAGCTGCTCACCGTCGACCCCCTGATCCACGGAATCCATTTCGACAACCGCGTTCCCGCCCGCGCGGCCGGCGCAAAGCTTTTCAAGCGCAACCTGAGCGACATCGCCGCCATGGGCGGGCGTCCCCACGCCGCGGTCGTTGCGCTTGCCCTCGACGGCAGGGTCTCGCTCGCTTGGCTCGCCGAATTCTACAAGGGGATGGCACGGGAGAGCCGCCGGCACGGAGCCCCGATCGTCGGGGGGGACGTGGCGCGGCTCAATGGATCATTTGTCGCGACGCTCGCCATGAGCGGTGAGACTCGCGGCCGGGTCCTCACGCGGACCGGGTCGCGCCCGGGGGATTGGATCTACGTGACGGGCTCCCTTGGCCGAAGCCGCGCGACCGGCCACCACTATCTGTTCGAGCCGAGGCTTGCCGAGGGGGCATGGCTTGCGCGCCGCGGCGAGGTCCGCGCGATGATGGACGTGAGCGATGGTCTCGCGAAGGACTTGGGCGCCCTCGCGCCCCGGGGCTCCTCCCCCGCGATATTCGGCGCCATGCTCCCGCGACGCGTCGGCGCCAGCGTGCGCGAGGCCCTGTGCGGCGGCGAGGACTACGAGCTTGTCTTCAGTGTCGCCTCCGGCGCCCGGCGCGCCTCCCTCGAGAAATCGTGGCGCGAGGCGTTCCCGCGCACGCGTCTCACGTGCATCGGCAGGTTCGTCGGCTCCGGCGCCCTGCCCCCCGATGCACTCAGGCTCGGCGACTATCATGGATACGAGCATCACCGATAGGCTTCGGGCCGGCGTGAGGACGCTGACTGCCGACGAAACGCGGTCCCTCGCCGCCGCGTGGGCGGCGGAGCTTCCAGCGGACGCGACCGTCGCGCTGCACGGCGACCTGGGCGCCGGAAAGACCACTTGGGTACAGGGTCTCGCCCTCGGATTCGGGATTGAGGAACCGGTGACAAGCCCGACATTTACAATCTACACCCTTCACCAGGGGATGAAGCGCATGCTCGCCCACCTGGACGCCTACCGGCTCGGGTCGACCGGGGAGGCACAGGACCTCCTGCTCGAGGAATTTCTCGTGAGCCCGTGGTGCCTCGCGGTCGAATGGCCGGAAAAGCTCCCGGGTTGGCTGCCGGATGATGCCTGGCACCTCGACCTCGACATCGAGGCCGACGGGCGCCATTCGATCCGCCTGCGCTAACCCAGGCTAGGCAAGGGGCGGGAGATCGGCTTCCGACGAGACCGCGGGGGCCGTCGGCTCAGGGACCGGAGGCTCCACGATATCGGGCGCCTCCGGGGACGGGTTCGCCTCGGCGGCGGGAGCGGGGGCCTCGGGGGGCCGGGCTGGGGTTTCGGGAGCGCGCGGCGCCTCGGGGAAGTTCTCGGGGTCGTTCTCCTCGGCCTCGACCTCCTTCTTGCGCGCCTCGACCATTGCCGGGGGCGCATAGAGCCCCCCGTCGATGAATTCGGTCACGTAGCCCTCCCGGACGAGCCAGATCAGGTCGCCCTGCATCCTCATGATTTTTTCCCGCTGCTCCGGAGTCACCGATGCGCCCTCCGCGGGCGCGTTGATGCCGAGCATCTTCGAAGCCAGCTCGCCCGCCTTGACGAGAGCGTGCTCCTCAATGAAGGAGATCAGGTTTCCAATGCTTTCCCCGAACACCTGCCCGGGGATGCGGAATTTGCGCTTCACCGCGCACACGTAGGAGACGCCCTTCGACCCCTTCTTGAAGATCGTGAAGTGCTCGCGGCGCAGGCGACCGCGCAGCTGGTTTGCCGTGTCGAGGGGGAACCGTAGCTGACGCTCGTACGCGCCCTCGATCGACATCAGGATCTCGCCCCGGGGCATCGTGTCGAGCGCCTTGCCGTGAAAGCGCGCGCTCTCGACCGACTTGACGACGCTGTCGCGCGCGTTGGCGAGGAGGTGCGCGCGGGCTTCCTCAAGGCTGTCAAAGGCGGCCGCAGCGTGGCCCTCGGCCACGAGAGCCTTGGACGTGTAGCGGGTGACCTTCTTCATCTTCTCCAGCCACTGGTTCACGACCTCGGGATCGCGCACCGTCTGAATCTGCGCGCGAAAAGCCTCGAACGGAATGCGGGTCACCTTTGCGGCGTAGTGCTGCTGCACCATCTGGTTGTACCGGTGATAATTCGGCGGCCCAAGGAGCTCGCCGGTCACCCCGCACTTGTTGATGACAAGGAAATTTCCCTTGGGAGGGTCGATCTCGACCTCCGCACGCTCGAAAAAGTTTCCGAGGTAGGAGCCCATCACGTAGGAAATCGCGGCTTCCTCCGTCTCGAAAGGCACGCCGTCGGGGACCGAGACGTGGATCGGCTGCGGAGCCGCCACTGGGGCCGAAGGGGGGCGGGGTTTGCGCGATACAACGACGACGAAACGGTCCGGCTTGCCCAGCACCGTGCGGGCAATCTCGAAGAGCTCGATCGTGCGCGCCGACGTGCGGATCGTCTTAACAAGGGCGTTGAAGCTCGTGTCCTCCGGGAAGAAGAAGACATTGAAATAGGGGCTGTCGTACGGACCGCGGTCCTGCCGCTCCTGGCGGTCCATGCCCGGCCCGTTGCGGCGCGGAGCGGAATAATCGCCGGAATCGCGGCGCGGTCCCCGGTCGCCCTGGCCCTCGCGCGAGGGAACCCCAGCGGGCCCTTCGCCCGCGGGCTTTCTGAAGGCGCGACGGTCCCGGCGGTCGGGGGCGCCACCCGGTCCGGCGCCGCGGTCATCGCGGTGCGGCCTGTCCGCATGGTCGCGACCCTGCGACGGGGAATCCTTGTCCTTGGCCCATGAGGTGCCAAAGCTGAAGCCCTGCAATTGGCTCAAGTCGATTTTATTGAAATCCGCCGTCGGATTAGCCTTGGAAGCGTCGTCGTCCATGTAGTCAGAGGTGCCCGGTGCGCGTCCGTTGACAGACGCTCCAGAGTCTCCTCTAGGCGGGGGGTGCGACGCAAGCGCTTTTCAATTGGTGTGCGCCGGCCCTGTTTTTCGGCCCCTCCCTGAGGGAAAGGGGCCCGGGCGAACCGGTTGCGGCGGATTGCCATGCCAGCTGCTAGCCCTTCTCATTTGTGCCCAGAGCATGAGCGAAGCCCTGTCCAAGGCCCCCCTGAAACGCCTCCTCCCGTGGCTTGTCGCCGTGGCCTTCTTCATGGAGTCGCTCGACACGACGATCCTGAACACCGCCATTCCCACGATTGCCGACGCCCTGAAGATTGTCCCGCTCAGCATGAAGGCGGCCCTCACCAGCTACACGATCAGCCTTGCGGTATTCATCCCAATCAGCGGCTGGATCGCTGACAAGTACGGCACACGATGGGTTTTTTTTACTGCCATAGGCATATTCACGTTCGGGTCGCTCATGTGCGGCCTGTCGGTCAACATGCCCATGCTCGTCGGCGCACGGGTCCTCCAGGGGTGCGGCGGTGCGCTCATGATGCCCGTGGGAAGGATCACGATGGTGCGGACGTTTCCGAAGGAGGAGCTCGTCCGCGCCATTAGCTTTGTCGCCGTGCCGGGCCTCATCGGGCCGCTGATTGGGCCGCTGGCTGGGGGACTCATCGTCGGCTATTTCCATTGGCGGATGATCTTCTTCGTCAACCTGCCAATCGGCGGAATCGGAATGTACCTCGTGTACAAATATATGCCGGACTACCGCGCCGAGCGCAGCGACCCGATCGATTTCGTTGGGCTCACTCTCTTCGGCTCCGGCATCGCCCTCCTCTCATACGTGCTCGAGATCTTCGGCGAGCACTCCCTGGCCGGCAAGGAGGTTGTCTTCCTGCTTGCGCTCTCGGCCGTCCTGCTTTTCGCGTACGCGCGCCACGCCCTCTCAGCGGAGCACCCGCTTCTCAAGCTGACGTTATTCAAGGTGCGCACGTTTCGCATCGCCGTCATCGGAAGCTTCGCGACGCGGCTCGGCGTCGGGGGGACGCCTTTCCTCCTTCCCCTCCTGTATCAGCTGGGGCTCGGCTATTCGCCCATTCAGTCGGGTCTATTGATCATGCCCCAGCCGCTCGCCGCCATGAGCCTGAAGATGCTGATGCCCCGGATCCTCTCCCGCTTCGGATATCGAACGGTTCTGCTCGTGAACACGGTCGCAATCGGGACGGTGATCATACTCTTCATGACGGTTTCGGCGGGTAGCCCGGTCATCCAGATCGTCCTCATCGCATTCTGCCTCGGTTTCGTCTCCTCCATGCAGTACACGAGCATGAACACGCTCGTTTTCGCGGACCTCACAGACGCCGACACGAGCCCGGGTAGCAGCATTTCGAGCACCGTGCAGCAGATGTCCATGAGCTTCGGGGTCGCGGTGTCCTCTCTCCTTGCCGCCTTGTTCCTAGGCGGCGAGCACCGCCCCGAGCCCTCGGGCATGGTCTCTGGAATCCATTGGACCTTTCTGGTGCTAGGGTTGTTGACCGTCATCACGTCCCTCATCTTTGCGCAGCTGTTGCCAGGCGACGGCGCAGCGATCAGCCGTCACAAGGCATCAATGTGAGTTCCCATCCCAAAAGCCCCGTCTATTTCGCCTCGGACTCCGGGCAAAGGATGTTCTGGCTTTGCGGGGCGCTGCTGCTCGTCATCGCCCTTGCCCTGAACATGAGGGTCCTGGACTTCGGGTTCCTCTACCTGAGGGATGACGACGTCAATGTGACTCTGAACCCCCATATGGGGGGGCTCGACGCCGATCGCCTGAAATGGATGTTCACGGACTGGAGCTACGTGCGCCGATACATTCCGCTCGGCTGGCTCAACTTCTCGTCGACGTACCAGTTCGCCAGACTCGACCCTCATCCCTACCATGCCGTGGCGCTCGGCCTCTACCTGCTCAATTCGGGGCTTGTCTTCGCGCTCGTGCTTCAGGCGCTTCGGCTTTTCGGAGGGAGAGAGAGCGGACTTTCCGCATGGGACGTCGCCGCCTCCGCGCTCGCCGCAGCATGGTGGGCGCTCCATCCCTTCCGCGTCGAGACGACGGCATGGATCTCAGGAAACCTCTACGGTCAGTCGATGGCGCTGCTCTTCATTTCCCTGCTCGCCTACCTGCGCACATATGAGACCGAAGGGGCGCGGCGCGGGGCGTGGCTCTGCCTCGCGTCCGCGGGATATGCGGCCTCGCTCCTCACCTACCCGCTCGCCCTTGGCGTCCCCTTCCTCCTGATCGGCCTGGATTGGCTGCGCGCGAGGAAGCCCGGCGGCCCTGACTTCCGGCACCTCCTCGCCGAAAAGGCCGCACTGTTGATCCCGCTTTTCGCCGTGCTGTCGGTCACGGTCGCGGCGCGGTTCCAAAACACGGATGTCTTCGGCGCCGTGCCCGGCATGCACGAGCTCCCCCTTCTCGACCGGATCGCGCAGTCCGCCTACGTCGCGGCCTACTACGTGTGGAAGCCTTGGTGGCCGGTCCACCTGTCGCCTCTCTACGACACGCTCATGGACTTCAATCCCCTGGGCGCTCCGTTTGTGCTCAGCATGGCGGCGGTGGGCGCGGCTTCCGTCCTTGCCCTCGCCTCGTTTCGACGCCGGCCGGCGATCGCCGTCGTCTGGTTCGGGTACCTGGCCTGCGCAGCGCCTTACTTCGGGCTCACCGAAAAGCCCCACATGGCGAGCGACCGCTACGGATATTTCCTGACCGTCATCACGGCGGCCGCGATCGCCGCGGCCCTGGCCCGCGTCTCGGCGCCCAAGGCCCGCGCGGTCGCCGCGGTCGCGGGCCTCATTGTGATCGCGATTCTGGGACGCCTCAGTTTCGTGCAGCTCGACGTTTGGTCCGACGACCGCCTTCAGCACGCCTATGTGGCGTCGCATCTCACCAACGCGGAGCTGCTCGATGACTTCAACAGCCGGCTGCAGATCCTCGACTTCCTGCGCGGCCACGAAACGTCCGCCGAGGAGGCCGTGGCCGCGCGCCTGGCCCGCGACCCCTCTGGCCAGGGATTCAGGAAGGCGGCTGCGATCATAGCGGACAAGCGCAGGATCAGCTCATTCTACGGGCCCGTCAGCTACCTAGCCATCCTTCAGGACCAGATGGCCCTGAGCTTCGCGAAAGCCGGGATGCCGCGCGAGGCAAACGACCATTTCGAGGACGCGCTGCGGATGGATGACCGGTTTTACCAAGCGGCCTATGACCGGTCGCTGGTGCTCCTGCGCCTTGGCCGCGCCGACGACGCACTGAGCAGCTACCTCCTCTCGCTGCACTGGGCCTCGCCGCCGCTCCCGCAGAGGCAGCGGAAAGCCTTCCTCGAGCTTCTTGAGAGCGAGGCTGGCGCCGAGGGCAACGCCCTCCTGGCCGGTGCCGCCCGGGACGCCCTGGCGCGCTGAGTTTTGGGATTTGCCCCGGGAAAAGCGAACGCCACGATCAAGCCCGATGGAACGAGACAAAGTCCCAGCGGCCGCGCCGGTTTACGACACGCGCGGGCTTGGGGGCCACCCCAGGGGCCTGATGACGCTTTATTTCACCGAGATGTGGGAGCGGTTCAGCTATTACGGAATGAGGTCCTTCCTGGTCGTCTTCATGGTCGCCGGCATCGCCGACGGCGGCCTCGGGTTCGACGTGAAGAAGAGCACTATCGTCTACGGCACGTACACGATGGCCGTGTACCTGCTTTCGATACCCGGCGGGTTTCTCGCCGACAATTTTCTCGGCGCCCGCCGGTCCGTCCTCTGCGGAGGGATCGTGATCGCCCTCGGGCACTTCGTACTCGCCATGCCCTCGGAGCGGACATTCTTTGCCGGCCTTATCCTCGTGGTGCTAGGGACCGGGCTCCTGAAGCCGAATGTCAGCGCCCTGGTCGGCGGCCTCTATGTTCCCAATGACGAGAGGCGCGACGCGGGATTCTCGATATTCTACATGGGGATTAACCTGGGGGCGCTTCTGGCGCCGCTCGTTTGCGGGTTCCTGGCGCAGCACGTCGTGTTCAAGGCGTGGCTCGCGCAGCGCGGATTCGACCCCGCCCGAAGTTGGCACTGGGGATTCGCGGCAGCGGGCGTCGGCATGACGCTCGGGCTCACGCAGTACGTCCTCGGCCGCAGGAGGCTCGCCCATGTGGGCAATTCGCCCGCGGGGAAGAGCGCCCGGCCCTGGGTGACGCTCTGCCTCGTGCTCGGCGCGACGGTCGCCCTGCTGGGGCTCGTTTTCCTTTCCGACCTCGTCGAGCGCTTTGCGTGGATCCGCTACGTGTACCTGGGAGCGCCCCTTGCGGCGATCCTCTGGTTCGGCTTCCGGAAGGACGTCACGGGAAAGAAGATCGCCGCGATACTGATGTTCTTCGCCGCGGCCACCGTCTTCTGGGCGATCTACGAGCAGGCAGGGTCCACGATCTCGCTCTTCGCCGAGTCGCTCACCGACCGCAGCCTTCCAAACGGCGGGAACTTCTCGGTCTTCGGGCACCATTTCTCGGCGGGTGCCACGTTCCCGTCGTCGTTTTTCCAGTCGGTCAACTCCGCCTTCATCCTCATCATGGCGCCCGCGTTCGGGTGGATGTGGCTGCGGCTCGGCTCCCGCCAGCCGTCGAGCATCTTCAAGTTCGTCCTCGGCCTCTTCTTCGCGGCGCTCTCGTTCATCCTGATGGTGCCTGCGGCCTACCTGTCCGCGCGCGGGCTCGTGAGCCCCTGGTGGATCGTGGGCCTCTTCTTTTTCCAGACTGTCGGGGAGCTCTGCCTGAGCCCGGTAGGCCTCAGCCTGATGACGAAGCTCGCCCCGGGCGACTTCGTCGGCCTCGCCCTGGGAATCTGGTTCCTTGCCTCGGCCTATGGCAACAAACTCGCCGGGATCCTCGCCGGAAATTTCACAGCGACCGACTCCGCGATGCTTGCCCATTCATTCCTCGTCCAGGCGGGATGGACTGGCGCCACGGCCGTGGTCCTCCTCGCGCTTGTCCCGTGGGTCAAGCGCCTGATGGGAGGCGTGCGATGATCAAGGCATGGTTTCCGACGTTCATCTATTCCGAACCGCTCAAGAAGGCAGGGCTCGAACGGTTCAACGCGGACCTGTCGAAGGAATGCCGCTCTCTCAGGGACTTCGACAAGGCCGGCCGCGACTGGTCGGCCAAGAACTATCCCGGCGGCTACACGAGCTATGCCTCCCTCAACGAACTCCACCGTTTCTCGAGCACCTTCACAGGACTCGAGCGGACGATCACGCGCCATGTTCGCGCATTCGCAACCGCCCTAGACTTGAACCTCCGCGGCCGCGAGATCCGCATGACCGACTGCTGGGTCAACATCATGCCGCCCTCGGCCGCCCACTCCCTTCACCTGCACCCGCTCTCATTCGTGAGCGGCACCTACTATGTCGCGACGCCCAGGGGATGCCCCGGCCTCAAATTCGAGGACCCACGGCTGGATCGTTTCATGGCGGCTCCGCCGCGACTCCCGGACGCCCGAAAGGCGAACCAGGCGCACGCCACCTATCCGGCGCAAGCGGGCCGGCTTATCCTTTTCGAGAGCTGGCTCAGGCACGAGGTCGCGCAGAACCGGGTGGAGGCCGAGCGGATCAGCATAAGTTTCAACTACAATTGGAGCTGATGGCCAAGGACGACACATCTCCCGCCGCGCTCGTGACCGGGGCGTCCCGAGGGATCGGCCGCGAGATCGCAGTCCAACTCGCGGCACGCGGCGTGCGGGTCGGCATCAATTACCGCGAGAGCAATGCGGCCGCCGCGGCGGTGCTCGCGTCGCTGCCCGGCAAGGGCCATGCGATCTTCCAGGCAGACGTGGGGGACCCCGCGGCCGTCGAGCGCCTGTGGAGGGAGGCCTGCGGGCATCTCGGCTCCATCAATGTCGTCGTCAACAATGCGGCGGTTTACCGCGAGCATCCGCCGCTTGCGACCGGCCCCGCGGCATGGCGCAAGGCCTGGGAATGGACCCTTGCGGCAAACCTGCACGGGCCCGCCAACCTCTCCCACCTCGCCGCCCGCGCCATGGCGGCCGCGGGCGGCGGGCGCATCGTCAACATCTCGTCGCGGGGCGCGTTCCGCGGCGAGCCCGAGGCGCCTGCCTACGGTGCAAGCAAGGCAGGTTTGAACTCGCTCAGCCAGTCGCTCGCCAAGGCCCTCGCCCCAAAGGGAGTTTTCGTCTTCTGCATCGCGCCCGGATGGGTCGACACGGATATGGCGGCCGACTTCCTCGCGGGACCACGGGGAGAGGAGATCCTCGCCCAGCACCCGCTCGGCCGAGTCGCGACGGCCTCCGAGGTCGCGCGGGCCGCGGTCTTCTGCGCGCTGGACGCGCCCGCCGCGATGACCGGCTCGATTGTGGACGTCAACGGCGCCTCGTACCTGCGAACCTAGCGCAGCCTCGAAAAGAGGAATATGGCTAGGCCCGTCATCCCTATGTTGGGCAGCCATGCGGCGAGGGCGGGATCGACCAACTGCTTCGCGGCGAGCGACGCCGCGAAGTTCTGGAGCGCCATGAACAGGAAAAAGAGCCCGATCGACTTCGAGACGCCCACCGCCGGGTTGGTGCGCACCCCCGTGGCGGCAAAGGGTATGGCGATCGCGATCACGATCAGGGGCCCAAGTATGTCCGCGAGGAGGCTGTAGTAGCGGACCGCGTAGGGAATGCTCTTCGGGTTGTTCTCGCGAGAAAGGTAGTCGATCAGCTCCCTCAGCTCGGTTGACGAAAGCTCCACCGGCCTTCGGTCGATGAGCATCATGAGCCGCGGGTCTTCCTGGAAGCGGGTCACGACCTTTGTGGCAAACGGATCCGACGACATGTTTTCCCTCGTGTCGGGATTGAATCCCATCTCGCGGCCGTCCTTGAACACCCACCCATGCTGCGCCGGGTCGTACCAGGCCTCCGCAGCGACGATGCGGCTCGTCTCCCGGCCCCGCACGTCCATCTCGGTCACGCTGGCGCCGTACGCCCTCTGGGTGTACTTGCTGTAGCGGTTGAAGAACCACATGCGGCGCGGGTACGGGTTGTCGAATCCCACGCTGTAGACCGCGCCGATTCGGTCGCCCGCGAGCGACTGCGCCTGCTTCTTGAACTGGATACCCTCCTTCATCACCCGGGTCTTCTCGACCGACCAGGGATCGACGTAGGAATTTAGCCAATACGAAAGGGCGCAGCAGAAGAGTCCCACCAGCCAGATGGGGGCCATCAGCCGGCAATAGCCGACTCCCGCGGCGCGCATCGCCATCAGCTCGTTCGCCTTGTGCAGCTTTCCAAGGACGAAGAGAATCGAGATCAGCAACACGACGGGAAGCGTGAGAGCGAGGAAGCCGGGAATGGCCACAAGGATGTAGACCACCAGGTCGGAGGCCCTCGCGCCGGCCTCGTGGAGATCCCTGAAATCGTCGTACATCACCTGCACGACGAGGAGTCCGCAGGTCAGGACCAGCACAAGCCCAAGGATCGTGAGCCATTCTCGCAGAAGGTGCCGGTCGAACGTGTTCAACGGCGCAATCGAGGCAGGACCGGGCACCCATTACAAATATTAAGGCAATTCGGTTGAAACCGGCCCCCGGCTACCCTTGGCTGCGGCCACGCAAATTCCCATGATTCGCTCTCTCCGTCGCTCAATGGTGGCGATAGTGGCCCTTGCGGCACTATCCGCCCCCGCGCCTGCCCAGGAAACCATCAAGATCGGCGAGTACGCCTCGCTGACCGGCAAGGAAGCGGCCTTCGGGCAATCGTCCCACAAGGGAACGCAGCTCGCGATCGACGAGATGAACGCCGCGGGGGGCATCCTCGGCAAGAAGATCGAGCTCGTGACCGACGACGACCAGACGAAGCAGGGCGAGTCGGCGACGATCGCGAAGAAGCTGATATTCCGGGACAAGGTGGTCGGGGTCCTCGGCGAGGTGGCGTCGATGCGGTCGCTCGAGGCGGCCCCGATCTGCCAGGCCTACAAGATCCCGATGATATCCCCTTCTTCTACCAATCCAAGGGTGACCGAGATCGGGAGCTATATTTTCAGGGTCTGCTTCATCGACCCTTTTCAGGGGACCGTCATGGCGAAGTTTGCCAAGGAATCGCTCAAGATCCACAAGGTGGCGCTCCTGACATCGGTCTCGTCGGCGTACAGCGTGGGCCTTGCGAAGTACTTCAAGGAGCGCTTCGTGTCCGACGGCGGCGAGATCGTGATTGAGCAGAAGTATACCGAGGGCGACAAGGACTTCAACGCCCAGCTGACCGCGATCAAGGCGGCCGGCGTCGACGGGATTTTTGTCCCGGGCTACTACACGGAGGCCGCGCTCATCTGCAGGCAGGCCCGCGAGCTCGACATGTCCATTCCCCTCTTCGGCGGCGACGGCTGGGAGGCCCCCGAGCTGATCGCGATCGGCGGGACAGCCGTTGAAGGTTGCTACTATTCCACACATTATTCCCCGCAGGTCGACACCCCCGCCGTGAAGGCATTCGTGGCCAAATTCCAGGCAAAGTATAACGGCGAGACCCCGGACGCCATGGCCGCGCTCGGCTACGACTCGGCGGAGGTCCTGGTTGACGCAATCCGCCGGGCGGGCTCGACCGAGGGGCCCGCGATCCGCGACGCGCTTGCCGCGACAAAGGATTTCCAGGGTGTTACAGGTACGACCACGATGGACAAGGACCGGAACGCCACCAAGGCCGCGGTCGTCATCATGGTGAAGGATGGCAAGTTCAAGTTCGTCGAGACCGTCGCCCCCTAGGCCGATGCGACGCCCGGCGGCATGACGGAGTTCCTCCAGCAACTCCTCAACGGTCTCTCGCTAGGCGCCATCTATGCGCTGATAGCCCTCGGGTACACGATGGTGTACGGCGTCCTGCGCTTCATAAATTTTGCGCACTCGGACGTCTTCATGGTGGGTGCGTTCATTGGATATTTCGTCGGCGAGCACCTTCCCCATGGCACGATCGGTGGCGGCCTTCTCGTGCTGGTCGCCGCGATGGCCGGCTGCGCGATCCTCGGCATTCTGATTGAGCGCCTGGTCTACCGCCCGCTGCGCGGAGGCCCCACGCTCAATGTCCTCATCACCGCGATCGGGATGTCGCTCTTCCTGGAATACACGGGCCAGTTGTTCTTCGGTGCGACGCCGCGCGCGTTTCCGTCCATCTTTCCCAACTTTGTGTTCTCGGTGCACGGCCTCATCATCTCGATGAACCAGATCATCGTGATCGTCGTCGCGGGTGTGCTCATGCTCGCGCTCCAGTTTGCCGTCTTCAGGACGAAGATCGGGACGGCCATGAGGGCCGTCTCCCTGAATCCAAAGGCGGCGCAGCTGGTCGGCGTGAACATCGACGTCGTGATTTCCTTCACTTTCGGACTTGGCTCCGCCCTCGCCGGGGCGGGCGGCGTCCTCTACGCGCTCAATTACCCGTCGATCGACCCCCTCATGGGCGTCGTGCCAGGCCTGAAGGCATTCGTTGCGGCCGTCCTCGGCGGCGTGGGCAACATTCCGGGGGCCGCCCTGGGCGCGCTCATTCTCGGGATGGTGGAGACGTTCGTCGACGGATCCAGATGGTCCACCTACAAGGACGCGATCGCGTTCGCCATCCTGATCGGCATCCTCCTCTTCCGCCCAGCCGGGCTCCTGGGCCGGTACACCGCCGAGAAGGTCTGAGGTCCCACTGAACATGCCAAAGCCGCTCATCGCGCTTCTAGCCGCAGTCCTTGTGGCCTTCGGCGTGTCGTTCTTCTCCGACCACATCGACCCGTACTACCTCGATGTCCTTACTGGGGTCGGAATTAACATCATCCTCGCGGTTTCGCTCAACCTTGTGAACGGCTACACGGGGCAGTTCTCGCTGGGGCACGCGGGCTTCATGTCGGTGGGTGCCTACCTGTCGGCGGCGATCACACTCCTCGCGGGGCCCAGGATCCTCGGCGACTCGGGGGGCACTGCGCTGCAGCAGGGCCTGCTTTTCCTCACGGCTCTTGTCGTCGGCGGCCTCGGCGCCGCCCTCGCAGGCCTTGTGGTCGGAATACCGTCCCTGAGGCTGAAAGGTGACTACCTTGCCCTGGTCACGCTGGGGTTTGGCGAAATCATAAGGGTCATTTTCCAGAACGTGGAGGCCCTCGGCGGCGCCCTCGGACTCAACGGCATTCCAAACTACACGACGGTTTTCTGGGTGTACTCGTTCGCCGCCCTCACTGTTTTCACCGTCGTCTGCCTTGTGCGCTCGACCTATGGGCGGGGGTTCATCGCGACTCATGACGACGAGGTCGCATCGGAGGCAGTCGGTCTCAACACCACCCGCTACAAGATAGTCGCATTCGTCGTCGGCGCCTTCTTTGCGGGCGTAGCCGGGGGCCTCTACGGGCATTTCAAGCTGACGATCACCCCCACCGGCTTCGACTTCACGAAGAGCATTGAGATCGTTGTCATGGTCATCCTGGGGGGCATGGGCAACACGCCGGGCGTGATACTGGCCGCGATACTGCTGACGGTGCTTCCGGAGATGCTCCGCGCGGTGGACGAGTACCGGATGGTCCTGTACTCGCTTCTCCTGATTGTCCTCATGCTTGTCCGGCCGAAGGGGCTCTTCAACTTCGACTATGCGGCGATCGCCGCGCGCCTGAGGCGAAAATTCTGGCCCGCGGGGAACTGAGGACCTGCCCATGTCCGAACCCGTCCTGCAGCTTGACAAGGCAACGATACGGTTCGGCGGCCTGACGGCCGTCAATGCGTTGGACCTGGTGGTGAACGAGGGAGACCTCGTCGGCCTCATCGGCCCTAACGGGGCGGGCAAGACGACGGTCTTCAACATAGTCACGTGCGTCTACGCGACGACGAGCGGCACGGTCCGGTCCGCAGGGGTGGACTTGGCGGGCCTCAGGGTCGACGAGGTCGTCGAGGCAGGGATCGCGCGCACTTTCCAGAACATACGCCTGTTCAAGAGCCTCTCGGTCTTCGATAATGTGCGTGTCGCCTGCAACCTCCACAGGGCGAGCGGCGCCGCGCATACCCTAGTCAGGATGCGGAAATTCCGCGACGACGAGGCCTCGATCTCCCGCCGGGTGGAGGAACTGCTCGACCTCTTCAACCTCCGGCGATTCCGCGACGCCCCGGCCACGAGCCTGCCCTATGGCGAACAGCGCCGCCTGGAGATCGTGCGATGCCTTGCGACCCGGCCGAAGCTTCTCCTTCTGGACGAGCCCGCCGCCGGAATGAACCCGACGGAGAAGGTCGAGCTCATGGCCCTCATCCAGAGAATCCACCGCGAATTCTCGCTTTCCATCCTCCTTGTCGAGCACTCGATGAAGGTCGTCATGGGTGTCTGCCGGCGGGTCGCCGTGCTGGACTACGGGGTCAAGATTGCCGAAGGGACGCCGGGAGAGATCCAGATCGATCCGAAGGTGATCGAGGCCTACCTTGGCGAGGCCACAGGCCTCGCCCACCGCTGACGCGCATGCTCGAAATCTCGGATCTTTCGGTCTCGTACGGGGCCATTTCAGCCCTTCGCGGCATTTCCCTGAAAGTGGAGAAGGGCTCGATTGTGACCCTCATCGGGGGAAACGGCGCCGGCAAGACGACAACGCTGAGGACGATCTCGGGACTCCTGAGGCCGAAAAGCGGCAGCGTCACGTTTCTGGGGGAGGACATCACCAAGATCCCTCCGCACAAGATCGTGGCCCGCGGCATCGGGCACGTGCCCGAGGGCCGGATGATCTTCTCAAACCTTACCGTCGATGAGAACCTCTCAATGGGAGCCTACCTCCAGAAGGACAAGGCCGCGATCGCCAGGAACCGGGACTACGTCTTCGGCATGTTTGGGCGCCTGAAAGAGCGGCTCCGCCAGACCGCGGGGACGCTGTCCGGCGGCGAGCAGCAGATGCTTGCGATTGGGCGCGCACTGATGGGCGACCCAAAATTCCTGATGTTGGACGAACCCTCCCTCGGAATCGCGCCGAGGCTGATCAGCACGATCTTCGAGAAGATCATCGAGATCAACCGCGACCGCGGGATCGCGATCCTCCTCGTGGAGCAAAACGCAAACCTGGCGCTAGAAATCAGCACGCATGCCTACGTCCTCGAGACCGGGCACGTGACAATGGAGGGCATGAGCGCGGACTTGAGGAAAAACCCGCAGCTCAAGGCCGCCTATCTGGGCGGCTAAGACACATCAGTCGGCCTTTGCCTCGGCCAGCAGCCCGTCGAGGTCCAGCCTGCGCGTGAACATCGCCACGCCTCCCTTGGGGTCGCGCGGCCATTGTTCCTTCGGGCGGTCCCAGTAGAGCTCGACGCCGTTGTCATCCGGGTCCCGCAGATAAAGGGCCTCGCTGACGCCGTGGTCGGAGGCGCCGTCCAGCGGTACCTTGGCCGCTATCAGCCGGCGGAGGGCCCCCGCGAGCTCCGCTCGGGTCGGGTAGAGGATTGCGAGGTGGTACAGCCCCGTCGATCCGGGCGGAGGTGGCGAGCCCCCGAGGCTTTCCCAGGTGTTCAAGCCGATGTGATGATGGTAGCCCCCCGCCGAAATGAAGGCGCCGCTTGAGTCGAAGCGCTGCATGAGCTCGAAGCCGAGCACCCCGCAGTAGAATCGGAGCGCGCGGTCCAGCTGGGCCACCTTGAGGTGGACGTGGCCGATCCTGACCTCCGGGTTGATCGGGCGGGTGGCTGATGGCGTGCTCATGGATGGGAAGACCTTATGTCGATATGGCTCCTTCTTCAACTTTGCCCGAGGATTTCGCTCATCCGATACCGACATCAATCGTGTTGAACATTCGCTGTGAAAACGAGATGATCGTGCCGTAAAGCGCACGGATGACCCGAGACCCCAGAGAAAAGAGAGACGCCTTGAAAAGGACCTATATCCTGAGCGGCCTCGTTCTGATCTGTGTCGCCTACATCTTGAACAAGAGGTTCATGGGGACGCGTAACGCCCTGGAGTCCGCCAAGGATAAGATAGCTCATATCGCGCAACAGCCGGCTGCGCGCTCCAGCCGCGATGGGGCTCATGGGCCCATCCTGCTCGCGCCCAGAACCCCTGCACTGGCTGAGCCGGCCTCGGAATCTGCCGTGGTTTCAGCAACGCGGGAGACACCCCCGACGGGAGACGTTCAAAGGGTCGTCCGCCTCACCAAGGGCACGTTCACCGAGGTCGATGGGGAAATTGTCTATGGCCCGGGCGCGGAACTGGACCTCGGCAACGGAATGCTCGTGTCTTCCCCTTCAGGGGTGATGGTGTCCGACGTGGACCAGCGGCACATCGCAGGGGACCTCGTCATAGACTCCCAATATGGAACAACGACGACCGAGAACGCGTTCCTGTCGGTCGACCAGTCGCATGTGGAAATCACCTCCGATAACACCGTCACGATCAAAAAAGATGCGCCGAAGTAGGTTGATCGGGTCCAAGACGGGCCAACCGCATTCCATCCGACAGATGACGATCGCCGATCATGGCAATGTGCATCGGATCTGGAGGAATTCTGAGGGAATAATCCTTGTTGCCAAGGATTCCCGCAAGGGAATCGATCTTTACCTATCAAGGAACCGTGGCCTGTGCTTCGTCGCCACGATCGCGGGCGAGATTGTCGGCACGGTCCTCTGCGGCCACGACGGGCGCCGTGGCATCCTGCGCCATCTCGCCGTCAAGCCGGCGTTCCGCAACCGCGGTATCGGGCGGGACCTGGCAAAAAGGTGCCTGCGCGCCCTGTCGGCCAAGGGCATCCGGAAATGCAATCTGTACGTCATGAAGGACAATCCGTCAGGAACGCGTTTTTGGGAGCACCAGGGCTACAAGGTCCTCGCCGAGGACTACAGGACCCTTCAAGCCGCCACGTCGAGCTGATGGACATCACGGCCCTTCCCTTCAATCGGCTTGTCGGAATCGAGCGGTCCACAATTGAAGGCGCGGTACTGGGCATTCCCGCGAACGAGAAATACACCAACCACCTGGGAACTGTGCATGCGAGCGCGCTGCTCGCGCTCGCCGAGGCCACAAGCGGCGAATGCCTGATCGCCGGCCTCGCCAGCGCCGGCATAGACGTAGTTCCCCTTGTCCGAAGGATTGAGGCAAAATTCCGAAGGACCGCCGCAGGCGCGATCCATTCCAGGCTTGGGGATATGGGCGATTCCATGAGGGAATTTCGGGTCGCCTTGGCAGCCAAGGGACGCGCGCTGGTGTCGATCCCGGTCGACGTCCTCGATGCATCAGGAACGCTTGTGCTGACTTCGCGCGTCGACTGGTTCGTGACGGCGAAGGCGAGAAATTCCCCCAAAACGCCTTCACGAAGTGGTGGCGGCCGCGGCCCGAACGTGTCAAATTCAGGGGCACACGAAGCCACACAGTCTTGAAGCTTCCAATACCCATCTCCCCGGGGGCGCGGTTCCGCGCCGCACTTAAGGCCGAGCAACCGCTCCAGGTTGTGGGAACGATCAACGCCTATTGCGCGCTGCTTGCCGAACGGGCCGGGTACAAGGCTATATACCTTTCCGGCGCCGGTGTGGCCAACGCCTCCCGCGGTGTGCCGGACCTCGGCATCACGAGCCTGAAGGATGTGTGCGAGGACATTCGGCGGATCACGCGGGCAACCGACGTGCCGCTTCTGGTCGACGCCGACACGGGCTGGGGAGGGGCCTCGATGATTGCGCGCACAGTGAGGGAAATGACGCTTGCGGGAGCCGCGGGGTGTCACCTGGAGGACCAGGTTCACGCCAAGCTCTGCGGCCATCTTCCCGGCAAACGGCTGGTGAGCACCTCAAAGATGTGCGCCCGGATAAGGTCAGCGGCCCGGGCGCGGACGGATCCCAGTTTCGTCATCATGGCTCGCACCGATTCGCATGCGGTCGAGGGACTCGCCAAGTCGATCGAACGGGCCCGGGTCTACGTGGAAGCAGGCGCGGACATGATCTTTGCTGAGGCCCTAACCACCATCGGAGAATATAAGGCCTTCACGAAGGCGCTCGGCAACGTGCCTGTGCTCGCCAATATCACCGAGTTCGGCAAGACGCCGCTCTTCACGGTCAACGAACTCCGTTCCGCAGGGCTCGCGTTGGCGCTATACCCCCTGAGCGCCTTCCGCGCGATGAGCAGGGCGGCGGAAAATGTGTACGCCGCGATCCGGAGGGACGGCACCCAGAAATCGGTGATCGGCAAAATGCAGACGCGCTCCGAGCTCTACGACGTCCTTCGCTACGAGGAACACAGGCTCAGGCTGGAGCGCGAAGCCGCTCGTCGGGGGAAGAGAGGCTAACGATGCCCAAGAAATCCGTTGCACTTTCCGGGGTCGTCGCGGGAAACACGGCAGTCTGCACGGTCGGGACCGAGGGGAACGACCTCCACTACCGCGGATATGACATAGCGGAGCTTGCGGAGCGAGGGACCTACGAGGAGGTGGCTCACCTGCTTATCCACGGCGAACTGCCCACCCAGGCCGAACTTGACGACTACAGGCTGCGCCTTGCCGAATACAGGCGGCTGCCCACGGTCCTTCGCGAGGCGCTCGAGCTGATGCCGGCGACCGCCCATCCGATGGACGTCCTGCGGACGGGATGCTCGGTCCTTGGCGCTGTCGACCCTGAGCAACCCGAGCATGGCCACGACGAGGCTCGCTTCATCGCGGATCGCCTCGTCGCTTCTTTCGGCTCAATGCTGCTCTACTGGCACCACTACTCGACTGAAGGGCTGCGGATTGAGACTGCGACGGACGAGCCCTCGCTCGCCGGGCATTTCCTTAGGCTGCTGCACGGCAGGCCGCCTTCCGCTGCGCACGCGCGCGCGCTCGACCGCGGCCTCATTCTCTACGCCGAGCACGAATTCAATGCATCGACGTTCACCGCGCGCGTGATCGCCGGAACGGGATCGGATATCCACTCCGCAATCTGCGGCGCAATCGGCGCCTTGCGTGGTCCAAAGCACGGCGGCGCCAACGAGGCGGCGATCAAGATCATCCTCCGCTACAAGACGGCGGACGCCGCCGAATCCGACATCCGCGCCCGCGTGGGCTCAGGGGAGATAATTATCGGCTTTGGGCACCCAGTCTACACGATCTCCGACCCGCGCAGCCCGATCATCAAGGAGATCGCCCGCGTCCTCTGCGCGGACGGCGACGCCACGGGGCTTTTCTCGGTATGCGAGCGGATTGAGGATGTCATGTGGGATCTGAAAAGGATGTTTCCAAACCTCGACTGGTACAGCGCGCCGGCATTCCAGATGCTCGGGATTCCGGCGGCGATGTTCACGCCTGTGTTTGTGGTCGCGCGCAGCGCCGGCTGGGCCGCGCACGTGATCGAGCAACGCAAGGATGCAAAGATCATCAGGCCCGCCGCCCACTACACCGGTCCCCCGCCGCGGCCGTACGTGCCCATTGGCGAACGCTGAGATGTCGAGCGCCTCCCACGCAGGAGCCAGCCGGCCGCCGCCGGACCCGCTTCTCCTCGAGATTGCGGACTACGTGCTCAATCCGGGGCGCGCCAGCGGCGCGCTCGCGCTTGAGACAGCGCGTCTCTGCCTGATGGACACCCTCGGCTGCGCCTTCCTCGCTCTCGGCTATCCGGCCTGCACCCGGCTCCTTGGCCCGATTGTCCCGGGGGCGACGCTCCCCGGGCGGGGGGCGCGGGTCCCCGGTACGGCGCATGAGCTCGAACCGGTCCAGGCGGCGTTCGATATCGGCGCCATGGCGCGGTGGCTCGATTTCAATGACACGTGGCTTGCCGCGGAATGGGGGCATCCCTCGGACAATCTGGGGGCCATCCTTTCCGTTGCCGACTTCCAGGCACGCGAGGCGCCGCCCGGAGCCGGGGGCGGCTTCCGCGTGCGCGATGTCCTTGTCGCAATGGTCCAGGCCCACGAGATCCAGGGCGTCCTTGCGCTCGAAAACGCTTTCAACCGCGTCGGGCTTGACCACGTTCTGCTAGTCCGGATCGCATCAACAGCGGTCGCCACACGACTCCTCGGCGGGTCCCGGGAGCAGATCGTGAACGCGGTCTCAAATGCATTTCTGGACGGGGGCGCGCTCCGTACGTACCGACACGCCCCCAACACGGGCTCCCGGAAAAGCTGGGCCGCAGGCGACGCGACAAGCCGCGCCGTCAGGCATGCGCTCATGGCGCTGAAGGGGGAGATGGGATACCCGGGGGCGCTCTCCACCCGAATATGGGGATTTGAGGACGTCGTCCTTCGGGGCAGGCGCCTTCTTGTCCCCCCTCAGGGGTTCGGAAGCTACGTGATGGAGAACGTCCTGTTCAAAATATCCTTTCCCGCGGAGTTTCACGCGCAGACCGCCGTCGAGGCCGCCTTCTCGCTCCATGCGGAAATCGCCCCTCGACTGGCGCAGGTGAAACGGGTTGTGATTGAAACTCAAGAAAGCGGCCTGCGAATCATCGATAAAACCGGACCGCTCTCAAACCCGGCCGACCGCGATCACTGCCTCCAATACATGGTCGCCGTGGCGCTCATCAAAGGATCGCTCACGGCCTCCGACTACGAGGATGCCGCCGCGACGGATCCGCGGATCGACGCGTTGCGGGGCGCCATGGAAGTCGTCGAAAACCCTGCTTTCTCGCGCGATTATCTCGATCCAGGCAAGCGTTCGATCGGGAACGCAATCCAGGCGTTTTTCGTCGACGGCACCTCCACCCGGCGGCTTTCGGTGGAATACCCGATAGGGCACAGGAGGCGCCGGCAGGAGGGCGCCCCTTTGCTGGCGGGGAAGTTTGATGCGGCTGTTCGGGGGCATTTCTCCGCCTCCCGAGCCGGCCAGATCACCGCGCTTTTTTCAGATTCCGGGCGGCTCGATGCGATGCCCGTGACCGAATTCATGAACCTGCTCTGCCCGTAGGATCGTCGGCGCTGGCCGCGGCATCCGAATTCAAGCACCGCGCGGCGTTGATTTTTGCAAGGATCGGAATAGGCTGTCCGTCCCATTTTTCACATGACCATGCCCACCGCCGCACCACAGACCTTCGAATTCCAAGCCGAAATCAAGCAGCTGCTCGATATCGTCATCCACTCGCTCTATACCGAGAAGGAGATATTCGTGAGGGAGCTGGTCTCGAACGCATCCGACGCACTCGAGAAACAGAGGCACCTCCAGCTTACCGAGAAGTCCATCTACGACGACAAGCTTGAGCTCGAGATCAACATCACGACCGACGACAAGGCAAAGACCTTCACGATTCAGGACTTCGGGATAGGGATGACGCAGGCCGAACTCGTCGAGAACCTGGGCACTATCGCCCATTCCGGCTCCAAGGCCTTCGTGAAAGCGCTCGGTGAGGGCGACCAGAAGGCCGCTGGGCTCATAGGGCAGTTCGGCGTCGGCTTCTACTCCGCCTTCATGGTGGCAAAGACGGTGAAGGTCTACACCCACTCCTGGCGCGAGTCCGAGCCGGGCCTTCTCTGGACGAGCGACGGCGCCGGAAGCTTCGCGATCGAGGAAAGCACCGGCGAACGCCGCGGCTGCAAGATCGTCGTCCAGCTTACGGACGAGTGCTCAGAGTTCAGCCACGAGTGGCGTGTCCGCGAGGTCCTTGAGCGGTACAGCGCGTTCGTCTCGTTCCCCATAAACCTGAACGGGAAGAGGATTAACACGGTCCAGGCGCTCTGGCTGCGCGGCAAGAACGAGATCAAGGAGGAGGAGTACGACGAGTTCTACAAGTTCCAGGCCCACGACACCGAGAAGCCGCGCCTCAAGCTTCATTTCAGCGCGGACGCTCCCATCTCTATCAATGCCCTGCTTTTCGTCCCGAAGGAAAACACCGAGAAGATGGGCTTCTCAAGGCTGGAGCCGTCCGTCGCCCTCTACTGCCGCAAGGTGCTGATCGACGCAAAGCCGAAGGACCTCCTGCCCGAATGGTTGCGCTTCCTGAAGGGCGTCGTCGACAGCGAGGCCCTGCCTCTCAACATCTCGCGCGAGACGATGCAGGACCGCTCACTTGTCGAGAAGCTGAGCCGGGTAATCACGAAGCGCTTCCTCAAGTTCCTCGAGGAGGAATCGAGGGACCGGCCCGATTCGTTCGCCGAGTTCTACAAGGAGTTCGGCGTCTTCCTCAAGGAGGGCGCGGCGCTGGACTTCAGCCACAAGGACGCCCTTACGAAACTCCTGCGATTCGAGTCCTCGCTGACCGACACAGGAAAGATGACGTCTTTCGGGGACTACGTCTCCCGCATAGGCGCCGACCAGAAGGAGATCTATTACCTCATCGGCCCCAACCGGGAGTCGATCGAGGCGGGCCCTTACCTTGAGGGATTCAAGGCGCGCAACCTCGAAGTCCTTTTCTGCTATGAAACGGTCGACGAGTACGTGATGAGCAACGTCCGCGAATTCGACGGGAAAAAAATTACGGCGGCAGACCACGCCGACGTTAAGCTGTCCGAGCAGCCCAAGGCCGAGGGATCCCTCGGCGAGGCCGAAACAAAGTCGCTGGTGGGGTGGCTCAAGGAGTCGCTGGGCGAGCGCGTCGCCGACGTGCGGGCGAGCGACCGGCTGGTCGACTCCCCCGCCCTCGCGCTCAATGCCGACAAGATGGGGTCGCCCCACATGCGCAGGCTCATGAAGGCCATGAACAAGGACGGCGCCCAGACCCCCGTCCAGGTCAACCTGGAGGTTAATCCGCATCATGCGGTCATCAAGCGGCTTGACGAACTGCGGACCTCGGCGCCCGAGAAGGCAAAGCTCGTGGCCGGGCAGATCCTGGACAACGCCCTCATTTCGGCCGGGCTTCTGGACGACGCGCCCTCGATGGTGAAGCGCCTCTACAAACTCCTTGAGACCGTCTGAGCCGCCCCCCTCTGAAAGGGGCCTTACAGCGCCCATAAGTTTTCAATTTTAACGGGTCAAAAGCGGGGATTGGCTTTGGCTGCCTCCCGAGGGTAGGCTATGGGTAAATACAAATACCTCCCCATGCTAAAACTCTTCGTTCCCCTTGCGGGACTGGCCCTCTTCACCCCAACCCTCCTGTCCCAGACAGCGACCCCATCCGAGGAAACCCGGCTTCTTCGCTTCCCAGCCACCAACGGAAAGCAGGTTGTCTTTTCGTACGCCGACCAGCTCTACACGGTGGGCCTCGAAGGCGGCACCGCCCGACGGCTCACAAACGGGCCCGGATATTCGCTCTTCCCAAGGTTTTCGCCGGACGGGACACAGCTCGCGTTCACGGCGCAGTACGACGGGAACACCGAGGTTTACCTGATGCCCGCGGAGGGGGGCACCCCGAAGAGGCTCACCTACACGGCCACGCTCGGGCGTGACGACCTCGGCGACCGGATGGGCCCGAACAACATCGTGATGGCGTGGAAGAACACGTCCCCAGAGGTCCTGTTCCGCTCGCGCATGCGCTCGTTCAACGACTTCAACGGCCAGCTCTACGCCGTCGGGACTGACGGCGACCTGCCCAAGCAGCTCCCCGTGCCGCGCGGCGGGTTCATGTCATTCTCCCCGGATGACTCCAAGATGGCCTACAACCGCATCTTCCGCGAGTTCCGGACCTGGAAGGACTACCGGGGCGGGATGGCCGACGAAATCTGGATCTACGACTTCAAGACCGGCGCCGTCGAAAACATCACGAACAACCCCGCCCAGGACATCATCCCGATGTGGGCGCCGAACAACCGGATCTATTTCCTCTCCGACCGCCTCGCCGACGGAGCCAAGAGATTGAACCTCTACAGTTATGACCTGGCGACAAAGGCGACAGCCCAGCACACCCATTTCAAGGACTTTGACATCAAGTTCCCCTCGATAGGCGGCGGCGTCATCGTGTTCGAGGAGGCCGGCTATATCTGGTCGTTCGACATCAAGGCGGGCGTCCCCAAACGCCTGCCGATCGTTGTCCGGGACGACTTCGTCACGTCCCGGACCGGCATGGTCAACGTCTCCAAGTTCGTGGAGGGGCTAAACGTCTCTCCCGACGGAAAACGCGTCGTCGTGAACGCGCGAGGCGACACATTCACGGTACCGGCAAAAGACGGGGCGACGCGGAACCTTAGCCGCAAGTCCGGCGTGCACGAGCGGGACGCCGTGTGGTCGCCCGATGGCAAGTGGATCGCCTACATCTCCGACGAGACCGGCGAAAATGAACTCTATGTGAGGCCGCAGGACGGCACGGGCGACCCGACACAGGTGACGAAGGGCGCCGACACCTACTATTACAACGCAACCTGGTCGCCCGACAGCAAGAAGCTGCTGTGGTCCGACCGGATGCAGAGGCTGAGATTCGTCAGCGTGGATACAAAGGAGGTGACGCTTGTCGACACGGCCACAGCCTTTGAGATTCGGCAGTACGCCTGGTCGCCGGACAGCAAATGGGTGACCTGGGCGCGCCCCGAGGACGAATTTCAGCCGAAGGCGTGGCTCTACTCCGTCGACAGCGGAAAAAAATTCCCGGTGACCGATGCCTGGTACGAGGCGAACTCGCCCACATTCAGCGATGACGGCAAATTCCTCGTCCTGGCATCGGGCCGCGACTTCAAGCCGACGATGAGCGACATTGAGCTCGAGGATGTCTACCGCAATCTCGAACGCGTGTACTTGGTCGCTCTGGCCAAGGACACCGACTCGCCCTTTAAGCCAAAGAGCGACGAAGTCGACATGGCGTCGCCCACCCCAAAGCCCGACGACAAGCCGGCTGATGCCAAAGACGTAAAGGACGCAAAGAAGGACGCGGCACCCAAGGCGGTCGTCGTGAAGGTGGACGAGGACGGGATAAAGGACCGGGTAATCGGGCTTCCCATAACGGCGAGCAACTACGGGAACATCCATTCCGTTGGCGACGCGGTCTTCTACATCCGCGACGAAGGTGACGGCCTGGGAGGTCCCGGCAACCAGACGCTTCTGGTCTACAATCTGAAGGACAAGAAGGAGACCGAGCTCGGCGCCTTCCGCGACTACGACATTTCGGCCGACGGCAAGAAGATGCTGGTGGCCACCGAAAAGGAATACGCGATCATTGACCTGCCCACGGCCAAGATCGAGATGAAGGACAAGCTCTCGCTCGAAGGCCTCGAGATGACCGTCGACCGCCACGCCGAATGGGCGCAGATCTACGACGAGTGCTGGCGCCAGATGCGGGACTACTTCTTCTCGCCGACAATGAACGGCGCCAACTGGCCCGCAGTGAAGGCCAAATATGGGGCACTCGTCCCGTACGCCCAGACGCGCTATGACCTTACCTACCTGATTGGCGAGATGATCGGGGAAATCCACAGCGGCCACACCTATGTAGGCGGCGGAGACGCTCCGAAGGCGCCCCGCGTTCCGATGGGGCTCCTGGGAGCCGAGCTGTCGCGCGATCCCCAAAGCCGCGCCTACCGGATCGACAGGATAATCCGCGGAGAGAACTGGGACGATGCCCAGCGTTCGCCCCTCACCGAGATCGGGGTTAACGTCAGCGAGGGGGACTACATCCTCGCTGTCGACGGCAAGCCTGTTCGAGACCTCTCGAACATATACTCCGCTCTGGTCAACACGGTCGGAAAGCAGGTCGTCCTAAAGGTCAATTCCAAGCCCGTGGACGAGGGCGCCCGCTCCGTCACGGTCATTCCGACCGGCAACGAGGCGCCGCTGTACTACCGGACCTGGGTCAAGCATAACGCCGACTACGTCACCGAAAAGACAGGAGGCCAGGTCGGCTACATTCACATTCCCGACATGGGATTCGAGGGCCTCGATGAATTCACCAAGCAGTTCTACCCTCAGCTCCGCAAGAAGGCCCTGATCATCGATGACCGCGGCAACGGCGGCGGCTTCGTCTCTCCGACGGTCATTGAGCGACTGTCACGCCAGCTGATCATGATTGAGAAAGCCCGCAATTCAACGCCCACCACCAACCCAAATGACATGGTCCTCGGGCCAAAGGTGGTGCTTATGGACGAGTTCTCGGCCTCGGACGGCGACATCTTTCCGTACCGGTTCAAGATGAATGGGCTCGGGAAGCTGATCGGCAAGCGCAGCTGGGGCGGTGTCGTGGGCATCCGCGGGACTCTCCCCATCGTCGACGGCGGCTTCCTGAACAAACCGGAATTCGCGCCGTACGCCAAGGACGGAAAGGACTGGCCGGTTGAGGGCCACGGCGTCGATCCCGACATCGTCGTGGAGAACGATCCCGCGAAGGAATTCTCGGGCGTCGACCAGCAGCTCGACCGGGCGATCGAGGAGATCCTCCTTGAGCTGAAGACGAACGGGAAATCGCTTCCGCCTCCCCCTCCCTTCCCGGACCGCAGTTGACACCGGCGGCTTGTCCCCGATCTCGCGCCAGAAAACCTGCCGGAGCGGCGTCGTGGGGGTCCTGGTCCGAAGGAGGCTTGCCCGCCAGGGCCTGCCCGATTCAAACTCCACGGCCGCCTCCGCCTGCCGCGAAGATTGTTTACCTCCGGCTGCACTGCCACCCCATGACCATGACACACCTCCGTCATCTCCTCCTTGCCGCCTCGCTGATCCTCGCCACCCGGGTTCCCGCGCGGGCCGACGGCCTGAGTGGCGTCTGGCGCATGGATGTCCACAAGGCGTACGGGGTGACCCTTCACACCTACCTCATCCTCCATCAGGAAGGACCCCGCATCGAGGGAAGTGTCTTCGTGAACAGCTCGGCAAAAGTCCGAATCCAAGATGCGCGGATGGAAGGGCACGACCTCGTGTTCCATATCGACTGGGGCTGGGCATTCCGGGTCAGTCCGGAGGGCGCAAACCTCCACGTGGTCATCACTTACAACGGAAGCGGAAAGGACGAGGCCACTGCCGTCCCTGCGCCCGAGTCCGAGATGAATCCGCCTGCACGCATCGCGCCTCCCGCGTTGCGCGACCTGCCTGCGAACGGCCTGGCGATGACGCCGCCCATGGGATGGAACAGCTGGAACCACTTCTCCGAGCGGGTCGACGACCGGATTGTCCGCGAGGCCGCCGATGCGATGGTAAGCTCGGGCATGGCCGCCGCCGGCTATCTCTACGTTAACATTGACGACACGTGGGAGAGCGGCCGCGACGCCAAAGGCAACATAGTCCCCAACGGGAAATTCCCCGACATGAAGGCGCTCGCGGACTACGTCCATTCCAAGGGCCTCAAGCTCGGGATATATTCCTCGCCGGGACCGGTGACCTGCGGAGGCTACCAGGCAAGCTACGGCCATGAGGAGCAGGATGCCAAATCCTTCGCCGCGTGGGGAATCGACTACCTCAAGTACGACTGGTGCAGCGCCGGGAGGATCTATCCCAACACGGATGTCCGCGCCGTCTACCAGAAGATGGGCGACATCCTTGAACACTGCGGCAGGCACATTGTGTTCAGCCTGTGCGAATATGGGATGCAGGACGTGTGGACGTGGGGGCCAAAGGTCGCCGGGAATCTCTGGCGCACGACGGGCGACATCCAGGACAACTGGCGGTCGATGTCTGAGATCGGCTTCGACCAGGGCCGCTTGGCCCCATACGCCGGCCCGGGCCACTGGAATGACCCGGACATGCTCGAGGTCGGCAACGGCGGCATGTCGGGCGATGAGTATAGGACCCATTTCAGCCTCTGGTGCATGCTCGCGGCCCCGCTCATGGCGGGCAACGACCTGCGCGGGATGTCGAATGAGACGCGCGACATCCTCACGAACCGCGAGGTTATCGCGATCGACCAGGATGCGCTGGGCCGGGAGGCCACGAGGGCCTTCGAAAGCGGCGGCGTGGAGGTCTGGACGCGGCCGCTTGCCGACGGCGGCATCGCCATCGGCATTTTCAATCGCAATGCGGAGGAGAAGCGGTCCGGCTTTTCCTGGTCAGCGGTCGGCCTGTCCTCGCCTCCCGCCGCGATACGTGACCTTTGGAGGCACGAGGGGATCGCTCCGGGTCCGGCGGGATACGACGGTTTGATTCCGGGCCACGGCATTGTGCTGCTGCGGCTGAAATAGGCTCATTCGGAGCCGACCCGTCCGGGTCAGAGGACGAACGAGCCCTGCGGAACGGCAAAACTGTTTGTTACAAACAGGTTAACGCCTGAATAAATTCTCGTTCAAGGACATGGAACACTGAATCATCTCCCGTTTGTCGAATTTGAGACCGTTCCGTCGAAATGGCCACCCATAGAAAAAAGTCACCCAACGCAGATTCCGGAAAGGCGGCCTACTTCAACAGGGAGCTCAGCTGGCTTGCGTTCAACCGACGGGTGCTCGAGCAAGCCCAGAGCGACCGCCATCCCCTCCTCGAGCGGGTTCGCTTCCTCGCGATTGTAAGTTCAAACCTGGACGAATTCTTCGAGATCAGGGTCGCGGGGCTCATGCAGCAGATGGACTCAGGCCTGATGGAGTTCGGTTCGGACGGACTGACGCCGGTCGAGCAGCTTCGCAGGATCCATTCGGTCGTCGCGTCTTTGGTCGAGGACCAATACCACTGCTGGCACCACCAGCTTGTTCCCGCGCTCGCTCGCGAGGGGATCCTCTTCAGGCCGCCCCAAGATCTCACGAAGGCCGAGCTCAACTGGGTGTGGACCTATTTCCGCGACCAGATCTATCCGGTCCTGACGCCACTGGCGCTCGACCAGTCGCACCCATTCCCGCAGTTGGGCAATAAGACGCTCAACATCGTCGTCTCGCTGGAGAGCCCCGACGACACGCAGGAGAGCGGCACGGCGACACACGTCGCGATCCTCCCCGTGCCCCGGATCCTCCCGCGCCTTGTCACGATCGCCCCCGCGAAGGCGGGCCCGCAGCGGACCATATTCCTGAGCGACATCATCAAGCTCTGCGGCGGCGACCTTTTCCCAGGCTACCGGCTCAAGGGGGCGCATGCGTTCCGCGTGACCCGCAACAGCGACCTCTACATCGACGAGGAGGAGTCCGAAAACCTCCTCAAGAAGATCGAGGACGAGCTGAGGAACCTCAGGCGCGGCGCGGCCGTGCGCCTGGAGATAGAGAAGGGCGTGGACGACGCGATTTTCAGCACGCTCTGCCAACACCTGAGCCTCTCGCATGAATACGTGTACCAGCTCAACGGTCCGATCAACCTGCTTCGCCTCCAGAGCCTGGCGGACATCGACCGGCCCGACCTGAAATACCCGCCATTCTCGCCCGTTAACGCTTCGCCGCTGCGCGACCCCTCCCGGATCTTCGAGGTCGTGCGCGAGCAGGACGTGCTCCTTCACCACCCCTATGACGCGTTCACGCCCGTCGTCGACTTCGTGGAGCAGGCCGCGAGGGACCCACAAGTGATCGCCATCAAGCAGACGCTCTACCGCACGAGCGGCGACTCCCCGATCGTCCGCGCGCTGATCGAGGCGTCGCGCAACGACAAGCAGGTCACGGCGCTGGTCGAGCTGAAGGCGCGCTTTGACGAGGCGAACAACATCCAGTGGGCGAAGCAGCTCGAGGAGGCCGGCGTCCATGTCGTGTACGGCCTCGTGGGCCACAAGACCCACTGCAAGCTGTGCCTAGTCGTGCGCAGCGAGGGCAAGACCATGAAGAACTACGCCCACCTCGGGACCGGCAACTACAACCCGCGGACGGCGAGGCTCTACACGGACCTGAGCTATTTCACCTCCAGGAAAGATATCACGAGCGACGTGGCCCAGCTTTTCAACACGCTCACCGGCTTCGGCCGCACGCAGCGCTTCCGGAACATCGTGGTCGCCCCGTTCAACCTCCACCGCCGAATCGGAGAGCTGATCGACCGGGAGGCGGCCCACGCCCGCAACGGAAAGCCGGCGCGAATACTCGCAAAGATGAATGCGCTGGTCGACAAGGCGACGATCGACGCGCTCTACGCAGCCTCGCAAGCCGGCGTGAAGATCGACCTGATCGTCCGCGGCGTCTGCTGCCTTGTCCCCGGCGTCAAGGGCCTGAGCGAGAACATAACCGTGCGGAGCATCGTCGGCAGGTTCCTGGAACACGCCCGCTGCTTCTATTTTGAGAACGAGGGAGGAGAGCCCCTCATCCTCGCGGGAAGCGCAGACTGGATGCCGAGGAATTTCTTCAGGAGGGTCGAGGTTCTTTTCCCGATCAGGGACGCGACCCTAAGGCACTGGATCGTCAGCGAACTTTTTCCGGTCGAGCTCAGGGACAACGACAACACGCACGTCCTTGATTCGAACGGGGCCTACCGGCCGGCGCCAAGGGGCGCGGACGAGCGAGCCTTCTCGGCGCAGGCCTACTTCCTGGCCGGCGCAATGAAGCGCTCCGAGGTCACAGTGTGATGGGAAGGCGCGCCACGGAGGCGCGGATTCCCCCTTGTCCGTCGACAACCAGCACCGACTCGGGCACACCCGGACCGAGGGCGCCCCTGAGCTGGGAGTCCACGAGAGCGCCTCGGACCCTGCGCTCGACGACATTGCGCATCGGGCGCGCCCCCAGCCTACGGTGCCAGCCCTCGCTCACAAGGCGCCTGCAGACGTCAGCATCCGCCCGAATCCCGTGCTCCCTTCCGCATTTCCTGGAAAGCACCTTTGATTGGAAGGCGATCTCCTGATCGAGCATCTGCTGGCAGATCCGTATCTGGACGTCCCGCGCGAGGTGACCGAACACGAGGATGGACGTGAACCTCGCAAGGACCTCCGGCCTGAAATGGGCTGCCGCCTCTTGCTCGACGAAGCGCCTGACCGAGGCTCGGGAGACACCCTCCATCTCTATGACCCCGGCCGAGCCTATGTTCGAGGTTGCGACGATGTGGAGATCCGAAAGGTCGAGCACCTGCCCGTTCGCGAGCGTGACGGCAGCCTCCTCGATGCCAAGGAGGTAGTCCGACACGCTCGGGTGGGCCTTTTCAATCTCGTCCAGGAGAAGGATGTGGCCGCCGTCCGACCTGAGGCGCTCAATCCTGTCGCCGAGCAGCCCGCGCTCGCCGGCCGCGGTCCCCAGGAGAAGCGGTACGCGCTCGGCCGACGAAAACTCCGCGGCGTTGATCCGGGCAATCGTCTGCGTCCCGTAAAGGTGGAGGCTTGCTTCCACGACGGACTTGGTCTTGCCGGTCCCCGTGGGCCCGAGGATAAGCACCAGGCTCCTCGGCCTGCCGCGCGGGGTGTGGTCCATCTCCCCGGCGAGAAGCGCGTCAGACAGTCCCGCGACCGCCTCGTCCTGCCCAAGCACGGACTCACGCAGACGGCCTCGGAGACCGCGGAAGACCGCGAGACGACCCAATTCGTTCGATGGCGCCGGCATTCCCCGCTTGTAGGACCCCTCGGGTCCGGGCGTCAAGCGGCGGGTATTCTGTTTTTCTCCCGGTCGGCGAAAACGGCCCTGATGTTCGGCGCGACGGAAACGATGAATTCACCGCCCGCGCCCGGTGTGACCACCACGGCGTTTCGCTGGCGGCGGCCGGCAAGCGCGTTCTCACGGATGAACTCCCTCAGGGAGCGGTGGAGGGCCACAGCCATGTCCCCGCGCTCGAGAGGGAGGGAGCCACGCTGGAGCACGAGAAGTCCCAGCGCCCTGTAGCGGCCGCGATCGGATGCCGTGGGGTCCGCCGCATCGATGTCGGCGGCGTTCCTACCCCCGGCCGCGCGGATCCGCACCAGCCAGCTGGCGTCCTGCCCCGGAGTTCCGGAGCAACGGCGGCTCGTCAGCTTCACGCCGACTCGAGAAGCGGCCTTGAACAGGCCGCCCCGGTCGCTCTCCCGGTGAACCCGGATGACGAGGCCCTTCTTCTTCATCCCCTGAACGATCACCTGCCACCGGACGCAGTGCACCTGCACGCCGAGGAGCGGATAAACCGGCAGCGGCAGGAAATCGACCACGTCCGGCTCGGACATTCCGCGCGCAGCGGCGATGGTCGCTGAAAGTCCCCTCTGCCTGCCCTCACTTTTGGTCTTGTCACTCATGACGTTTTAATGGGATGAATAAAACTATAAGGTGGTTGAAAACGAGTGAAAACTTAGATAGCTTGATTAGACACGTATAGCAAACGCTTTCTCTTCAGGGTTTCCTGCACAAATGACTTCCAAGCAGAGACAGGCGGCCTTCGACCGCTTCTTCATCGCGCATGCCAGGAAGTGCTCCCAACGGCTCGGCCTCGGGTACCTTGGGACCATACGCAAGCTGCCCCCTCCCCCGCTCCCGGGCGAGGCGGCCGGGGGCACCCGCTACTACCTGAACGCGGTGGCAAAGGACGGATCTCGCTCGGGACTCGTCGAGCTGGGAGGCATGGCGGACGCCGCCCTGCGGCGCGCGGAAAAATGGGTCGCCACCGGGGAGGGTCCCGCGCCCGCGCTTTCGGCGACCAAGCCGAGTCAGCCAAGATAAAGCGTAAAGTTTGACTTGTCTAAGATTGGCGGACGTGCTCTCTTGCGCGCCCGATGAGCTCAGGTGAAACCGACCCGGCGGAGATTCCGCGCAGGACCGCCAACGCCGGCCCGCGCGGCGCCGACGCTCCCAGATCCACGTTCACGCCCGTAACCCGCTGGGTCGCGGAGCACCAGATTAAAGTGCTCTGCATGGTTGTGGCGGCGGTCTCGCCCATGGCCTCCCTCTGGATGCTCGAGCGCGGAACCGGCAACCTTCGGGCCGGGATCTGGGCCTACTCCGTCGACGGCGCGGGCACGATCCACTATGGCCCGGTCAGGCCCGCCGATGCTCGAAGCGCACTCTTTCGCGAGATCCTGCTACAGGCGGCACAGGCCTGCTTCACCCGCAATCCCGCGGGCCTGTCCTACCCCGAGGTCGCGCGAAGGATCTTCGTCGGCGACAGCTGGAAGACCCTGGACGGCGACGTCCGCGCGGAGCTGCCCGAGCGCAGGCGCAGGAACCTGTATGACCACCCCGAGGTGGAGGGCATCGACGTTTTGGAGGAGGGAACTTCACCCAGGTACCGCGTCCGCGGGTTTGTGGTCCGTTCGGGCGCAGTCGAGGGGCTTCCCTACCAGCCTCCCGCGGGCGAATTCCACCTGGTCGTGGAGCTGTCCCCCCAGGAGGACGCCATGCAGCAGGGGCGCTATCCGTTCGTCGTGGTCCGGCACAGGGCCGTCGTGAGGTGGCCCGGGGAGGCCGAGGCGAAGTGAAACCGAAGGGCGCCTTCCTAATTGTCGCTGCCCTCGCCGGATTGCCGTCCGCGCACGGCACGGGCGATCCCGCTCCCCCAGCGACCATCGTGAGGCTGGCGCTCCCCTCCGAGGACGAAGAGCGGCAGCCGGTCGAGGTGCCGACTGGGCCCGAAAACACGGTCGAGGTCGATTTTCCATGGCCGCTCGAGGATTGGGCGGGACGGGGGTTCACGCCGGACTCCGAGAAATTCGCGGGGGACTTCGTGATCGAGGCGGCTCGCGGAAACGAGCGCATCTTCGTGACACCGATGGCGGCCGGCGCGCACCGCGTGCTCCACGTGGTGCTAGCCCGTCCCGACCATACGACACGCGGTGTCCCGATTGAGTTCATCCCGGCTCCGGCCGGCCTCGCGTGGCGCAAACTGGTGTTCACCGGCGCCAGGCCGGCGGCTGCGGCGCGGCCTGACGTCGCCCTCGACCCCCACGCGCCGCACACGCGGCTGCGGGAGCCGAGCCCGGAATCGGAGCTTGGCCTCGTCAGGACCCTGCGGCTGATGCTGAACACGACCGTCGAGGGCGCTGGGGATATTGCCGCCGCGAATTCCGCCCTTTCGCTTAAGGTCCTAAATGGGACGCCCCGAAGCTTCGGCGACTTCGCGATCACGAGGCGGTTTGCCCTCAGGGATTCGACGACAGACACGCTCGCGCTCTGCGCGAGCGTGTCAAACGAGACGGCGAGGCGCCTCCTGTTCGACCCGGGCAGCTGGGCAGTTCGCGCGGGCGACAGGATCTACCCGGTCCGCACCGTCGACTTTTCAGGAGAGCTCGAGCCGGGGGCGACCGGGGCCGTGTTTCTCGTGCTTGCCCGCGGACCGGGCGGCGAACCCACACACCTCCTTCCCGACAACGATTTTGAAATAAGCGTTCTTCTGGCCGGGGATGTGAACCCGCGACCGGTTCTGCGAATGCAGCTCGACGGCTTTGACCCGCCATGAGCGCGGCCGGCGACCCATCTCGGACGGAAGCGTTCCCCCTGAGAATCCGCGTCATTCTGGCGGCACTGGCCGCGCTGGGCATCGCGGCATGGACGCTGAGAGACCGCGACAGGAGCCCCCCTGCCGCCCATGACACGCCGGCGGCGCGACTTCCCACCCGCCTGGCGCCGGAGGAGCTGAGTCAGGCGGAGGCGAACCATGAGGCCGCCCCCGTTTCCGGCACCTACCGCCGGGATGTCGAGCGGCCCAAGCCCGTTCAGAATGTCGCGGACTCCCTGCCTGCCAGCGAGGACGCTCCGGCGGATCAGGCTCCGGGCGGCCCCAGGAACCGGCGAAGGGACGAGAAAAAGACGCTGCCTGAAATCTTTCGCATGCCTCACGACGCCGCTCCGGCGACATCCGAGATCGCCTCTACATCCGCTCATCGGACCCCCGAGGACGGCCCCTCCCCATCGATCGGCGACGAGTTCGCGCCATTCGGGCGCCTCGTGAAGTGCCAGCTCGTCGACACGTTGGACAGCGTCACCGCACGCTCCGAGCCGATCGTCGGCATCGTCACCCAGGACCTCGACTGGAACGGAAATGTCATAATCCCGGCGGGCACCGAGGTCTTCAGCTACGCCAAGCCTGAGGCGGTGATTGACGCCGCGGGGGTCGGGCGGCTTGTGGACAGCGGCGAATGGACCCTCGTTCTCACCGGACGGTCCGAGGAAACGAACGGACGCGAACTTGAATTGAAGGCGCGCGCCGTCGACCGCCGGGAAACCCGGGTGACTGAAAAGGGGCGTGCAACGTCGTGGGGAATTGACGACGGGGCCGACGGACTTGTCGGCTACACGCTGTCGACGCTCGACAGCCAGGAGATCAAGCTGTTCGCCGCCGCTGCGATGAGCGGCATGGCCCAGGGGATCACTGCGGTCGCTGAGCGCCAGCAGCCCGCGCCCGGCGTGGCGGGTGCCCTTGGGGCCACGGAAGTCGCGCCGACGATAAGGAACGCGCTTGCCGGGTCCCTCGGCGCGGGCGCCGCCGACGTAATGAACGAAGTCGCCAGCCGGATTCGCGAGGAGATCTCAAAGCGGGGCGTGTACGTGCGCGTTCCCGCGGGCAAGGAATTCTATCTCTTCGTCGAGCAGACGATCGACCCCAGGCTGGCGGAGATCGGGCTGCGGCTTCCCGGCACACGCATACCAAAATGAAGACCCCACCCCCTTTGAAGGCGGCTTGCCTCATACTGCTCTGCGGCTGCGCCGCCCCGAACCGGCTCCAGGAAGGCCCCGGCGCCGCGCACCTGGGAGCGCCGAAGCCCGCTGTGGACGCAACCATAGCCGGCAGCGTCGGCGGGGAAGCGGAGCCAGCCGCCATCCGGCTGCCGGAGCGCCTCTCGCTGCCCGCATCCTACAGGCTGATGCTTCTCGACGGCCACCTGGCGCTCGTCCGCGAATCCGACACCCAGGCGCTTTCGCAGGCCCCCACCTCGATGCGCATCGTGTCCGGTGAGATTGCACGGGGAGAACTCGCCTACCAGCCGGCTCTTCTGCCGCAGGAGCTCGCCGCGGAGGTTGCCGCCAACCGCGAAAGCTCGGCAAGGATGGACAACGCGCTCGATGCGGTCATGCGGAGAAGCCGGGAGCTGTCCGAGGAGGCCCTTGCTCTCAAGGCGCAGTCCAAAAAACTTGCGGAGATGCTCTCCGCCGAGGAAGCGAGGCTCCGGGAGCATGAGTCGCAAGGACGCGCCCCGCAGCCAAACCCCGCAGAAGGGGCGGCGCAACCCGAGACGCCCTCGGAATAATCTGTTAACTTGTTAATTTGACATGTCCAATTTGCAACCACAACATGGTCCGATATGCCCTACTTCAACCGCTGTACATTTGTCGGGAATCTGACGAAGGCGCCCGAGCTGCGCTTTCAGCCAACCGGGGACAAGCAGGCCCTCTGCATCCTGAATGTCGCCATCAACCGGGACTCAAGGGACGAAAAGGGGGAAAAGACCACCCACACCACTTTCATCAACGATGTGGAGGTGTGGGGGTCGACAGGCGAGGCCTGCGCCCATTTCCTCACGCAGGGATCCATGGTCCTTGTGGAGGGCAGGATGGAGGTCGACCAATGGCAGGACAGGAAGACCGGCGCCAAGCGGTCCCGCATGAAGGTCGTCGCCGATAACGTGCAGTTCCTGAGGATCAAGCGCCCTGACGACGGCGCGGATCCCGACCAGACGCCGGCGCCGCCGGACGAACCCTCACCGGGGCCGTCCGGGCGCAGGACGCCGCGTCGGAGGGCACGCGCGGCCGCCGCCCTGGCATGAATCGCGCCGCAGTCAGGAAAGGTGCGGTTCGCGCCGGCGTGATTGCCGCCGGAGCCACTCTTGCCGCAGTCGCCGTTGGTTGTGTCCCGCTTCCAGGGGCCGTGCGGGCCGCGGGGATGCTCGCCCTACCCTGCGCGCTTTTCGTCGTGCTAAGGAGGGAGGATCGGCGCCTGAGGCGGGCTGCTCACGACGTTGGGACCGGACCCGTCCGACCAACGCTCCGGAACCTCCTGCTCGGGAAGCGCCGTTAGCTGGACAAGGCTTTTCATCGATGAAAAGTGTTGGCTGAGGTCAAAGTCGCCGCCGAGGCCGCCGACCAGCTTGTCGAAGAGGTCCTTCTTTGAGGCCTTCAGTACTTGGATCCGCTCCTCGACTGTTCCCGCAGTCACCATCCTATAAACAAAGACGGTGTTGGTCTGGCCGATCCGGTGGACGCGATCCACCGCCTGGGCCTCCACGGCGGGGTTCCACCAGGGGTCGAGTAGGAAGACATAGTCGGCGGCGTGAAGCGTGATTCCCGTTCCGGCCGCCTTGAGCGAAACTAGCATGGCCGCGGCCCCCGGTGCCCCCTGGAATGCCTGAACCGGCTTCTGCCGGTCGAGGGTCATGCCGGTCAGCTCATACCGAGGAAGGTCCGGGAAATTTTGGATGAGCGCCGCACGCACGCGATCGAGCAGCATCACGAACTGCGAAAAGATGACGACCTTGTGGCCACTTCCGACGATCTCCGCCAGCTTCTCGACCAGGAGGTTGATCTTTCCCGAGTCGGAGAGGGGCGCCTTCAGCCACGGAAGCATATCGGGATCGCAGCACGTCTGGCGCAGCCTTGTCAGGAGCGCCAGGAAGCCGAACGACTTTTCCCTCATCGCCGAGCCCACGTCGTCGCCCAGCCTTTCGAGGCCTTCGGTGCAGATCCGCGCGTACTCGGCGCGCTGCACGTCCGTGAGGGGGCAGATCAGATCCATTTCGACCTTGGGCGGCAGCTCCTGGGCGACTTCCTTCTTGGTCCTGCGGAGGATAAAAGGCGCGAGCTGGGCCCTCAGCCTCGCAAGCGTCCCCTCGCGGTCCGAATTGAGCGATCCCTCGAACGAGGAACGCGAGCCAAGCAGGCCCGGAAGCAGGAACCGGAAGATGCTCCAGAGGTCGAGCTGGCGGTTTTCGAGGGGGGTGCCCGTCAGGACCACGCGGTGGCGCGCGCGGATGGCAAAGCAGGTCTGGGTCACCTTCGCGTCGGGGTTCTTGATGAACTGGCCCTCGTCCAGGATCGCGTAGCCGAAATCGACGCTGTCGAGAAGCGCCCGGTGCTTCCTGAGCTGCGTGTAGCTGCACAGCCAGATCACCGAACCCTTTCGGGTGGCGAAGTCGTTGCCCGTCTTCAGAACGTCCACCGCCATGTCCGGGAAGAATTTGGCCATCTCCTCACGCCAGACCGGCACGACGCTCGCGGGGCACACAACGACGCTCGGCCGGTCCGGAGAGGGCCGTGCAGCGAGGAGCGACAGCACCTGGAGCGTCTTGCCGAGGCCCATTTCGTCGGCGAGGAGGCCATGGCAGTCCACCTCGCAGAGGTGATGCATCCACTCGACGCCGCGACGCTGGTAGGGACGAAGGATCGCCGTCGTCTCCGGGGGCGAGTCCGGCGAGGCCAGGACCCGCTGGCGCCAGGCCTCCATTTCGGGCGACAGGGTGAGCTTCAGGCGCGCGTCGTTGAAGAGAGAAAAGACAAGGTACTGGAGCAGCGCGGCGCCCCCTTCCTGGGTCTCCTCAATGTTCCGGCGCCAGGAGCTGTAGGACTCCCATTTCTCGGCGGAGAGAGCGACGATGCCAAGGTTGGGAAGGATGACAGGCTGGCCGCCGCGCCTCAGGAGCGCCGACACCTCCGCGTCCGTCAGCATCCGCTCACCCGCACGGAAGATCCATCGCAGGTTGAGGCCTGCGTCACCCGAAGCCCGCTCGGCGACCGCCTCAATCTCGACGCTGCGTGTGCCCTTGAGGAGATTTGCGGCCTTGTCGTCGAGCTCGACCGCAAACACCCGCTTCCACAGCGGGAGCGTGACCTTGAGGAAATTGGGGATCTCGACAAGGGACTCCATGAGGTAGGCGCCCGTATCCTGGTTATACTGGAAATGGGCCTTGCGGGCATAGGCTGCCAGACCGATCAGCTTGGCGCGTTCGCCCGAGGAGACATGGCCGTTTCCGTTGGTGCCAGCGTGCGCGTCCGGGCCAAGGGCCGAGTGGCGCGTCTTCTTGTCCGGCTGCACCCAGAAAGCCTGGAACGCCAGCCCGGACGACCTAATCTTGAACACCAGCAGAAGGGGCCTCGAGGGACCGTTGAGCCGGGACGGCGCCGGAGCGCTCCTTGCAGGCTCGCCGGGGACCTTGCCATTGCCGTTTTGACTCCCATTTGCGGGAGCGTTGTTCGAATGGCCGTTTTCGGCCGGCAGGGGCGAAATCTCGTCTGCAACCAATTCCTCGATTTCGTGAAGTCCCGCCACTGCAAGGGCATGGGCGATTTCCCGGTCGGTGGTTGACGAACGCACCAAGAGCGCACCCGCGCTCCACTCGATGACCGCGTACTCGTCCTTCTTTTCTATCCTCCTGTGTATGATGGCATCGCGGTCCGTGAGCTCGAGCTCCCGCACCTCGCCGTTTCGGTATATTCGGCGCCCCTCGTCCAGCTGGCTCGACGAGAAAGTCTCGGACCAGTCGTCCGCAAGCATGTCGAACCAGTACTCCAGCGAATGTGGCGTGTAGACCCGTTTCGGACCGTGGGTTTGCATTTACCTAAAAGGTCAAACGTAGAGACCCGCAGGGGGGCCGCGCAACTGTATTTTCGGAACGTTAAATATTGCCGACGAAGGCGTTTGCGGCTTGCGCCCCCCCCGTGGTCGGCGTTGGCGTTGCAACCCCGCGAATGAACGAAGCGCGCCCAGTTGCCGCAGTGCGTGAAAGGCCGAGCCTTTGGATGGACTTAGTTGTCCTGGGGGGCTTCGTGGCGCTCTTTTTCGGCGTTTTCCAGGTCACAACCGAATGGCGCCACCCCCTGAATGACATGGCCCCGATAGACCTGTCATTGTCGGCGCTCCCGAAATACGCCCTGTTCTCCTTCGCCAGGGGCTGGATCGCCTATTTCTTCTCGTTCCTCTTCACCGTGCTCGTCGCCTCGTGGGCCTTCTACGACGTCCGCGCCCACAAGTACATCCTCCCCGCGCTCGACATCCTGCAGAGCATCCCCGTCCTCGGTTTCCTCCCCGGGCTGACGCTCACGCTTGTCGCCCTGTTCCCCCACAGCAACGTCGGGCTCGAACTCGCCTGCGTCCTCGCGATCTTCACGGGCCAGGTGTGGAACATGGTCTTCAGCTATTACGACTCGCTGCGGGGCACGCCTGGCGATTTCCGCATGCTGGGCAAGCTGTACAATCTCAACTGGTGGCAGCGGTTCTGGCGCCTGGAGCTCCCGTTCGGCGCACAAGGCCTGCTTTACAACAGCATGGTGTCGATGGCGGCCGGGTGGTTTTTCCTGAGCGTGTGCGAGGCGCCCCCCCCCATAAACGGCGTCTCCCTGCGCGTGCCCGGCCTCGGCTCGTACATCCAGGCTGCGACAGACACCGGCGACACGCGCGCCAAGGTCTTCGGTATGATCGCCATGGGAATCGTGATCATCGTGGTCGACCGGCTCATATGGTGGCCTCTCGTCGTCTGGTCCCGAAAGTTCAAATTGGATGATTTTGGCGGGAGCCGCGCGCCAAGGAACCCCGTACAGCTGTGGCTTGCCCGCTCCCTGGCGGTCCAGTCGATCGGGGCGGCTTGGCAGGCACTGACGAACAAGATGCTCGGACCAGCGACTCCCCCCTCCGAGGCCACGTCGCTCGTGACGCCGGGCGCGCCGCTGCCGAAGCGAGGCAAGCTCAGCCGCGTGGTTTACTACACCTTCGCCGGGAGCCTCATCGCCGTCCTCGCGTGGGGAGCGGTCTCGCTCGTCCTCCTGCTGAAGACCGTGAAGCTCAGCGACTGGGAAGAGATTATAGCCGACACAGGCTTCAGCTTCCTGCGGGTACTGGCGGCGGTGCTGATCGGGACTCTCTGGACAGTCCCCCTTGGGATTTGGATCGGTCTCAATCCCAAGCTGTCCAGCAGGCTCCAGCCCTTCCTCCAGTTCGCGGCCTCGTTTCCCTCGCCGATGCTCTACCCCTGGCTGGTCGCTATCATCCTCTTCCTCCACGGGACGCTCCAAACCGGGGCGGTCCTTCTCATCCTGTTCGGAACCCAGTGGTACATCCTGTACAATGTCACCGCCTCGGCGGCGGCCATTCCCAATGACATCATTAGCTGCGCCGCGGTGCTGCGGCTTTCGGGGTGGACCCGCTGGAGCAAGTTCCTGGTGCCGGCTATCCTACCCGGCCTGGTGACCGGATGGATCACCGCTGCGGGCGGCGCGTGGAACGCGACCATCGTCTCTGAAATAGTCCAGATCGGTAGCACCAGCTACACGGCGACGGGCCTGGGCGCGTACATCACAAATGCGAGCAACGCCAATAACTTTTCACACCTCACCGCCGCGGTCATCGTCATGGCTGTTGTCGTGGTGGCCATCAACCGCCTTCTCTGGAAAAAACTTCAGAACCTGGCGAATGACCGCTGCCGGTTCATGACCTGACCCAGACAAGCCATGGAGAATTCCAGCCCGCAGCCGCTCATTGAGCTCCGACACGTGAGTCATGAATACTTCGTCAGCAAGAACGAGAACGATCTCGTCCTGAGCGACGTCAACCTGACGGTTTCGGAGCATGAGACCGTCGTGCTCCTGGGGCCCTCGGGCTGCGGCAAGTCGACACTCGAGCGCATCATGGCCGGCCTCATCAGCCCCACCCGCGGCGAGGTCTACTATAAGGGAAAGCTTCTTATCGGCGTCTCACCAGGGGTTTCGATGGTCTTCCAGAACTTTGCACTTTTCCCGTGGTTGACGGTCAGGGGAAACGTCCTCCTGCCGGTGGGCCACCTCCCGGAGGCGGAGCAGCAGGCCCGCCTGGAGAAGGTCCTTCAGACGGTGGGTTTGGGCGCCTACGAGTACGCCTACCCGCGCGAGCTTTCCGGCGGCATGAAGCAACGCGTCGGCATCGCGCGCGCGCTGATCGCCGAGCCCGAGGTGCTCGCGATGGACGAGCCGTTCAGCGCGCTGGACGTCCTGACTGCGGAAACCCTCAGGAATGAGATCGGCCGCCTCCTTGCCGATCCCAACCACCCGCTGCGCACGATGGTGATGGTCACCCACAACATCGTGGAGGCCGTCTATTTTGCGACGCGCATCGTCGTGATGGCGGCAGGGCCGGGCCGCATTGATGTCATCGTGCCCGACGCACTCCCCTACCCGCGTGATACGGACGACCCCGGTTTCAAGAAGATCGTCGAACAGCTCCATGGGATACTGACCCACACCATCCTGCCGGACACGGCCCCGGCCGACGCCAACAAGGTCGTTACGACCAAGACCTCAGACAATCGCAGGCGGATCGCGCCGGTGTCGCTCCCGTATGTGAACGCATCCGAGGTGCTGGGGCTCATGTCGCTCCTTGGCGATGAGCCGCAGGACCTCTTTGACCTCGCCGAGAAATTCGGCAAGGAATTCGGAGCCGTGGTCAGCCTCGTAAAGGCGGCTGAGCTCCTGGGCTTCGTGGAAACGCCGGGCCACGACGTCCAGACCACGCAGCTAGGGAGGGACCTGACGAATGCATCGACGGTGGAGCAGAAGCGCATCGTCCGGGACCAGCTAATGAAGCTCAAGATCTTCGAACTGCTTGTCCGTCTCATCAAGGTCCAGGAGGACCAGTGCCTCCCCAGCGAGGAGCTCTTGCGCGAGCTGACAGCGGCTCTCCCGCACGAAAAGCCCCGCCCTCTTTTCCGCACGCTCCTCAGCTGGGGCCGATATGCCGAAATCATCAGCCTAGACCAGCGCCGCCACGTGATCCGACTTTACGAGGCAAAGGGTGTCGGCAGGGTAAAATTGCCACCGGTGGCCCACCCTCCTGACGAGACCCCGGCGACACCGCCGCCGGACGATTTGCCGAAGTCGTAACCAATTTGACACACGATTGGCACGCAGGCCGTGCACATTGGGATGCGTAAACCACGCATTCCGTGAAACTCGCGATTGTAACCGAAACATTCCCGCCCGAAATCAACGGGGTGGCCATGACGTTCGGCGTGATCGCGGGCGAACTGGCGCGGCGCGGACATTCAGTTGCAGTTTATCGTCCGTGGCGAAGGGACCTTCCGGACGGCAGGGCAAATGCCAATTATCGGCAGGTGCCGATGCCAGGCCTTCCGATCCCCGGGTACCCCCTCCTTCGTTTGGGGCTGCCGGCCGGCGGGAAGCTAAGGCGGACCTGGTCGGCCGACCGCCCGGATCTGGTGCATGTCGCAACCGAGGGCCCTCTCGGCCTGTCAGCTGTAAAGGCAGCCCGCGCCCTGGGGATCCCCGTGACCTCCAGCTTTCACACAAATTTTCATGCCTATACGCATCACTACAAGATCTCGCTCTTCCGCAATGTGGCGCTAGGCTGGCTGCGCCACGTGCATAACATGACGCTGAGGACCTTCGTTCCGACGGCCGACCTGTGCGGTGAATTGTCGTTCATGGGGTTTGCAAACCTCGCCGTCATGTCCCGCGGGGTGGATACGCGGCAGTTTCGGCCCGAGAGGCGGTCTGAATCCCTCCGAAATGATTGGAACGCAGGGCCCGACGACCCGGTCGTCATCCACGTCGGAAGGATGGCGGCGGAGAAAAACTATCCCCTTCTCTTCAGGGCCTATGCCGCAATGGCGAAGGCCAATCCGAGGTGTCGGTTCGTCCTAGCTGGCGAGGGCCCGCTCAAGCGCTCCCTTGTGAGGGGCCATCCCGAGTGCATCTTTGCGGGATTCTTCTCACGCGACGAGATCGGCAGGCATTACGCCTCGGCGGATATCTACGTCCACGCGAGCCTTACCGAGACGTTCGGCAACGTCCTCACGGAGGCCATGGCGAGCGGCCTTGCGTCGGTCGGGTTCGACTATGCCGCCGCACGGATGTTCGTGAAGGACGGCGTGAACGGTCTCACGGCTCCGCCCGCTGACTCCGAAGCGTTGATCGCGGCCGCCGTCAGGCTTGCGACGGACGCCGACCTCCGGAGCCGCCTCCGAATTGCCGGGCGGACGGCGGTCGAGGCGCAGTCGTGGGAGAGGGTCATCGCCCAATTCGAGGGCGACCTGGAGGAGATCGCGGGTGTGGGGCGTGTGCCTGTCGGCGCGGCCCCGGTACTCGCCTGAGCATGCAGCCGCGCATACTCATCCTGACCGCGGCCTACGGCGAGGGCCACAACGCGGCCGCCCGCGCGCTTGCAACCGCGTACAACGAGGACGTCCCCGGAACCGCGATTGTGGTCGACGTGTTCGCCCTGTCGTGCCCGAGGCTCAATCAATTTGTCCGCCGCGCCTACCTTGCAGCCATAAACGGCACGCCCCGACTCTGGAAGCACGTCTATGCCTGGATGGACCGGCCCGGGTTCATGACCAGCGGGACGTTCATGCTTAGCGCCCAGTCACGAATGCTCGAGACTGTCATTGCCCGCGAGCGCCCGGTCGCCATCTGCAGCACCTTTCCCGCCTATGCCGCGCTTCTCCAGAATCTGGCCCGCGATGGCCGCCTCGGGACGCCCCATTTCAACATTGTCACTGACTCGATCAGCATCAACTCGATTTGGTGGCGGCCGGGCTGCGACGGCTGGTTTGTTCCAAATGAGGACTCAGCGGCGGTCATGCGCAAGGCCGGCGTCGACCCCAACCGCCTCCACGTGACAGGATTCCCAGTCACCCCGTATTTCCGCAAGAACGAAGGAATCGTAACCCGGCCGTCGCTCGCGGGTGGCGCGGCGCCGCGAGTGCTGTACGTCGTCAACTCGGGAACTCGAAATGCCGAGGCGACGGCGCGCCTTCTTCTCGCCGAGGAGGACTGGGAGGTCACGTGCACGGTGGGCCGCGACGAGTCACTCAGGAAAACCCTGACCGCCGTCGCCTCCAAGCGCCGCCGCAAGGCTGACATCCTCGGATGGACCGACCAGATCCCGCATCTGCTGATGACCCATCATGTCCTCGTGAGCAAGGCGGGCGGCGCGACCACACAGGAAGCCGTCGCCGCCAGGTGCCCCATGGTCGTGAACCAGGTCGTGCCGGGCCAGGAGGAAGGCAATTGCGAGCTTCTCCTGCGCCACGGCGCGGGGGCCCTGGCGACAACCCCCGAAACCGTGATGGCGACGTTGAGGTCCGCTTTTTCAAACGGTGGCAGTGGATGGGAAACGTGGCGCGCAGCCCTTGAGCCGATGGCTCGGCCGGACGCCGCGCGCACCATCGCGGCCTACGTGCTCGCGCACGCGAACGGAGCCGGCGAGTCAAACGCGGGTCTTTCCGCGGCAATGCGATGAAACACGTTTTCATATTCAACCCAAAGTCCGGAAGGTCCCGCCGCACCGCGCTGATCCTCCCCATGCTCCAGCAATTCATAGCGGCGAGGGCGCTCGACGCGGAGCTCGTTCGCACTGAGGGACCGGGCCACGCGACGGAGATCGCGCGCGACGCGGCTGCCGCGGGATGCATGCGGATTATCGCCGTGGGCGGGGACGGCACCGTGAACGAGGTCGCCCAGGCGCTCATACATACGCCCGCGACGATGGGTCTTGTTCCCTGCGGCTCGGGAAACGGGCTCGCCCTTCACCTGGGTCTCCCGAAGGCGCCGGCCGACGCGCTGGAGCTCGCGACCGCCATCGCAGGGAGGGTCGCAGAGATCGACACCGGAACGGCCAATGGGCTTCCGTTTGTGAACGCCATGGGCCTCGGCCTCGACGCCGATGTCGCAAAGCGCTTCAACGGCCTGGTGCACCGCGGGCTCCCCGCCTATACACGGACAGCCCTGTCCGCCTTTTTTAGACGCACGACGGAGCGCTGCCATGTCTCGGTGGGCCGCCAACGCGAGACGATGGACATGATGCTGATCGCCGTCGCCAATTCGGACCAGTACGGCAACAACGCAAGGATAGCCCCCCGCGCGCGCGTCGACGACGGCATGTTCGATCTCGTGGCGGTCCGGCCGGTGGGCATGCTCTCGGCTTGCATCCTGGGTGCCAGACTTTTCATGGGCTCCATCGACCGAAGCAGCGACGTCCGCCGTCTGAAAGGCGCCAGGTTCCTGATCGAGAGGCCCGCAGCCGGGCTCATTCACACGGATGGGGAAACCCACATGGCCGGCGCCTGCGTGGAGGTGGTCGTGCGTCCCCGAAGCCTCAGGCTCATCGTCCCGACCGACTGCGCGTCCGTGACTCACGCCGGAGACCACGCGGCAACCGGATTCGCCCTCCAGCTGCCATGAAAAAGCTCCGCGTCCGCACCGTCATCCTTTCGGATATCCACCTTGGGACTGTCGACTCAAAGGTTGCCGAGGTGAACCATTTCCTGCGGCACGTCCGTTGCGAGAAGCTAATCCTGAACGGGGACATTATCGACGCGTGGCAGCTGAGACGAAACGGACAGTGGATGAAGGCGCACACCCACTTCATCCGCATTGTGCTCAAGATGCTTGAGAAGCGCGACACGCAGATCATCTACCTTCGCGGCAACCACGACGACATCCTTGCCAAGTTTCTGCCGCTCGAGTTTGAGGGCCTGAGCGTCGTTGACGAATACCTGCATGACGGCGTCAGGGGGCGTTACCTCGTGCTTCACGGGGACGTATTCGACACGGTGACCAAGAATTTCGTCTTCCTGGCCCACCTTGGCGACTGGGGCTATCACGCGCTCCTCGCCATCAACCGAGCCTACAACGTGTGGCGCTCCTGGCGGGGTCTCGAGTACTGGTCGCTCAGCCGGGCCATAAAGGCGCGCGTGAAGTCCGCGGTCAGTCACGTCTCAAAATTCGAGGAGCACATTGCCGATCTGGCCCACGCCCGCGGGTGCGTTGGTGTGATGTGCGGCCACATTCACACCCCCGCCGACAAAATGCTCGGCGACATCCATTACCTGAACTCCGGCGACTGGATCGAGTCCCTGACCGCCGTCGTCGAACACTGGGACGGCCGCTACGAGCTCCTCGAGTACTCCAATTTTATAAAGGAGTTTCCGATGCCCGAGGGCAACTCCCCTGCCGAGGATAACGCCGCCGTCGCGGCCAAGGGATTCGAGGACGCTCGCAACGAGTCCCCCGTGATCTGAGCAAATTCAGTCTCAGACCTTACCCCGGCGCTTTTCCAGTTCCACGCGGATTTCCGCCATGCGCTCCTGCGTCAGCGGGAAACGGGCCAGGGCGACCAGTGCGAGCAGCAGGCCGACGACCGGAATCAATGAGAAGAGCATTCGGATCATGAACAGAGTGTGTTCGGTCTGCTGGCCCTCGAGTTTCGAGTCGAAGCCCACCCACCCCAACAGGCCAAAGGACAAGCCTGCACCGAGAGCCATGCCCACCTTAGTGATCCAGGAGCTGCAGGCCGCGAATGATCCCTCCCGCCTCCGCCCATTGGCGAGTTCGTCGTAGTCCACTACGTCAGCCCCCATCGAATACCAGATCGTCCAAAAGCCGGAGCCGATAAATGCGATTGAACCGCTGGTGAAGATTTGAAGCACAGGGAATGTCGGCGTGTACAGCCACCAGCATCCTATGAAGACCCCGATCGCACTCACAAACACGAGGGCCATCGCCCGTCGCTTTCCGAGGTGTCGCGCGCATACAGCGAAAACCGGAACGCCAAGGGCCCCCAGAACCATCCCAGCTAGTCCCATTTTGAAGTTCCACCTTGTTGCGAGCGAAATGTCCCCCGCGCACACGTAATAGACCGTATCATAGAAGCCCAGGGTCCCGACCATGCTGAGGCCCAGGCTGTAGGCCAGGTTCATGAGCACCTGTGCCCGAAACGGACGGCATTGGAGGGTCTGCCACAGCGTTTCGCGAATAGAGATCTTGGACTGGTTGCTTGAGACGACCTTCCCGTAATAGCGCTCGCGCACCAGCGCGAACGATGTGAGACCGGCTATCATCATTATGATTCCGCAAAGGAAGCAGAACACCTGGGCCCCGATGAGAATGTTGGGCTTGGCCCCGGGAGGTGAAGGTCCCCAGGCGGCTGTAGTGGTAAAAAGCTCCTTCAGCCTTGAGAACAGGTTTGACCGATCAGCGCCCACCCATACCGACATAGACAGGAACTGGCCGCCAAAGAAAAGGCCCAATGCTGGAAAGATCTTAATGACATTCTGGTACGAGAAAACGCTGGTACGCTCATTGTAGTCCGGCGTGAGCTCGTACCCCAGGCTCTGGTAGGGCATGTTGAAACAGCTGACCAGCGGCAGGTATACCGCGGAGGACGCCAACATGAACCAGAAGTAATACGGCACCTCGTGTCCGAAAACGTGGGTGTATCCCCATCCGGGCCGCACCGCGACCACCAGCGGCAGTCCAAGCCCAGCAACGATTGCGCCCACAAGCATGAACGGCCGGCGCCGTCCCCATCGCGAGCGCGTGTTGTCCGACAGCCAGCCGAAAAGCGGATCCGAGACCGCGTCAAAAACCCGGTTCAGAATGACCGCAATGCCCACCAGCACAGGATTGACGCCCAGAAATATATTGAAGACGAGCCCGGCGAAGTTGGGGTAATGCCAGTGCCCCCACTGGTCGATCCAGACGCCTATTCCATATCCTATCTTCTGGGAGACCGGCACCCTGTCTTCAGGCAGGGTCTTATGCGCTTCATTAGGGGGCATAGTCTGGGGTCAGCTGGATCCCGGCGGTGTTTGGGCGTACGGGTAACGAAGCCTGAAGCCGACGGGCCACCGAAAACATTGGCCGGCTGACCGCAGTGGGCGAATGAATTCGGAAAGCGGCAACAACGGTCCGGATTATCGAGCACCGAAAGGCTCGAAACCGCCCTCCTCTCCCGTGTTCGCAGGACCGGAATGAAAAATATGAACTAATCGATTGGAATCGTTTGGGTTGATGCCATCAACATTCTGCACAGCAATGATACTCGAAGTCGCAACACTCGACGTTAAGCCAGGCCAGACAGAGGCCTTCGAGCGCGACTTTGCCACGGCATCGGCATTCATCGCCAGCGCTGCAGGATATATTTCGCACGAACTGCAAAGATGCGTCGAAAAGAGTGATCGATATATTTTGTTGGTGCGCTGGCGGACTCTCGAGGCGCATACGGAGGGTTTTCGAAAGTCGCCCCAGTATTCCAATTGGAAGGCACTTCTACATCACTATTACGATCCCTTCCCCGTGATGGAGCACTTTTCGTTGGTTTATAGGAATGGGATCTAAGCCCTCCCGACAGCCGAGCCGCCGTCCATCCCATTCATGCCCGTAGTAGTATCTTCCGTCCGCATTCGCCCCATGCGAATCTCCGATTACGCTGGGGTCCACACGCTCTGGAAGAAGTCGGACGGTGTAGGCCTAAACGAATCGGACAGCCGGGAGGCCGTGGGCCGTTTTCTTAGAAGGAACCCCGGACTCAGCCTGACCGCTACGTCAGGTCGCCGGATAATCGGCGCTGTTCTATGCGGACACGACGGGCGACGGGGCTATTTGCACCACCTAGCGGTTTCTCAGAAATGGCGGAGACGCGGAATCGGGCGAAAGATTGTAAAGGGCTGCCTCGAGCGACTCCGAGCTCAGGGTATTTCCAAGTGCAACCTGTTTCTCTTCGCTAACAACACATCGGGCAGGCGCTTTTGGCGCCATCTGGCCTGGAAGGTCCGCGCAGACCTCCGGCTGGTGCAGTGCGAAACTGACGCTGCCTCCGAATTCTGCAGCACCAGCTGCTAATCGGTTTGCTCGTTATCAACGTTTGCTTACATACAGGAATAGAAACGGGCCGTCTTGGCTGCGCTGCCGAGGACGGTTTAAGAATCGGCGAACCCCACCGGAAGCGTCTTCGCTGATATTTGGAAAGTTGCCGCGAAAAGGAATCATCGCGGCATGAACGGCGAGCGCCGGTTCCAGTCCTCCTAAATGCAAATCCTCGTCTTTCGTCATCTCTGCGCTGTCTGAACTGACTCTCCGGAATGCGGCAATAGGCATCTACGCTCTTGCAGCTCATTTTTGCGCAACCAAGTGTCTCAACATGAAAAGCCTCCTCCTGATCGCTCTAGGCCTCTCGCAACCGCTACTGGTGATGGCACAAAACGTCCCCGATCCCAATTTGTGGCTCGAGGATGTGACCGGAGATGCGGCGCTCAAGTGGGTGAACGAGCAGAACGCGATCACCAAGAAGGAATTGATGGCGTCGGCGGACTTCGAGCCGATACGCGTTCGACTGCTTTCGATCTACGACTCGAAGGACAAGATTCCCTACGTCGCCAAGGCCGGGGCATTCTATTATAATTTCTGGAAAGACACGCAGCATGTTCGCGGAATATGGCGCCGGACGTCCCTTGAGGAGTACCGCAAGAAGGATCCATCGTGGGAGACGGTCCTTGACCTCGACAAGCTCTCAGTCGACGAAAAGGAGAATTGGGTATGGAGCTATGAGGAAACGCGCTACCCCGACTACACGAAAAGCTTGGTTCATCTCTCTCGCGGCGGCGGCGATGCCAGCACAACAAGGGAATTTGACCTTGTCTCCAAGGCCTTCGTCAAGGACGGCTTCACGCTGCCTGAGGCCAAGAGCGATATCTCGTGGCGCGGGGCGGAAAGCGTGTACGTCGCCACCGACTTCGGACCTGGTTCTATGACGGACTCCGGCTACCCGCGCGTCGTCAAGGCTTGGCAGCGCGGAACGCCTCTCGGGGCTGCGACAAGGGTTTTCGAGGGTGAGAAAGCGGACGTGGGGGCTGCGGCCTGGGCCTCGGACGAGCCCGGATTCCATAGGGAATTTGTCACACGTGAACTGACGACCTTCACGGCGGAGAACTATGTGGTTCGGGACGGCAACCTCGTCAGGCTGGATATCCCGGCGGACGCGAAGATTGGCACGTTCCGCGAGTTTTTCACGGTCACTCTGCGTAAGGGTTGGTCCGTGGCTGGCGCGAGCTATCCCGCGGGAGCCATGCTCGCAATTCCTTGGGATGAATTCATCGCTGGTGGCCGCAGCTTTAGGGTTCTCTTCACTCCGAGCGCGCGGGTCTCACTGGCGGGAGCAACATTTCTTCGCAGCCGCATCATCGTCAACGAGCTCGATAACGTGCGCAACAAGCTTTACGTATTGACGCCGGAAAAGGATGGCACTTGGTCGCGCGTACCTTTGCCAGCCCCAGAATTCGGAACAGTGAGCGCGGACTCGGTGGAGCGCGAATCGGACGCCTATTTCCTGACGGTCGCGGACTTCCTGACGCCCTCGAGCCTCTACATCGGCAATCTGGGCGATGGGAGCAGGACGCTCGCCAAGCAGCTCCCAGCATTCTTCGCATCCGATGGCCTCGAGGTCTCGCAGCACGAAGCCGTGTCAAAGGACGGGACGCGTGTGCCCTATTTTCAGGTGTCGCGGAAAGGCTTCGCCCTCGACGGTACCCATCCGACGCTCCTTACCGGCTACGGCGGCTTCCAGGTATCCGAGACTCCCTATTATAGCGGCGGCATTGGCGCGGCGTGGCTCGAGCGGGGCGGTGTCTACGTGGTCGCCAATATCCGCGGAGGCGGCGAATTTGGCCCGGACTGGCATGAGGCGGCCATCAAGGATCACCGCCAGCGGGCGTATGATGACTTCATTTCGGTCGCTGAGGATCTGGTAAATCGAAAGGTGACATCGCCAAATCACCTGGGCATTTTGGGCGGCAGCAATGGGGGACTCCTGGTCGGGGTGATGCTGACGGAACGGCCTGATCTTTTTGGTGCTGTTGTCTGTCAATCGCCCCTCCTCGATATGCGCCGTTTCAGCCACCTCCTGGCAGGTGCAAGCTGGATGGGCGAATACGGCAATCCCGACGTTCCCGAGGAGTGGAGCTACATCAGCAGGTACTCGCCCTACCAGAACGTCCGGGCGGACGTGAACTACCCGAGGGTGCTCTTCACCACATCCACGCGCGATGACAGGGTCCATCCGGGTCATGCCCGCAAGATGGCCTCAGAGATGGAGGCGCAGCACCACGACGTCCTTTTCTACGAGAATACTGAGGGCGGACATGGCGACGGCGGCGCGGCCAACAACGAGCAGCGCGCCTACGAGGGCGCCCTGACGTTCACGTTTTTATTGAAGCAGTTGCAATAGACGAATGGGTACACCGTGCCAGTAAGCGAACGCATCCTAGTGGCCATGTCCGGCGGCGTGGACAGCTCCGTCGCCGCCCTGCTCCTGAAGAAGCAGGGATTCGACGTGACCGGGGCCTACATGAAGAACTGGATCAACGAGGACGGCGTTGTCGGGGACTGCCCTTGGATGGAGGACATTGAGGACGCCCGAAAGGTCGCGGAGCAGATTGGCATTCCGTTTCAGGTCGTGAACCTCATGCAGGACTACAGGGCGAAGGTCGTCCAGTACCTGCTTGACGGCTATGAAAACGGGCTGACCCCGAATCCCGACATCATGTGCAACCGCGAGATCAAGTTCGGCGTTTTCCGCAGGTGGGCAGCGGAGCATGGCTTCTCTTCCGTAGCCACCGGCCACTACGCCCGCCGCCGCGTCGCGGCCGACGGGAGCGTCGAGCTGATCGAGGCCACGGACCGAAACAAGGACCAGACCTACTTCCTCGCCCTCCTGGACCAGGGTCAACTGCTCGACTCACGCTTTCCGATTGGTGAAATCGAGAAACCCGAGTTGAGGAGGATTGCCAGGGAGGCAGGCCTCGCAACCGCCGACAAGAGGGACAGCCAGGGGATCTGCTTCATCGGCGAAGTCAGGATGGGCGACTTCCTCCGGGTCTATGTTCCCGACAAGCCCGGTTCGATTGTCCGGGCGTCCGACGAGCGCGAACTCGGCCGCCACAGGGGTCTGCATTACTTTACGCTGGGCCAGAGAAAGGGCATCGGCGTCCCGTCCAACACCGAAAACGAGCGATACGTTGTCGTGGGAAAGCGCGCTGCCGACAATGCGCTTCTCGTGGCGTTCGACCAACCTGGCACGCCAGGTCTTTTCCAAAGCGATGTGCGCGTGCATTCGATCAGCTGGAATGGCCCGTCGATTGACGGGGGGCGCGCTCTTGAGGGACGGGTGCGCTACCGGGACCCCCGCGTGGCGCTGTTTTTCGAGCCCGATGGTGCGGGGACGGCCACGATCCGGTTCGGGCAGCCCCAACGCGCGCTCGCTTCAGGGCAAGTCCTCGCGTTTTACGACGGGCCGCGCCTCCTCGGCGGCGGTGTTTACACCTAGTCCACGGAGGCGAGCGCGAGTGCGGCGGCAAGGCCGATCAATACGGCCCCCATCACCCTATCGATCCAGTGCCCGCCCTTCAGGAAGGCGCTCCGAACACGCTCGCGTGTGAAGAAGACCGACACCATGGCGAACCACACCATCGTGGTGACCGACATCCACAGCCCGTACGCACCCTGGATCACCTTGGGCGTCGCCGGGTCGATGAGCGTCGCGAAGATCGCCACGAAGAACAGCGTTGCCTTTGGGTTAAAGACGTTGGTTAGAAACCCAGTCATCCACGCAGCGCGGGGCGCGGGCTCCGCCGGGCGCGTGATGGCCTCCTTGGACCCGAACGGTGCCTCGGCAAGGCCGTGCCGCGGGCGGCTCATGAGCGCCATTACGCCGATCCATGCCAGGTATCCTGCGCCGAGGAATTTCACGGCCGTGAATGCGACGGGATACGTCCTTAGAAGTATCCCGATACCCAGGAGCGCGTACGTGACGTGAACGAGGATCGCGCTACCGATGCCTATGCTCGTCCAGATCGCGGCCCTGCGGCCGTGGGCAAGGCTCTGGCGCACGACCATCGCGAAATCCGGGCCTGGGCTGGCGACCGCCAGCATGTGCGCCACCGCAACCTTGAGGAACTGGGCCCAGTAGCCGTGCACGACCGGATCTACGGCGAGACTTCCTTCAGCCCGGGGTTGGCAGCTATCTTGTCCACGCCCTTCATCTCCACAAAATTCTTGAGCCGCCAGTCATCCGGGTGTTGGGCGAATGCCTTGTCGACCATGGATCGTGCTTCATCCGTGCGGCCGAGCAGGACGAGCACGGAAGCGCTGCGGATCACGGGGACCGTGTTTGCCGGGTCGCGCTTGATATCCTCCCCGTAGGCCGACAGCGCCGACTTGTAAGCGTCCCTGGCGCCGGAGGGGTTGTGGAGGCGCATCCGAACGACGCCGAGGCCGATCCACGTTTCCCCCTGGTCAGGGCAAAGCCCCGCGGCCTTCGCATAAAGACCCTCCGCGCGGCTCCAGTCCTTGAGTGTCACGGCAAATTCCGCCTCGCTGACGACATTGGCAGCCTCCTTGCGGTCTATCGACGATATCTCCTTCGCTCTGCAGCCCGCAAGGACGACCGCCGCCGCCAAGACCGACGCCAGGCGGAGGGTCATCACAAATCCGGCGGAACGGTGGAAATGGCCTCCTCCATCGTCGAGAGGCCGTCCTTCACCTTCAACAGGCTGTCCTGGTGAAGGGTCTTCATGCCCTGGCGGCAGGCGATCTTCTTCAGCTCCGCCGTCTCCATCTTCTTGTTGATGCCATCGATCAGCTCGTCATTCGTGATCATGAGCTCATGGATGCCTACGCGTCCGCGGTATCCGCTGCTGTTGCACTTTGGGCAGCCCTTGGGGTTGTGCTTAAATACCGGCCCGCTCCAACCGATCGCCTTTTCAAGGAGCTCCCTCTCGCGGCCCTTGGGCTCGTACTGCACCTTGCACTGCTTGCAAACGCGCCGCATAAGGCGCTGGGCGCAGACGCAGAGGATCGATGAGGAGATCATGAACGGCTCGATGTCCATGTCCGTGAGGCGCGCGATCGTGGAGGGGGCGTCGTTCGTGTGGAGCGTCGAAATGAGAAGGTGGCCCGTGAGCGCCGCCTCAACGGCGATCTCCGCCGTCTCCACGTCTCGAATCTCACCCACGAGAATGATGTCGGGGTCCTGGCGCAAAAATGAGCGGAGCGCCGTCGCGAAGGTGAGCCCGATTTGCCTGTGCATCTGCATCTGGTTGATGCCGGCAAGCGTGTACTCGATCGGGTCCTCGGCCGTGCGGATCACGATGTCGGGAGTGTTGATCTCATTCAGCGCCGAGTAAAGCGTCATCGACTTTCCCGAGCCGGTCGGACCGCAGTGGAGGATCATCCCGTAGGGCTGCCGGATGCAGTCGCGGTAGCGGACGATGTTCTCCTCGCTGAACCCGAGCGACGTGAGCGGCAGCGTCGTCTTCTGCTTGTCGAGGATACGCATGACGACGCCTTCGCCGTGGTTAAGGGGGGCGGTGGACACACGAAGGTCGAGGTCCAGGTTCTTCTTCGTGTACTGCTTGAAGACGATGCGGCCGTCCTGGGGAAGCCTTCGCTCCGAGATGTCCAGGTTGCACATGATCTTGAGGCGGGCGACAAGGGCCGGGCCCACCTTGACCGGCAGGCGCAACTTCTCCTGGCACATGCCATCCACCCTGTACCTGACGATTACTTCCTTCTCCTGGGGCTCGATGTGGATGTCGCTCGCTCCCGCGAAATAGGCATCCTCGATGATCCGGTTGCCGAGCTGGATGATCGGCCCCGACTCCTCGTTCACATCCGTATCCTTGATAATGTCGCTCGAGTCGTCCGTGCCGTATTCGGCGCCGATCTTCTGGACGACGTCGTCGAAACCGGAGGAACGGTCGTTTCCCTTGTTGAACTTGTCCTTGATGTCCCGCTCGCGAGCGAGCAGCCGCACGACACGCTTGCCCGTCATCTCCTGGATCTTGGCGGGAAGCGTGACCTCGAAAGGGTTCGCAAACGCGACGAGGAGGAGGTCGCCCACTTGGCCAACGGGCAGCACCAGGTTCTCGTGGCAGAACTCCTGTGGAATCCGCTCGAAGGTCGAAGCCGAAACCCTGTACCGGGCAACGTTGAAGGGCGCGAGGCCGAGCGCCCTGCCCTTGGCGACGAGGCACTGGAAGGCGGTGATCTTGTAGTCCTCCTGAAGAAGCCGGTCGAGCGCGTCGCCGTTGAGGTCCTGGGGCCTCGCGGAAATCGCATCGCGCTGCTCGGCGGTCAGGCGGCCCATCGCGATCAGCTTGGCGACAATGAGGGACTGGACTTTGCCTAGGGCCATGGGTATCGGGCTCCGTTCAGGCTCAGCGTGCCGTGGCCACCTGCGGCATCGGGATGGGCGGGTTCGTCTGCGATACCGGGGCGGCGGGGGCGGCCGCGGCGGCCCCAGCTGTTGGGAAGGGGGCCCGGGAACTGGCCGGTCCCGCAAGACGGTCCAGATGCTCGGCAATGCCTTCCAAGGTCGTCCCAAACCACAGGATCGGTCCTCCGAAGCGCTTTTCCCAATAGGTCCGAACGGCCGGGCTCAGGTAGTACGCCGAGGCTATGAACGTGAAATCCTCCTCCTGATCAAAGGGAACCGACCAAGTCGCCCAGCAGGCATCCATGTCGAGGCCCTTCTTTGTGTCGTCCGGCGGCTCGTAGCCGCGCAGGTCCACAAGGCCAAGGCCCTCGGATTCCACGAGGTGTTGGAGCACATCCTCCTCCCGGATGACCTTCAACTCGTAGGCCAAGACACCCAGGACGGTCGCCTGGCGGGGCTGGTTTGAGGCAATTATCTCAAGAAGGCGCTCATTGGCCTTCTCAAGGTCCTCTATCTTCACGAGATTGTGCTCAACCAGGCCAGCGCCAAGCAGCCGGTTCGCCCGCATCAGGAGCGACCGGTTTTCAGGCGACATGTTGGAAGCTGTGGCCACGATGTTGTGAGACTGGCCTAAGCGGCAGCCTCTGGCGACACCTTTTCCTTGCGCCGGAAGACGGTCACTCTCTTTAGCAATTCTTTCTTAAGCTGTTCCAGCCCCGTGCCTTCTAGGCAGGAAATCTTCACGGAATCGACCTTGTAGCGGCGCTTGAACTTGGCGAGGTTGGGGGCGGCCGAAGGGAGGTCCATCTTGTTGGCCGCCACGAGCCTCGGTTTCTTAAGAAGCTCAGGATCATAGAGTTTCAACTCATTCAGAAGCTGCTTGTAGTCGCTTCCCGGGTCGCGCCCGTCGTTCCCCGCCATGTCGACGATGATAAGTAGGAGCGCACAACGCTCCACATGCCTCAGGAACCGGTGCCCAAGGCCCCGGTTCTCGCTGGCGCCCTCTATTAGCCCCGGTATATCCGCCAAAAGCAGCCTTTTGTCGCCCCGGACGTAGTCCTTGAACTCAATTACCCCAATCTGGGGATGAAGCGTGGTGAAGGGATACGCCGCGGTCTTGGGATGGGCCTTCGTGATCGCATTGGTGAGGGATGACTTCCCCGCGTTCGGGAAACCCACGAGGCCCACGTCGGCGATCGACTTGAGAACCATTCGAAATTCTCCGTGCTCCCCCGCCTGCCCCGGATTGGCCCGGCTGGGCGCCCGATTGGTCGACGTCTTGAAATGCGTGTTGCCCCAGCCCCCGTTTCCCCCCTTGCAAAGGACGATCCGCTGTCCGTCGACGACGACCTCGGCGACCACCCGCCCCGTCGCCAGGTCGGTCACGATTGTCCCAAGGGGAAGGTGAAGCTCGGCATCGCGACCCTCCTTGCCGTTGCAGTCCTTCCCCAGCCCGTGCTCGCCGCGCCCGGCCTTCCAGTGCTGCTTGAACTTGAAGTCGACCAGGTTGTTCGTGTCGTGGGAGCCGAGGAGGATCACGTCCCCTCCCGCGCCGCCATCACCGCCGTTGGGGCCGCCCCAGGGCTCGTATTTCTCGCGGCGGAAGGAAATGCAGCCGCGTCCGCCGTCACCGGCAGACACCTTGATGACACATTCGTCCACAAACATGGTGAGTATCCTACCTGCTTGTGATCAAACTGCGACCTTTATGCCCTTTCGAAGGTAGGTGGGGACATCCAGGTCCTGTCCGTCAAAGAGGTTGCGGTCCGTGCGCTCGAACTGGCCCCTGCTCTCGACCTCCCCGAATCCAAATTCGTCCTGCATCGCCTTGACTCCCGGCAGCGCCAGTGACTCTGACGCGACCAGGGGCGCAGCTTCCTGCCTCGGGGCGGGTTCCTCCTGGCGCGGGGTGAGGACGCGCTGGCGCACGGGCAACGGCCTGCGTGCGACGACGCCGCGGGCGCCCATGTCGCTTGTACCGAGCACGGTGATTTCGACGCGCCCCTGCATTCCCTCGTCGATGACCGCACCCATGATGATGTGGGAGTCGCGCCCGAACTGCTCCGCGATCGCGTTCATGATCTCGTTCACCTTGGGAAGCGTCAATTCCGTGCCTCCGGAGATATTGACGAGCAGCCGGTCCGCCTTCCGCGAATACTCGGGCGTGTGGAGAAGCGGGCAGAGCTTGAGGTCCGCTATCGCCTCAGCGGCCGCGTTGTCGCCGGTGCCCTCGGCGAGGCCAAAAAGCGTCTTTGCGCCGCGATTGTTGAACGCCTGGCGCAGCGTGGCGAAGTCCACGTTTATCAGTCCCGTCTTCGAAAGCATCGACCAGATGGATTTGACGCCCCGACCGATCCACTCATCGGCGCGCGCGAACGAATCGAGCACGGTTTCATTGTCGGCCGACTCCTGGAGAAGGATGTCGTTGGGAAGCGGGATGACGGCGTCGCACACCCGCCTGAGCGCCGCGAGGCCCTCCTCCGCCTGCTTCAGGCGGCGGCCTCCTTCGAAGCTGAAGGGAAGAGTAACAAATGCGATCACGAGCGCGCCCGCCTCGGCAGCGATCTCGGCCACGATCGGCGAGGCCCCGCCGCCCGTGCCGCCGCCCATTCCCGCGATGATGAACACCAGGTCGCAGTCCTTCACCACCTTGGCGATCTTCTCGCGGTCATCCTCCGCCGCCTGCCTGCCCAGCTCGGGGTCGCCGCCCGCACCGAGACCGCGGGTCGATCCCATTCCGATGAGGACCTTGTCCTGGACCGGCGAGCTCGAGAGCGCCTGGTTGTCGGTATTGATGACCGCGAGCTGGAGACGCTCGAGGCTTTCCATCTTCAGCCGGTCAACGGCGTTCGAGCCCGCGCCGCCCACACCGAGAAGCTTGATGGCTACATTCCGGTCGCAAAGCACCTGATGTTCGAGGGGAAGTTCGTTTGGATTCACGTGGAGGCGAACAGTCGGGAAACGTTTCGCAGGAAACCGCCCTTGCGGCGCGGCGCAGAGGCGTTGTCGCTCAGCGAGCTCACGCCGTAGTAAAGTATGCCGAGCGCGGTGTGATAGCCCGGGTCGCGGAGGTTCTCGTTGACCCAGGACGGGGCTTCGCCGAGCCGGGCTGGCGTTGCGAACACTTTGGCCGCGCATTCCACAAGGGCGGGCAGCTTGGCGGCGCCGCCGGTAAGGACGACACCCCCGGTGCAGTTCTCGGCTGAAAATGCGTGACCCAGCTTTTTCCTCACCACCTCCAGGAGCTCCCAGGCCCGGGCGGAGGTAACGCTCTCGATGGCGTGGCGGGAGAATTGCCGATCGCCTATCGCAAAATTTCCATCGAGCCAGACCTTCTCGTTCTTGTCGCGGGCTTGCACGACCGCGCGCCCGAATCGGACCTTCAGCTTTTCGGCCTGTCCTTCGGTCAGCCTCAGCCCGATGCTGATGTCATTCGTGAAATGCCCCCCGCCAACGGCCACGACGCCCGTCGTGTGGGGCGCCCCGTTGCGGTAAAGGACATAGTCGGTCGTTCCGGCGCCGATATCGATGGCGAGCACGCCGTTCTGGCGCTCCTCCATGCTCGTCACCATGTGCCCTGAGGCCAGGCTTGATAGCACGAGTTCGCGAACCTCTAGGTTGAATCCCCGGATAACATGAATATTGTCGGCGAGGCGCTGCTCCTGGCCGTGGACCGTCCAGTATCCGACCTCAAGACGCTGGCCGACGAGGTTTTCTGGCGAGGTTGGCACAAGGCGGCCGTCGACTCGAAACGGGCGCCTGATGTTATGGACCACCATTCGGCCCAGGGGGAGGTCCTTCGCCTTGGCGAGGTCGCAGACGGTCCGAATATCCTCCCTCTCGATCATATTGTCGGCCGCCTTCACGTTGACCGAGGCCTCATTGTAAAATCCCTCAAGGTGGCCCCCTGTCTGGGCAAGGTAGACATGGTCGACGCGCTCATTGGCGTCCTTTTCGGCTATCTCAAGAGCGCTGTGCGTGCATTCGGTCGCGGCCCTGTAGTCGACGACCGATCCTTTGATCACTCCCCTCGATGAGCATTCCCCGCATCCGATGATGACGACCTCCCGGCCGGTGTATTCACCGACAAGCGCAGTGACCTTTGATGTGCCGATTTCAACTGCCCCGATGAAGGTGGTCTTAGAGCTCACGTTTTATGTCAATGTGGATGCTTGAGAGCGCGGGAAACGACACTGCCGGCTGCGTTGATTTTGAGCCCAGCGAATTCAAAGGGGGCTGTGCCATGTTCGGTGCCGCCGTTCCATAGGTCACCGGCACCTGGGAGCCGAGCGAGAGGTTCACCGTTCGTATCGGACGCGTCGGGTCGGTGTTTGAATCAACCAAAAGGTCGAGCCGCGCAATCTGCCTCAGGTAATCTTCCCTGCTGCCAAAAACGACCTTCATCCCCTCGCGAGTATCGACTTCGATCTCGCCGTCCGCGGCCAGGCGCGCGAGCGAGATGACCTGCCATGTCTTATACAGCTCCTCCGCCTCAAGCTTGGCGGTGGCGAGGAGGTCCGAGACCGACTTCATTCCTTCGATCGGTCCAAACGCCTTTCCGACCCGGGACAGCCTGACGCCGTCGATCCAAGGCAGCGTGGCGATCATAGCCGGATCAAAGCCCGAGCCCGCGAAAGCGTATCCATCCCGGGACAGGAGCAGCATCACCGGCGCGGCCGATCCCGACTGGGCCATCAACCGCGCTACCGGTGACCGTTCCGAAATGCGCACGGTGACCTTGTCCGGAAAATTACGCTCTATCGCCGCGGATGCCACCTGGGCATCCGCAACGAGCTTTGCGTGCAGCTCGTTCAGGTCGAGGCCCATAAGCGTCGCGTCGGCTGGAATCGAGAGAGTCTTTGCGAGCCAGTTCTTGTCGAGAACCCCGTCTGTGATGAGGACAAGACTGCGGACCCGGTCGGCCTTGGTGGCGTCGGGCATCTCCCGAAGCATATCTGACATCTCCCACGCGCCCCATGAGACCAGTCCGATAGCGAATACGCCCATCACGGCGCGCATGGACCTCATCGCGACCCTGCGGCGGCCCTCGCCCGACATGGCGCGCGGCCTCACCTGCTGGGGGATTTCCCTCCAGTTGCGGGTCTCGGGCATGGCATGTGTGTCCTTGCTCATGGGCGGCGCGAGCCTGTGCTCTGACGGAAACGCTCCACTGCGGGTGAAACCATCTCCCTTACCAAGGCCGTGAAATCCAGTCCCGCGCAGCGAGCGCACATCGGCAACAGACTCGTCTCCTTCATGCCGGGAAGCGTGTTGATTTCGAGCAAAAACGGTTCGTCCTTCGATGAAATCATGAAGTCGACGCGCGCAAAGTCGCGGCAGCCGCACGCGGAGAACGCGGTTTCGGCCGCGGACCTTAGCTGGGACGCCAGCGAATCTTCAAGGGGGGCCGGGGCGGTATATTCGGATGCGCCTTTCGTATACTTGCTCTTGTAGTCAAAGACGCCCGACTTCGGCTTTATCTCGACGATGCCGACCGCCTTGCCGCCAAGGATGCCGACGGACACCTCGCGCCCTTCGATCCTGCGCTCGGCGATCCATCTGCCGCCCGTGATAGAGTCGAGAGCCTGCCGAAGCCCATTCTCATCGCCGACAATCTTGAGTCCGACACTGCTGCCCTCGTTGTTCGGCTTCACGACGACGCTGGATCCGAGCCGCCGGATTACTTCGGCGGGAGCGGGCTTCGAGTCCGCGTGAAATACCATACCTTCGACCACAGGGACGCCGCGTGAGGCGGCAGTCTTCTTGGTGAGCTCCTTGTCCATCGTGAGCGCGCTCGAGGCCGCGTTGCACCCCGCATAGGCGCCGCCAGCGGCGTCCAAAAGGCTCTGCATGCCTCCGTCCTCGCCGAATGTGCCGTGAAGCGTCGAAAAGACCACATGGCGTGCCGGGTCGTATCCGTCGGGCAACGCATTTGCCACGATCGGGAAGAGGCGGGTGGTATAGGACCGCGCCAGAAAAAGGGCGCAGGCCGCACCCGACCCGGTTGAAACCTCGTTTTCCGCGGACGTGCCTCCCGCAAAGACGGCGATCACGGGCGAGCTCACAGCACATCCTTCCATTCCTTGCCGTAGAGGAGCACCTCGGGCTCCAGATCCACACCCTTGGCCTGCCGCACGGCCGTCCTCACGCGCCGCACAAGCTCAAGCACGTCGGCGCTGGTCGCGCCCCCGCTGTTGATGACGAAGTTTGCGTGGACCTTTGAAATCTCGGCACCCCCGATGCGGGTACCCTTCAGGCCGCTCTCCTCTATCAGCCTGCCCGCGGACGCACCCGGCGGGTTTTTAAAGATGCAGCCGGCGCTGGGCTCGCGCGGCTGCGACTCGTGCCTCTTGCGGCGGTAATCGTCGATCTGTCGCCCCACGGTGGAGGCGTCAGACCTCGACATGGGGCGAAGGACGGCGCCGAGCGCAACGGCCGAACGCAGTTCACCGCAGAACCGGTAATCTACGTTCATCGCGGAGCGAGGCAGGTCGGCAATCGCCCCATTCATCGACATCACCCTCACCTCGTCGACGATGTCGAATATCCAGCCTCCCATTGCGCCCGCGTTCATCCGCAGGGCGCCCCCGACGCTTCCCGGGATGCCCTCAAGGAACTCAAAACCAGCGAGGCCGGCAGAGGATGCCAGCCCGCAGAGGTTTTTCAGGCGAAGGCCTGCGCCAACGCGAACTCTTCCGTCTGGAAGCGTCTCGAATGCCGACCAGGATTTGTTCGAAAGCGAGACTATCAGCCCGTCCACCCCCTCGTCGGGTATGATAAGATTGGACCCGCGGCCGAGGATGAAAACGGCCGCCCCCTCCTGCTTCGCCTCTAGGAGAAGTGTCCTCAGGTCGTCTTCGCTCGCAGGCTCGCAGAAAAGGCGAGCCGCTCCCCCGACCCGTAATGTCGTCTTCTTGGCCAGAGGCTCCTCCCGCGTGAGTTTGGACGCTCGCGACAACAGTGGCCGCACGGCGTCGGCAAACCGGTCCCACCGCACGGAGCGTGCCACGTCCACCCTAACGGCGTCGGCCCAGCCCCGGGCGGTGCGGTCGATGTCGCCCGCCCCGACAAATGCGACGACGTCACCGGCCCTCGCGTCCCGGATGAGGGCCGGGATGCAGCCCGCTCCGTCCACGGGCAGGTACCTCACGGGAAGCAGCGGAGATCCCCTCTTCAATTCGGAGTAGATGTCCGCGGTCGTGCCGCCGGAAACGGGCGCCTCGCCGGCCGAATAGACATCGAGAAGATGCACGCTGTCGGCCAATGCGAGCGACGCTGCGAATTCCGCCTTGAACCGTGCAGTCCGGCTGTGCCGGTGGGGCTGGAAGACGACGATGAGCCGGCCCCCTGAAGACAGACGCCTGCGCAGGCTTGGGAGAAGAGCGCGGATCTCCGCCGGATGATGGGCGTAATCCTCAATGCCGGTTATCCCGCCCTCCTCCAAAAGCACGGACTGCCGGCGCCTAACGCCCGGATAGTCGGCGAGCGATAGCTTGGACGGCCTGACACCCATCAGCTGGGCGGCGGCAAGCGCCGCGGTCGCATTCGAGGCGTTGAAATCCCCCGTCGTCCCGACCGTGACCTCGATCGGATCAAATCTGCCCCCGAGCAGGAGCGACATCCGCCCGTCACGTTCCCCGGTGAGAGACCCGGAGAAGCTGCCGCTGCGGCCGAATGTCACCGCCGTGGGAGCCAATCGGAGCGAAAGAGGGCACGCGTCGCTGACGACCACGGTGCCGCGGGTGCGTGAGCAAAGGGCCACAAACGCTGCCTCGATCTCCGAAGGGCTTCCGTAACGTTCCGGATGGTCCCAGTCGAGGTTCACGAGCACGGTGATCTCCGGCGAGAAGCCGTCGATTGTGCCGTCGCTTTCGTCGATCTCGGCAACGACCCACTCATTCGAGCCCGCGGAGGCGGGGGGGGTCAGATCGTTGAAAAGGCCGCCCGCGACATAGCCGGCGGGGAAGGATTCCCGCCGGAGAGCTGTGACCAGCATCGCCGTGGTCGTCGTCTTCCCGTGCGAGCCGCACACAGCCACCAACTTCTTGCCGCGCACCACCTCGGCCAGGAGCTCGCCACGCCGGACCGTTGGCAGTCCGCGCAAGATCGACGCCCTGAATGACAGATGCGAGTCCGCGATAGCGGAGGAGCGTACCACGAGGTCGCATTTTTCGGGCAATGGACCGACCTGCACCCCGGCTTTGGCCAGGAGGGCCGAGACCTCGCCAGTGAGGGCGTCATCCTCGCCCGACACGGACCAACCCGAGCGGGCAAGATAGATGGCAAGCGGCGCCACGCCCATTCCGCCGGCACCCAGGCAGTGGATTTGACGAACCTCACGCCCGAAGAGGAGGGGGAGCGGCGACGGCCTCATGCTGCCATGTCCAGCGATCGGCCCATTCGGCCCCCGGAGCCGGCCCGTGCCAAAAACTCGAGGTCGCCAACCATGAGTTCCAGGGAGTTGGCGCGGTCCATCCGCTTGAGATTACCCCTAAATTGCCGCAATAGCCATTCGTTGAACACGAGATCGAGCACCTCCGAATGCAGGTCCCCAACCATTGTCTCCTCAATGACAATGCCGCCGCCTTGGCGCTCAAAAAATGCGGCATTCGCGCGCTGATGGTCGGATGCCGCGTAGGGAAAGGGCACGAGAATCGCAGGCACCTCGCACCGGATGAGCTCGGCAAGTGTCCCGGCGCCGGCCCGCGACACGACAAGGTCCGCGGCGGAGAGAAGCTCGGCTATCCGGTCGCAGAAAGGGACAAAGACAGCCTTCACTGGGTCGCCGGTGCGCGATCTTAGAACCCTTGTCTCCGCGACGGCCTTGCCGAGCCCGGTCACGCAGTAAAGCTGCACGCCCTCGAGGGCCAGCATCTCGGACCTCGCCAGAGCCCAGGCATTGAGCGCAGAGGCTCCCTGGCTGCCGCCGAGCACGACAACCACCTTCTGCGTGGGATCGAGGCCGAGCGCCTCCCTGGCCTGTGCCGCGGGCATCCTCACAATCTCGCTGCGCACAGGGAGGCCCGTGTGCCGCGTCGCGGCGGTGCGCACCCCCGAGATCCGGATTCCCAAGGGAAGGTAGACTCGACTCGCAAACCGCCCCAATGTGCGTATCGCAAGCCCGGGTACGCGGTTGGCCTCGTGGAGCGCCACGGGTATCCCGTGCATCCGCGCCGCAATGGCCGCGGGCGCCGACGTGAAGCCGCCGAATCCGACGACGACGTCGGGGCGGATCTCCCTCACAATGCCGAGGCAGGCGCGGATCGCGGCGACCTGGGAGGCCGCAAAGCGGGCCATCCTGCCCGGATGCCATGAAAAGCCGGTCCCCGGCATCCGCTCAAACCTCAGATGGGGATATTTCTCAACGAGGCGCGCATCGACCTTCTTCATGCTAATCAACAGCCGGGCCTCGTGGCCGCGCGCGGCGAGTCCCTCGGCGAGCGAAATGCCGGGCGAAAGGTGGCCGCCGGTGCCCCCGCAGGAGATGAGGAACCGGCTCATGCCAGGACCTCGCGCATCGCACCCGAACCCTGGGGAAGCGAGGCGCTGCCCCATGTGCGCTGCGTGTTGATGAGGATTCCTATGAGCAGGCCCATCAGAAGGAGGTTGGACAGGCCCGCGCTGATGAAGGGCAGCGACATCCCCTTGGTCGGCAGCACGCCCGTGACGACGCCGAGGTTGATTATGGACTGAAGGCACATGAGCAGCAGGCAGCCCGTGGCGAGAAGGAAGTGAAAGAGGTTCGGCGCCCGCTTCAGGTGCGCGAGCCCCGCGATGAAGATGATTCCGAACACGCCGACGACGCCGAGCGTGAACCACATGCCCAGCTCCTCCCCAACGACGGCAAAGATGAAATCCGTGTGCGCCTCGGGAAGGAAATTGATCTGCTGGCGGCCCTGGCCAAGGCCCGCGCCAGAGGTGCCCCCTGCCGCGAAGGCCTCGAGCGACTGGTAGAGCTGGTAGGTGCCCCCCTGCTTATTGCCCTCAACGTCCAGGAATGCCGTGAACCGGCGCAGCCGGTTGGGGTTGTGGGCCACAAGGAGGGAAAAGGCCGCAGCGGCCAGCGCGATCGTGGGCACGATATAGCGCCATTTCGCGCCCGACAGGAAGAGGAGGATGAGGCCAACTGAGAGAGCGAGGGCGGCCGTGCCGAAGTCAGGCTCAAGCAGTATGAGACCCGTGAACGCACCGATGATTCCGAGCGGGTAGAGGTAGCCGCGCTTCAGGTCTCCAATGCGGGTTTGGTTGAGGGCCAGGTAGTGGGCCAGGCAGAAGACCATCGCAAGTTTTGCGAATTCGGAAACCTGAAGGCGCGCGGCCCCATATCCGAGCCAGCGCCTGCTTCCCTTGACGGAAACGCCGAGGTGGGGAATCAGGACAAGGACAAGCAGCAGGAGCGCGACCGCCGCGATCCAGACCGAGGCCCGGCGCGCATAATCAAGATTGATCCTGCTCGCGACAAAACACAGAAGGCCGGCCGCGATCACCCCGACCACCTGCTTGTTGAGGTAGAAATACGGGTCCTTCTTGAGCGAGACGCTTGCGCTAAAGAGGATCGTCAGGCCCAGGAAGGCGAGCCCGACAGCGCAGACGACAATGACCGCCACCGGACTCGCGATGGACGGGATTCGGTGGGGAGCGGCGGGCCTTTCGCTTGCCATGGCTCGCCGGCTCAGGGGTTCTTGGGCTGCGCAGACGTTGAGGACTCGTCAATCTTGACGACCGGGACGTCAGTGCCGCTCGGCGGCTTGAGTCCGGCGTCGAGGTCCTCGTCCGCCGGCGCCCCCGCCTTGGCGGGGCCGGTCGTCGTCGCCTGCTTGGCCACGGTCGACGCAGACTTCGTGGGAATCACCAGTTCCTGGCCGGGCTGGATCTTCTTGGGATCCGTGATGTTGTTCGCGACGGCTATGTCCCCCTGCTTCACGCCGTATTTGCGCGCGATGCCGCCCAATGTCTCTCCTGCCTTCACGGTGTGCCTTGTCGTGTCGACCGACGCCTTGTCCGCAGCCGCAGGCGCCTGCGCCGTCTCAGGGGCCTTTGTCGACATTGTCGCCGGTGCGGGCGACTTGGCCAGGTTCTGCTTTGATGGGATGATAAGCTTCTGGCCCACGTGGAGGATGGAACCCACCTTCAGGTTGTTCGCCGAGGCAAGTTCGGACTTTGTCAGCTGGTTCTTCTTTGCTATGATCGAAAGGGTGTCGCCCTTGCCCACGGCGTACGTCGTCGCCGGCGTCACATCGGAGACGGGCTGCGCCGCGAGCGCTGAGGCCACCGTGGTGCCGGGCCTCGTCGGGCTGTAGCGGATGCCGACATTGTCGGGCATCTGGACGGTGGCGCCCGGCGACGGTGCGGGCGTGTCGCCGGCCGGCGCAGACGTGATGGGTGATGAATCCGAGGAAGCCGCCTTCGAGCTGCTACAGCCGGGGCTTGAAAGGAGAAGGATGAGCGCGAGCGCGTGGATGCCCGCCGCAATTCCAAGGATCTTGATAATTTTCATAGTGAAAATGGTTTTTTCAGGCAGTTCTCAGATTGTCGGTTGTCCTCATCAAAGCTATATCAAACTCGGGTCGCGTGAAGCTCGGCGACAGCGCGCTCAAAGCGGTCGCCTCTGTCCTCATAGTTGCGGAACATGTCGAAGCTGGAAAATCCCGGGCTCAGGAGCACGTCCCCGGACGGCTGAGCGTTGGTGGTCGCGGCTCGAACCGCGTCGTCCAGCGAGATGCAGACCGAGTGCGGCACGCCGATCGCGTCACAAGCCGCGCCGAGCGCCGCGGCGGTCTCGCCGATAAGAACCGCGTGGGCGACGCGTGGCGCGATCCTGCGGACAAACGCCGGCAGGTCCCCACCCTTCGAACGGCCGCCCGCAATCAGCACGACCGGTTTCCCGAATCCCGCCAACGCAGCCTCCACAGCATGGAAATTCGTGGCCTTTGAATCATTCCAGAATGTCACCCCGTCAATCGTTTTGACCTTTGATAGCCGGTGGCGTCCCGGACGAAAACCCCTCGCCGCAGCAAAAAGCGCGGAATCATCGAGCCCCTCCGATCTCCACCAGGCCGCCGCCAGGATAAAGTTCTCCCTCTGCGGATAGGAGGCGAATGCGGTGCCCGCGAGCTGCAGGTCGCCGGGCTGGCCCTCCGTGGGGACGCTCGCGCTCGGGGGAAGCGAGCGGCCAAACTGCGAGGCGTAGCGCTGGACCGAGCTTCCCGCAAAGAATCGGCCGGGGGGCGTGCGCAGGACGAGTTCCCATTTTGCCGCGAAATAGGACTCCATGCTAGGATGGCGCTCAAGGTGGTCCTCGGCGAAGTTTGTCCACAAGAGCCCATCCGCGTAAAAATGTCCGAGCTGCTCAGCCTGAAACGAGCTCACCTCGCATATCGCGGTGACTTCCGGCGCCCCGCCATTCTCGTCGGCGACCAGATGGGTGAAAGGAAGGCCGATGTTGCCCGCGGCGAGGGCTCGATTGCCGGTGCCCGTGAGGGCACGGGCGAGAAATTCGGTGAGCGTTGTCTTCCCGTTCGTTCCCGTCACCGCAATGATCCGGCCGCGCCAGAAGACCGACGCGAAGTCGATTTCAGCCATGCAGATGCAGCCCGACTTTCGGGCTACCTCAAGCCAAGGATGGTGCAACGTGAAGCCTGGCGAGAACACGACCAATCCATGGCCCGCCGCCGCCGCCGGTGTAAAATCCACCCCGTTCCGATCATAGACGACGGCACTTGCCCCTATTTTGGAAAGAAGTGCGATTGCACCGCTGCCGCTCACGCCGCCGCCCATGACGGCCACAGGCTGCTCGAGCCTCGAGCCCAGGAAGTCTGGAGTGGAAAGGGCCATTGTCATCGGATCTTGAGCGTGCCGAGCCCGACGAGGGCAAAGATGAGCGAAAGGATCCAGAAACGCAGCACAACCTTGGTCTCAGGCCAACCCAGTTTCTGGAAGTGGTGGTGGATGGGAGCCATCAGGAAAAAGCGCTTGCCGGCGCCCTGGCTGCGGCGCGTGGCCTTGAAATAACCCACCTGGATGATCACGGAGACGGCCTCCCAGACGAAAACACCGCCGACGATGATGAGCGTCAGCGGCTGCTGGACCATGAAGGCGATGATGCCAAGCAGTCCCCCCAGGGCAAGCGACCCGGTGTCGCCCATGAATACCTCGGCGGGATGGGAGTTCCACCAGAGGAACGCCAGGCCCGCACCGACAAGCGACCCGCAGACCACCGCGAGCTCGCCCGTTCCGTGCACGTAGCTGATGAGGAGATAGTCGGCGATCTTCGAGTTGCCGGCCGCATAGGCCATGATCCCGTAGGTCAGGGCAACCGTGATTGTGCAGCCGATGGCAAGACCGTCGAGCCCGTCCGTGAGGTTGATCGCGTTGGAGAAGCCGACGATCCAGAAGTAAACAAACACGGCGAGCGCGGCGATCGGCATGCTGGCAACGAGGGGATGCTTGACGAAAGGCACCCACAATTCCCGGATCTTCTCCGAGCTCTCGGCGTTCAACAGGAGCGCGGCGAGCGCGAGGGCGGTGATGACGGTCTGCCAGATTATCTTGGCTCCCGAGGAAATTCCATGCCGGTTCTTGCGCACGACCTTGAGGTAGTCATCCCTGAACCCAACCGCGGTCAGGGCGGCGTAGACCCCCAGAGCCACGATCACCCAGACATTCGGCGCAGCCCAGAGCACGGAGCTCCCAAAAACGCACACGAAGATCAACAGGCCTCCCATCGTGGGCGTGTTCTTTTTGTCAAAACGGCTCGCTAGGTCTCCCGTGCGGTCATCGTCATAATGCTGCCCAAATTTGAGCCGGCGCAGGTGCGCAATCAGCCAAGGACCAACGACGAATCCGATCAACGCGGCCGTGCCGGTGGCAAGGAGCGTGCGAAGGGTGATATAGCGAAGGATTCGAAGGGGGCCGTAGGCGCCATCGTATCCGGCGAGGAGGCTAAGCATGCGACGCCTCCGCAAATTCCGCGCCCGCGAAGGCCCTTTCCAGCTCGTAGCGCCGGCTTCCCTTGACAAAGACCGATCCCCGAAATGCGGAGAGGCGCGCCGAAATGGGCCCAATGGTGTCGGCGACCTCTATCTGGCCGGGCTGGGCGCCTGCCTCGAGGGCACCCTGGCGAATGGCGCCCGCCAAGCCGCCGACCGCGGCCAAATGGTCTCCGGGCCGGAGCCTGAGGGACCGGCCGAGCTCGACGTGGTAGCGGCGGGCGTCGGACCCCAACTCCTCCATGCACCCTATGACAAGAAGATGGGGCTCCCCGCTGGGAGCGACGGCGTTAAATGAGGCCAGTGCATCCGACATGGAAGCCGGATTCGCGTTGTAGCAGTCGAGATAAAGCCTCTGGCCGTCAGCGATCCGCCATTCACCCCTGAGCGGTGCGGGACTCCACGAAATCAGGCGGCGCTCAATCTCCTTTCTCGGCACCCCTAGTCGCATGGCTGCGCAGACGGCCATGGCCGCGTTCTGTGACATGCCGTCGGTGACGCGCCTGAGCTTGACGACGACAGGCGGCGGCGGCCCGTACGCCACGGGAATCGTCGTGCTTTCGCCCGAGTGCGACGCCGAAAACGCGATCCGTCCCCTCGCTGGCACCCTGTCGAAAGAGGCACCGACTAGCTCGACCACAAGGCAGGAAGCGGCGGGAAGCTCCCGGAATGCAGAGTACGCCTCGCACGAGCTCGGGAAAATGCTCACCCCGCCCGCTCGCAGCGACTCGGCGAGCACGGCCTTCTCGCGCGCCACGGATTCCAGGTCCCCGAGCTCCTCAAGGTGGGCCGGCCCAATTAGGGTCACGATGGCAATGTCGGGTTCGATCATGGCTGCAAGGGTTGCCATCTCACCCGGTGCGCTAATTCCGGCCTCTACCACCGCGAACCGGTGGACGTCGGGGTCCAAGCGGCAGAGCGTAAGCGCCACGCCGATCTGGTTGTTGAGGTTGCTCTCCGTCGCCAAAACGCCAGCCGCCTCGCCGCCCAAGAGGACGGCGAGCAATTCCTTGGTGGACGTCTTACCAGCGCTGCCCGTGATTCCCACGACCGTCCCTCGGAATTCCCTTCTGTGGCCGCGGGCGATGGCCTGAAGGGCCGCCAGCGGATCGCCCACGACGAGCTGCGGCAAGTCAATGCCGCCGATCTCGGTTGAGACGATGGCCGCCGAGGCACCCGCCTTGAGGGCCTCGCCAAGAAAGTCGTGGCCATCGCGCTTGCCCGTCTTCAGGGCGACAAACGCCTGTCCCGGCGACAGGCGCCGCGAATCCACCGAGAAGCCCGCCGGGTCCGCCGTCGGATTCCGCGACCACCGGCCGCCCGTCCAAGCCGCAAGGGAATCTGGGTTGAAGGCCGGCATCAGGTGCGAAGCGCCTTAACGCCGATCAGCTCGCGCACGACCTGCCTGTCATCGAACGGTATGACGATGTCCGCAAACTCCTGGTAGCCCTCGTGGCCCTTGCCCGCGATCAGCAGGCTGTCCCCGGGCTTGGCTGCGTCCAGAGCGACGCTTATGGCCCTTCGCCGGTCGTCGATCCATGTGATCTTCGAGGGATCGATGACTCCTTCCCTCATGTCGCCGAAGATCTTCTCGAGCTGCTCGCCGCGTGGATTGTCAGCCGTCGCGTAGGCATAGTCCGCGATGTCCTGGACCGCTCGAACCATCCTCGGGCGCTTGGTCTTGTCCCGGTTGCCCCCGCACCCGAAGACGACCAGGAGCCGGCCAGGCGTGATCGCCCTGAGCATCCCGAGGGCATTTCGAAGGGCGTCGTCCGTGTGGGCGTAGTCGACGAGCACGTTGAACGCCTGGCCCTCCTCAATCCTCTCCATGCGCCCAGGGACGCCCTTGAAACTCCGCATCCTCGGGAGGAAGGTCGCCGGGTCGCGCCCGAGGCCCCATGCTGTGGCCGCCGCCGCCAGAAGGTTCGAGACGTTGTAACGCCCGATAAGCGGCGACTCGGTGGCGACGATACCGCCCGGCCACGCCACCTTGAGGGCCGTGTCGCGGAAGTTGAGGACCACGTTTTCCGCCCGAACCTCTGCCTTCGGGTTCTCGCCGAATGTCACCAGCCGGGGGCAAGGCGCCTCGTCGGCGATCCTCGCGGCGAGCTCCTCGCCGTAGGGATCGTCGATGTTTACGACCGCAAGCTTCGGCACGGGCCCGACCTTGCCCACGAACAGCCGTGTCTTCACCTCGAAGTACGACTCGAGGGTCTTGTGGAAATCCAGGTGATCGCGGGTAAGGTTGGTGAACACGGCTGCGCCGAATTCGAGCCCGAGTACGCGGTCCTGAGCGATGCCGTGGGAGCTCACCTCCATGACAGCGCTCTTGCACCCCGCGTCCCGCATCTGGGCGAGCATGCCGAATATGTCGAGCGACTCGGGCGTCGTCCGGAAGGAAGGTACCGTGCGCGCCCCGAGGTCGTAACTGATCGTTCCAAGGAGGCCAACCCGCTCGTTCTCGTTCAGGAAGTGCCGGATAAGGTGCGAGACGGTCGTTTTCCCGTTGGTGCCCGTGACGCCGATGACCGAAAGGTCTCGGTCCGGGAACTTGTAGTAACGCTGCGAGACGCGCGCCAGCGTCGCGCGGGCGTCAGGCACCTGAATAAATGTCACCTTCGCAGGCGGGTGCGCGGGGATTTTCTGCGCAACGACAGCCGACGCGCCACGGCTCACCGCCTCGTCGACAAAGGCCAGCCCGTCCGAGCGCAGACCTGGGAGGGCGAAGAAGAGGTTGCCCGGGACGACGCGGCGGCTGTCCATCACCAGTCCTGAGATAGGACGCGTAAGGCTTCCCTTTACGGCAAGCGTCTCACTTTCGGTAATGTAATCTGAGAGGATGGGTGCCATTTTAAACGCGCGGTTGTATTCAAGATAGTCGGCGGTCCTGCGGCGCAAGGGCCGGTCGCGAAATGCGCGGACCAGCGCATGGTCCTGGACGAGATATCCGATCACCGAGTCCCTCCCATTGCATAGGACTGCTTGGTCTCGTTGTCGATCGTCGGGCGAATGTCCAGGTAGGGTATCAGCCTCTCCCCCAACCTCTTGAACACAGGGGCAGCCACCGCGTGGCCATAGGCCACCCCGTTGGTGCAACGGGCGTCCGCATCATCGATGATCACGGCAATCGCGACTTGGGGATTGCTCGCAGGAAAGAACCCAATGAAGGAGGCAACATGGTGCTTGTCCGAATATCGAAGGACTGTGGCCCCGGACGGGAGCGTGACCGGCTCCAGTTTCTGCGCCGTGCCCGTCTTTCCCGCACATTCGAAGCCCGGGATCGAAGCCTCGATCGCGTTGCCCTCGGATGAGACGACCCCTGTTAGCAGGTGCGCCATCGTGTCGGCGGTCCGCTTCGAGATCACTCGGCGCTCCTCCACACGGCCAAACTTGTACACCAGCTCGCCGTGGGCGTCGTAGATCTCGCGGATAATCTGGGGCTTCAGGAGGACGCCACCCGAAGCAATGACCCCCATCGCTTGCTGCATCTGCAGCGCCGTCGCCGTCACGGACTGGCCCATGGGCATCCGCGTGATCGTCATGCTATCCCATTTCTCGGGAGGCTTGAGATTGCCGGTCACTTCTCCGCCGACGGGAAATCCCGTGTTCTGGCCGAAGCCAAAGGCGCGCGCATAATCGTAAAAACGGCGGTCTCCCAGGCGCATGGCCAGCTGCGCAGCTCCCTTGTTCGACGAATGCGCGATGATCTCCGCGACGCTCAGCGGATGGTCGTAGCGCTCGTCGTCGCGAGGCAGTCCGCGCGTGATCCCGTTGTAGTCAATCTTCTCCAGGGTGCAGTCAAACTCACTCTGGGTCGTGACCAGCCCGTCGTTCAGGGCGCCGGACACCGCGACAATCTTGAACACCGATCCGGGCTCATACTCATCCGCCACGGCGACGTTGCGCATCCTTCGCTGGTCGTTCTTCGCCAGCTTGTTGAAGCTGTTGAGGTCGAAGGACGGGTAGTTCGCGAGCGCAAGGATGAAGCCTGTCCGCGGATCGCTGACGATGATCGTCGCCTTCTCCGGGTCGTATTGCTGCGCAACCTTGGTCAGCTCATCCTCAACGATATGCTGCACGGTGGCGTCGATCGTCAGCGAGACGTTAAAGCCATCCACCGCCGGGACATCCCGCGTGCGGAATTGCGCGAGCTCGTGGCTCTTGCCATCCTTCTCAGACTCCAGCCAACCGTTCTCCCCGCGCAGATAGAAGTCGGCGTAGTGCTCCATTCCGGCGACCGGATGCTCCTGGCTGTCGACGTACCCAACGATGTGGGCCGCCATCTCGTTATGGGGATAGTCGCGCCGATAGACACGCCTGCCGTAAACGCCCCGGATACCCAGCTTGGTTACCAGCGCGTAGACCGATTCCGGCACCTGGTCGCTCAGCTTGGCCCATCGGATAAGGCGGTTGTTCTCCTTGTCCGTCTGGTCGAGTTCGGTCTCGTCCTTCGTTGCGGCGTCGGTTTGCGCTGTGGACGCAGCTTCGGGGCCGCCAGCCTCGGCGGTCGGGGAATTGAGCGTGATCGTGACGGTGTTGGATGGCACGGACGAGGGGGACTCACCGGCGCCGGGCAAACGGGTCTTCGTGGTGCAGATCCTTTCCAAGTCCGACAACCGGATTCCAATCAGGGATGCCAGCTCCGGCCACTTGCTGCGGTCCTCAACGCGCACAAACTGAGGGTCGACCCCGAGGACGACAACGGAGCGGCTCGTGGCCAGAAGTGCGCCGTGGTCGTCGACGATGTCCCCACGGCGGCCGTAGTCAGCGATCAGCTGTCGGCGGGCCTCGTCAACGGAGCGCAGCAAATCGTCCCTGTCGATGATATGCAGCCAAACGAGCCGGGTCTCGATTCCCGCGAACATCGCAAGGACCAGGGTCGCTAGAAGGGCGATTCGATAATTTGAAGTGAAGCCCTTCGACATGTGGGGTCAGACGGCGTCAGTGCGCGAGTGCAACGCTTAGGCTCACTGTGGCCGGCCCATCCCCGAACAGTTTGCGGTTATGCATCGATGCAAGGCGCATGACCGTGTCGTCAGGCATGCGGCGCAGCTGGGTTTCTGCCGGGGGCACGAGGCCGAGCTGCCATTCGGAGTTTCTGCGGGTAAGAACCGCCGGATCCTGTTCGGCGGAAATCGCTGCGTCGGCTTCCTCGATCTGGCGCTCAAGGTCAGCGATCGAGGCCTCGAGGGCTTTGTTCGCATTCGCCGCCACAGATATCTGGTGACGCATCCACACGGTCCCGAGGCCGATCGTCGAGCAGCCGCATATCGCGACAAGCGCGATGACCATGAATTGGTTCACGAACGCCCGCGAGCCGGATTTCTTGTCGGGGCGCATCAGAGCTTCCTGATCGCCCGCAGTTTTGCGGAGCGGCTTCGGGGATTGGTCTCGATTTCCTCGTCCGACGGGACAACGGGCCGGCCGGTCAATGCCTCGGCTTTTCGTGTGCGCAAGTCCTGCGGCATCGAGTCGTCCGCGTTCTCCGGCTGGCCGCACATCCTGCGAAAAAACTGCTTAACGGGACGGTCCTCGAGCGAATGAAAGCTGATCGCGCACAGCACGCCCGACGGGCGCAGGGCCTCGAATGCGGCATGGAGCGCCGTTTGGATTGCGCCGATCTCGTCGTTCAGCGCAATGCGCAGACCCTGAAATGACCGCGTCGCCGGGTGGATGCGCGAAGTGTGCCGGTCCCGTGCCGGTATCGCCTGACTGATCAACCCCGCGAGCGAGGCGGTGCGCGCCATGGCGCCGGTGCGCCTCGCAGCAACGAGGGCGCGGACGACCCTTCGCCAGTGGGGCTCCTCCCCAAGGTCGCGAATGGCGCCCACGAGCATCTCCTCGGTAGCCGTCTCAAGCCACTGGGCCGCAGGCACACCGGTGCAGCGGTCCATCCTCATGTCCGCGGGGCCGTCGGTCCGAAACGAGAAGCCACGTTCCGGATCGTCGATCTGGAAAGACGAAAGTCCGAAATCGAAGAGAATCCCGTCAAATCCCGGGCCGGCCACCGAGGCCAGGTCCGCAAAATTTAGCAGTTTCAGCGAGAACTTCCCTGGAAAATCGCCAGCGAGTTCCTCCGCGCGCGCAATTGCATCAGGATCCCTATCCAGTGCAACGACTTCAACATCAGGCGCCGCCTCGAGTATCGCCCTCGAATGCCCCCCTCCCCCAAAAGTGCAGTCAAGGTACCTTCCTCCAAAAACCGGCGACAGGAAACCCATGACCTCGCGAAGGAGGACGGGCTGATGGCCGGGGATCATGCGCGCGGCCGCGAAATCAGGGAGTGCCAATCGCATGTACGAACGGACGCGTGCGTTCCTGCCGCCTGCCGGCTACGAGGCGCAGGACAAGGATGTCGCGTATACGGGGAACAGCGCACGCGTGCGCCACCCCAAAATCCTGGGAATCGATCCAGGCGGGATAGGTGGTGCGGGAGGCGGGGTGCGAGGTAGATTCTTTCATCAGGTCACGTGCGCAGACGATTTTTCCAGTATGGTGCATGTTTAAATTCCGAGGCGGCGCATGATGTCGCCGAAGTTCTCTCCCGATGTGCGCGCCTCGACCTTCTGCCACCGGGATGGCGAATACATGTTGAACTTGGTGAGGGAGCCCACGAG
>CAAGKR010392049.1_pt1 | contig 114403 bp, 101 predicted proteins | sample 2556971 | NCBI WGS metagenome assembly CAAGKR01 (sample SAMEA5207829, study PRJEB30636) | soil metagenome | biome: forest; feature: boreal; material: soil | place: USA | collected 2011-09 | depth 1 m | reverse complement strand
CCGTCGGGTTTCGAAATCATCACTTGAGCAAACCGCTCAGCCAACGACTCACCAGATGCTGTCACCAAAACGCTATCTCTAACGATGCCCCCAACCCTGCACGCATGCGACAGGGGCGCAAGATAAAATCGCGCCCCCTTCGCCCGAAAAGTTTAACACCTATTTGATGATCCGCAGGTTAGAGCGCATCCAGTCGTCCAAGGTATCCTTCTCATAATGGAGCGGGTCGCCCCTGTCGAAGGTGATCCGGGTGTCGAAAGTCATGTCCCGGATGTTCTCCGAGCCCTGTTTCACGATCCTTCCGGAAGGGTCCGTGACTGCATAGCTGAACTTGAACGCGGGTGGGTAGATCGCCTTGACGATGCGCACATCGTCCCATTGGGCGCCGCGCTGGGGCTCGAATTCCCCGGCGAGGTCGATGTCCGTGAAGGTCATCTTGAGGCTGTAGCCCTCCGGAAGGATCCGGTCGGCACGTTCCACGATGAATGTTCGGATGTTGGAGAGGATATTGTCACGGCCCTTGTCAGTCGGGAGGGCGCGGTCCTTGACGTCGGTGAAGTTCTCGGGGTGATCAAAGGCGACGTCGATGCGGGATGCGGTATTGGCTGCCGTCGCGTTTAGCGCGGGCGCCGCCAATCCGAGAAGTGCCGAAAACAGGCAAATCATTTTCATGGGTGGGGAGTTGTTTCTGCCAATTATGGAGGAGCCGATTCCTAGCTGATCCAACGTGTACGAGGATCCAACATGACCCAAAATTGCCTTCTTTTCAATCCCGGCGACCCGATTTGGAGACGCGCCGCTCGAATTTGCCGAATGAGCGCCAAAACAGGCCGCTTTTGAGCTTCGCCCGGGCGGCCCTGCCGCCAAGATGGGACACCGTGACACCACAGCCTGTAAAGGACGGGACCCTCTTCAACTGGCTCTCGTCGAGATCCGCCGGGGTCCTCCTGCATCCGACGAGCCTGCCCGGAAACCAGGGGATCGGGACGCTCGACGGCGCCGCGGTGCGCTTCCTGGATTTCCTGCAGGCCGCGGGGATGTCGTGGTGGCAGGTCTGCCCCCTTGGGCCGACGGGCTACGGGGATTCGCCCTATCAGTGCTTCTCCGCGTTTGCCGGCAATCCCTACCTGATAGACCTCCAGGACTTCGTCACGCGGAAGCTGCTGAAGGCGGATGAGGTCGCGCCCTTAGCCGCTGTTGGCGCGGGCAACGTCGATTTCGGCGCTCTTTACAAGCTCAAGTGGCCTCTCCTCCACCAGGCGTTCGTGCGCCACCGGCTGGCCAACTCCCCTGCCCTCGGGCCTGAGGGATTCGAGCAGTTCAAGGCCGCCCAGGCCAGCTGGCTCGAGCCCTATGCACTCTACCGCGCCCTGAAGGACAGCTTTGGCGGAGGAGCATGGTGGGACTGGCCCGCGCAGGCGCGCTCGTATGAGGGCGTCGCGTCCGCGCTTCGGGCCAAGCTGCACGACGACGTGGCAGCGCATCAGTTTTACCAATACGCGTTCTTCTCGCAGTGGCGCAGGATAAGGGCCGAGGCCGCTCGGCGCGGGATAGGAATAATCGGCGACATTCCGATTTTCGTCGCGGCGGACTCGGCCGACGCGTGGTCCTGCCCCGGGCTCTTCGAGCTCGCCAGTGACGGCCGCCCAGTCGCGGTCGCGGGGGTTCCCCCCGACTATTTCTCGGAGGATGGCCAGCTCTGGGGCAATCCGCTTTACCGCTGGGAAGTCCATGCGAAGGACGGATTCGCGTGGTGGAAGTCCCGCCTGCGCTCGACATTCGAGATGTGCGACGTCGTCAGGATCGACCATTTCCGCGGGTTTGACTCCTACTGGCGCATTCCGCTCCCGGCCAAGAACGCGAAGTCCGGCGAATGGAAGCCGGGCCCCGGCTTGGATTTCTTCAGGGCGGTGAGCGAGGAGTTCCCGGGCGCGCGGATCATCGCGGAGGACCTGGGTCTGCTCACCCCGTCCGTGGAGGAGCTGCTCGCGGACACGGGCCTGCCCGGGATGGCAGTCCTGCAGTTCGCGTTCGGCGGCGATGCCAAGAACCCCTACCTTCCCCACAACCTGACTCGGAACAAGGTCATCTACCCGGGCACACACGACAACGACACCACTCTCGGCTGGTATCCCGCGGCCGGGGAGGCGACGCGCGACCACGTGCGGCGTTACCTACGCATAACGGGAAGCGAGGTCGGCTGGGATCTCATCCGCTCGGCCTATTCGTCCGTCGCCGGGATAGCCGTGTTGCCCATGCAGGACATTCTAAGCCTGGGATCGCAGGCAAGGTTCAACTCGCCTGGAAACCCAGAGGGAAACTGGCGCTGGAGGCTTGCGGACGGTGATTTGGAGAGCCTGGCTGCGAATGGCACGTCGGCATACCTGGCCGGCCTGGCCGAGCTCATGGGAAGAATGCCGCCCAAGGCTCCGGCGGCGAAGGTTCTCCGGGAATTGAAAATGGCCCACTTGTAGAGTACATATTGTCCAAGGAATCCCCCGCCATGTTCACCGATTTCCTGCGCCTGATTCACCGCCGCCCCCCTGCTGACTACGAGCGGGGCTTCATTCGCAGCGTGAATGTCAGCAAAAAGGCGCCGAGGAACCGGCGCGTCGAGCGGCTGATCGGCATCTGCTGGGTGATCATCCTGTTCAAGAGCCTCGCCGTCTTCTGGCTTTTCGGGCACTACCACGTGCCGGTGAATGCAATGTGGGTGGTCGCCCCGACGATCATCTTCGCCGCGCTTTGCACGGCGGTCTATCTTCTGCGGGACTGAGCCGGAAACCCGCCGATGCCCCAAGTTCCCGGACTGAGGAGCCCGCACGCGAAGGTCGGGCGACTAATGATTTTCGGGCGGATGCTCGACAAGATCAGGCTGGAAGGGCGGCAAGCGCTGCCGCCCGAGTACCAGCCCAACCTGGGCGAGGTGCGCCAGCCGCTCTTTGACGCGCGGTGCTGCCGCTTCCTGGGTATCTCGTACGAGGACCTGAGGGCACGCGTGCTGAAGGGGGGCTGCGACGAGGAAATCCTCGCGTGGGCCCACGCAAGCGGAGCTCCGCGCAATGACGAGGAATGCATGATCTGGAACCGATTCATGTCGAAGATCGGGTGGCGGGACGACCGAACCGATCTCCTGCGCGAGCGCGTTGTCGACTTCGGGTTCGCCCGGGAGAACGTCGAAACCTTCTGCGAACTGCTGGACATTGACGAGGGACGGCCGCTCGGAGGCACGCGCTCCTGGGAATCGCCCCCCATATCGGTCGTCATCGTCATGGGCGTCTCGGGGTGCGGGAAGACGACGGTCGGAAAGGCCCTCGCCGAGGGGCTGTGGTGGGAGTTCATCGAGGCCGACGACCTGCACTCGGCGGCAAACGTTGCCAAGATGTCTGCCGGTGTCCCTCTCACCGACGCCGACCGCGCGCCCTGGCTCGCCGCCGTCCGCGCGGCCATTGAAGCCTGCAACGGGCGCGGCTCCAGGGCCGTCGTCGCCTGCTCGGCCCTGAAGGAGGCCTACAGGCTCGTCCTCGCGCCGGATCCCGGCCGGGCCAGGTTCGTACACCTGCGCGGGGACTTTTCGCTCATCAAGGGCCGGCTCGGCGGCCGCGGAGCGCATTTCATGAATGAGAGCCTCCTGCGTTCGCAGTTCGAGACCCTGGAGGACCCGACCTACGCGCTCACGGTGGAAGCATCCCAGCCGGCAAACGTAATTATTAAAAGGATACGCGAGGTCCTTGGGATTCCTTGACGGCGCGCACAATACGGAGGCGATTCCTCGGAAGCGCGGCCGCTCTGCTCGCGCTCATTCTTGCCATGGCGGGGGGAGCGGGCCTCTGGCTCCGCGACCGCATGATCGCCTCCCTTCCAACGCTCGACGGCGAGGCGCCGCTCCGCGGCCTGGCGGCGAGCGTGAAGGTGACCCGCGACGCCCTCGGCGTCCCCACCGTCGAGGGGTCCAGCAGGATTGACGTCGCGCGGGCGACGGGCTGGCTCCACGCCCAGGACCGGTTCTTCCAGATGGACCTGCTCCGGCGAAAGGCCTCGGGCGAGCTCGCCGAGCTCTTCGGGCCTGCAGCCCTTCCCCTGGACCGGGATGCCAGGATGCACGGCTTCCGAAAGCTGGCGAGGGAGGTCCTCGCCCGCGAGAGCCCTGAAAGGCGCGCGCTATTTGAGGCTTATTCCGAGGGCGTCAACTCGGGCCTCGCGGCGCTCCGCTCGAAGCCGTGGGAATACAGCATCCTGCGCTTGGACCCCCGAGCGTGGTCGGCCGAGGACAGCGTCCTCATCCACTATGCGATGACGCTGGACCTGCAGGAGGGCACGGGGCAGTACGTCCGCTCGCTCTCCGCGATCCGCGACGAGCTTGGTCCCGCGTCCTTCGCGTTCTTTGCGCCGCTTTCGACGCCCTCCGACGCCGCGCTCGACGGGAGCGTGTCGCCCCCGCCACCCATCCCGCCGCCTTCCGAGCTGGACCTGCGCGCCCGCGGAACAGCCGCGGGCCCCGGCGTGGCGGGGATGCGGGCCACCCAGGGGCGCCCCTGGGACGACCGGCAGACGCACGGATCAAACAACTTCGCGGTGGCGGGCGCGCTCGCGTCGGGCGGCGGGGCGCTCGTCGCGAACGACATGCACCTTCATCTGGGCGTCCCGAACATCTGGTACCGCTTATCCCTCAAATGGCCGGGACATGAGGAGACGGGCGTGACGCTGCCCGGCGTCCTCACCCTGATCGCCGGAAGCACGGGCAGGATTGCGTGGGGATTTACCAATTCCAACGCGGGCACAGGGGACGTACTGGTCGTTGACCCGAGCATTTCGCCGGAGTTCTACCACGGCGCGAAGGGAGGCGGACTTGCCTCCTACGAGAGGCGGTCCGAGACGATCGCGGTGAAGGGATCGAAGCCCGTGTCGATGGTGTTTCCCTGGACTTCCTGGGGCCCCGTGGTCGCCGAGGCGCCCGGCGGCCGCCAGCTTGTGTTCCACTGGACAGAGGACGATCCCGCTGCGACCAACCTTGCGATCCTCGACCTCGAGGACGCACCGGATGTGGCAAGCGCGGTTGCGATTGCGCACCGCATGGGAATCCCCGCCCAGAACTTCGTGGTGGCCGACTCGGCCGGCCAGATCGCCTGGACGGTGGCCGGGATGTTGCCGAAGAGGATCGGCTACGACGGCCGGCTTCCCGTCTCGTGGGTTTTCGGCGACCGGCGCTGGGACGGGTATCTCACCTCACGCGAGGTCCCCGCAATCGTGTCGCCAAGCTCGGGCATTCTCTGGACGGCCAACAACCGGACGATGGGCGGAAGCGCGCTCGATGCCCTCGGCGACTCAGGATACGATATGGGCGCCCGCGCACGCCAGATTCGCGACGACCTCGGCACCCTGGCGCATAGCGGCAGGCCGGTCGAGCCTAAGGACCTGCTTGCCATACAGCTGGACGACCGCGCCCTCTTCCTCGAGAGCTGGCACTCGCTGCTCGTGAGCGCGCTGAGCCCGGAAATAGTCGCGGGAAAGGCGTCGCGAGCAGCCCTCCTGCAGGCCGCCCAGAAATGGGAGGGACGAGCGGACGCGGACTCGGTCGGCTACCGCGTGGTCCGAGCGTTCCGGCTCGCGGTCGCCCATCGCGTGCTGGATCCGATATTCGCGCCCTGCGTCGACCGCGACCCCGACTTCACGTGGAACCGGCTCAACTACGAGCAGCCCCTTGAGACGCTGGTCAACGAGCGGCCGGCGCACCTGCTCGACCCCGCCTACGCAAAATGGGACGATCTGCTGGCCGCGGCCGCGGACGATGTGTCTCGCTCCTATGAAAGGGAGGGTCTCGACCCGAGAACGGCCACCTGGGGCCAGCGCAACGCCGCGGGCATCGCGCATCCGTTCGCGCAGCTGCTTCCCCGCTGGGCGGCGTCGCGGATCAGCATGCCCGTCGACCCTCTGCCGGGGGACGCGAACATGCCGCGCGTGCAGGACCCCTCCTTCGGTGCGAGCGAGCGTTTCGTCGTCTCGCCGGGGCACGAGGCGGAAGGAATATTCCATATGCCCGGCGGCCAGAACTCGAACCCCTATTCCCCCTTCTTCAGGGCCGGACACGAGGCCTGGGTCCGGGGAGACCCTACTCCGTTCCTGCCCGGAGCCACGAAACACACGCTTGAGCTGCTTCCGTGACCCGGGGAACCGAACAATTTGCGTTGTCCGCGCGCCCGCTCCGCGACTAAGTGTGAGCCTAAGCGGCAATGAAGAAGAAACTGCGCAGCCTAAACGTTTTTTTTGCCGGCGAGCTCTTCAACCTGAAGCACCTCATCGGGAACGCGTACCTCGCCGAGGCCATCTATGAGAAGTCCCACGGGAGGTACCTCTGCGTGCTGCCCCAGGACTTCGACCCGCGCGGGACGGCCCCGAGGACAATACGCGACCACCATATCAGGTCCCTCGTCGGCTGCGACCTCGCGCTGTTCAGCTTCGACGGTCCGGATCTGGACAGCGGGACACTGGCCGAGTTCATGATCGCCAAATTCGCGGACATTCCTTCGGTCGTCCTGCGAAGCGACCGCCGGGGCGCGGGGGGCCGGGCCTCGCAGTGGAACCCGATGGCCAACTTCTACCCGCGGACGGCGATCCTGTCGCTCGATGGCCTCGCTGCTTACAAGACAATCCTCAAGAAGCGTCACCGGAAGCTGGACGAGGTTATACGGTTGGCGGGGCAGCACAGCTCGGCCGACGCGCAGCGAATGTGCGATGACATCGCCGCGGTGGTCGTCCGCGCGTTCGACCGCGTCCGCGAGGTTGAGCCGGTCATGCCGCGGCACCTTCGCGAGGAAGTGTACAACTGGCTCACGCTCATGCCCGGCCTGCGGGGCAAGGAGAAGGCGCTCCGCCGGGAGTTCGAGCGCCACCTCGAGCGCAAGGTGCAGAGGGACCTTCTCTAATCCGGCCATGCTGCGCGTCCTAGACCATCCGCTGGCGGCCCACATCATAACGCACCTGCGCGACAAGACGACCAAGCCGGCCACTTTCAGGGCCCTGGCCTACCAGCTCACGCTGATGCTCGCCATCGACGCGACGCGTGACCTTGCAACCGAGGAAAAGGTGGTCGAGACGCCCCTCGAGACGACGACCGGCAAGGTCCTGGTTCACCAGCCCATAGTTGTCGTCGCCATCCTTCGCGCCGGACTGTCGATGGTTCAGCCCTTCATGGATGTCTTCCCCGACGTGAGCGTCGGCTACGTTGGCCTCGAGCGCGACCATCTGACCGCGGTCGCGCGCAACTATTATTCCAAGCTGCCACTGCTCGTAGGCCGCAGGGTCTTCGTCGTCGACCCGATGCTGGCGACAGGCGGCTCGGCCGCCCAGGCAATCGGGGTCGTGAAGGCCAATGGCGCCGCGGATCCCCGGCTGGTGTGCATCATCGCCGCCCCGGAGGGCGTCGCCGAGGTCGCGAAGCATCATCCCGACGCATCGGTGCACGTCGGCGTCCTCGACCGCGCGCTCAACGCCCGCAAGTACATCCTGCCGGGCCTCGGGGACTTCGGGGACCGGCTCTACGGCACGTGAGGGCGCCTGCCCCTACTTGGCCTCGCCCCAGCTCAGCACAAGGCGGGTGAAGTAGAGGGTATCGAGCTTGTCGACCCCGCCGACCGGCCTGCTGTTGTAGTTGTTCGTGACGCCCGTGCTCAGCTTCCAGAGCGCCTTCGAGATCGGGATTTCGAAGGCGAATTCGTGGGTGATGATGTAGTTTCCGAGATCCTGGAAGGCGGGGTCGAAGGTGATCGTGTCGCTCAGCTGCCACCTTTTGGTCTTAAGGAGGTACTGCAGTTCGAAGTCGGCGCCGGTCGAGCTCAATGCCGGCGTGTCCGGGGTCGAGTATTCGTCGTAGCGATACGATATACCCACGCGCCCGGTAAACGTCTGGTCCTTCTGCTTGATGAAGTCGTAGCCGAGCCCGCTTGCCGCGACGTCGTAAAGCTTGATGTCGTTCACGCGGTCGAAGCCCGCCTCGTCGCGCGCATACCAGGACGTCGCTGCGGCGAAGTTGTCGGCGTAGTCCGCCCCCGCCTTGAACTGATCCGCGGAGATCGCGCCCTGGGTCTCCTGCCGGTTGTAGGCCGTGTAATACTGAAATGTGTCCAGGGGACCGACCAGCTTCGCGCGGAATTCATAGCTCGTGCCAAGGGAGCTGTTGGTGCCGCTGCGACCGGTCACATCGGCTGCGGCCTCGTAGTTCCACTTTCGGCGCAGCGCAACAACATCGGGGTCCTCCTCGGCCGCCGACCATGTGGCGGAGAGGTTCCCAACCGGAGAGTCGATGGACTTGGCCGTGCCCGTGATGCGGAGCCTGTCGGCCGCCGGTGAGCTGATGACGCCCACGATTCCGGATCCGTCCGCAAACCTCACCGAGACCGGATGATCTGTCGTTATCTTGGTCACGAGGACCTGCTTCACGTTGATCTCTCCCGCGTAGTCCGTTTCCAGGGTCACGACCCCCCCATGGATCTTGGTGATCTTGCCGACAATACGCGCGCCGTTGGCCGTCTCGACGACGTCGGCGGATAGCCGCAGCGCGCAGAGCAATGCGGCGCATATGCCTAAATGGGCGAGGAGTTTGCGTGTCATTGTGTCGTTCATGGCGAATTATTTTCCCCAGGGAGTGCCCAGAGGGATTGGAATGGGACCCCCTGTCCGACAGTCAGTCAAACGCCGAGTTCGATATTTGGAAATTTTCAGGGGGAGGTCGGGCCCCGTCGTGTCTTTACATGCGGGTCGGCCGCCGATTGCCTCGGGGCGAACCCGACCCGATGTCCATTGCCGTTCAACGACTGCCGCTCCTTGTCGCCGACCGATGGCGCGACTACCAGCTGGTCGACTGCGGGGACGGCATGAAGCAGGAGCGCTGGGGCCCATACACTCTGGTGCGGCCGGACCCGCAGGTTCTCTGGCCCCGGCAGGGCGCGGAGTCGGGCGCACCCTGGGAGAAGTGGGACGGCCTCTACCACCGGAGCGAGTCCGGCGGCGGCCGGTGGGAGTTTCGGCGTCCCCTTCCCGAGCACTGGGATATCCGGTACGAGGCCCTTGGCCTCACGTTCAGGATCCGTCCTACCTCATTCAAACACACCGGCCTGTTTCCGGAGCAGGCCGTCAACTGGGACTGGATCGACTCAGCAGTCCGCGGCGCCGGCCGCACCCCGAGCGTCCTTAACCTGTTCGGCTACACCGGTGCCGCGACGTGCGCGGCGGCTGCGGCCGGCGCCGCGGTTTGCCACGTAGACGCCGCCGAGGGCATGGTCAAGTGGTGCAAGGAGAATGCCGCCCTCAGCGGCCTTGCGGACAAGCCCATACGCTACATTGCGGACGACTGCCTGAAGTTTGTCCGGCGCGAGGTGAAGCGCGGCCGGCGGTACGACGCGGTCATCATGGATCCTCCCACGTTTGGCCGCGGAAGCACCGGCGAACTCTGGCGCCTGGAGGACCACCTCTGGGAACTGCTCCAGGAGTGCAGGGCCCTCCTGACCGATGACCCGCTCTTCTTTCTCGTCAACGCCTACACGGCCCGGCTTTCGCCCACGGTCGTCGCCAACCTGCTCGCGCAACTTCTCAGCGACCTCCCAGGGACCATCTCCGCCGGCGAAGTGGGCCTGCCGGTCAAGAGCGACGGAAAGGTTCTTCCCTGCGGCATCTATGGCCGCTGGAAAACCACACGCGGCGCCACGTCCTGAAAACTTCCTCCCATGCCCTCACTCTCCGATACCTACTATGAACGCGCGGGCGCGCTCCTCGCGCGCGCGCGCGAAACAAATGCACCCGCAATCGCCAAGCTCGCGCCGATCATCGGCGAGTCGATCGCCCGCGGCGGCGTCGTCCACACGTTCGGCAGCGGGCACAGCGAGCTGATTTCCCGCGAGATCATCGGCCGCGCCGGCGGCCTGGTCTGCGTCACCGGGATAATAGATCCCACCGGCGGATTCATCGAGAACCTGCCCGGGTATGGCGAGAGGCTGGTCGCACGCTACGACAGGCAGTACCAGCTCAATCCCGGCGAGACCGTCATCGTGATCTCGAACTCCGGCAAGAACGCCTCGCCGATCGACGTCGCGCTTTATGCTAAGGCTAAGGGGCTCACTGTCGCAGCGCTCACCTGCCTCGCCATGTCGAAGGCGACGCCCTCGCAGCATTCCTCTGGAAAAAAGCTCTTTGAGGTCGCCGACCACGTGCTCGACAACGGCGGGGTCCCGGGCGACGCGGTCGTCGAGATCGGCGGCGGGGCCAGCGCCGGGCCGACCTCGACACTCATCGGCTGCTCGGTCCTCAATTGGCTCATGCTTTCGGTTATGGAATGGCTGAAGACAAACGGCCACCCTCTCCCCGTGCTCCGGAGCCAGAATTCTCCGGGCGCCATTGAGCACAACCGCGAGCTCGGGGCACGCTACAGGGCCCGGCTGAGTCGGCAGCTCGCCTGAGGGCAACGCATGCCCTGGAAAATCGGCATCGACGGCGGCGGAACAAAGACTGAGGGCATCCTCCTCGACCCGTCGGGCGCAATCGCAGCCCGCCACACCGGCCCGGGTTGCAGCCCAAGCCTTGTCGGAGCCTCCCGGTCGCGGGAGATCGCGGAGGAGGTCCTGAGGTCGGTCCGGGCGGGACACCCCTCAGCTGAGATATCCCATACGCTTCTCTGCATGGCCGGAAGCCGTGCTTTCTGGAAGGAGTTTGGGGACGGTCTGGTCGGCTTCGGGAGAATTTCAACGGTAGATGATTCGGTCCCCGTCCTCGAGCTTGCGACAAGGGGCGATCCGGGCCTGGTCATACATGCCGGAACGGGATCATTCGTCGCGGCGCGCTCGCTCGACGGCGGGGTGCACTATGCCGGGGGAATCGGCTGGAGGTTCGGCGACGAGGGAAGCGGCTACGATCTCGGCCGGCGCGCGATCGCACGGGCTCTCCTCGAGCTGCAGGGATGGGCTGTCCCGTCCGGGCTCGGCGCCCTGGTCCGAGAGCGAACAGGGAAGTCAACGTCGGGCGAGGTCTCCGTCTACTTCTACGGTGACCCCGCGACCAACAACGGCGTCGCCGGGCTGGCGCCTGACGTACTGCGCCTCGCCGGCTCGGGCGATTCTGCGGCAAGGGAGGCAGTCTCCCAGTCGGTGCTCCATCTCCTGGGCCTGGCCGTCTCGGTCACAAGCCAGCTGTTCCCGGGAAAGCGGCCCGAATCATTCCGGGCGGGTGTCAGCGGGCACATCCTAAACCACCCCTTTGCCTATCAGGCGCTCCTTTCCCAGGCGCCCTTCCCGCTATCCAAGGTCACTGCGTCCCCGATCGAGGGGGTTCGCCTGCTGCTGGCGCGCATGCCGGGATAGCGGCTCGTCAGCCGAACAGCCTCGCGGGATACCTTCCCATTCCGACAAGCGCCTTTATCGCTTCCGCCACATGCGGCCTGTCCTCGCGGTACGTGATCCCGAACCAAGAATCCGAGCTCGGTATCACGTCCACGGTCGCGGCGCCCCTTGAAATGAGGCCGGAGATCGCCGCGGGAAGGTAGTATTCCGCCTTGGGATCCGATCCGCTCGCGACGAGGAATGCGCGGAGCGCCGCGTCAAGGCCCTCAAAGACAGCCGCCGTGAAACCCCAGAAGTTCATCGAGACAATCTCGTCCCCCGAGAAACGCCGATCCGGTCCGACATCGGCCCGCGCAATCGCCCGTTGCTCGGTGATCGACGAAAGCCTGCCGGCTTTCACCTCGCAGATTCCGCGGGACACGGCGCCATTTTCGGAAAGCGTGTTGGCGAGGCTGAATCCCACGATCGCGAATTCAGCTCCCTTCGCCCTGGCAAGGAAGGCCGCGATCCCGGTGAACGAGCGCGCTCCGTAGAAATCATCGGCATTGATCACCGCAAACGGCCCGGTAATCGCTTCGCGCGCGCACCAGACCGCGTGGCCCGTGCCCCAGGGCTTTTCCCGGCCTGCGGGTACGTCAAATCCCTGGGGGAGGTCGTCCACGGACTGGTAGACGAGGTCGACCGCGATCCTCCCGGAATATTTCGCGGTGACCGCCGAGCGGAATGACTCCTCAAACTCCTTTCGCACAACAAACACCACGCGGCTGAACCCGGCCCGAATCGCGTCAAACACCGCATAATCGAGTACGGTCTCGCCGGACGGCCCCACCGGGTCGATCTGCTTCAACCCGCCGTAGCGGGAGCCCATTCCGGCGGCGAGGACAAGGAGCGTGGGGGCCATCCTCCTGCACGACGGCCCAAACGCTCCCACGCGTCAAGCCGCGGGCAGCAATATACGACGCCAGAAATCCCGTCACTTTTGGCCCCTATTTTAGCGTGTTTTGCTTGATACCCGATCTGCGGCCCTTGCTCCCGCCCGGGAATCCACGCCTCGCCCCGCTCGTAGATCCAAGGTCGAAAGTCCTACGCTGCGAGCCTCGCGAGGGAGCGTTCAAGCCGTTCGGCCGAGACCTTCATGCCCTGTGCCTGCAGGTCTACTCCGGCATGGATTTATGACGCTGTGTATAGACACCCGGGCCGGACCGGCCATTATCCAGGTCATGGCCCGCAGGCGCACCTCGAAGCCCTTCCCCGCCCGTCCGCGCGTCACCCTGCTAGCGACCGGAGGTACGATAGCGGGTTCCCAGACGGCGCGCTCACGGCAAGGATACCGCTCGGGCGTAATCTCGATCGAGTCCCTCATTGCAGCGGCGCCGGGCATCGAATCCCTGGCGACCCTCGATGCCGAGCACGTGGCGAATATCGGGAGCCAGGATATGGGCGAGGCCGTATGGCGCGCCCTCGCCTTGCGGATCCAGCGGGCGCTTGGCCAGCTCGACGTAGCCGGGGTCGTCGTTACCCATGGGACGGACACCATGGAGGAGACGGCCTATTTCCTGAACCTCGTGATCCGAAGGGAGAAGCCGGTGGTGCTGGTCGGGGCCATGCGGCCCGCCACCGCCATGAGCGCTGATGGCCCGATGAACCTCTATAACGCCGTCGCAACTGCGGCCCATCCGGACGCGGGAGGTCGCGGAGTACTCGTCGTCGCCAATGATGAGATCCATTTCGCACGCGAGGTGGCAAAGACCAACACGACGCAGATAGGGACATTCAAGAGCGCCCACCAGGGGCTCGCCGGGTTGGTGAGCTCGGGCCGCATTCACTTCTACGGCATGCCCGTGCGCAGGCACACGCTCGCGAGCGAATTTGAGATTCCGCCGGCGAAGACGCTTCCCCGTGTCGACATCGTCTACGCCCATGCCGGAATGGGCCGGGAGCTCGTTGACGCGGCCGTTCGCGCAGGCGCTCGCGGGATCGTGGTGGCCGGAGTGGGCAACGGAAACCTGGGCGCGGCAGCGCTCGCCGCGGCCGCCGCCGCGGCGAAGGCAGGGATCGCGGTGGTCAGGAGCTCAAGGACGGGCGGCGGGATCGTCGAGCGAAACGTCGAGATGGACGACGACAGCCTCGGCTTCATCGCCGCCGATGAGCTCAATCCCCAGAAGGCGCGGATCCTCCTCATGCTCGGCCTCACGCGCACGTCCGATCCCATCCGCCTCCAGGGCATGTTTTACGTGTATTGACGGCACCGTTTACCGGCATTCCGGTAGCCGGTGCGCTTCCATTCTTGCCGACCCTTGGCAATATCCGGCCTCCGATGAAGATCGCCATAGTCGAGGATGAGCGCCTTTTCCGCGATGTGCTCCGCAAGGCGTGCACCGCCGACCTGGGTCACGAGGTGGTGGGCGAGGCGGGGACCGGGCGCGAGGCCCTGATTGTCGTTCCCGACGTGCTGCCCGACCTCCTTATTCTGGACATCCATCTTCCCGACATGGACGGATTCGAGGTGCTCCGGTCCCTGCGGCGGAAGCGTGCGCTCATCAGGACGCTCGTGATCTCCTCGTACTTCGACGAGCACACCCTTTGCCGGATCGAGCACGCTGCCGTGCAGGGATTCATCGACAAGTCCACAAACACGGTGTCGGAGCTGAACGCGGCGATTTCCGCAATCGAGGGCGGCTCGACCTATTTCCCGGTGCCCTTCACCGAGGCCCGGCGCGCACACAGCAGGAACCCGGTCGCATTTGACAAGGTCCTGACGGACCGCGAGCAGACAATCCTGAGCCTGGTCGGCGAGCCCCTGTCCGACGCCGAGATCGCGGCGAAGCTCAAGCTCTCCCCGGAAACTGTGGAGAAGCACCGGTTCAACATCATGCGGAAGCTGGGTCTCACGTCGCGCGCCGAATCCGCCCGGTTCGCCAGGCGCTGCGGCTTGACGCCTCCCCCCCTGGCCCACCGCCTGGGCACCGCTGCGCGATAGAGGTCTGGATTTGCAGATCGCCCGAAGCCGGATAGCAAAGTCCGGTGCAAGATGAACCCGCGCCGTCCGTGACAACCGACGTCCCCGTCCGAAGAACGGTCGTGGGAATACTGCTCGCGCTGTGCGCGTCGCACATGGTCAATGACACCCTCCAGGCGCTCCTTCCGTCGATCTACCCCGTCCTCAAGGCATCCTTCGGGCTTACGTTCGCGCAAATTGGACTGATCACGTTCAGCTTCCAGCTGGCGGCATCGGTACTCCAGCCAGTTGTCGGGCGGTTCACCGACCGGCACCCAAAGCCCTACTCCCTCGCCTTCGGGATGGCGATCACGCTGGTCGGGCTCGTGTTCCTTTCGCGGGCGCCAAGCTACCCCATGATCCTGCTCTCATCGGTTCTGATAGGGTTGGGCTCGGCCATCTTCCATCCGGAGGCCTCGCGCGTGGCCCACATGGCGGCTGGGGACAGGCACGGCTTCGCCCAGTCAGTCTTCCAGACGGGCGGCAACTTCGGCTCCTCCCTCGGACCGCTGCTCGCCGCGCTGATCATCGTGCCCAACGGGCAGTCGTCCATCCTCTGGTTCACAGTCCTCGCGCTGATCGGAATCGTCCTCCTGGCAAAGGTCGGCGGCTGGTACGGGCGCAATCTCTCCCAATTTAGGAAGCGCGCCTCCGCGCACTCCCAAAGCACGCTTCCGCGGCGAAAGGTCGTCTTCACTTTGGGAATCCTCATCGCGCTCATCTTCTCGAAGTACTTCTACCTCGTGAGCCTGACCAACTACTATACGTTTTTCGTCATCGAGAAGTTCCATCTGTCGATCCAGGAATCCCAGTACCTTCTTTTCGTATTCCTCGCCGCGGTTGCCATGGGGACGATGGCCGGGGGCCCGCTGGGCGACAGGTTTGGCAGGAAATATGTCATCTGGATCTCAATCCTGGGAGTCGCACCCTTCACTCTCCTCCTTCCCCATGTAGGTCTGGCGGCAACGGTGGCGCTCACTGTATTCATCGGGCTCATCCTCGCCTCGGCCTTCTCAGCCATTCTCGTCTACGCCCAGGAGCTCGTACCCGGGCACGTAGGCATGATTTCAGGTCTGTTCTTCGGCCTCGCCTTCGGCTGCGCGGGCATTGCGGCCGCCGCGCTCGGCAGGCTGGCCGACATGACAAGCATCGGATTCGTTTTCAACCTGTGCGGCTACCTGCCGCTCATAGGCCTTCTCACATGGTTCCTTCCCGACATCGAGGGAGCGAGCCGCCGCGCACGCCGCCTCCAGCGGGAGGCCACGGAAATTTCCGGGGATTGAAACCGCCCACGATCACCAAGACGAAGCCGGCATTCGTCTCGCATTCCAAGGAGACGGGGAGCGAGTACTATATTTACATCGACTCACCGGAGCCGGCCGCCGGGGTCGCTTCTGCCGGAGTGCTCGTCATGGACGGGGACTTCTTTTTTGACGCGGCGGTGCAGGCCAGCCACGCGCTCAGCGCCGCGAGTCGGATACCTCCGACGCTTATCATCGGCGTCGGCTACGGAGCTGGGTTTGGTAAGCCGGGGAATTTCCGGGGCCGGGACTACACGCCAACTTCGTCGCCGGACGAGCCCTCGAGCGGGGGCGCCGACAGATTCCTGGACTATCTCACGGACACGCTTTGGCCCGAGCTCGCGCGGCGCTACCACCTTCGCCCGAAGGGACATACGATCGCCGGCCATTCGCTGGGTTCGCTGCTCGTTCTCCATGCACTTTTCCAGGCGAGGCCATTCTTCGACCTGGCGCTGGCCAGCGCCCCGTCCATCTGGTGGGACAACCGGAGCGTTCTTGGGAGCATTTCAAAGCTGCGCGAGCGGCGCGCAACGCTGAATGCGAGCCTTTACCTCGGAGTGGGAGAGAACGACTCGCCCTCCATGTTGTCGGACCTTGGACTCCTTGAGAAACAGCTTAAGGACCGGCCATTCAAGGGTCTGCGCGTCGTGTCTGAGGTGTTGCCCGGCCATGATCACTATGACGTCCTGCGCTTCACAATGAGAGCGGGACTTGCCTGCTTGCTCCGTTAGGCCTTATTTGGCCGCATGCGAAAATCACCCCTCACGCGCGCTGGCACCCTCGCCGTCGGCGCATCCATATTTGCCGCCATGCCGGCTTTCGGTGCCGACCAGTCGGAGCCCCAAATGCGCGAAAATCCCTTTTTCACGGAGAGCACGCTTCCTTTCCATTTTCCCCGGTTCGACCAGATCAAGGATTCCGACTACGCAGCGGCTTTCGAGCGCGGGATGGCGGACGAGCTCAAGGAGATCGACGCCATCGCGTCGAATCCCGACAAGCCCACCTTTGACAATACCGTGATGGCAATGGAGAGGTCCGGCCGCCTATTGGGGAGGGTGGCAAACGTCTTCGACAACCTGAAGGACGCCAACACCGACGATGAGATCACGAGCATCGACGCCGAGATGTCTCCCAAGCGCGCCGCGACGACCGACGCCATCTTCCTGAACCCGGCGCTTTTCTCCAGGATTCAGGCCATCTACGAGCAACGCGCCTCGCTCGGGCTTGATCCCGAGTCGCTTCGCCTGGTTGAGTTGTATTACCGGGACTTTGTTCGGGCGGGCGCACGCCTTTCCGATGCCGACAAGACCCAGCTGAAGGCGATGAACTCGGAGATCGCGAGCCTCCAGACGACTTTCAGTCAGAACGTCCTTAGCGAGAAGAACACCTCCTCGGTCGTGGTCCACGACCGCGCCGAGCTCGCCGGGCTTTCCGACGCGGAGGTCGCGAGATTGGCCGACGCGGCCAAGGCCGAGGGCAAACCCGGGGAATATGTCATACAGCTTGAGAACACGACGGGGCAGGCTCCGTTGGCCTTGCTCGAGAACCGCGCACTGCGCCAGCGCATCATGGAGGCCTCCCTCAAGCGCGGCAGCAGGGGGGGAGCGTATGACAATCAGGCGACCGTGGTGCGGATGGCGAGATTGCGCGCCGACCGGGCAAACCTCCTCGGCTACCCGAGCCATTCCGCCTATCAGGTCGAAATCGGCACTGCTCACACTGTCGCGGCGGTCGACGATCTCCTCGGCCAGCTCGTTCCGCCGGCGATTGCCAAGGCGAAGCGCGAGGCCGCTGACATGCAGGCGATCATCGACCAGGAAAAGGGCGGTTTCCAGCTCGCCTCCTGGGACTGGGATTATTACTCGGAAAAGGTCAGGAAGGCGCGCTATTCATTCGATGACTCGCAGCTGAAGCCCTACTTCGAGCTGAACCGCGTGCTCCAGGACGGCGTGTTCTTTGCTGCGCATCAGCTCTATGGGATAAGCTTCAAGGAGCGGCACGACCTTCCCGTCTACCGCCCCGAAGTGCGCGTCTTCGAGATCGACGACATTGACGGCCAGCCCATGGCGCTCCTGGTCGAGGACTTCTATGCGCGACCCTCGAAAAAAGGGGGCGCTTGGATGAATGAGTACGTTTCTCAATCCGGGCTTTTCGGGTACAAGGCCGTCGTCGCCAACCATCACAACATCCCGATGCCCACGGCCGGCGAGCCCACCCTTCTGACCTTTGACGAGGTCGTGACTCTCTTCCATGAGTTTGGGCACGGGCTTCACGGCATGTTCTCGCGTGTTCAGTACCCCTACTTTGCAGGGACAAACGTCGCCCGTGATTTCGTGGAATACCCGTCCCAGGTGAACGAAATGTGGGCCCAGTTTCCCGATGTGGTTAAGAACTACGCCAAACACTATAAGACCGGCGAGGCGATGCCGCTGGAACTCCTGGACAAGATGCTCGCAACGAGGAAGTTCAACGAGGGCTTCGCGACCACCGAGCAGATGAAGGCGACGCTCCTTGACCAAGCGTGGCACACACTAAAGTCAGTCCAGATCCCAGGAAGCGTCGCGGGCCTCGAGAACGCGACGTTCAAGCGGTTCGGTGCGGAATTCGCGCCAGTACCCCCAAGGTACCGGAGCACCTACTTCTCGCACATCTTCTCCTCCGACGAATACTCGGCCGGATACTACTCGTACATATGGGCGGATGTCCTTGTCGCGGACAGCATCGAGTGGTTCGAGAAGAACGGCGGCCTCACCCGCGCCAATGGCGACCACTTCAGGGGGACGGTGCTCTCCCATGGCGGCAGCGTCGAGGCGATGACCCTCTTCAGTGAGTTCACGGGGGGGGGCCCCGAGGTCGCCCCCCTTCTCAGGCACCGCGGCCTGGACGAACCCGGGAATTGACCGGAGCCCATCGGGACGGGTATGTATCGAACTCCATGCCCGATCCCACCGCCTCCCCTGTCTCGATGGAGACGCTCGTCGCGCTGTGCAAGCGCCGCGGGTTCATCTTTCAATCCTCCGAAATCTACGGCGGGATAAACGGGTTCTTCGACTACGGCCCGCTCGGAGCCGAGCTCAAGAAGAACATCCGCGACTGCTGGTGGGACGACATGGTCCGCCGCCGCGACGACATCGTCGGGATCGAGACCTCCATCATCATGCACCCGAGGGTTTGGGAGGCGTCAGGCCACGTCGCCGGCTTCACGGATCCCCTTGTGGACTGCAAGGTATCGAAGCAGCGTTACCGTGCTGACCAGCTTTTCTTCGCTGCTGTGGTCGTGGACGGCAACACCGTCGGCTACGTAAGCGCCCTCGAGAGCGAGCGCACGACGGAGGCTCTGCAGGAGTCCGCGGACGCTCTCAAGCGCAAGAAGGCCATCCAGGGAAAGCTCGAGCCCGTCCAGGCCCGCGACATGACCGAGGCCAAGCCCGATGAGATCGCGCTCATTCCCTCGCCGGCGACAGGGGAGCCTGGGAGCCTTACGGCACCACGCTCGTTCAACATGATGTTCCAGACAAACGTCGGGGCCATGACGGATGCCTCGTCGGTCGCGTACCTGCGCCCGGAGACCGCGCAGGGCATGTTTGCGGACTTCAAGTCGGTCGTGGACACCGGCCGGGTGAAACTCCCGTTCGGCATCGCCCAGATCGGAAAATCCTTCCGCAACGAGATCACACCGCGCAATTTCATCTTCCGCTCCCGAGAGTTTGAGCAGATGGAGATGGAATACTTCATCCACGAGGATGCGGATTGGGCGAAATGCCATCGCGAGTGGATCAACTGGTGCAAGGACTGGCTGCTCTCGATCGGCCTGCCCGAATCCCATCTCTCCGAGTACGATCACCCCAAGGAGAAGCTCGCATTCTACTCGAGGGGAACGACGGACATCATGTTCCGCTACCCGTTTGGGGTGCAGGAACTCTGGGGAATCGCGGCAAGAGGCAACTACGACCTGAGCCAGCACGAGAAGTTCAGCGGCGTTCCGCAGGCGCTTTTCGATGAGGCGACAAAGAAAAAGTTCATCCCCCACGTCATCGAGCCCGCCGTGGGCGTGGACCGGATATTCCTGGCCATCCTCTGCGCGGCGTACGTCGAGGAGGACGTGAAGGACGACAAGGGCAACGTCGAGAAGCGCACGGTGCTGCGCCTCAGCCCCCGCATCGCGCCCGTTAAGGTCGCCGTCCTTCCCCTTCTGAAGAACAAGCCCGAGCTCGTCGCGCGCGCAGAGGCCCTCCACAAGAAGCTGCAGCGGAAGTACGCCGTTTTCTATGATGAGTCGGGTGCGATCGGCCGGCGCTATCGCCGCCAGGATGAGATTGGCACGCCCTGGTGCGTCACGATCGACTTCGACACAATCGAGAAGGACGGATTGTTCACGCTGCGGGAGCGCGACTCGATGCAGCAGCGGCGGATCGGCGAGGCCGAGCTCTTCGCGTTGCTCGACGAAAAGGTCTATTGAGACGCGGCCCATGAAGACCGTCGCGGAATGCTCCAGCGTGGACGAAGCGTTGCTGCTGCGCTCCATGCTCGAGGATTGCGGGGTCAAGGCCTACGTCCCCGACGAGCTGACCGTCACGTTTCGAGGCCAGGCCGGTGGCGTTCGACTGCAGGTGGAGGACGAGGACGCCGAAATGGCTCTCAAGCTCATTGCAGGCGCGAGTAAATAGCATGGACGCCTACGAAAGGGCCCGGGTCCTGATCGATTCGGTCCACGCAGCCGATCCGGCGAAGGCCCCGGATGGGCGACCCGCTGAGCTGGCCTACGCCGACCATATTGAAAAATGGGTGGTGCGGATAAATCCCTACGCTGACCCTGTCCTGCGCCTCGCGGCGCGCTGCCAGCACCTCGAGCGCTGGTCTGTTCCGCGCGGATCGTTTCCGGACGGCAAGGCCGGGTATCTCGCCTGGCGCCGATCGCTCTACGTGAAGCAGGCGGAGCGGGCGCGGGAACTCCTTCTCAAGGCGGGCGTTCCAGCCGAGTCGGCAGCTGACGCTGCAACATGGGTTTCAAAGACCGGCCTAAAGACGAATCCGGGGACACAGGCCCTCGAGGATGCTGCCGTGCTCGTCTTTCTAGAGAGCGAGATACAGGCATTCGCAGCCCAGCACTCGGATTATCCTCGGGAAAAGTTCGTCGATATACTGAGGAAGACCTGGCGCAAGATGAGCCCGCGGGCGCAGGACCTGGCGCACGGCCTCAATCTGCCCGCACCGATTGAGGCCTTAGTTCTCGAGGCGACCCGCGCCTAAGGCGCAAAAGCTGATATATCGATAAACAATAAATTTCATTGACGGCTATAACGGTATGTTTATTGATAAACAATAAATCAAAACTTATGAATACTCCGCTGCCCCAAAAACAGGTCCCGCATTCTTCTCGCCCCACCTTTCTCCGCCTCACTTGGGATCATCCCAAGGTTCTCTTTGGCATAGGCCTCCTCCCCTCGATTCTCAGCATTTGTTGCCTGGTTGGAGAAATTGCCGCTGCCCTCGGTTTTCTGGCCGCGATCGTTATGATCCCCTTTTCGCAAACGAGGGTCGCCAACGGCCGTGAAAGTATCCGCATCAATGTCGCGCACGGCACCTTTGATGGCGGATGCAATGTACTGTTCGGAGGTAGTCCAAATTCGGCCGGCGCCAATAGCCAACCCAGGGGCAATGCGTCGGATATTCGCTTCGGGAGCCTCAGTATTGGGCCTCTCCGCCTTCGCGCTGAGAGGGAGCCCGAAGATTCCGCCGCCGAAGACGTTTCCGTCCAGGATGTCGAAGGCGTCGTGACGATCATGCATCCTGCCAATGCGGCTCTGGCACTGGCATTCGTCAGGTGGCCATTCATTCTCAGCCTATTGTGCACGGGCGCAACAAGTGTTGTTCTTCTGGACCTGTTCCGGCGCATGCTGCGAAGCGTCGCAAAGCGAGAAGTCTTCACGACGGAAAATCTCCGGAACGTCTATTTGCTTGGAATTCTATTCATCGCGTCGAGCGTCGCCAAGCTGTTCCTGGCGGGTTGGCTGGTAAACCGGTTTGTCGCGTTTGTGGAACTAAGTGTGCCGCACGGGAAAGCGGCGTTGGAATCCGCCTCCGATGGCGATGGATCCGGCATCGGGATCGGACTCATGATCCTGGTGCTGGCCGGCGTATTCCGCCAAGGCCTGGCACTAAAAGAGGATAACCAGCTCACCATTTGAACGCGAGAACCCGATGCCCATCCAAGTCAATCTAGACCAGATAATGCTCGATAGGAAAGTGAACCTGACCGAACTGGCGGCCCGCGTGGACCTCACTCTTGCCAATCTTTCGATTCTGAAGACAAACAAGGCGCGAGCCATCCGCTTCAGCACCCTGGAGGCCCTTTGCCGCGAATTGAAATGCCAGCCAGGAGACCTGCTCCGATATGGAGGAAGCGACGAAGCCCCTTAACAATGAAATTCCAGAGCCAAGAAACGGGCAGTCCGTCCTTCGGGCTCTGTTCTTCTTGGGGATACGGGTTTTAGGGCATTCAATTTCCGCGTGAAAGCGAAAGATAGTCTGTCCGGTTTGATGACCGGCGGCAGCCATTAGGATAGGCATCCCATGAATCCCGACTCCGATTTGCTCCGCCTTTATGTAGAGCAACGCTCCGAAAGCGCTTTTGCAGAGCTCGTGGGGCGCCACCTGAAAATGGTGCATGCGTGCGCCCTGCGGCGTGTGGGCTGTGACACGCATCTCGCGGATGACGTCACGCAGCTAGTCTTCAACGATCTTGCGCGCAAGGCACGGCGGCTCGGCGGCCGCCCGACACTTTCGGGATGGCTGTACGTCAGCACCCAGTTGGCTTCTGCGGGCATCGTGCGCCGGGAGCGACGGCGCAAGTCTCGCGAGTCTGAGGCATCCGCGACAGAAAATACGCCAAGGCCGTCTGGGGACTCGCACGCAATTGATTGGGCGCTGGTGCGGCCCGTTCTCGACGTCCTGATTCTGGATTTGAAACCCACGGACCGTGACGCCGTGGTTCTGCGTTTCTTTGAGCAACGCTCATTTTCCGAGATAGGCGCAGTCCTTCAAACCACCGAAGACGCGGCCCGAAAACGGGTCGAACGCGCGGTTGAGAAGCTGCGCACCCAACTTGAGCGCCGGGGACTGAACTCGACACCCGACGCCCTTGAATTTGCGCTGGCTCAGCCGACTGAGGCCCAGCCCCATGAGGCGCAACAATCCGGCAGGGTGGCAGCGATCGCCGCGACTGAGTTTGCGACAACCGGCGTCGCGACCACCTTTCTCCTTTCATTGATACGGTTTCTGACCTCTGAAACCGCCGCCTCGGGGGGTGCGCTGCTGGGCATCGTTCTCATCATTGCACATCAGATCAACGAGAACTCGAGGTTGAGCGCCGAGATTGCCCATTTGAACGTCAGCGTGGAAGCGTCGCGGGAACTAAAAAACGAAAATAGACGCCTTAAAGATGTCGTTGAGCAATCGGCAGACATGACCAGAAGGCAGTCGATCGCCTATGGTGGTCGCGTGGAATCCACCACTTCGGGAAGAGGCAAGTTTTCAGTCCCGTTGAATCTCGTGGTGACCTCAGAAGGGACCCTTTCATGGGAACAGGAACACGTCACCCTTTCGGAGTTCTTGGATAAACTCGTGGCCTACGAAGCGCAGCATCCTGGTCCGGATGCGCATGTCATTGTCCACGGCGAAGCGGGCTCAACATTTTCATCAACCGCATATGTCGTTGAACAGGCGAGCAAAGCTGGAATCCAAGATATTGTCCTAGATAGCCAATCAAGGCCAACTTCGTCAGACACCTGGACGTTCACGTCACAATCTCCGACGAACGACGAACGCGACATTCGGCCGCCCAGTTTGCCGGATCCACCAGCTAAGCCCTAACGTGAATCCCATTCGGATCGCGATCCTTGCGTTGGGCGCAATTTGCGGGATCTGGTGGGGCGTCGAGAAAAACGTCACGATGCGCCTCCAGGCGCAATTGAAAGGCCTGCGTGACCAGGGCAACGAATTGACCAAGCTGCACAAGGAACACGACCGGCTGGTTCACCTTGAGTCCCAAGCGACCGACTCCCTGCAATTGGCGGGAGTCTATTCGTCATTCAACAAAGAGGAGCCAAGCAACTTAAGCGCTACTGCCTTGGGATCCCTGAAACCAGGAATCTGGGCGCCGGCAAATGAGTGGAAAGACTGCGGCCGGGCGTCGCCGGAATCCGCAATTGAGACGGTATTATGGGCCGCATCTGGCGGCAATCTGGACTCCTTGAAGGCCTCGCTTTATTTTGGAAACGAGGCCCGATCCAAAGCCGAAACTGTTTTGGCGGATTTGCCCGAGGGTACTCGACGCCAATATGCCACGCCGGAGGACCTGTTGGCTTTGATCGTTGCCGGAAGCGTGCCGCTGGACAGCGCGCTGCTCGTTGCCCGCCAGCAGAACGGGACGAACGACGTTACAGAATACCTAAGGCTGAAAGACTCACAGGGAAGGTCGCGACAAGTCTTTCTGTCGCTGCGCAACGGTCCTGACGGATGGCGTCTTTCCGTTCCCGCAAATACGCTTGAGGCGATTGCAAGAATTCCTTGAAGCGCGGCTGGGCGGTCGGCCGTCCACCGGCTATTCTCTCTTCACCAGCCTCAAGTCCCCCCTCAGGAATTCGAGGAGCCGGCCGCGGAACACGATAAGGTCGCTCGGCTCCGCTGCCGTGCCACTCGCCTCCCATAAGTTCGACGAATCCAACTCGGCTTGGTCTATAACGGTTCCGGCCGAGACCTTGCGGTCGGGAAGTCCCTGCATTGAAAGAACGAGGGATCCCTGGCGTATGTAGAAGAATCCCCTGCAGGGCGTTCCCTGAGTGAAGAGGGTCTCGCCGGCCTCAAGGTGGATCGCACGAACAGCGTCCTCCGGTGGCGGCAGGATTTGGCTGATGTCCCGCGGGAACACGAGATCGAAAGTCCAGTCGATCATCACGCGGAGCTTGCGCACGGTCCCAGGAAGCTTCGCAAGGTAGATGGTGCGCCACATCCACCACGCGAGGAAGCCCTTGAAGTGGAAGCCGAAGATCTCGGCTACGGCCGCCCTCTCCCCGATCGTCGCGAGCTGTCCCAAGTAGCGGTACCGGAATGGCCGCGGCTCCAGGCCTCGAAGGACGCCGAAGACGTTGTTGCCGAGGAGGGCCCCCTGTCGGAAAGCGAACTGGGCGGTTGGAGGAGACGGCTTGACCTTTCCCTTGTCATTCCACGGCACCGATGCACCGTCGCCCGCGGCCCAGAGGTTTGGATAACCGGCCACGCGCATCGTGGGCTCGGTCGGCACCCTTCCCTTGGGAGCGTCGATCCCAAGCTGCTTGCATAGGTCCATAATGATTGGATTCGGTGCGTTCCCGATCGTCGTCACGACAGTATTGGCATCGATCCCGGAACCGTCGGTCAGCATCACCCGCTGCGCGGTGACGGCGGACACCTTAGAATTGAGCCTGACCTCCACGCCGCGTTTTACCAAAACCCCGCGCGCATAGGCGCCGAGCTGCGGCCCGATCTCCGCCAGAAGCTCCTCGCCTCCGTGAACCAGCACCACGCGTGGCTCCGAGTCGCGAAGATTCGCGTAAAAGCGGTGCGCCTGGCGAATGAAGTCGAGGAGTTGCCCTGCAGTCTCAACGCCGGTGTAGCCTCCCCCGACGATGACAAAGGTGAGGAGCCTCGCCCGTGTCTCGCCGTCCTCGACGAGGTTGGCCTCCTCCATGCGGTTGATCAGCGCGGCGCGAAGCCGAAGCGCGTCGGAGACATTCTTCATCGGCCATCCGTATTCCGGCATTCCCGGAATCGATCGCATGTCGGTCACGCTGCCGAGCGCAAGGACCAGGTGATCGAAGCCGACCTTGTGGTCCCGCGTGAAGCGGCCGCCGTCGAGGAGGAGTGTCTTCGACTCCCAGTCTATCTTCTGGATGGTTCCCTGAAGGACGTTTACCCCTCGGCAAAACTGGCGCAGCGGATTGACGACGTCGGCGGGGGCGAGCGATGAGCCGGCGACCTCGGGAAGCATCGGCTGGAAAACAAGGACGTTGCGCTCGGCGACAAGCGCCACGCGATCCTCCCCCTCGTCCCTGCCGAATGCGCGCCCCAGCGCGCGTGCGCAATAGGCGCCCGCGAATCCTCCTCCAGCTATGACGACGTCGAATTTCATGGTGCGACTGCAGCCGCAGACACCCATTAAACCTGTTGGGTGCGCCTAAGGTCTATCATTTAAAGCGATATGAAACCGGCCATGAGCGCATGCCGCGGGCGGTCCGATTCAAGGCACTTCAATAACGCCTCGATGTCCAAGACCGAGGATGGATCTCGTCCAGTTTCCCCGGAGAATCTTGCAGGGCGGTCTATCGCTCGCGCTGGCTGCGGCCTTTTCGGCTCCGTTCACGAGGGCAGCGCAGGACAAAGATGCCCTTCAGGCCGCCAGGGCAGGTGAGGCTCTCGGTATCGACCTCTACCGCTCCCTTGCCTCTAACAGGGGGAACATCGTGTTCTCGCCGTACAGCGTTTCAGAAACACTTGCGTTGCTGTCCGAAGGGGCTGACGGAAAGACAAAGCAGGAACTTCTGCAGGCGTTGCACTGGAGCGCAGCGCGGGACCGCCCTTCCCAGGCCTTCGAGGCGCAAGACCGACAGCTTGATCTTTCGGGCCAAGACGACATGACCCTGCTGGTTGCGAACGGCCTCTGGTACCAGAAGGGTGGTGAACCCCGGCAGGCCTTTCTTCAGACGGCGCAAGGCGGGTTTGGGGCGGAGGCGCGGAGCGCCGATTTTATCGGGAACGCCCCGGTGGTGCAGCAAGAGATCAACAGCTGGGTCGGGCTTAAGACACGCGGCAAGATCATCGATCTGCTCCCGCCGGGATCGTTGACCGCGTCCACCCGGATCGCGTTGGTGAACGCGATATACTTCAAGGGCAAATGGGAGCATCCCTTTGAGGCTAAACGGACGGTGGACCGCCCCTTTTTCATCCTGCCTGCAACGAGCGTTGCGGTGTCCCAGATGAACGAGACCGAGGAACTCAAGGTCCTGTCCATTCCGGGCTCGGATATTCTTGAACTGCCCTACCAAGGAGGCGGCCTGTCGATGGTGATCATGCTCCCGCTCGAAAACGACGGCTTGCCGTCGCTCGAGCGAAGCCTGGGTCAGAATGCGTCCAATCTCCTCGAATGGCTGGCCACGCTTGATTTTTCAAAGCCTGAAAGCGTCCGAGTGACGCTCCCGCGATTCAAGATGACCTATTCAGTGGAGCTGACCGAGGCGCTCAAGCAGTCGGGCGTGACTTCGGCTTTCAACCCTCAAGAAGCGGATTTCTCGCCGATAGACGGGAACCGCGACCTGCATGTCTCGACCTTGCTTCACAAGGCCTTCCTCGACGTGAATGAGGAGGGCACGGAGGCGGCGGCCGCCACTTTCGGCGGCATGGCTACTTTAGGCATCAGGCGCGCGCGCGATTTCAGGGTGGATCACCCTTTTCTCTTCGTCATTCGGGACAGCACAACCGGAAGCGTGCTGTTTCTTGGGCGAGTGGTGGATCCTCGAGGCAAATGAGCCTCACAATTGGGAGGTCTTTGCCCAAGGAGCCCGCTCAAGATCAAGATTGCCCCCGGAGAGAATTATTCCAACCCGCTTGCCGGCAACCTCCAGCTTTCCTCCCGCTGCCGCCGCATATGCGACGGCGCCGGACGCTTCGACGGCGATCTTCATTACTTCCATGAGCCGGCGCATCGCGGACGCGATCTCGTCTTCCGAAACCGTCGCGATTCCGTCCACATGCCGACAAATGACGGGGAATGTGAGGTCCCCCACAAACGCGAGGAGCCCGTCTGCTATGCTCGATGGGTGATCCACGGGCTTCCGGATGCCTGACTTGAATGAAAGACTCGCGTCCGCGGCACCTTCGGGCTCGCCTGCGAATACCTTTATCTTCGGCCGCAGGCTTTTCGCGACGATGGCCGTGCCCGAAAGCAGCCCTCCGCCGCCGACAGGGCATACGATAACGTCGAGGTCCGGGACCTCCTCCAGGAACTCCAGCATGGCTGTTCCCTGCCCGGCGATAATCCGCGGGTCGTTGTAGGGGTGGACGAGAACGGCACCGGTCTCGCGGACAATCTTTTCAGCGGCCTCCTCCCTCGCCTTGTGGGTCGGCTCGCAGAACACGAGGCGGCCGCCGTATCGCTCGACCGAGGCGATTTTAATCGGGCTGGCAGTCCGCGGCATCACAACAAACGCGGGTATCTTCCTCATGGCCGCCGCCCAGGAAACCGCGGCGGCATGGTTGCCCGACGAATGGGTGGCGACGCCATGTGACGCGTCGCCGTCAGACAGCGAAAGCACCGCGTTCGCCGCTCCCCTCGCCTTGAACGAGCCGGTTTTCTGGAAATTCTCGCACTTAAAGAAGAGAGTGGCCCCGGAAAGCTCATCGATGCGGGTGCTGGTCAGGACCGGCGTCCTGCGGATGCGGTCGCCGATCCGTGCTCGCGCCTCAAGGACGTCTTCAACTGTAACCTGTACTATCGTCATTGGCAGCGCATTACTGCGCCACCTGATAGACTTCCGCGAGCGCAATTCCCGTCGTGCCATTGGCGCCCGTGACCTGCATCGAGTAATTCCCCGGCTGGAGCGTGAGCACGAGAGCGCTGTCTGCACTGCCGGACGGCAGTGCAAAAGCCCCAACGGAAGCGCCGACCGACGTGGTCTGCGAGGGATTCGTTCCTGTCCCCCACCCCGTGTTGGTTGCGATCGGGTTGTCGCTCGAATCGAAGACCGTGAGCACCGGGTTTGCGAGAACACCGGCAACACTGAAACTGGCCAATGTCGGTCCGACCGCGCGAACCAGGACGGTCGCCGGCTGGCTACCTTCGACTACGAAGCCGGCGATCAGGATGTTTCCACCCGTCCCCACCTCCCCACGCGTAGAGATGTTGATGAGCTGGGCGGCATCGGAGGTGTTCGTCTCGTAGACCTCAACGAGACCGATTCCCGTCGATGAGCCGGCGCCCGTCAGCTCGACCGAATACTGCCCGGGCATCAGGCTAGCTAGCATGGCGCTGTCCGCACTGCCTGTTGGCAACGCGAACGCGCCCACCTGGACCGACGCCGCGACGATGGCCGCGGTATCCGTGTTCGTGCCCCAGCCAGTGTTCGACGCGATCGCCGCGTTGGCAGAGTTGAAAAGGGTGATGGTCGGCTGGGCGAGCACCCCAGATACCGAAAACTCCGAAAGTGTTGGGCCCACGCCTCGGATCAGCACTTGCTTGCTTTCGCCCGGGGGCCCGTCGATGACGAATCCCGCGATGGAAATCTCCCCACCTGTGAGCACATCCGCGCGGGTCGAAACATTGACCAGCCTGCTTCCGGAGCCCACCACGGCAGCGCGGCTCTCGACTGTGTCGATCGAATTGGTCACGGATACCGTGTAGCTGCCCAGCGCCGTCGCGGTGTAGGTAGCTCCGGTGGCCCCGGCAATCGCTGCTCCGTTCAGCATCCATTGGAAGCTGAAGGGGCCCGGCCCCGTGACGGTGATCGAGAGGGCGACGGTGCCCCCGTTCGTCAGCACCCCCCCCTGAGGCTGCACCGTTATGTTCGGGGACCCCGAGGGAACAGCGATGGTCAGAAGCGCCGCCGTACTCATCACGGAACCGTCCACGTTCGTGACAGAAACGGTGTATGAGCCCGAGTCCGACTGCTGTGCTTCTGCGATCACATATGAGGGATTCGTGGCCCCCGGGATCGCGGAGCCGTCCGCGAACCACTGGAACGAAAAAGGCGCCGTCCCTGTAATCCCGAAGGTCAGCGCGACGAAGGATCCAAGGTTGGCCGTCTGGCCCGCAGGCTGCGCCGTGAAGGTCGGTGCCTCGTCCATTCCCGGAATGATGCGGCGGATGGTGCTATTTTGCGAATCGGCGACGTAGACAATCCCCGAGTTGTCGATGGAGACATCCCCGGGCGTATTGAACCTCGCGTCGGTGGCCAGTCCATTGACGCCGTCGCCGTCACCAGCCTTTCCCGCAACGGTCGTAACGAATCCTGACGGATTTATCATGCGTACCGTGTCGTTGCCCGAATCGGCGACATAGACGTTGCCCGAGCTGTCCACGCCAACCCCCGCCGGGCCGTTGAAGTTCGCCGCGCTCCCGGTTCCATCGGCGCTCCCCTGAGTCAGGGGCGAACCGGCAATCGTCGTGACAACACCTCCCGGCGCGATCTTCCGCACGATGTCATTGCCATAGTCCGCCACGTAGACGTTTCCCAGCAAGTCAACGTTGATACCCGTTGGGTCATTGAACGACGCCGCGCTGCCTGTCCCGTCGGCGGAGCCGCTGGTCTCGGGCGTCCCTGCGAGGGTTGTGACCACGCCGGCAGGCGTGATCATGCGGACGACGTCCCCCATGCCGTCGGCAACGTAGATATTTCCCGCCCGGTCTACGGCCAGATTCTGCGGATCGTAGAGTCGGGCGGCGGACCCGGTTCCATCGACCTCTCCTCGCGTCCCGGCAACTCCCGCTAACGTCGAGACTGTCCCACCCGGCGTTATCTTGCGGATCGTGTAGTTGCCGGAGTCGGCGACATAGAGGTTTCCGGAGGGATCGATCGCGACTCCCCCGACGCCGGCGAACTTCGCGGTGGCAGCGGGACCATCGGTGCTGCCGAGTTCTCCCGGCGTGCCTGCGACGGTTGTGACGACGCCGGCGGCTGTCACCTTTCGAATAGTGTAATTCGACGAATCTGAAACGTAGACATTTCCGCTGTTGTCGACGCGAAGGCCGCCGGCGAGAGCGAACCGCGCAGCGCGGCCGGTGCCATTCGCGCTCCCCGAGGAACCCGGCCAGCCTGCCAAAGTGGTGACTCCGACGTTGCTCACGGTGAGCGACGCGGCGGTGCTTGTCGGGTTGCCGCCGGAATTACTGACAATGCACTGAAATTGGTCGCCGGTCATCGCCAAAGTCGGCCCCTCGACGACGAGGGTCGGGCTGGAGGACCCGGTGTAGGTCCCCGAGTCGGCCACGCTAGCCCACGATGTCGATCCACTTGCCATACGCTGCCATTGGTAGCTGAGAGTCGGGGAACCGGCCCCGACCACGAAGAATGTGGCCGGCTGGCCCACCGTCGTGAATTGGTTGCCCAGTTGGGAGGGGACTGTAGCGGCCGAACTCGCGCTCAGGTTGGCCGCGAGAAGTGCCGTGACATTGGGCACCCCGATGCCCGTGACCTTGTCATATCCGGGTCCAGCGCTATCCGTCCCGTTGCTTCCCGAAATGATGTCGCGGATGGAAGGCGTCCCCATCAGCGGGTATATCATTGGGTTGAGCAGTCCGAGCGGCGTGCCGCGGTGCTGGTTGATCAGGGCGCAAAATGCCGCCCAGGTCGGCGCGGACCAGCTTGTGCCGCCAATCACGATCGACTGGCCGTTGACGACGATCATCGCCCCCTGCTGGGGGTCGGCGGATGCAGCTACGTCCGGGATGAGCCTCATGCTCCCCGCGGGCACTCCCGGGCCTGTCTGCCACGACGGCCGGGCGAAGACGACGCTCGTGCCACCGCCGCTTTCCGACCAAGCTGTCTCGCTGCTCACGGCGTTGTTCGCGAGTACGAGGGTCGTGCCGCCGACTCCCGTCACGTCAGGATCTGACGTCGGATATGTGGTTTGAACCTTTCCCTCAGCGGTGGCACCGGTGTCACCCGAGGCTACAAGCACGGTGACCCCGGCGCTCGCCAGGTTTGCCATGTATTGCGCCTCAAGAATCAGATAATCCTTCGGCACATCCAGTTCGTTGCCCCCAATGGAGACGGAGAGGATGTGCATGTTTGGATTGCTCGGGAGATCCGCATACACCTGCTGGAAGATCTCGTCGTTCTCCGCGGGATTGGTTGCGTCGGCCCCGTAAATCCGGATTGAGGAACCAGGGGCAAGCGAACTCGCCCACTCGACATCGAGGCAAACCTCCTCCTGCGAATTGCTGTCGGGGGACGTCGGACCCCCCGCTATCGCGATGTTCTGGATGTTACTCAGGGACTGGGTCACCTGTGCGTCGCCCCAGAACGCGGTGAGGTCGCTGGTAGCAGGAAATGCGAGGGCGTAGATCGCGATGGTCTGCCCGGACCCGGTCTCGCTTAGGCCGGTGGCATTATAGGCCGCGGCAATATTTGACGGAAGGTATCCCGAGATATTGATCGTCGTGCCTGCCCGGGAACTAATAAAGGGATGGCGCCGAATATGGGGCTGGAGCCCGTTAATCCCAAGCACAGAGGTCGAGATGTCGGAAGGCAAACTCGGTGCCGTCACCGCTGATGTAAATTCCCCGTCCACCGACGCCACGCGCGCAAAGGACACCTGCAGGGCCTTGCCGATCGTGTCTACCTGGGCCCGCGCGAACACCGCCAGCCGGTTGTCATCCGTCCTCGTTATCTCGAACCCCTGGGCCTGCAGCCAGCGCACCACCCTGTCGTGGTCGGCCGCCAGTGGAAAATACCTCGCCTCTTTCTCCGCCGGAGAGATCAGCTCACCACGAGCGATCCTGGCCTGCATCTCGTCGAAATTGCGCATGCGCAGTCCGATCTCGACGGTCATCGTCGACGAGAGCTCGTCGGCCCGAAGGACCGTCCTCGAAATCCGCGGCGCACGGGCCGCCGCGATAGGCGTGGCGGCAACCTCCTTCACGCTTTCGGCATAGGCCGTTCGCCCGGGCGCTAATGCAGTGGCACGGACTGACGTGCAGCACAGCACAATCGAAAGTAGAAGGGGCAATCGGGGGTTGATTCCTTTCACAGCGGACCTTGTTTGTATCCGACCGGGCTAACGGAGTGAAGTTTCTTAAGAAAGCACAATAAGGTAACAGTTCATACATTGCTTACAGCCGAAGCGATGCAGCCCCGCGGTATTCATGACGCCTTTGCCGCATCGCCGGAGACGCGATGCCGTCAGCAATCAGCGCTCGTCCACAGGGCGCTTCCCGCCGGGCAGAAAAAGGTTGAGCACGATCGCCGTGATTCCGCCCGCTGAAACGCCGGAATCCAGCAACCCCCGAAAAAACGAAGGCAAGTGGGAAAGCCACTCGGCCTGCGACGGCGCGCCAAGCCCGACGCCAAGTGCCAGGGCCACGATCAGCCCGTCGCGGTGGCTGAGATGCCCGGCAACAATGAGGCGCAGGCCGGAAACGCTGACCAATCCAAAGAGCAGCAGAGCCATGCCACCGAGCACAGCCGGAGGCATCGCGGTCACCCAATGGCCCACGGCGGGAAACAGGCCCAGCAGGGCGAGCATGAGGGCTATCCACTTGCCGAGGCGCCGGCTGGCGACGCCGGTTATCTGGATGACGCCGTTGTTCTGCGCATAGGTGGTGCTCGGAAACGAACCGAAGAGCGCAGCGATCATGCTGGTGATGCCATCCGCCAGGAGCCCTCCGCGCAGCCGGGCTGAATGCTCCGGGCCGTGAGTCTTCAGGCCCGAGAGCTGCGCTGTCGCCGTCATGTCGCCAAGCGATTCAAGGAGGGACACGAGATAGATGAAGGCGAATGGGAGCAGCAGGTCGGCGCGAAAGGCAAAGCCGTGGGGAAGCAGCCGCGGCAGGGTGACCCAGGCGTCGCTCGGTGGCGGCGCGTGCAGCCAACCACAAACCGCGCAGAGGATGTAGCCGGCCACGACGCCAAAGAGAATGCCCGTCAGGCGCGCCCATACCAGGCCGATGGCCTGCGCGATGAGAACCGTGGCTATTACGGTGATTGCAACGGCCGCGCCGCTCAGGACCGGTGCGCCCGGAGCCGCAGGTTCGACTATGCCCCTCATCGCCTCAGGTATGATCGAGAGTCCGATCAGGAGAACAACGATGCCCGATATCAGCGGCGGAAAAACTCGGCGCATCCTTGGCATGAACGGCGCAAGGAGGATCTGCACGGGCGCGCCCGCAAGCGACATGCCGAACATCAGGGGCAGCCCTCCAAGCCTTCCCGCCTGAATGAGGGGGGTGAGGAAGGCGAAGCTCGTACCCGTGACGCTCAGGAGACCCGAACCAATGGGGCCAAACCGCGTCGTCTGCAGAAAGGTCCCGACGGCCGCGGCCATGAGCGCCATGCTCACGAAATAGGCGGTGTCGGCCTGCGAGAACTTCAGTATGCCGGAAAGCAGCAGGGCCGGCGTCACGACGCCGACGACCATCGCTGCAACCTGCTGGCCTGCGACAAGGAGTGCCGGCCCAACTGGGAGGCGATCCTCCGGGCCGTACACAAGTGCGTGGAGCGGAAGCGTGGGGTTTTCGTTTTCCACCGTCGGAGAATCAGCAGGTGCCACGCCAAATGCGAGGCCCCGCTTGCCTCAAGGCACCGGGTTCGGTCTCTGGATCAGCCGCACAAACAACCGCTCAAGCTTCGGGATGTCGATCGCTCGCACCACCGTGACGCTCGGTTCCCCCAGCCCAGGCGCGAAGTCCGGCGGCCAGCTGAGGGTGGCGCCGTAATTGGGCCCGTGATCGATATCGATGTCCATCGCCAGCTTCTCGCTTCTGGTGACGAGTGTCGGGTCGAGCCAGACCGCGGCCGCCGTCTCGTCCCACATCGGAAATCCGATCTCCCCGAAACGCTTGAAGTACCGGGACACCGGCGTTTCGGCCGACCCAGCCTCGTTCGCCAGAGTCTGCGTCAGCTTTGTGCCCACGGTCGCATCCGTCGGCACCGCGGTGATCTTTTTCCAAGGGGCGTGGAGCATGATCTTTGCCGCTTCGGGGTCCCACCAGCTGTTGAATTCCACGCGCGGCCTGTTGATGAACTGCAGCGAAAATTCATCCACGGTTCCCGAACTGGGATTGAACGCGCCGCCCATGAACAATAGCTCCTTCGCATTGGGCGCGAAGCTCTCGTCAAGCTTTGCGGCCAGGGCTATGTTTGTGAACGGCCCGAGCGCAACGATTGTCACCTCGCCCGGGAACCGGCGCACCTGTTGTACCAGGAACTCCGCCGCGGTCCCCGGCGCCGGCTTCGTCGTCGGCTCCCCCTCCTCCATAGGCGGAACGATGTCGGCCGCATGATAATCGGGCCGGTTCACCGTGTTATAGTCCGGCCAGTGGTCCATCCAAGCGCCCTTGTAGGGGACCTTGCCGTACATGGCCTCCCAGCGTTTTGTGGCCTCCTCCGAGTTTATCAGGGGATATGTCGCGCCGGTGACCACCGGCACCTCCGATCGGCCGATCAGCTCGAGAAGCCGCAGCGTGTGGGCGACGCTCTCTTTCTGCCATCCGTCGCCGCTTTCGATCGTGATGCCAAGCACCTCCACATCCTTTGATTGGAGAATCAGAAGGAGCGGCTGGAGGTTCACTCCGCCAAAGGCGTCCTGGTCGATGATAACCTTTCGCCGCGGCGCCTCGCTCGCCCCAAGGCACGTGGCAACGACGCCCAGCGCAAGGCAGGCCACCGTCATTGGATTTTTCATGGGGATAATTAGCAGGTTACAGGCCAATGGGCTTCAAGCGCTAGTTTGCGCGCCTTGCGGTTCAAGAAGCTGGGGACCCGCCCCCCTTTCCGAAAGCTCGTCCCAAGGATTTCGCAGGGGACATTCCCGCATAGAAAGGCAGCCGCAGCCAATGCAGCCCGTGAGCTGGTCCCGCAGGCGGGTGAGCCTTGCAATCCGCCCGTCGATGTCGGCGTGCCAGCGCGCTGAAAGCTTCTTCCAATCCTGGTCCGTCGGCGTGCGGCCCTTCGGCAGGGAATCGAGTGCCTGCTTGATCGAGGCGAGTGGGATTCCAAGTCTCTGCGCGACCTTGACCAGCGAGACGCGGCGAAGCACCTCCCGCGGATAGCGGCGCTGGTTGCCATGGTTTCGCCAACTCGCGATCAGTCCCTTCGCCTCATAGAAGTGAATTGCCGAGACCGCCACGCCGCAGCGATTGGCCACCTCGCCAACGCTCAGCTCGCGATGAATTTGACCCAAATCGATTTTTTTCATGCCACACCCCCTTGACCTCAAGTAAGGTTGAGGTCTTACCCTGCGCCCTCACCCGCAAAAAATCAAGCAACACATCCATGACATCCCACGACTATCTCGTCGAAATGACATTCGCCCCTTTCTCGTCGCTCCCCACCCCGCAGGAGGTCGTCACCTTGGCGGAGAGGTTCGCCCTTCCCACGCTGGAGGCCCTCGAGAAGCTGACCGCGGCGGGTCGCATCCTGGCGGGAGGCCCGCTTCTCGCGGCCGTTGGGTTCTCGTTTATCGCAAGGGCTGCCTCGCCGGAGGAGTTGGAGGAGAGGGTCACCTGCCTGCCGATATGGCCGCGGGCACGGACCCGCGTCGTCGCACTCGGCACCTTTGAGCGCCGGGCGGCGACAATCCGCAATCGCATCCTGAAGGCCAGGGAAGCCGCGGCACACGCACATCAATCCCCAACGCCCGCTGAACCATGATCCTCATCGTTTCTTCAAGCCTCAGATCTGAAAGCAACAGCCGAATACTCGCGCAGGAAGCGCAACGCGTGCTGGAGCGCGACGACTACGAGGTGACGCTGCTCGACCTGCGCGAGCACCCGCTGCCTCTTTGCGACGGCGGCCCGTCCCACAACCATCCCGGCGCCGCGCTGATCAGCGAACTCCTTGAGAAAGCCAGTGCCGTCCTGATCGCAACACCAATTTACAACTACGATGCGAATGCCGCCGTCAAAAACCTCATCGAGCTCACGGGAAGCGGATGGCAAGACAAGGCCGTGGGTTTCCTCTGCGCCGCCGGCGGCATGAGCAGCTACATGTCGATCATGTCGCTCGCAAACTGCCTCATGCTCGATTTCCGTAGCGTGATCGTCCCGCGGTTCGTCTACGCAACGGGCGAGGCTTTCGACGATGGGCGCATCACGGACGTGGAGGTGGCCAAGCGGGTCGCCGAACTCGCCCGCATGACGGCGTGCCTGGGCGGACTGCTCGCGACGGTCGAAAGCGACGTGAGACACTTTCCTCGCGACAACTACGGAACGGCTCTCAGCCCTTGAGTGCGCCCGCGGCGATCCCGCTCACGATCTGTTTCTGGAGCATCACGTAAACGATAAGGATCGGGAGGATGACCAAGATAATCCCGGCAAATAGCATTCCGTACTCGGTCCGGTACTCGGCGGCGATCGACAGGTTGGCGAGGCCCAGCGGCACAGTCCGCGCCGTCCCTGCCGCGTCGCCGCTGACCAGCATGAACGCGTAGAAATATTCCTTCCAGACGCCGATGAACTGGAAGATCGCCACCGTGACGAGGCCCGGCCGCGCCAGTGGCAGGAGAACCTTCCAGAACGCCGAGAATTCGCCGCAGCCGTCGACAACGGCGGCCTCGTAAAGCGAGCGCGGGAGGGCCCTGAAGAAGCCGGCCAGGATGAAGATCGCGAAGGGGAGCCCGTTGGCAGTGTAGACGAGAATAAGGCCTGCCCGCGAATTGAGGAGGCCCAGCGAGCGAAGCTCGAAGAACAGCGGGACGATCGAGAGCTGCGCGGGGATGGTCAGCCCCGCGACGATCAGACCAAAGACAAGCCGCCCCACGGGATGGGAGAACCGGGCCAGGGCATACGCCGCCATGGCGCCCAGCGCCACGATAAGCGCCACGGAAGTTGCGGTGACAATGACTGAGTTGACGAAGTAGCCGCCGAAGTGCGCACCGCTCCAGGCGCGCACATAATTGTCCGTATGCAGAGCGGCGACCGACGGCAGCGCGATTGCATCGCGGAAGATGGCGTCGTCCGCCTTGAGCGACGAGTAAGCAACCCAGATCATCGGGAAAACCAGCCATGCTGAGTATCCGAGAAGCGCCGCGAATGCCACGGACCTCGAAAACTGGCGCCTGCTTTTTTCGGAGTGGGCCATGCGGTTCAGGATTCTATCGGGTCGCTCTTGAGTCCGCGAAGGACCGCGGCACTTCCGGCCAGAACGAGGGCAAACAGGATGACCGCGAGGGCCGCCGCGCGCCCGATGTCGAAGTCCTTGAACATCGTCGTCACAAGCAGCGTTCCGAGCGTGCTCACGGATGCCGACGGATCCTGGGACGTCAGGAGCCAGATCATCTCAAACGCGTTCAGCCCTCCAATCACCAGGAAGACGGCGGAGATTGCGACGACCTCGCGAATAAGCGGCAGCGTGATCGTGAAAAACTGCATCCATCCAGGGGCCCCGTCGATCTCGGCAGCCTCGTAAAGCTGGGGGTCGATCCCCTCCATGGCGGCCAGATAGAGGATCAGGTTAAACCCGCAGGCCATCCAGATGTATATTGGAATGAGCGCCGCGTAGAGGTGGCTGTCGGACAGCCACGGATAGTCCGCAAATGAACGGAGCCAGTCTGAGTGGAGCTCGTTGCCGAGTCCTACCAGCGCCGCGTTCACGAGGCCCCCATGGGGCTGATAGGCGGCAAGCCAGATAAGTATGGCCGCGATCCCTCCCAGCATGTTGGGAAAAAGGAGGATCGTGCGGAATGCGGAGGCGCCCCAGACACCGCGGTGGATCAGCATCGCGAAGAGGAGCGAGAGGGGCACAACGGCCAGCGCCGGGACCACCATGAGGTAGAAATTGTTGCCGAGGGCGGTCCAGAGCACGTCGCTGTCGAAAAGGAGCGACTTGAAATTATAGAGACCGGCCCAGCTCCGCTGGCTGATACCGTCCCACCGCGAGAAGGCCCACATGAAGGACACCAGGGCGGGCGCCAGCATGAGCGCCCCGTACAGCAGGAACGCCGGGCCTACGAATCCAGCCGCCATTGGCGGCCGCAGCCGTCCCAGATAGGCGCCGTCCAAGCGCACGGATGATGTCCCGCAGCCGCGCTTCCGCCCCATCCAGCCCCGGGCAAACCACCCTGCGATGCAGGCGAGAATTACAATCATCGCGGTGCCGGCCACCGGATGGCGGTAATCAACGCGCTCGGGCTCGGCGATTCGGGCCCTGTCATCCGAAGCCGCGGCCTCGAGCCGCCGCGCGAATTCATCCGGCTCCTCCCGGCCCGCCATGAGGGCACGCGTCTCATCGACCAGCGCCTGCCGCACGGCACGGGGTTGGAGTTCAGTCTGCGGCATGTTGAACGAGTCGCGGGCGCCGGCGATCATCGCCGCGGTGTCACTCATCCGTGCTGAATACGCCGACGCCGGGACGCCTCGCACGGCCACCGGCGCGTCCGTAACGTGGACAAACGCCTCGGCTCGCGAGCGCGACGTCAGGAACTTGAGAAACCGTATCGACAGCCTCTGCCGGCCCAGGTCTCCGGTGTTGAAAACAAAGAAGCAGTCACTCGCGGTCTGAATAGTCGAGGGGTCAGCGTGGCCATCCGCGAAGACGGGAAAATTCATCGTCCCGATGTCGAGGTTCGCCGGGATCTTCCCTCCCATCTCATTGAAAAACCACGAACCAGAAACGGTCATCGCCGCCCTCCCCTGCAGGAAATAAAGCTCCGCGCCCGGCGCGGTCTCCCCCTCCCACCCGGCCTGCGCGTCGTCGCGCGTCACCCTTCTTAGAAGTTCCGCGCTCCGGACCACCCAGGGCTCCCTCCAGGCGCCAGGCCTGAGTTCGGTGATCGCGCTCCATCCCCGGGGGCCGCCGAGATTGTAGCAGGCCGCCCGGAAAAATGCCGCGGGGTAAAGCCACCGGGTGCCTGGCAAGCTGACGGGGGCCAACCCCTCGGCACGGATCCGGTCGCAAAGCGCAAAGAACTCGTCCCAAGTCCGCGGCTCCTTCCAGCCGCGCGCACGGAACAGGGTCCGGTTGTAGAACAGGCTCCAGCAGGAGTAGGAAAAGGGCAGTCCGTACACGCCGTCTCCCACCTTCCAGGAATCGAGGGAGTCCGGCTGGAACGTGTCACCCCATCGTGCGTCGCCCTCCCAGTTTTTCCCATCGAGCTCGGCGCGAAGGTCGAGGACGCGACCCGCGCGGATCAGTGAGGGCCAAAGGATATAGGGAACCCATGCGACGTCGGGTAGGTGACCGTCGATGATCCGGACCCGGAGCTGGTCCTGGATCCGCGGGTCACCGTAGACGTGGACCGACACGCCCGGGTTCAGCTCCTCGAACCTGCGGGCCGTATCGATATAAAAGCCTATCCCGTAGCCCCCCTCAAACACCGGCACGTCGAGCTGAACAGGGGCCGAGGCGCGGGCCGGCACGGCCGCGAGGAGCCCTAAGCCGACCAGAGTGGCGCACGACCGAAGGGTCACGTGCGGAAGCCGGCCCTCCTGAGCGCCCGGTGCAGCGCCGCGACATGCCCGCGATCGCGGGTCTCGACGGTGCAGACGACATGGGTTGCGCTGACGTCGGGGCCGCTGAAGGCCCGATCGTGGTCAATCTGGTTCACGCTCGCGCCGCATGCGGCGATCACCCGGCAAAGCTCGGCCAGGCCGCCGGGACGGTCAGAGATAGTCACGGTAAACCGAGTGAGGCGCCCGTCGTGGACAAGGCCCTTCTCGATCACGCGGCTGAGGATCACGGGGTCGATGTTTCCCCCGCATACGACGAGGGCGACCCTCTTGCCGCGAAGTCCCTTCACGCGGCCAGAGATCATGGCGGCCAAGGGTGCCGCGGCTGCGCCCTCGACGACCGTCTTCTCAAGCTCGAGCATCCGCAGGATGGCGAGCGAAATCCATTTCTCCTCGACGCGGACCACCTGGTCGACGCGGCGCCTAATGAGGCCAAATGCGCGCGTCCCGACGCACAGCGTGGCGAGGCCATCGGCCAGGGTGGCGCGCCGCGGCACGCTGACCGGATGCCCGGCGCGCAGCGCCGCTGAAAGGTTTCCAGTCGAGACGCTTTCGACGGCGATGATCCTCACACGCGGCCGGAGCGATTTCACCGCGACACAGAGGCCGGCGAGGAGGCCACCCCCGCCAACGGGACAAATGATCGCGTCGACGTCGGGCACCTGCTCCAGGATCTCGAGGCCCAGCGTTCCCTGGCCCGCGATGATGTCCGGGTCGTCGAAGCCGTGGACGTAGGCGAGCCCCTCAAGTGAAACCAGCCGGTCGGCTTCGGCCCGCGCCTCGCTGAAGTCGTCCCCGAGGAGGATCACCCGCGCCCCAAGGCGCTGGCAGGTCGTGATTTTTATCAGCGGGGCGAACCTGGGCATCACAACCGTGACGGGTATGCCCAGCAGCCTCCCATGATAGGCCAGCCCCAGCGCATGGTTCCCCGCCGAGGCTGCAACAACGCCGCGGACCCTGTTTGCGCGAGGAAGCCGAAGGAGAGCATTGCGCGCACCCCTTTCCTTGAACGACCCCGTCCTCTGGAAGTTGTCGAGTTTGCAAACGATCCTTGCGCCAGTGATTTCGCTAAGCGGAATCGATTCGGGACAGGGTGTGACGATCACGCCGGACCTGATGCGACGGCGAGCCGCCCTGATATCGGAAAGGTTAACGGGCTTTTCTGCCATCGTTTTGCAAGGAATAGCGTTGCGGGCAACCGAGACCGGTCTAGACCCCAAATGCTGATGTATCAGGTTACCTTTTCAGAGCAAGCCATGCGGGAATTGAACAAACTCGAGACTCTGGCTCAGCTCCAGGTCGTTGAACCCATCAGCAGCGTCAAGGCTTCCGACCTCGAGCACCCACGTGAGCCGCTTGGCCGCTTCCACCGCAAGGGAAAGGCGTTCTACCGACTGCGGGCGGGCGAGCACCGTTTCTATTTTGACGTCACGGGCGACACCCTTCACGTGAACTATATACTCCACAGGAACTCGCTTGAGGACTTCCTCCTGCGCAACCGCCTGCCCGTGTCGGAGCAGCAGCTTGTCGAGCAGCATTCAAAATTCTGGAAATACCTGGAAAGCCTCACCAAATGATATTCCCGCGCCGCCATAGGGACCCGAACGAAGATGCGGATCTTGCCTCTCGGGAGGACCCGTACAATGAGGCCCAGGCGAGCCGCATCTACATCCTGCCAAACCTGATGACCGCGGGAAACCTGCTCTGCGGTTTCATGGCCGTGCTCAGCTGCATCCATGCCAAGCTCGCTGGAACCGCCGACGACGGCTTGTATCTCGCGGCGACCGCCGGGGAGCACTACAGGTACGCAGTTTATTTCATCTTTGGCGCCGCTTTCTGTGACATGCTGGACGGACGTCTGGCCCGGATGGGGGGAAGGGAGTCACTCTTCGGAGCCGAGTTTGACTCGCTGGCGGACGTTGTCTCGTTCGGGTTAGCGCCGGCGTTCCTCATGTTTTTTCTCATCCTGTCGCCCTCCCAGGAATTTCCTTGGTTCCGCGTTGTTGGCGGGTTCCTCGGCTTCCTCTACCTACTCATGGCCGCCATGCGCCTTGCACGATTCAATGTCCTCACGAACCCCCTTATCCACAGGGTGAATAAGGACTCCAGCAAGGATTTCGTGGGTCTGCCGGTACCTGCCGCGGCCCTCACGGTGGCCTCCCTGGTCCTCTTCCTCCTCAAGCTGGACGACGCGGACAAGTCGATCAATAAGTTCGCCCTCGTGCTGCCGTTCCTAATGGTGCTGATCGCCGGTCTCATGATGAGCCCGGTGCGCTACCCGAGCGGAAAAAAAGTCGACCTGCAGACCCGGACTAGGATGCGCACGCTTGTGCTGATCATCCTGTTGATCGGGCTTGTGGTCATCTTCAAAGAAATCGCGTTTATGGGCCTTTGCCTCGGCTATATCTTTTTTGGGCTAATCCGCCACTTGAGGAGGGCTCGGCTAGCCAGGCTCGCAAGGTGAAAGCCCGGTCACACGCCGCTTGCGAACATCGTGTCGGGAACGTGTCGGCTGTTTCCGAGCAACCCCGCGCCTGCGAATAACCCTCTGTTTGCCCACATCGACCGCGGAATTGCTCGCATCGGAAAATGGCGGCTTTCCCGAGCGAAACCGGCGGGTTGCTGGTGTTTCTAGACCCATATACGACTACTGCTATAATTCATTATTGAATCTACAGTCATCTGGACTTTGTTAGCTTCTCCCGCTTTACATCGAGACAGCGCCCCGGACCCATGAAATTCAAGACGAACCGAGACCACTTTGCCAACGGCCTATCCCAGGTCCTCAATGTCGTCGGATCCAAGGCAACGATGCCCATCCTCAGCAACGTCCTGATCGAGGCCGAAAAGGACCAGCTGTCGCTCACGACGACAAACCTCGACCTGGGAATCCGTTGCAAGATCAAGGCCGACGTCAAGGAGGGCGGCTCGGTGACCCTTCCCGTCAAGCGCCTGGCGAGCATCGTGCGCGAGCTTCCAAACTCCGACGTCGTCGTCGATGCGTCCCCGAACCACCAGGTGAAGCTCTCGTCGGGCGGCTCGACCTTCCGGATCATGGGGATGGGCAAGGACGAATTTCCCCCGTTGCCCGAATTCGGCGATGAGAAGGCTCACACGCTCCAGCAGCCCGAGCTTGCGGCGATGCTGAAAAGCGTGTCCTACGCTCAGTCGCAGGATGAGACGCGCTACACCCTCAATGGCGTCTATTTCAACTTCAAGGAGGGCAGCCTCACCCTGGTCGCCACCGATGGCCGTCGCCTCGCCTTGGTGTCGAAGGAGATGGAAGTCCCGGCGTCGGGCACGGGGGCGATCATCCTTCCCGCAAAGACCGTGAGCGAGCTCACCCGGATCCTCGACAAGGGCGACAAGGTTAAGATCAATTTCAGCGACCGCCGCTGCGCGTTCCAGATCGCAACCGACAAGGACACGAGCGGACTCATCGACAGTGTCTACCTTTATTCAAAGGTCGTCGAGGGAAGCTACCCGAATTACCAGCAGGTCATACCGAAGGAGACGCATCAGAGGATAAAGCTCGAGCGGGAGCTCCTGCTTCAGTGTGTCCATCGCGCTGCGCTTGTCTGCTCCGAGAAGTCCAATTCGGTGAAGATGAAGCTCACGAGCAACCTCCTGGAGATCACGGCTCAGAGCCCCGACTTCGGCGAGGCCCATGAATCCATGGCGATAAGCTACAGCGGCCCCGATCTGCAGGTTGCGTTCAACCCGGCCTTTGTCATCGATCCGCTTCGCGCCCTGGCGAAGGACGAGGTGTTTCTCGAGCTGAAGGACGAGGTGAGCCCGGGCGTCTTCAAGACGCTGGATAATTTCATCTGTGTCATCATGCCGATGAGGCAGAGCTGATTTTCCTGCTCAGTGACGGGTAGCGTCTAATTTCGTGAGGTCAGCCGCCCAGAGGCAAAAAATTCGCCGCCCGGGTTGGCCAGGCGGCGAATCGATTGAGACTTAAGGCGAGCGTCAGAACTTCATCTTCACCGTCGCGAACACTTCCGCGCCGGGCAGCGGGACGATGCCTTCGAGCGCATAGGTCGCGACCGAGGGTTCCCAGTTGTGCTGGTTCGTCACGTTGGTGCCCGAGAGCCTGAACTCCCAGCGCTTCATCTTGTAGAATACCTCGGCGTCGAGTGAGTACTGCGTCGGGATGACCAGGTAGCCCTGGTAGTCGTTGTTCATCGGGCTCGTCACGAGGATGTTCGACTCAATCCCGAATCCGCACGGGAACGTGTAGGAGGCGAGCGCGTTGAACGTGTCCAGGGGCTGGCCGGGAGCCCTAAGGCGACCGCTTGACTGCAGGGTTGTTGTCGAAAGGTCCGGGGACGGCGGTCCGCCCGGCAACTGGGTCCCGTCGTAGGCCTGGAAAGGAAAGGTTCCGGTTGTCACGGGCGAGCTCCCGTTGATCCAAGAATAACCCAGCGTCGCGAAGAACTGCTTGTTCGGCTGGTAGTTGATCGAGAGCTCGTATCCGTAGAACGTGTATTGGATGACGGGCGAACCCTGGGGCTTGTTCTGGCGCGTCTGCTCGAAGATATCGTTGCTGATGAACAGTTTGTTGTCCAAGAGCTGGAATTTCGCCCCGAGTTCGAGCAGTTGACTCTGTTCCGAGAACAGGGACCTCGGAATTGTAGGGTTGCCGCTCGCGTCCGCATACAGGCCGAAACCGCCGCCATCCGCGAGGTCACCCGTGTAGTTCTGGCTGTAGTTGTAGGTGAGGTAGGTGGACATCATCGGGTTCACCTTGTCGACGAGGCTGATGTTGAGGTTCGGCTCGCCCACCTCCAGCGACGCCGAGGCGCCCGGGTTGAACGGATCGCTCGTCTGCACGTGGATGATATCCATGCGCGCGCCAGTGACCAGGTTCCAGGTGTCGGTTAGTTTCCAGGTGGCCTGGAAGTACGGCGACAGGGCGCCCTCCTCCGAGACATTGGTGTCGTTGTTCAGGTTGAAGTAGAGTCCGCCTCCGTTGCCGGAACCGGGACCGAACGTCCCGAGGGCGGGCGTCGCGTAACGGTCCTCGAAGCCAGGAACTCGGGTTCCCAGGAAGCCGCCTCCACCGACCTTGGCGAGGTACGAGTTGAGGTCTGAGCGGAAGGCCCGGTTTGAAAGATCCCAGACATTGACCGGCTCAAAGAAGAAGTCATCGTACGCGCGGGTGCTCTGGTACTTCTCCTCCAGGCCGGTGTTCACCGTCACGAAGGGCTTCGTGATGATCAACTCGGTGCGGTTGTCGATGAACCACGAGGGATCCACGATCTCGCTGTAGCCGTCGGAGTTGAACGTGTCGCGCTTGGTGTAGCTGAACATCGTGTTGTTGACGATCTTCATGTCTGAGGAGAGCCCGAGTGTCTGGATCGCCTGAGTGTTGTACTCCATGCCGTGGGCGTGGCTCGCCGGGCCCTGGGCGGTTTCGTGGTAGTCGACCGCGACCGGCGCGCTATAGGCTATCGTGTCACCCCCGGTCACGTTGATCGCGTTTTCCAGGTTGCCGGGCCCCGCCATTGTCCCGCCGTTGATATTGGTCCCAGGTACATAGAGGCCGTTTGAGATGAGCTGCTGGGTCGGCCGGTTGATTCCGAAATTTTCCCGGTAGTCGGCCCAGAAGGCCTTCGACATCACGAAGATCTCGTAGTTCTTGGTCGGGCGCCACGTGAGGGCCCCGTAGACCGATGTCGTCTGCTTGATCCAGTTCAGATAATAGCCGTCGCTGTCCTCCCCCGAGTAGCTGAAACGGTAGGCAAGCGTCGGGCTGATAGGCCCGCCTATGTCCAGCGTCCAGCGATTGGTGTCGTAGGAGCCGACGGTGTAGCTGATGCTGCCCTTGGTGGAGTCGAAGAAGGGCTGCTTCGAGATAAAGTCCACGAATCCGCCGACGTAGGCCGACGCGCCCTGGACCGCCGTCGCGGGGCCGGGGACGATGTTGATCGACTCGACGATATTGAAGTCGATCGGCATGCCGTCGCCGCTCTCGCCTATTCGCTGGCGCATCCCGTTCATGAAGACGTCCGAGGACTGCCCGCGGATGCTGGGATTCGAGGGCGAGCCGAAGTTGGAGTCCGTGTAGGAGCTCGAGGTCAGCTTGCTGAACTGCGTGGTATCCTGGATGTCGATCGCGTCCATCTGCGCGCGAGAGATGATCGTCACGTTCCTGGGCACATCCAGGATGTTGTCCTCGGTCCCGAAGACAGAAGTGAATGGGCGAGCTGTCGGCAGGATCTGCTGCTCGATCGGCACGTCGTTCACGTTGAACTTCTCCATCTGGACGGCCGCCTCGGTGCCTGTCGCGTCCGTTGTAGCCGGGGCGGCGGTTGCCTGCGCGGTCGTGGGGACGGCCGTCGTCGTGGTTGTTGTCGTCGTCTGCGTGGCAGGAGCGACAGTCTGGGCAAGGCCCAAAGGCGTCATGGCCGCGAGCGCGAGGCCGGCGGCAAGCCCAATTCGATAGGTGTAGTGCATAGGTTTGGTTTAGAAACCCCAAGCATTCGACGTGCCAGACCAGGATTTCGCCCGGCGCCCCCGGATGTGTTTGTAAAATAACTGTTACTCTTCTCGCTCGAAAAAGCCCAAATGATCGTTAATGATGTAGTAGCCCGAGAACGTGTTCATGGAGCTCCGATACCTCATAGTCGCTGCCATCGTCTTTTCATTCGTCTTGGTTCACATCAACCAGCGTCTGGCATCGCCTGTCGTGGCGATTGCCGACAGGTGGCTGCGTTGGATCATTTTCCCGGTGATCTGGGCGTGGCTTTGCAGGGATTTCGAGCTGATCGACCGGCCGATGTGGGTTGTAGCCATCGCGGGCTTCCTCATCTGGTTCCTCGTTGAGACGCTCTACAACTGGCTGAGGATCGCGGCGCTGAGCGTGAGCCCGTTCCCGCTCTTCCCCCGCTATGTCGTCAACAACAGCGGCGAGGAATGGCCAGTCCAGCCCAGGTTCCTCAAGATCCGCGAGTGGCTCCGCGCTCAGGGATTCCGCCAGGTTCAGGCGCTCAAGGCCGAGGTCGGCGGAGACATCTACATGCGGGTCTCGGTCTACCAGGACGAGGCGTCGCTCCTGCGGGTCGAGGTGACGTTCCTTCCGCAGAACAACGGCGCGATTGACGTGTGTTTTTCCCTCACCTCCATGGCGCTGGACGGGTCACGATACGTGACTGACAACCTCTACGTGCCCTTTGGGGGATTTTATCCCGAGGATTGGTTTGTCGACAGGCGTCCCTGCTGTCGTTCCCTTCCGCGGCTCCTTGTGCTCCACCGCAAGCGAGTCTCCTCAATGGGCCGCGGGCTCGTTCCGTTCGCGGTCGATCCGCTGGCCGACCTGAACGACGCGCAGCGGGAGCTTGACCGGGTGAACACCGAGCTCGGCTTCCTGAACCCCCGCGCTGCGCGCGAGGACCACGGCAAGATCTCGAACGAGGGCCGCTACCGGGTCTGGAAAGAGATCTGGATGCTCAACTACCTCGGGCGGGCCGCGCGCTACGACTGATTGTTCCTCACGCGGGGGCGGCCAGCTGGCCGCAGCCAGCGGCGATGTCTATGCCGCGGCGCTGCCGAACCGTGCTCGGCAGCCCGTAGTCACTGGCCAGGATCCTCTGGAAGCACCTGGCGGCGTCGCTGGGTGATGGAGCGCCGCCGTAGCCCGCCGTCGGATTCAGCGGGATAAGGTTTACCTGGGCCGGAAGCCCGACGATCAAGCTGCCGACCGCGTGCGCGTCCCCTTCGGTGTCGTTCCTTCCGTCGATCAGGGTCAGCTCAAAAAAGATGCGGCGCCGGGCCTTTGCGCAGTAGTGGCGGCAGGCGTCCATGAGTTCGTCCAGCGGCCATTTTCGCGCGGCCGGGATGAGGGCGAGGCGCCCCTCCTGCGTCGCCGAGTGAAGTGAAACCGCGAGGTGGACGGGGCATCTCTCATCGGCCATGCGAAGGATTCCGGGAACCACTCCGACCGTGCTGATCGTGACGCGTTCAGCGCTGAGCCCCAGCCCGCTGGGATCCAGGAGCACCCCGACCGCTCTCATGACCGCGTCGTAGTTGTGCAGGGGCTCGCCCATTCCCATGAACACGACGTTTCGGAGGCGTTTGGGTTCGTCAGATGCACTGAGCGCGCGCGCGACATGAACGGCCTGGGCCACGATCTCTGCCGCCGACAGGTGGCGCCGGTAGCCCATCTGACCGGTTGCACAGAAGACGCATCCCATGGCGCAGCCCGCCTGGCTGCTCACGCACGCGGTCGCGCGGCCGGTGTACCGCATGAGGACCGTCTCGATGCGTTCGCCGTCGGAAAGGCGCAGGAGATATTTACTGGTGAAGCCGTCGCTCGACTCGGTCTCAACCGAGACCGGCAGTGCGCCGATCCGCGTCTCGGCCAGCAGCCGGTCATGCACGCGGCGGGGCAACCCCGGAAATTGGTCGAACGACGAGGCCAGCCCAAGATACAGGCATTTCCAGATTCTGGCGGCGTGGACGCGGCTGAAACCCCACGACTCCACGAGCGCATGCAGCTCTGGCCGCGTGAGGCTGTACAAGTCGATGGGCGTGGAATCCAACAGGATGGCAACTGAACGCCGCTCCCCTCTGGGGCGCAAGGTGGATTGCCTTTCCAGACCGCCGGGGCAGGCTCCCGGCCATGGACCTGGGCCGGAAATTCCTCGAGTGCTTCATCCCCCTTTTTGTCACGATCGACCCCATCGGCCTTGCGGCAATCTTCCTCGCGCTCGGGCGGGACGTCCCGGTCGACAAGAGGAAGCGGATTGCCAACCAGGCGACATGGACCGGGGGTATCGTCGCCCTCTTCTTCCTTCTCCTCGGGCGCAGCATTTTCATCGCGATCGGCATTGGAGAGGGCGATTTCCAGATAGCGGGCGGCCTCATCCTCTTCATTCTTGCCTCACGCGAGCTGATCCAGACCCCCTCCGGTGAAAAGCGCAGTCTGCCCGACGACTTCGGGGTCGTCCCGCTCGGCATGCCGCTGATCGCGGGTCCCGCGACGATCACCACGCTTCTTGTCATCTCACAATCCGTCGGCCTCACGATGACGCTGATTGCGCTCGCCGTGAACCTGGCCCTGGTCGCCATCGCTTTCGCGCAGAGCGAGCGGCTGGAACGCCTGGTCGGTCACACCGGCCTGAGGGCTGTGTCCAAGATCATCGCGCTTCTCCTGGCGGCGATCGCGGTGCACATCGTGCGCCGCGGGTTCACCAGCCCCTGACGTCGCGTCAGCCCGCGAAGCTCGTCAGGAGGTTGGCGTAGATCTTCGCGCTGGCGACCAGGTCGCTCACCCGCGCCCGCTCGTCCACCGCATGGATGTCGTCCCCCCCGGGTCCGTACCCAAGCGTGGGGATTTTGAGATGGCTCGCGAAATAATGGATGTCGTTGAACCCCGTGGATACGTTGAAAACGGTCGGCTTCCCGCGAACACGCCTCACGCTCGCCGCCATCGCCTTGAAAAACGGCTGGCTCGGCTTTGTGAAGCAGGAGAAGTTTTCCGAGACCTTCGAAACGCTTATCTTGCAGCCGGGGATCCGCCTGGCCGCGGACGACAGGAAGGCGCGCAGGTCGCGCTCGGCCGCAGCATGGTTCTCCGTCGCCAGCACGCGGCGGTCGATGGAGAAAGAGGCTTGGGCCGGGACCGTGTTGATCTTTGCACCCGGGCCGCACGAGAAGACCCCTCCGACGTTGATCGTGGGCCGCATCGTCTTGCCTTCGGGCGTCACGAAGCTCGTGCGGGCGATCCGCTTCTTGTAGACCTCGAGCTCGCGCACGAGGCCGGCCATCTTCTCGAGGGCATTTACACCGTCCTGCGGCCGTGACCCGTGGGCCGCGACCCCGTGCACGGTGACCTCGAGCCAGAGCGTTCCGTTGTGGCCGCAGCAGACCTCGTCGCCCTCCGCGCCTTCCATGACAATGGCGTAGTCGGGCTTGACGGGCCCCTCGTCGACCATCCAGCGGGCTCCCAGAAACGAATCCGTTTCCTCGTCGGCCGTGAATGATACCTCGATGTTCATGAGGGGCTTTGCACGTGTCTGGCGAATTGCGTCCAGGGCCGTGAGCAGGCTGGCCATCGAGCCCTTCATGTCGGCCGTTCCCCTGCCATAAATAAGACCCCTCTCGACGGCTCCGCTGAACGGGTTGCCGTGCCGCCATGTGCCGGAAACCGGGACCACGTCGTAATGGGCATTGAAATGCACGGTCTTCCTGGCGCCCGGAGCCTTCAGCTTGCCGAGCACGTTGTAGCGGGGATAGCCGTGCTGGCTGGAGGGAAGGCTCTTTCGCAGGAGCTTCCCGGGGATCGGGAAACGCCGTGCTGAGAGGCCGACCTTCGCGAGTTCGCGCGTCAGGTACCCGGTGACAGCGCCGTAGTCCTCGCCCGGGGGGTTGACGGTTGGGAAGCCCACGAGGCGCTTGAGCCGTCCGAGCAGTACCGGCGTGTTGCGGTCGATGAAAGCGTTGAGCCGGTCCATTCGGTGAGCTTCGCAAATCGGCACGGGTACGGGAAGCCGGAATGGCGTGCAATCCGCCTGCACCTTGTCTATCTCACTGCCTATGAACGGCGAAGCCAGCCAATTGATTTCCGATCTGGGGCTTGCCCCGCTGCCGCAGGAGGGTGGTTTTTTCGCTTCAACGTGGACGAGCCCGACTAAGTTGACTGGGGGCCGCCCGTGCGCCTCGGCGATACTTTTTCTCATCACGGAGACCGATTTCTCGGCGCTCCATCGCCTTGGAATGGATGAGATCTGGCACTTTCACGCCGGGGATCCCGGCGAACTGGCCCTGCTCGACCCGGTTTCGGGCTCGGGCCGCTTGATCGTTCTCGGGCCCGACGTTCCTGGCGGACACGCTTCGCAGGCCGTCGTCCCGGCGGGCACATGGCAGGGTGCTAGACTGCGTTCGGCCGTAGCAGCACCGCGTGGATGGGCACTGTTCGGCTGCACGGTATCCCCGGCCTGGGACGAGGGGGAATTCGAGCTCGGCCGAAGGCCCGATCTACTGGCCGCATTTCCTGCGCACGCGGCCATTGTCACCGCGCTCACGCGATGAGGCGGCTTCCCGCGACCGCAGATGTTTTTGACAGGGGGACCACCGCGGGACAGCGTGCCCGAGAATGACCCTGGCCGATCAAAGGAAGGAATACTCGCTGGCCGGGCTTTCCGAGAAGGACGTGGCCCGCGACCCTTTCCGCCAGTTTGAGAAGTGGTTCCAGGAGGCCGAGGCTGCGAAGATGCATGAGCCCAATGCGGCCGTGCTCGCCACGTCATCCAAGGATGGCCGTCCGTCCGCGCGCACGGTCCTCCTGAAGGGCGTCGACGGGCGGGGGTTCGTTTTCTACACCAATTACAACAGCCGCAAAGGCCGCGAGCTGGAGGCAAACGCGCGGGGCGCATACCTCTTCCCCTGGTTTGCCCTTGAACGGCAGGTGACCGTCGAGGGTTCTGTCGCCAAGATCACGCGCGAGGAGAGCGAGGCTTATTTCCACAGCCGCCCGCGAGCGAGCCAGCTTGCAGCGTGGGCCTCCGCTCAAAGCTCGATCATCTCCGGGCGGGACGAGCTCGAGGCCGCGATGAAGGCGGTCGAAAAAAAATACACGGGTGTCGAGGCGCCGCTGCCGCCCAACTGGGGAGGATTCAGGATAGCGCCTGATTCGGTCGAGTTCTGGCAGGGACGGCGCAGCCGTCTCCACGACCGCCTCCGCTACCGCCGCGAGGCCAACGGCTCCTGGCTGATAGAGCGCCTGGCCCCCTGAGCGCCGACTTGAAGAACCCAATGATTTACCTCATGCGGCATGCCGACGCGGTCTCCGACGAGGAGGATCCCGTCCGGCCGCTCAGCAGGAAGGGCCGGGACCAGGTCGGGAGGGTCTGCGCATTTCTGAAGAAGAATCCGGCGTTCGCGCCGGCCGAGATTTGGCACAGCCCTCTGGCCCGCTCGCGCGAAACGGCCGACCTGCTGGCCAAGGGCCTCGGCCTCAAGGCGCCGCTTATGGCGGTCGCAGGCATCAGCCCCGACGACGACCCCTCCATGATCGCAGCCGTCCTCGACGCAGCCGAGATTGACGTCGCAGTGGTGGGGCACGAGCCGCACCTCGGCGTGCTCGCCTCCATTATGGTGCACGGCCCCGATCGCTCAGGCATCTTCTACCCTTTCCCCAAGGCGAGCGTGCTCGCCCTCTCCCGGGACGGAGAACGGTGGCGGTCTGAATGGCTCATCCGCTCGCCATGATCCTCGAGGTCCTGCCGGAGCGGACCGGGGGCGCGGCGGAGAACATGGCGACGGATTTCATGTTGCTGCAGCGTTACCCGAGGGAGGGCGCGGCCCGCTACCGCCATTATCACTGGCGCTCCCCCTCCTTCACGTTCGGCTACAGCCAGAAGATCTCCTTTGTGAGGGGCCAGCTTCCTCCCGGCGAGACCTTCGACCTCTGCAGGCGCCCGACCGGTGGAGGAATTGTGGACCACCGCGACGACTGGACGTACTGCCTCGTCATCCCGAAAGGGCACCCGTTCGAGGAGGCGCGCGCGACGCAGAGCTACCGTGCGATCCATGAGGCGCTGGCTGAGGCGCTCAAGGCGGCCGGGGCGGCAGTTTCGCTCAAACCCGTCTCCGAGCCGGTCGTGGACGGCGAGGCGGGCGGACCCGCCGGGGTGTGCTTCGAGCGGGCGGAGCTATTCGACGTCATCCATTCGGGAAGCGGGTCCAAGATTGCCGGCGGGGCGCAGAAGCGCAACAAGCGCGGGCTTCTGTTCCAGGGATCGATATGGAAACCGGCCGCCGGCGGGGCCAATGTAGACTGGGAACAATTTGGCGGGGATTTTTCCGGGCGTTTGGCCGCGGTGTTGAAATTGCCGGCTGCGGCTGCGCCCTGGCCCGAGTTCGACGAGAACGAAGTCGAGGGCCTCGTGGAGCAGTACTCGTCTCCCGACTGGATGGAATTCCGCTGAGCCGCCCTTCTTGGGTCAGAACGGCCAGGAGTGGAAGATCTTGGCGAAAACGAGCCACGCAGCCGCCGCGATGAAGAAGCCGATTGCGGCGCTGCGCCGATTGTTCGCGGCCTGGTCCTCATAGGGGTCGAGGGAGGCACGCGTCGAGTTCGGCGGCAGCACGCCTCGGTCGGTCAGTGCGGTCCCAAGGAGCATGTTGATCTTCACGCGGCCGTTGACCGCCCAGCCGGTTCCCTCGAGGAGCGGGCCCAGGTTGCGCTGGCGAAGTTTCAGAGCCGCGAGGATCATCGAGGGCCCGGAAATCAGCAGGAGCGCTGCGGCGACCGCGATCGGGATCTGCCAAAACGGAAGCTTAAGGAGCCCGGTGATCACGCTCGCGATCACTCCGCCGATGGCCCCTAACGCAAGCCCGATGGCCGCAAAGATGCCCGCGAACTTGGCTATGTCGAACGAAGTGGCGGGCGCATTCGGCGGCCCGGGCGGGGGCGCGACCGCCGCTCCGGCGGGAGCCTCGAGCTTCGTCTCCATCGCCTTGTCCTTGGTCGCGGCAAACTTTGAGAACTGCTCCTGGACAAACGACGCCACCTTCTTGTACGGCGTGAAGAACGCCTGCCGGATACTGATGGGGCTGGAGGAGATCCTAACGATCATTGCGTCCCAGTCCCGCCCGCTGCGGTCATAGAAGACGCCGTTTCGCCCGACGAACAGGTAGTCGCTGTCGCCCTGGGTGAAGGCCGCCGCGATCTTCATCGTCTCGCCTCCCTGCCGGTGGCAGTCGACGTAGGCCACATACAACCGGCTCATTTGAGCAAACATCGCGTGCGCGTCGATGTTGTCCACCCGGACGCAAAGCTTGCAGGAGCGGCTGTCCAAATAGAGGGTTCCAGCCTGGAACACGGCGGCGCGCGCCCTCGAGTAGAAGTCCGAAAAGTTGACGAAATTGCGCAATATCATGCCCAGGTCGCGGTAAAAAAGCGCCAGCCGCTCGACGTCAGCCGTGGCGCCGACCCGTGGCGCCAGCGTCTTGTCCTCACTGAAGAGATCCGCGAGCGTCTTTGCTCCCGCGCCGCCGAGGATGGATTTTATCCGCACAAGGCCGAGCTTCGCCACCGCCGAGGTGGGCCTTGTGCCGACCCATGCCTCGTAGGGGCGCAGCCGCTCGCTGAGCCCCGCCCAGTCGGCCGCCGTGAGGGAATTCCGTCCGGGGCCGAGAAGCGGCACGACGGCGGCTTCACGCAGGCGAGCGAGCGCTGGCGCCCATGCGGGATTGACGCCCTCCACGAGCGGCAGCGGCCTGTTGGGCTCGATGCGCGCAAGCGGGAATGCCGCCAAGACAGGCGAGTCGGCAGCGAGGTCGCCGGCCGCTATCGCGCGAAAGTCGTCCTCGTGCCGGTTCAGACCGGGGGCAGCTGAGGGGTCGAATGCAGCCAGCTGGGTGCGTGCAAAATAATCGAGCACCTTCGTCCGAACGGCCGCCACCGCGGCGAACGCCTCGGCAGCCGCGGGTCCCAGCCCGGTGGATGCCGTTGATCCCCCCGCCTCGGACCAGGATTTGAAGGCCGCCAGGTCCGCATAGAACGCGGCGACCGACGGCTCAGTGACGTCACCGCAGCACGACGCGATATCGCGGATCAGGGCCTTGGTGTCCTCGTCGGCGCCGGCTTCGGACCTCAGGATCCCGTCGCCTTTCAGGGGATTTTTCGCAAGCGCCTTGGCCACCTCTGCCGCGTCGCCCGCCGTGACCGACGCCCCGTCCTTGCCGAGGCATGTCAGGATCCACCGTGCGGCGTCCGCGACAGCGAGACCCTCCGGGGTGTCACTGGCGGCATCCATGGGCAACGCAGGCGCCCCTCGGAGGAGTGCCGAGGGATCCCTAAGGCGCGCACAGGCCCACGACACGGCGGAGATGACCTCCGGCGGGCGAACGTGACCATCCCCATCGGTGTCGATGAGCGCGAGGGTTCGCTCGTCGACCTGCAGGCCTTTCACCGGGCAGCTGAGCGCGACCCAGAGTTTCTGGTCAAGATCAAGCAGCGACCGCAGGTCGTCCGACGTCTCGAGCGACACTTGGTCGAGTCCGCCGCTTCTCACAAATTTCCACGTGTGGGGTGTCGGGACCGTCGCACTCATTGGAACAAGTATCTGGAGCCGCCTTATCCTTGGCAATACCCGGGGAGCGCTAGCGTGATCACGCATTCCAGATGCCGGGTCTGCGGGAAAAGGTCGAAGGGCTGCACTGCAGTCGCGGAATATCCTGCGGCCATGAATCCCTTTAGGTCGCGCATCTGCGTGGCCGGGTCGCAGCTGACATAGACAACTGCGCGAGGCCTGAATCCGAAAAGCTGCCGCAGAAAGAGTTCGTCGCATCCCTTTCGCGGCGGGTCGATGACAACGACAGTGTCGGCAGCCGGAAAATCGAGGCCGGAGAAAATCGCTGACGCGTCCCCTGCGACAAAAGCCGCGTTTGTGATCCCATTCGCGGCAGCATTCTCCCGCGCGAAGTTGACGGAGGATTCGCTCACCTCGACGCCCGCAACCCGCTCGAAGGCCCGCGCCGAGGCAAGCGCGAAGAGCCCGCTGCCGCAGTAGGCGTCGACAAGGAAGCGCGCGCCGCTCGACCTCGCCTGGTCCCTCACGTACGATGCGAATGCGGGCAGGATAAAGGGGTTGTTCTGAAAGAAGTCTCGAGCGAGGAAGGTGAGCCGGAGCCTCTCGCCCGGCCCAAGTGAAATCTCCTCCATGATCCTGTCCTCGTGGCCGGTCGTCACGATGCCACCCGCGTCCCGGAAAAGGATCGTCGAACCCCGCTCGAACGCGCCCTCGGCCGCCCTCCGCCGGATGTCCGCGCGCTCGATCCCGAGCCGGGCGTTGATGGCGTCGGTGGCGATTTCGCATCGGGGCACGTCCACGATGTCGAATCGCGCGCCCTGCCGCAGAAATCCTATCGCGAGATCCTCCCCCGCCCGCGGGCTGTTGAAATGGGGAGTGATCTTTGAGCGGTATCCGAACGGTCGAGGCGAGCCGATCACCGGGGATACGGCTAGCGTGAGGCCGGCCATATGCTCGAGGAGCTCCGCAACCTGCCGGCGCTTCCATTCAAGCTGCTCGCCGTAGCTGAGGTTCTGGTACTGACACCCGCCGCAGCGGCCGAAGAGCGCGCATTTGGCGACGATCCTATGAGGCGAGGCATCAAGCACCTCCACAAGGTCAGCCTCCGAGTAGTTTGCATGATTCCGATAGATCTTTGCCCGGATGCGTTCCCCGGGAAGCGCGAATGCAACCATGACCACCCACTTGCGCCCACTGTCGGCGCCTTCCAGGTCGAGGCGGCCGAGGCCGATCCCAAGGTTTGTCAGCTTCGAGATCGTCAGCTCGATCTCCTGGTGGTAGGCAAACGGCCTCCCGTTGAATTTTTTCTTTTTGGACACGGACGCCAACTATAATTCAAATAGGGCGATGCCCGTCGAGATAATCACCAGCCTGCAGAACCCGAGGCTGAAGCGGCTGGTGCGACTGCGCGACCGGCGCGCCCGCGACGAGGAGCGCGCGTTCCTCGTCGAGGGATACCGCGAGGTCCGCCGCGCGCTCGAGAAGAAGGTGAAGCTGGACGAGGTCTATTTCTCGAGCGCCTGGTTCCTGGGTGAAAACGAACCCGCGCTGCTCGCCGAGGCGGAATCTGCCGGCGCAAAGCTTTACGAGCTCTCGAAGGACGCCTTCACTAAGGTTGCCTATCGGGAGCGCCCGGACGGGATACTAGCGGTCGCCCCCCAGTGGACGAGGACGCTTGCCGACCTCTTGCTGTCGGCAAAACCATTGATCCTCGTCGTCGAGGCGATCGAGAAACCCGGGAATCTCGGCACGATCCTCAGGAGCGCCGATGCGGCCGGATGCGACGCCGTGATCGTGTGCGACCCGGTGACCGATCTTTTCAATCCGAATGTGGTTCGTGCCTCGACCGGCGTGTTATTTTCGGTGCCCTGCGTTGTCGAAGAGAGCGCGACGGTCCATGCGTGGCTGAGGGAGCGCGGTATCCGGACGGTTGCGACGACGCCTGCGGCGAAGGAGCTCTACTCGGACTCGGACCTTCGGGGTCCGCTTGCCGTCATCATGGGAAGCGAGCAATACGGACTGAGCGACTTTTGGCTCAAGAACGCCGACCTGCCCGTTCGAATACCGATGGCGGGCCAGGCCGACTCCCTCAACGTGGCAATGGCCGCTCTCATCACGCTCTTCGAGGCTGTGCGCCAAAGAAGCTGACTCCGCCGATCAGCGGCCCGACAGCGACCTCCAGACGCCGAACGGCCCGCGGTTCCAGGAAACCGTGAAGCCGACGATGTGCGCGTAGGGAAGGGCTAGGTTCAGAAGAACGCACGCGAGGCCTGCCAGAAGCCGTTTGGATCGACCGGCATCGCGGGCGCTGACCTGCGCGGAAACGACAATCCCGGCGACGTATGCGGGCAGCAGGATGCCGGTTGACCTGTCGAGGTCCCAGGCAACGACCGAAATGACGACGAGAGCGGCCGCGCAGAGAGCGATTCCGGTGAGGCGGGATTTCCAGCTGATTCCCTTTGCCAGGAGCCCCGCTGCAAGGGCAAGCCACGCGACGCGGTAGCCCATCGCCCAACCCAGCGGAAGGTAGGACGCGTAGATCCGAAACACATCGAGCATCGAGGCCGTGTAGCTGGCGGAGACCGCATCGCCTCGGATCGCGCTGAAGCCAATGCGAAGCAAGACATACGGGGCAATTCCGGCGCACGCGACGCGACAGGTTCGCCTCAACAGGCCGGGTTGCGGAAGGTGAAGGCGCATCCTCACATAAAGGGCAAGCGGCAGGGCGATCAGGAACCGCTCGTCGATCCATGGGCCGACAAGCGTCCAGAATCCTAGCGCCCACAATGAGCTGCCGGCAGACGCCTCGAGAAGAGCGAGAAGGTACCAGCCATCATTGAGCCCGAGCCAGCCGAGCGCCGTGATGAAGGGGCCGCTGGTCGCAAAACCCACTGTGCCGAGTGTTGCCCACGGCCGGCTGCCCGTGAGCAAGTCGAGGCGAGCTGCCAGGGCCACCGCAAAGACGGCAAGCCCCGCCCAGCAGAAGGCGAGCGGCTCATTGCCCTTGAGACCGAGCGCACGGCAGACAAGGGGGGGCAGGAGCCTCCATCGAACGGCCGGCTCCACGTCCTGCCGAAAGGGATCCTGGCTTTGTTTCAGGAAACCGTCCGCACGCGACCATTCCTGAAGGTGTGTGTCACGCCGCGACCAGACTTCAAGGCGCGGGGGATAGAACCAGGCAGAGACAACGATCGCCAGCGACCCTGCCACGACGGCGAACAGCGCCCTTGGCCAGGATTCAATTCGACTGCCTAGCGTCCCGAGTTTCATCGGCGGAGGCTCGCGACCAACTCCGCGGTGCCCTGTGCCATGCTTATGCGCGGAGCGTAGGCCAGGTCCCGTCTGGCTGCGGAAATATCGAACCAGTGATCCCTGGCCAGCTCGGTCGCGATGAACCGCGTCATTGGAGGCTCGGCCCCAACGGGCAGCAGGCTCCAGGCAATTTCACATGCGCGACCAATGGCTGACGCTGTGCGAAGCGTTATCTTCTTTGTGACAGGCGGCTCGCCAAGCGCAGCCAAGAGGCCGTTGATCCAATCCCAGAGTGCGACCGGTTCGCCGTTGGTGATGAAATACGCGCGGCCAGCCGCGGGCGAGCCGGTGCTTGCGAGGGCCTTCTCCGCGCCAATATGGGCGTCGGTCGCATTCTCGATGTGCACCATGTCGACTCGGTTCGTCCCCTCCCCCACTACTCGCAGGCGGCCCGCACGGGCGCTTGCAAGCAGGCGCGGCACTAGGTGCGGATCGCCTGTTCCCCAGACCAGGTGAGGCCGAAGCGCGATGGTGGCCAAGCCCGGGCCATTGGCCGCAAGCACCTCGGTTTCGGCGGCGGCCTTTGTCAGCGGGTACGGACTCGGGCACCGGGTAACAATTGGGAACGACTCGTCCGCGCCCGCAAGATCCAGGCCATTGTACACGACGCTGGGCGTGCTCGTGTGGATCAGCCTGCGGACGCCGTGAGCCCGGCACCCCTCGATCACCGCCCGCGTCCCAAGCACGTTGACCCTGTAGAAATCGGAGTACCGGCCCCACACCCCCACTTTCGCCGCGACATGGAAGACGCACTCGATTCCCTCGCACGCCGCGCGCACGCTTGCGGCGTCCTCAAGCGAGGTCGACACGAACCGCACCCCGCGTTTCTCAAGATCCGGTGCAGGCGTTCGGCCGATGACGGTGACAGACCTTCCCTGAGAGAGCAGACGCTCGACGATCCGCCGCCCCACAAAGCCGGTGCCGCCGGTGACGAGCACCGGCCCGCGCGGAATGTCATTCGCTTCGGTGTTCACGTTCAATGCCGTTCGGGAGAATCAAAGGGTGCCGTATGCCTTCGCGCTTGCCGACCACTTGGCAAGGGCGAGCCTGTGGATCTTCGCGTTGTGCCGGACATCGACCGGAAACCGCGCCTTGAAATAGAATGTGACGATCGCCGACGTGTGCGGATGGCCAAGCGCCAGCTTTCGGAGCTCGGCGGCGAGGCCTACGGCGTCCGGCTCCCCTTTTATCGTGGTCTCAGCCACAACGGCGGGCCCACAGGCGGCGCCGATCAGGGCACAGCGCCGGGCGCGCGGATGCGCTCGGAACACCTGCTCGCAGGGCTCGGTGTGCAATGTTCCGTTCGGCGTCTCGACGCGTTCGGCCTTGCGGCCGAGAAACCATAGGCGCCCGGAATCGTCCAATGACCCGCAGTCTCCCATCCTGTGCCAGACGCCACCGGGCTTGTCTGGATCCGCGATCTTCGCCATGGCGGTCGCCTCCGGTAGCGCGTCATATTGCCGCGTGACAACCGGGCCGCGGACGATGATCTCACCGACAGAACCGCTCGCGAGCCCGGTCCCCGGGGCAAGTGTCCCGATCGGGAGGTCCGAAATTGGAATAATCCTCACCTCCGTGCCTCGGACGGGGCGTCCGACGCACGCTCCGCAAGTCGAGCCGATGTCGATTTCCTCCGCCGAGACCGTGCTCACGGGCAGAGCCTCGGTCGCGCCGTACGGACTGTGCAGCCGCCCCGCCTTCAGGAATGACAGGGAGCCTTGCCAGAGATCGGCGGGCACAGGCGCCCCGGCGCACAGCACACGCCGCAGCGTTGGGAGCTCGATCGCACGCTCGCTGCAGAATTGCGCAACCTTTCTCCAAAGCGTCGGCGAGCCGAACGAATTCGTCACGTTTTCCTGCTGGATGGCCTGAACGATCTTCGCGGGATCCGCCTTGGCCGGATGCCGCGGGTCGATTTCAGGGATGACGCTCATCATCCCGAGGGCGGGATTGAAAAGGGCGAAGATGGGAAGCAGTGGCAGGTCGATCTCGCCGGGCTCGATGCCATAGGTCTCGCGGATAAGGCCCACCTGGGCATCGAACATCCCGTGCTCATAGCAGACTCCCTTCGGCGCCCCCGTGGAGCCGGAAGTGAACAGAATGGCGGCTAGCTCGTCCGGCGCGGCGACCGCCGGTCGGGAGGGCGCGGCTCCGCCGCCGCCTATCCTGGCCGTGTGGGAGCCGCTGACGGGCACCCGGACCTCGACGCTTCGGAAGGCGCGTGTGAAGACGCGCGAAAGGATTTGCGCAACGGGTATTCCGACAATCGCCCTCGGCTTCGAACGCCCGACGCAGCACAGGAAATTCCCCAGGCCCATGCCCGGATCGATGATGACCGGCACTGCACCGATCTTGAAGAGCGCGAACGCCGAGGCGATCAGCGGCAGGCCGGGTTTGACCATCACGAGCGTCCGGTCGCCACGGGCGACGCCCTTCGCCTTCAGCCTTGCACACCACCCATCCGTCTCGGCGAGCAGCTCGGAAAAACTAAGGGCCAGGTAGTCTATCTGGCCCGAACGGGTCCTACCTCGCGGAACCTTCAGCGCCGTCGCCTGCGGCCGCGCAGCGGCCATCCCATCGAGATGGCGGGCGATGTTTGCATTCACGCTTTGAGCGACGGCGCCTCGGCGAGGAGGGAGGCCTGCCATGGGAGCAGGATCTCACTCAACTTGCGGGGAGCGCGCGCGATCAGAGAAAGCTGGGCTCGGTTGGCGATCAGTGTCGGCTCAATCGAGATCTTCGCGGCGATCTTGTCCCTTTCCTCCTTGATGCGGTCGAGGAGCGCGATCTCCGCCTGCGTGAGTGGCGTGTGATTGGGATCCCTACCGGGACGCCGCGGGAGCATCTTTGGATCCATCTCAAGGCCGGCGCGGACCGCCGCCGCAAGCGAGCCAATGAGGCGCGCGTGCCGCTTTCCCAGATTGACCCCCGCAAGAATGTCATCCCCGGAGGCGCCCTCGTCGGCGGCGATGGCCAGCCTCGTCAGGAATTCGTTTGAGCAGACCTTGAAAGGAGGCGTGTCGAGTCGCAGCGCCTGTTCCTGACGCCAGTGCCAGATCGCATGGAGAACGGTCTGCCCCCGCGAGCGGAGGCGCTCGGAGCGCCCGATCCGCCAGTCATTCTCATCGGGCGGAGAGAACCCGGTGACTCCGGCCTCGATCTGCGCCTTGCACTGCTGGTCCATCCAGTCGAGGCGGCTCAGCCGCTTCAGCTCACGCGTGAGGATGTCGCGAAGGGCGGGAAGATACCATACATCCAACGCCGCGTAATCGAGGAGCTTCTGGGTAATCGGGCGGCGCGACCAGTTGGCCTTCTGCCCGTCCTTGTCGAGCTTCACGCCGAAGTTGTCCTCGATGAGGGACGCGAGCCCGATCCTGCCGCGCCCTAGCAGCTGCGCGGCCAGCATCGTGTCAAACAGGCTCTTGGCCCGAAACTGGCAGAAATCGTACAGCAGCCGGAGGTCAAAATCGCTCCCGTGCATCACCAAGTGCTTCTTCTCGAGCCGGGACCACAGCGGCCCCAGATCCAGCGGTGCGAGCGCGTCCACGAGGTAAACTTCACCGCACACGTAGAACTGAAGCAGGCACACCCGGACGCGAAACCGGTACATGTTGTCCGCCTCGGTATCCATGACGACCTCGTTTACCTGGTCGATCGCCGCAAGGAGCGGCGGCAACTGCGCTGGCTTGTCAATCAGGCTGAAACCGGAAATGCGCGGGTGCTGAGTCTTTACGCCGAGAAGACGGCGGACTGGGTGCGGCAGGAAACGTGAAATCATCGCAATCTACTGCAGCGTGAATAGACCGGCCATTTAGGGCGAATATTAAAAAGGCGGCAGTTTTTGCGCCTCTCACCGGCCGGCCCATGATTCAAGGAAGGCTCCAATCAGCATTGGCAGGCCGGGACTGTATCCGCCCTCGAGAATTGCCGCCGCCGGGAGTCCGGTTTCCCTCAGCCATCGCCCGAGCGATGCAAAATCCTCCGCCTCGAGCGCCATCTCGGTGATCGGGTCGCCGACATAGGCGTCGAAGCCCGCGGAAACCAGCACAAGGTCCGGTTTGTGGGCGACCACGGCGTCCAGCGACGCCCGCAGGGATTCCATGTGCTGCTCCCTGGGCGTGCGAGGGTGAACCGGCCAATTCAGGCTGTTTGCGGAATCGCGCAGGCCGGTTCCGGGATAACCTGGAGACTGGTGCACGGAACAGACCAGGAATCCATCGCGGCCGTGCAGGATGGCCTCGGTGCCGTTGCAATGGTGCGCATCGAAGTCCCATATGGCGACCCTCGCGCCCAAGTCGCGCCGGGCGGCCAGCGCTGCTATCGCTATCTGGTTTAGGTAGCAGAACCCCATCGCTTGGTCGGCGCTGGCGTGGTGACCCGGCGGACGCATGAGCGCGAACGCCGGCTCCCTCTTGGAATGCGCATGCCTCGCGGCTGCAAGGGCCGCCGCAACAGAGCGGCGCGCATGGAGGGCAATATCGGGAAAATATGCTGTGTCTGCGTCAAAGTCGCGCGGCTCATCAAGCCTCGCGAGGTGTTCCGGCGTGTGCGCGAGGAGGAGTGTCTCATCCGAAACCTCTTCCGGTTCCGTCCGCCACGTCCACGAAGGATAGGTTTTCCGCAGGTGGGCCGCTGTCTTGGCTACCCGCTCCGGCTGCTCGGGATGACCGGGTGAACCATAGTCGGCACAGCGTGGGTCGTGGAGAAGGAGCATGGTGTTTCGGGATCAGGGAAGCATGGGTTTTTTCCGCGCTGCTGGCCGCGCGTATTGTAACTGGAGGCCGGCAAATTCGTCTCGAACCTTGGCGGGAGGCAACCGGCACCCGCTATTTATGAAGAATCCACAATATTCGCCATTTAACCATGCGCTTAAAAAGGACCGTAACATATTGATATGAAATTTGTTGGAAATTGGAAGTTAATTTATTTTGCGTCTTAGTGAGACGGGGTCTCGATGTCATTAACGTGAGTGTGAAAAGCATCTCCCCGACCTCCACGGCTGTATTCGCCCGACCGGCGAGGACTGTGCGTAAGTCGTGGCGCGGGATGCCCATCCTTCTTGGTCTTTCAGCCCTCGCTGTCGCCGCAGTTCTCGTTTGGCAGGGGATTACTGCGAGCGGCAACCCGGACCCGATGGCCGCGAATTCCAGCCGGGCTTCGGCCACGCTCGACATCGCGGTCCTTGTATTTCGCGAGGGACTTGAATGCATCCTGGTTCTCTCCGCCCTCACGGCGAGCATGATAGGCTCCACGAAGGGCTATCGTCGCCCTGTCGCCGCAGGAGTGGGCTTGGGATTCATTGCGACAATTGTCACCTGGTTCATAGCCGCCCGAGTCGTGAGCGATCTTTCGGGAAGCATCTCCGCCCTGAACCTTCAGGCGGCGACGGGCCTCTTGGCCGTCATCGTCCTCCTGGTCGTCATGAACTGGTTTTTCCACAAGATGTACTGGTGTGGATGGATCTCGATGCACACACGGAAGAAGAAGGACCTGATGCAGGATGCGTCCGACCCGGACGCTTCGAAGGCGCGCATCCTCGGCGGGCTGGCGCTCCTGGGATTCGCGTCACTCTACCGCGAGGGTTTCGAGGTGGTTCTCTTCCTGCAGAGCTATTATCTGAAGCTCGGGGGCAAGGTCGTCGCGGCTGGAGCGCTGCTGGGCCTGATCCTCACCGGGATGGTGGCCGTTCTCACGTTTGTCGCGAACCGTCGGCTTCCCTACCGAAAGATGCTCGTCCTTACCGGCGTGCTGCTTGGAGGCGTCCTCCTCGTCATGGTGGGTGAGCAGGCGCAGGAGATGCAGCTCGCCCGTTGGATCCCGACCACGCAAATCTCCAGCCTTCGGGCAATCGTTCCTGCGTGGGCCGGACTCTGGTTCAGCGTGTTTCCAACCGTCCAGACCTTGGCGGCTCAGGGAATCGCGGGCGCGGTCGTGATCGGCTCCTATTTCTACGCCCGCCGCCAGAGCGGCTGTGTCACCTGCCCCGCGGCCGGGAGTTCAGCTTCGGGTTGTTAGTCCGGCTTGGGCGGTCCTTGGCCGCGCGCAAGAGCGCGAAGGTCATCTCGGATCCTAGAAATTCCCATTATGGTCCAAGTGCCCCAATGGGCGCTTTCGAAAACCCACGAAAATAGGCCATTATTGCCCAAAAACAGGCGTTTTTTGCCCAAAAAAGCCCAAAAACAGCCCAAAATAGAGATTTTGCCACGCGGCCCATTTCAGGGCTCGCTGCGCCCTGTCGGGCCTTATTGATGGCGCCGCCGCCGGACACCCAGCTGTGCGACAGAAAAGCGTACAACGCCCTCAAGGCGCTCAATTTCGGCGGCCCCCAACGATTCCTTTGTCCGGAGCGCCTCCTCGGCGCGCTTCATCGCCTCGGCAACCGCGTTCTCGTCGATCTTGTTTTCCTCAATCGCCCGTTCCGCAAGTATCGAGACCTTTTCGCCAGTGACCTGGGCAAAGCCGCCGCCAACGACTAGAAGCTGTGTCACGCCGCCCTTGGTCGCCCTGAGTTCACCGGCGCCAACCTGGGCCACAAGCGGGATGTGTCCGGGAAGGATTCCAATCTCCCCCTCCACGGTCGGTATGACGACCGTGTCGACAGACTCGGAATAAACCCGGGCCTCGGGGGTGACAATTTCCAGGGTGAGCGGCATCAGCTTATTTCTTGGAAGCCCCGATGACCTCGTCGATCCCACCCTTCATGTAGAAGTCACCTTCGGGAACGTCGTCGAGCTGCCCGTCGAGGATCATCTTGAAGCCGCGCACGGTCTCCTTGACGGGGACGTATTTTCCGGGAGCTCCCGTGAAGACTTCGGCCACCGAGAAGGGCTGCGAGAGGAACCTCTGGATCTTGCGTGCACGGTAGACGGTGAGCTTGTCCTCAGGGGAGAGTTCATCGAGCCCGAGGATCGCAATGATGTCCTGGAGGTCCTTGTAGCGCTGGAGCACCCTTTGCAGCTCTCGGGTGACGCGGTAGTGCTCCTCGCCGACGATGGAGATCTCAAGCGCCTTCGAGACGGACGCGAGCGGGTCGACGGCGGGATAGATTCCCAGCTCGGCGATGGACCGCTCGAGCACGATGGTCGAGTCGAGATGGGCGAAGGTGTTGGCGGGCGCCGGGTCGGTGAGATCGTCGGCGGGTACGTACACGGCCTGGACGGAGGTGATCGATCCCTTTTTGGTCGACGTGATCCGTTCCTGGAGGACGCCCATCTCATTCGCGAGCGTGGGCTGGTAGCCGACTGCTGACGGAGAGCGGCCGAGAAGCGCCGACACTTCTGAGCCGGCCTGCGAGAACCTGAAGATGTTATCTATGAAGAGAAGCACATCCTGGTTCTTCTCGTCCCGGAAGTACTCGGTCATCGCGAGCGCGGAAAGGGCGACGCGCATGCGCGCGCCCGGCGGCTCGTTCATCTGTCCATACACGAGGGCAACCTTGGACTTTGAAAGGTCCTTCTGGTCGATGACGCCGGCCTCGGACATCTCGTGGTAAAGGTCGTTGCCCTCGCGGGAACGCTCGCCAACGCCCGCGAACACCGAGAAGCCGCCGTGCGCCTTCGCGATATTGTTGATGAGCTCGAGGATGACGACGGTCTTCCCGACGCCGGCGCCCCCGAACGCGCCCGCCTTGCCGCCCTTGATGAACGGGCAGATGAGGTCGATGACCTTGATTCCCGTCTCGAGGATCTGGGCCTTGGTGTCCTGGTCCACCAGCGCGGGGGCCGGGCGGTGAATGGGGTACTTCTTGTCGAATTTGACCTCTCCCTTGCCGTCCACAGGGTTGCCGGTGACATCGAAGATGCGCCCCAGCACGCCAGGCCCGACCGGGACTGAGATGGGGGCGCCCGTGTCGACGACATCCATGCCGCGCTTGAGGCCCTCGACCGACGACATCGCGATCGTGCGGGCCACGCCGCCGCCAAGGTGCTGCTGAATCTCCAGGGTCAGGAGCTCCTTCTTGCCCGACACCGTGAATTCGATGGTGAGCGCCTGGTAGATCGGCGGGATCGCGTGCTCGGCGAATTGTACGTCGACCACGGGGCCGATCACTTGGACGATTTTTCCTGTGTTCATTTTATCGGAAGGATGGGTTTTCTTTGAAAGTGGCGCGGCCTCAGGCCGCGCTGAATTGGGCCGCGGCGATCTCGAGGATCTCCTGGGTGATGGCCGCCTGGCGCGCCTTGTTGTATTCCAGTGTCAGGTCGCCGAGCAGCTCGGTTGCGTTGTCCTTGGCGGTCTTCATCGCGACCATGCGCGCGCTGTGCTCCGAAGCCTTTGCCGAAAGCGCAAGCTGGTGGACCTGGTGGTCGACGTAAAACGGGAGCAGCGCGCTCAGCACCTCGCCTGCGCTCGGTTCAAAAAGGATTTCACGCTCGTCCTGCGGCGGCCTCGGGGCCCCCGTGTCCGTCGCCAGCTGGTCGAGGAACTCCTTCAGGTTGTGAAGCGGCAGGATGGGCCGCACGAGCGGCACCTGGACGAGCGTGTTCTTGAACCGGGAATAGATCACCTCGATCGTGTCGATCTCGCCCTCGAGGAACTGCTTGATCATGAACTCCGAGGCGACCTTGACCTCGGCAAATGGGACGCGGTCGTGGACCTGGAAATCGGCGACCATCGCGCGCTTCGTGCGGGCCAGGTACTGCGTGCCCTTGCGCCCGATCGAGTAGAACTTTGCGGGCGTGCGCACGTCCGCGACGAGCTTGAAGAGATTCGCGTTCAGGGGGCCGCAGAGACCCTTGTCCGTAGTGATGAGCATGATTCCCCGCGTCTTGACCTCGCGCTGCACGAGAAAGGGATGCGTGGACTCCTCGATTCCCGAGGCGAGCGCCGACAGTACATCGGCCAGGAGGTTCGCGTAAGGCAGGCCGCCAAGTGCGATCTGCTGCGCCTTTTTCATCTTGGACGCCGCGACAAGCTCCATCGCCTTTGTGATCTGGCGTGTGTTCTTGACCGACTTGATTCGTCGGCGGATGTCGCGTGTGCTAGCCATAGGGGTTGTCTGTCAGGTGCTTTTCTCCGAGCCTCCCTTAGGCCGTGAAAGTCGGCTTCCACTCTTCGCATGCAGCCTGGAGCTTGGCCTCGAGGTCCTTGTCGAGGGCTCCCTTGGTGCGGATCTCGGCGAGGAGCGCGTCCTTGCGGGTCGTGAAGAAGGATTTCAGCGACGCGGCCGCGTCGACTGTCTTCCGTATTTCGACCGATTCGAACATGCCTTTCTGCATCGCGAAGAGAACGGCCACCTGGAGTTCGATCGGCAGGGGCGCGAACGCCGGCTGCTTGAAAAGCTCGACGATGCGTCCGCCACGGTCGAGCTGGGCCTTCGTCTTGGCATCGAGGTCGGAACCGAACTGCGCGAACGCGGCTAGCTCGCGGAACTGGGCGAGCTCACCTTTCAGCTTTCCGCCCACCTGCTTCGTTGCCTTGATCTGGGCGGCCGATCCAACGCGCGAGACGGAAAGGCCTACCGAGACTGCAGGGCGGATGCCCTGATTGAAGAGATCCGTCTCTAGGAAGATCTGCCCGTCGGTGATCGAGATCACGTTCGTCGGGATGTAGGCCGACACGTCGCCCGCAAGTGTCTCAATGATCGGAAGCGCGGTGAGCGATCCCTTGCCGTCGAGACGGGCGGCCCGCTCGAGGAGGCGGCTGTGGAGGTAAAACACGTCACCTGGGTACGCCTCGCGGCCCGACGGGCGCTTGAGGATCAGCGAAATCTGGCGGTAGGCGACTGCGTGCTTGGAGAGATCGTCGTACACGATCAGGGCGTCCATGCCATTTTCCATGAACCACTCGCCCATAGCGGCGCCCGAATAGGGGGCCAAGTATTGATTGGCCGGGTTGTCGGCCGCCGGAGCCGCGACCACGATGGTGAATTCGAGCGCACCGGCCTCCTCAAGGGCCGAGATCGTGCGAACGATGTTCGACTGCTTCTGCCCTACGGCGACGTAGATCGAGTAGACCGGACGGAAGTTTGCATCGCCGGACGCGAGCCCGACCTTGTTGATCTTCGCCTGGTTGATGATCGTGTCGACCGTGATGGTCGTCTTGCCTGTGCCGCGGTCGCCGATGATGAGCTCGCGCTGGCCGCGGCCGATTGGGATCATGGAGTCGATCGCCATGATGCCCGTGAAGAGCGGCTGGGAGACGGACTTGCGGACGATGATGCCCGGGGCGATCTTCTCGACGGGATAGGTCTCCTTCGAATCGATCGGGCCCTTGCCGTCGACGGGCTTGCCGAGCGCGTCGACCGTGCGGCCGAGGAGTGCCCTCCCGACCGGAACGGAGAGCAGCTTCCCGGTCGTGGTGACCTCGTCGCCTTCCTTAAGCTGCGAGACGTCGCCGAGGACAACGCATCCCACCTCGTCCTCCTCGAGGTTAAGCGCGATGCCGATCGCGCCGCCGGGGAATTGCACCATCTCGTTGTACATGACGTCAGACAGACCGTCGATCTTGGCGACGCCGTCGGCGACCGTCCGGATGTTGCCGGTATTCTTTTTGACGGCCTTGCTGGAAAGTTTGGCGATCTCCTGTTCGATTTGTTCGAGGGCGGTGCTCATGAAGCGGGTCTTGGGATTTTGGAGGCGTGTGTCTTAAATGGATGGGTCGGGAGTCAGACTGCCGAGGCGAGCGCGGCCAGCTGGCCGGCCACGGAGGATTCATAGATGTCGTCGCCGACATGGACGCGGATGCCCGCGAGGAGCGCTGGGTTCGGCCTCGCCGTGGCGATCACCCTCCGGCCGTATTTCTTGGTCATGGATGCCGCGATAGCGGCAAGCATCGCGTCGTTGATCGTGCCCGCGTGCTCGACGAGCGCCACACCCTTTGCGACTTCGGCCGCAATGAGGCGCTGGTAGGCCTTCAGGACCATCACGGGGTTGGACAGTCCGTGCTTCTCGACGTAGGCGAGGACTCCGCCGACACGATCGGCCGAGACGGCGCCGTCCACCAAACTCATCTTGAAGAGTTGGCGGGCGAGCTGCTGGGCGATCTTTGCGTGGGAGGCCATGTCGTTGTTCTATGGAAGGCCGGACCAGGTCAGACGTTGTTGAGCTCCCGCGCAGCGGACTCGTTGTAGCGGGTCCGGTCGGAATCCGAGAGCTCCTTGGAAAGGACTTGCTGAGTCGTGGCGACGACGAGCCGTGCGATCTCGGTGCGGGCCTCGGCAAGCATCTTCTTCTTCTCGAGCTCGATGACCTGCTGAGCCTTGACCAGCATGTCGCTCGCCTTTGCGGCGGCCTCCTGCGTCTGCTTGTCCAGGAAATCCTTCGCCGATTTGCGGGCCTCATCGATTACCTTTGAGGCCTCCACTTGGGACCGCTTGGCGCTCGCAACGCTTTCCTGTTGGAGCGCCTCCAGCTTGACCTTCATCTCGTCTGCGTACTGCAGGCCGGACGCTATCTTCTTCTGGCGCTCATCTAGAGTCGCAAGCACCGGCTTGAACGCGAACCGCCAGAGAAGGAAGGCGACGATCGAGAAATTCAGGATCTGCGCTAGGAGGAAGGGCCAGCTTATGCCGAAGTCCTGGAAGATCTTGCTGATGCCGCTGGCGGCCGGCGCGGCCTCGGGTGCGGTCTGGGCCAGGATGAGCAGGTGGGATAGCATGACGTTGTGTGTTTAAAGGGACCGCGCCGGCGACAGGCGCCGGCGCGGTGTTCTCTAAGGGTCTTACCTGATGAAGAGCGCGTAGAACGCGACAGCCTCGGCAAGCGCCATTCCGATGACGGCCTGGACCAGGATCTTCGTTGAAGCTCCGGGGTTGCGGCCGACTGCCTCCGCGGCCTTGAAGCCAACGAGGCCTACGCCAATTGCGGCGCCAAGGCAGCCGAGACCGCCCTGGATGCTTCCTGTCATTTCAGCAATTACTGATGTCATTTTATGTACTTTGTTTTGGTGGATTGCCGCCATCCGCGCGCTGGGCACGGTCCTGACGGAAAAGTATGGATCAATGAGCGGCTTCCTTGTGCTCCTCATGATGGTCGTCGCCGTGATTGCAGATCAGGCCGATGTAAACGCTCACAAGCAGCGTGAACACGAACGCCTGGACGAAGCCGATCAGAAGCTCGAGGACATAGAAGGGTGCCGGAAGCCCCCATTTCTGCATGCCGCTCATCGCATGCATGAGGCTTTCGCCGCCGAACACGTTGCCGAAGAGCCGGAGCGAGAGCGAGATGGGGCGGAACATGATCGAAACGAGCTCGATGAGGCCGATGAGGAAAAAGACGATGAACAGCGGGTAATAAATGACCGCTGGCACCTCGTTCTTGTCCGCCTTGTTGCCGAAGATGTCCTTGAGCACGAGCGCTGGGCCCGCATACCGCATGATAAAGTAGAACCAGCAGGCGATCGCCACGATCGCGAGCGCTCCCGTGCCGTTCAGGTCCGCATTCGCCGGGCGGATGATTTCCATCCATCCGCCGCTCTTGTGGTCCACCATGTAAATGGTCCCGACTCCCGGGAAAAGACCGCTCCAGTTCTGGATAAGGATGAACGTGAAAAGGCAGATAAGGAGGGGAAAGGTCGGTTTTGCGACCTTGGGCCCCACGATCGGTGCAGTCAGGTCGTAAATACCCTGGACTAGGAACTCCACGATGGCCTGGCCGCGTCCCGGGACCAGCTTCGGACGCCCGATCGCGATCCGGATGACTATGATAAGCGCTATCGCCACTACCCAACTGGTTACCATGCTGTTGGTCACCGGAAGGGAACCGATCTTGAACAGCGACTGTGCCGAGGTCTCGACCCCGGCAGCAAACGCCGGCATCCCTGTTGAAAGGGAAGCAAGGATTACGGCTATTTTAGTGACCCGGGACATGATTCGTTCTGAGGGCTGGAAGCTCTTGAAACGATTAGTCGTAGGCAATGGCCCCTCTCTCCGTCAACAACCGAAACGTTAAAACCCCGGTGCCTCGCCAAGAGACGGCAGTTTCATGCTTTTACCGTGCGCCGGGTCCTTGCGACCGTGATGATTGCCACCGCTCCGATGATCACCGCCGAGGCCAGGAGAATGCGCGCATTCAAGGGCTCTCCGAGTACGAGCCAGCCCAGAAATATGGCTACAACCGGGTTAATGTAGGCGTATGTCGACACCTTTGCAGGCGTGCTGTGCTCGAGTAGCCAGACATAGACCGGGAATGCCACAACCGAGCCCATGACGACTAGGTAGATGAAAGCCAGCCACGACCGCGGGGTCACCGCTTCAATGTGGAATCCCCTCCCCTCCCCTAATATTAAGCCTGTCAACAACATGCATACACTTCCGCACAGCATCTGCATGGCTGAAGCCATGAGAATTGGGGTGCCCGTGGACGCGTGTTTACTGTAAAGTGATCCTGTCCACCAGCTTACACTGGAAATGAAAAGGGCCACGATGTAGATGGCCGGAGGCCTGTCGCCGACCGGGATAGCATCGGGTCCCAGAAGCAGGGCCATTCCGGCGATTCCCACACATACCCCAAGAACGAGGGCCGGAGTTGGCCGACTCCCGCGAGGACGGGCCCAGTCCAGTATGACCATGATGAGCGGCGAAGCGCCAAGTATCAGGCACGTAATTCCTGACGGGGTCTTCTGCTCAGCCCAGGACACAATCGCATTGCCTCCGAGAAGGAGGAAAATGCCGACTACGGCTTGATGCTTCCATTGAGGCGCCGTCGGCCATGAGGCACCCCTCATCCGGAGGAACCCGAACACAATCGAACCGGCCAATGCGAACCGCATTCCCGCCATCAGGAAAGGCGGCATCGTCTCGACGGCCACGCGAATCCCCAGATAGGTGCTTCCCCAGATCAGATAGATGGCTGCGAAGGCCAGTATCAGGGCGGTCCTGGAGGGCGCGGGGCGACCGCGCGCATCAGTGCTTTTGCTCATACTCCATGTAGGCCGCCGTCGCGTCCGCGGCAACTCTTCCAAGGAGGCGTCCAACGATGTGAAGCGAGCAGTCAATACCCGCGGAGATACCCGCGGCCGTCAGGACGGCACCGTTGTCATGGAATCGAGCGCCGGGGTCGACGACGGCCTTTGGGGCCATATTGCGGAGTTCCTCGATAGCCTGGTGATGGGTTGTCGCACGCAGTCCGTCCAGGAGGCCAAACTTGGCCAGCACCAGCGCTCCGGTGCAGACGCTCACCGTGAGTTCCGTTTTCCGAGATCGTGTCTGTATCCATTCCAATACTACGGGGTTCCTGAGGAGCGCCCGCGCGCCGAATCCACCCGGCACGATCAGGACGTGCGGCTGCGGGCAGGCCTCGAGAGCGTAGTCGGGGACGATCTTCAGGCCATTGCGGGCACGGACGGTTCCGGGAAGCGGCGCCACGGTCATCACGTTGAACACCGAGTGATCCCCCAGTTCGTCGGTCACCGCGAACACCTCGAACGGCCCAGCGAAATCGAGCACCTCGACGTCGTCGAATACGAGGATGGCGACGTTTCTTCTCATGCCAATTTTTTACCCTATAGTCGCGCCGCAACGAGGGAAAAATGGAGCTCGGCGCGCTTTTGGAAAACAGTTGCCTCGTCGAACGGCCATTCCGGTGCTTCCGACTGCGACCAGTCCGCATTCGCGAGCAGCAGCCCGGCAACCTCGCGAAAGTATGGCTCGTGGTCCGTCCTGAAATACAGTCTGGCTCCCGTTAGCGCCCGAGCCGCCACGGTCGCCAGAAATTCCGACTTAACCACCCGATTCTTGTGGTGGCGACGTTTCGGCCAGGGATCCGGGAAGAGGATGAAGATCGAGCAGAACCGCGCGTCCTCCGGCATCACAGCAAGGAAATCCTCCGCGTCGGCCCGCACGAAGTGCAAGTTATCAAGGTGCGCACGGTTGCGCTTCCTGTCGGCACGGACAATCCGGTCCGAAGTGATGTCTATTCCGATGCATATTTCCTTCGGATGTGCCTTGGCGTAGGCCGTCAGGAAGTGACCGTGGCCGCTGCCGACCTCCCAGACAAAGCGGCCCTTGGACTTGATAAGGTCTCCAAGCGTGCGGCGCAGGTCCTCGCGCCGCTCGGTTAGATGGGACGAGTGTTCAACTAGGCGGGCGGCCCTCAAACGCCGGAGTCCCCTTCCCTGCCCGCTCCAATCGCGACCATAAGGAGGCTAATGTCTGTTGGATTGACGCCGCTCATCCGGCTCGCTTGGCCTAGCGTAAGTGGCTTGATGAGAGATAGTTTAATCGCGCTTTCCCGTCTCAGGCCAGGGATCGCCGAATAGTCCATTCCGAGCGGAATCCGGATCTTTTCCACGTGCCGAAGGCGTTCGACCTCGCGCTGCTCTCGATCCAGATACCCTTTATAAGCAAGACGATATAAGACTTCCGATCGAATCTCTCGGGTCTCCTGAAGGAAATCATTAGGGAGTTGACTCCCCTCCCCGTTTTTTCGCACATGTTCTCCCCAAGTGACTCCCTGAGAGCGGTTTGATTCGAGAAAATCGATCCATTTGTCGATTCGGGACGCCTTATCGCGAATTCGATCTAACCGGCTACGAGAAAGCAATTTATGACTGTCGGAGTGATGAGCAAGCCTGAGTTCGGCGCTCCCATGATTCAAAAGGAGGCGATACTCTGCCCTGCTGGTAAACATTCGGTAGGGCTCATCGGTTCCTTTGGTGACCAAGTCATCAATGAGCACGCCGATGTAGGATTCGTGCCGAGCCAGAATTAGGGGAGCAACTCCCCTAGCCTTGCTCGCAGCATTGACACCTGCGACGAGACCTTGACCGGCAGCCTCTTCATATCCTGAAGTGCCGTTTATTTGACCCGCAAGGAAAAGGTTCTCAATACGTTTTGATTCAAGTGAAGGAAATAGCTGCGTGGGCGGTGCGAAGTCGTATTCGACGGCATACGCGGGTCTAAGTATTACGGCATTCTCCAGGCCTGGTACACTGTGAACCATTTCCTGCTGCACATCGAATGGTAACGACGTGGACAGGCCATTGACGTAGTATTCGTTTGTCGTGCGGCCTTCGGGTTCGAGAAAGAGCAGATGGCGTGGCTTGTCCGCGAATCGCACGAATTTATCTTCGATGCTTGGGCAATACCTTGGGCCGACGCCTTCGATCTCGCCGCTGTACATCGCGGATTTATGAAGATTGGTCCGAACGATTTGAGCGGTAGCGTCCGACGTGTGCGTCATCCAACAGGAAATCTGATTGGATCCAGGGGCCCAGCCGATGCGACTTTCTCCGGAATGTTCTACGTGGAACAAATCTTCCGGATCGCGAGTATCGTGGAAAGAAAATAGAGTAGGGTCGATGTCGCCTTTCTGCTCCCGCATCTTACCGAAGTCGATGCTGCGACCTAATATGCGGGGTGGGGTGCCTGTCTTGAGGCGGCGCAATTCCATGCCGATTTCCATCAGGCTTGCCGATAAGGTTTTGGAGCTAAAATCGCCCATTCGGCCCCCTTCATTCTTGTTATGACCGATATGCATCAGCCCTCGCAGGAACGTGCCCGTTGTCACCACGACACACCGACCATTGAAATCGATATCCAGATTGGTGCGACAGCCGACAACGGACCCTTTTTCATATATCAGTCCGGTCACCGTGGCTTGGAACAGTGTGAGGTGGGGCTGAAGCTCAAGTGTGTGTTTCAGTCGGAACTGGTATGCCTTTTTGTCGCACTGTGCCCGCGGAGACTGGACCGCGGCGCCCTTGGATTCGTTAAGGAGCCTGAACTGGATTCCCGTCACGTCGGTATTGATCGCCATTTCACCACCTAAGGCATCGATCTCCCGGACGATCTGCCCCTTCGCCTGACCGCCGATGGCGGGGTTGCAGCTCATCTGGGCGATCGTATCAATGTTGCCGGTGAGGAGCAGGGTGGTGGCGCCCATTCGCGACGCTGCAAGCGCAGCCTCGACTCCGGCATGTCCGGCGCCACAGACGATCACATCGTAACATATCTTTTTATCAGACAACGGATTGCTATTAACCCACTGCTTCAGAACGCGAGGCGCCGGCGCTCAAATCGATCCGGTCCCCTCACTTCCCGATGCAGAAGGACGCGAACAATTGATCGAGCATTTGCTCATTGTCCACCTTGCCGGAGATCTCGCCCAGCGCCCCGAGCGCCCCCCGAAGATCGCTCGCCAGAAGCTCCACAGGCCCTTTGCCCGTTATCTTGGCCAGTGCCGATTTAAGGCAGGCGCCCGCTTCCTGGAGGAAATGGGCGTGCCGGACATTGATTGCAATTCGCTCATCCCCGACCGTCCGCTGCAATCCATCCGCGAGACTCTCCAGTTCCGCCAGAAGCAAGCCAATGCCCTGCCCATTGAGCGCCGAGACGGAAACGACCGGAAATCCTTCTGGGGGGAGCGCCGCGGGGCGACCGCGGCCGTCAAGGAGGTCAGACTTGTTAAGCACGACAATTGTATTCGAGGGTGCGATACGATCCTTAATCAACGCGGGAACCGGCGGGGTGGGGCGCGTCGCGTCGAGAACCAGGAGGTGGAGGTCCGCTTCCGCCGTTTGCTCGAGGGTCTTCTCGATGCCGAGCCGCTCTATTCCCCCGGCATCAGGGTTCAATCCCGCGGTGTCGACCAGCCGAAGCCCGTGGGGACCCACATTCACGCGCTCCTCGATGAAGTCCCGGGTTGTGCCGGGTTCCGCGCTCACAATCGCCCGCTCGCTACCCACGATCCTGTTCAAAAGGGAACTCTTTCCCGCATTGGGCTCGCCGAGGATCACAGTCGTGATTCCCTCGCGCAGGAATGCCCCCGTCCGCTCGGTTGCCAGGAGCTCTTCGGCGCCACGCAGGACCTCAGCCACGCGTTTCTCCAGCAGGGCTCGGTCCTCGGGAGGGAGGTCCTCATCCGGAAAGTCGATGTAGGCCTCGACGATTGCAAGCGCCCCTACGACCCCGTCGACCAGCCGCGCCATGTGGCGCCCCAGCGCGCCGCGGAGAACCTGCTGGGCCGCCTGGAGGGCCCTGTCGCTCCGGGCGCTGATAACCTCCATCACGGCCTCCGCCTGGCTGAGGTCCATGCGACCGTTAAGGAACGCCCTCTGCGTGAATTCCCCGGGGCCTGCCTGCCTGCATCCCCTTGCCAGGAGGTCGGCGAGGATCTTGCGCGCGATGAACGGGCTCCCGTGGCAGGAAATCTCGAGTGAATCCTCGCCGGTGTAGGAATTCGGTCTGGTATATAGCGTGGCGACCACGTCGTCCACGATGGCGCCGCCGTGGTCGACGTAGTCGCCGTGAGTTGCGACGCGGGGTGGGGGAGGGGCTCCAAAAAGGTCCCGTGCAAGGCTCAACGTATCGATTCCGCTGATACGAATTATCGCGAGCGCCGCCGTTCCCGCGGGCGTCGCGAGGGCGGCAATCGTGTCCTTGTGTCGCGCCATCGGCGCCCACCCAACCCGCGCCGCGGCCCGGACTCAAGCGCCAAGAGCCGTGCCGCTCGCAAACGGCGCAATTGCGGCGAATGACCACGACTTGGCTTGGCCTTTGCCCAAAGTGGTGCGCAAATCCCGGGATGCGGACGCTCTCCGAATACAGCCTTGAGGAACTCCAGCGGGAAATCGCCGGCTGGGGATTCAAGCCCGGCCACGCGGCGCCGGTCCTCAGGGCGCATTACGCGCAGGAATCCGGCACGCCGCTTGAGGGCCTGTTGCTCCCGAGGACCCTGGCCGAACGTCTCCGGGGCGCGGCACCCGGCGCGGGATCGAGCCCGGCCGTCCGGCAGAAGGCTGACGACGGGACCTGCAAGCTACTTGTCCGCCTTGGGGATGGGAAAACCGTCGAGGCCGTGATGATGCCGGACTATCGCGACGACCGGGCCGCCGGATGCGTTTCGTCACAGGTCGGCTGCTCCATGGGATGCGACTTCTGCGCCACGACGAAGACCGGGTTCGAGCGGAACCTCACCGCAGGCGAGATCGTCGAGCAGTTCCTCGCGCTGCGCCGCGAGGCGTTTTCCAGCGGCAGGCGCCTGCAGACGCTGGTGTTCATGGGAATGGGTGAACCGATGCTGAACCTGGACTCGGTGATTGCGGCGATTCGCAGGATAGGCGGCGACCCCGGCGGCCTCGGCTGGCGGCAGATAACGGTGTCGACAGTGGGAATCGTGCCTGGGATTGATGCGCTGGCGGAATCCGGGCTGAAGGTTCATCTCGCGGTGTCTCTTCATGCCCCTGACGACGCGACGAGGTCGCGCCTTCTTCCGATGGGACGGCGCTTCGGCGTCGACGGCATCCTCGCCGCGGCGGACCGGTACCAGGCGCGCACCGGTCGCCCTGTGACGATCCAGTACTGCCTTCTCAAAGGAGTGAATGATTCTCCGGCACAGGCGGCCCAGCTTGCCGATCTTGTCGAAATGCGACGGATGCACGTGAATCTGCTCCGGTACAATCCGACAGGACTGAGCCTGCGGGGGGTCGAGTATGAGCCGTCGCCTGAAGAAGCTTCACTCGCGTTCCTTGAGGTTCTGCGCGGCAGGAATGTCATTGCGCATTTTCGCAGGCCTCGCGGAAGGGACATCGACGCGGCGTGCGGCCAGCTCCGACGCCGAGCGGCAGGAGCTTGAGCCGGGACTTGGCGGCTATTTTGTGGTACCCGACAAGTCGTAGCGCCAGATGGAAACGTCGTCGACGGAGACCACGCGGTCCCATCTGCCCGGCAGCTTTTTCAACGATTCCACCTCAAATGGGAACAGGACGGCATAAAGGGGCCTGTGTTCCGACTGCAGGGTGGCGCCGACGCGCTCGGACACGGAGGGATTCATGTCCTCGTAGCGAAGAAGCGTGAAATTTGTGAAATAAAACAACGCCCCGCTGGCTTGTGACATGACAATTGCGGAATCCGCAGGCACATGGGCGTTGAGCCACGCGGAAACGCGGCCGTATTTTCGCTCTCCGTGGCCGATGGACCACGCCTCCCTGAGGGGACCCGTCTGGCGCACCTCGACGCTTATTGCTGCCGCCAGCAAGAGCAGTGGCAGGATTCGCCTCACCGACTCCGGGTAGCGTTCCCTGACGATGGCGAACCAGAAATGGGAAACCACCAATGCAGCAACGATGAGGGCTGGCGCTGCCGGCAGCAAAAACCTGAGGAACCACCATTGCTCGTGGGTCCACCTGTAGGCCGAGAAGAAGGCGAGATATGCCAGTGCCCAAGAAAACAGGACGGCAGAGACGCGGGGTGCGAACCGGTATAAAGCCACAATCGCCGGCGCAACGAATACGAGGGGGCTAAGGAGCAGCGGCAGCCACCGCACGTAGTAGGTCAGCGTCCCCGAGATCAGCGCGGTGTGAAACTCGTTCCCAATTGCGCCGTAGCCGCTCCGCAAGGGCGCCCCATAGGCCAGGCGGTTGATCGCCATCCAAGTGGCGAGGCCGGGCAGGGAGCCGAGCACGACGAGGAAGACGCGGCGCGGCGACATCCCGACCGCTATGAGGACCGGGATCGCGATCAGGAAGTTATTGGGCCGGATCAGGAATCCGATCGAGATGCAGATTCCGGACAAAAGCGCCCAACCTGTCTTCTCGCGGCTCTTGAACGCCGTCACCACGGCCGCCGTCGCCCACACCGTGGCCGGCACGTCGCTCAGCGCCTGAAGGGACGTGAAAAGATAAAGGGGGCTCGCGATCAGCACGGCGGCCCCGGCCAGCGACCACGATTCGGGAAGTCCGCAGATTCGCCCGAGCGCAAACACCAGGGCTATGCCCGCCAGCGAGTGAATGAGAAGGAGCGCGTCGCCAGCATGGTCCCAGCCGGCGATTCGCCCGATCGCCACCAGCATAAGCGGAAGGCCGGGAGGGTAGGTCGGCACCAGCCGGGGTGTGCCATCCGCGGCCGGCATGAAACCCAGGGGGACGTAGAGAAAAGGAATTTCGTTCGCGGGAATGCCGGCAAGCGTGCGCATCGGGGCATGGATTTGTCCGCGGGCGAAAAGGCGGGCCTCGTTGAAGTATCCTGAATTGTCGGAACCACCCGGTACGGCGCCGATCAGGATGAACAGGAGCACGGCGTAGCCCAGCAGCATGGCACCCAGTCCGATTCTAGGTCCCGAAAAGGTCGTTTGGGGCATGGCGGTCGCCTTATCCACTAGCCCATTGTCCGCCCTGCGACCAGCAGGATGAGAGGGGGGATCCTTCCAGATATCAGCGTCGTCACGTCAGTAGCTGTCGGCGAGCGATCGGTGGGTGATGGAGCCCCTTAGGCCTGGGGGCGTCACCTTCCCGGTGAACTGCACATCGACTTCCCTTGTCTCCCCCGGATAGAGATCAAAGAAGTTGTCGCTCGCGGCGAATCGCCTCCCGGGAAAATCGAATTCAAACATGTGCTGTAGCACCTGCGAGGTGAAGGAGACCGAGGCACGCCCCATCTCCTTGGTGCGGATGACAATCTTCGTCCTCGGTTTCGGAAAATCCATAAAACGGGGCAGCGTGAAGAGAACAGTGTCCTCGCTGAGAGTTTTTCCGGCGATCTCTAGGGCGATGCGCAGGTAGATCCGCTCGCGCCCGAATTTCGCCAGCAGCCCGGACAGGTCGAGCGTCTGCTGCCGTACGCTGGACATGGGCTGCAGCACGACGCTCCTGCGTCCATTCTGGAGCACGCGCCCGTCAAGGTGCATCAGGTCCCACCGGACGACCGCCTTTGCGGGCGCCGGCCGGTCATAGCATGTGTGAATGTGCACGAGTCGCACCGTGGACTTCCGGTAGTTGTTTAGTCCGAATACCTCGTCCCCTGGCACGTGCGCGCTCACGACGGCTGGCGCAAAGAAGCGGCGGGCCGCATGGTGGAGGGCCCTCCATCTGCCCGTGAATTCGATCGAGCTCCACGATGCGACGGGCCAGCAGTCGTTCAGCTGCCAGTAGAGGGAGCCCATACAGCGCGGCATCAACCTCCGGTAGTGAGCGACCCCGGTCTGGATGCAAAACACTTGGTTGAGCTGCGAAAGGTAGATCAGCGAGTCCTGGTCCCTTGGGAAGCGGTACCGGCGGGACACGTAGTCGAGGATGACCTGGTTGCCCCCTTTGTTCTTCTGGTGGGTCTCCATGGCCGATCCAAAGATGTTGCGGTCGCCGGCTGGGGTGAACATCGCCTGCGTGGCCGACGAGCTGTAGCTCTGCATTCCAAACTCGGATGCGAACCGGAAATTCCACTTTTCATACTCCTTCACGGGATTTCGCCCGTGCCAGACATCCCAATAGTGGGAGTCACCGCGCGCCTCGCCGCCGGAATGCGTGGCATCCTCGTCCCCCCTCCAGGGCGACGACGGCCAGTACGGGGTGTCGCCCCCCTTCCGTTCAACGATGTCCGGAAGCACGCGGTGGAAGAGGCGTTCATAGTGCCTGCGCTGAGCCTTCTTCCTCGGATCAACGAGTTCGTGGTGGTTGATGGACCAAATCTCGTTGTTTCCGCACCAGAGCGCGAGGCTGGCGCGGTGCCGCAGGCGCCTGACCTGGTGATCCGCCTCCGCGCGTGAGCTCGCAAGGAATGCGGCATCGCCGGGATAGAGCGTGCATGCGAACATGAAATCCTGCCACACGAGTAGCCCGAGCTCGTCGCAGAGATCGTAGAAATCCTCCGACTCGTAGATCCCGCCGCCCCACACCCGAATCATGTTCATGTTGGCGGCGACCGCAGCCTCCAGGTCTCGCGCGTAGTCACGGCGCCGCAGGCCTGCCACAAAGGTGCCCGCCGGTATCCAGTTGGCGCCCTTCGCGAATATTGGCCGCCCGTTCACGACGAACTGGAATGACTCGCCCCATTTGTCCTTGCGGCGGTCGAGAGCGATTGTCCGCAGGCCGATCCTTCGCTCCCACCTGCCAATGGACTCGCCGTCGGAGCCGACAACCTCGACCTCAAGAGTGTAGAGCGGCTGGGCACCCTGGCCACTGGGCCACCATAGCTTCGGGTCGATGATGACGATCGCTGACCCGAAGCCGGAACACGCAGCCTCTTTGCCCGTTGAAATCCGCCAGCGGCACCTCGCCCGCCGGTCAGGTCTCACAAGCTCATGCTTCAATGAAAGGGTCACGCTTCCGTCCCGATGATGCGCCTGCGTGACGGAGACGCCCGCAAACCTGTTGCCGCTCCATCCCTCGAGCCGGATGTCCCGCCAAATCCCCGCGGTCACGTACCTGGGTCCCCAGTCCCAGCCGAACTGGCACTGCTCCTTGCGTATCACGGTGCAGCGGCCGACGGGATCGTTGATCTCGCGGGGCGTGTGGCTCTTCCGATGGGTCCGGATGTAACGCGTCGCGCTGTCGAATCGTATGCGGATCGTGTTCCGGCCCCTGCGCAGGAGACGCTTCACATTCCACCGGTAGCCGATGAACATGTTTTCCGTGCGGGCGACCTCTTTGCCGTTCAGCAGGACGGTCGCAACCGTGTCGAGTCCATCGGCGACGAGGTCCACCACCTCCTCTTCCAGCATTTCGGAGTCGATCTTGAACTCGGCCGAATACTCCCAGTCGCGCTCGTCGATCCACTGCAGGCCGGCCTCGTTGGTTCCCCGGAGGGGGTCAGGAATTGCCTTTGCCCGGAGCAGGTCCGTGTGGACGCACCCGGGGACAGTCGCCGGTAGCCACGCTGAGCCGGAGCTGTCGCGCAACCTCCACGATGACGATGCAAGCGGAAGGACTCTCATCCAGGCAGCGCCTACTTCAGCCCCAGGAAGTTCGTGATCCAGCCCGAGACCGCGTCGTACTGCTCGGTCGTGTAGCTGTGGCCGAGTTCCAGGGTCACGCCCAGCGTCTTTGGCGCGGTGATCGCGTTGTAGGCGGCGTAGGCGGCGGTCGGCGGACATGTCTCGTCATTGTAGCCCCAGTTGTAATAGCCCGGCACGCGCAGCCTCTTCGCGAAATTGACGGTGTCGTAATACGTGGCCGTCACGATCTTTGCCGGCGTGGCCTGTGCGGCTGGCGAACCGTCCGGCTCCGGCTTGAAAGGATGGGGCCAGCCACCGGCCCGGCCGTGCAGTTCAGCCGATACGTCGCAGAACGCCGGATGGGTCGCGGAAAGGCCCGTGACGCGGTGATCCAGCGCCGCAGTCACGATCGTCAGCTGCCCTCCCTGGCTCGCGCCCATGACGAGCAGGTTCTTGCCATCCCAGTCCGGCCGTGTGGTCAGGAAATCGTTTGCGCGGACGCAGCCGAGGTAGATCCGCCGGTAATAATAGTGCTCCTTGTCATCAAAGTTAAAGAGCCAGTACCCGCTCAGCGCCCCGGCCCCGAGTTCGTCGTAGGTTTCCTTGGCCATGTTGACCGGGATCCCATGGACCCCGATCTCAAGGACTATTGCGCCCTTGGCCGCGAGCTCGGGGTCGCCGGAATACGGCCTGACGCCCGCACCCGGGACCTTGAGGATCGCGGGATAGTGCCCCTGCGCCCTTGGCTCGGAGAGGATGCCGTAGATACGCGCTCCAATGGGGCCCTTCGGCCCGACCGTGCGGAAGCTCACGTGATAGACATCGACGGTCGACGTGCACGAATCGGGAAGGAGCGTCATCCGGGCTTCCATCGGCATCTTCGCCAGCTCGGCCTTGCCCGCGTCCCAGAAGGCGTCGAAGTCCGGTGGCTCGACCTGGGTGTATTTGATCTGCTCGGGGGCAAATGCCGCTGTCGCGAGGCCCCGGTAGCTGTGGCCCGCGACCTCGGCCGTCACGATGCAGCGCAGGAATCCCGGCGCCGTCATCGTGCCCGCATCGATCACGAGCCCGGAAAGCGGAATCGCGATGGTCTTCTTTTCGCCTGGAAACAGGTCGGGCCCGACCGTGTAGGTGATGCTGACGTTGTCGATGGGCTCGCTGTCCGCCGTCACGTTGACGGTGAACCGCGCCGACTCCCCCATCTTGTAGGTCCAGTCGCGGTGGTCAGGGGCAATCGTCACCTTGACTGTCGCCGCCCTGAGCGCGACTCCCGGCGGCAGAGGGGCGATCGGGACACCGGGGGTGGCCTGCGGCGCATCGGCGAGTGCGAGGCTTGCGGTTGCAAGGAGGGCGGTGCACGCGAGGGACAGCATTCGTGTTATCTTCATGGAATTCGGGTTTGGGGAGCTGGTTGGCAGAAACCGCCCGACTGGGGCTGTCTATTCCGCCTCGGGCGGGTAAAATCGGCGTCCGCGAGCTTTTCCATGCCCCATATTCTTTGGCAAGAATTACCGGGCCTCGAATTGACGGCGGGGGACTCAGGCCAAATATGGAATTGTGAAGGTAAAACCCGGCTCCCGGCTGCTTTTCATCGGCGATTCCGTGACCGACTGCGACCGGGCCCATCCGATCGGCACGGGATCCCCTGCCGAATTGGGCCATGGATATGTTGCGGAAGTGGGTACTTTGCTGGCCGCCTCCGGCGAGAATCCCGAAATACAGGTCATAAACATGGGTATCAGCGGAAACACCGTGAGGGACCTTGCGCGGCGGTGGGAGACCGACGTCATCGCGCTCGAGCCCGATTGGCTCTGTGTCATGATAGGGATCAACGACGTCTGGAGGCAGTTCGACGGAAGGGATGACTCAGCGGCCGTGATGCCGGAGGAGTTTGGGCGCACCTATGACGAGTTGGTCGGGCGTGCGCTGCCGCATCTGAAGGGCCTCGTCCTCATGTCGCCATTTTTCGTTCAGACGCTGCTCACTGACGCGATGCGCCTGCGCATGGACGAATACACGGCCATTGTGAAGACGCTTTCCACGAAATACGGAGTCATCTTCGTCGACGTGCAGGCGGCATTCGACGCTGCGCTTCGAAAAATGGATTACTCTGCGATCGCGGACGACCGTGTCCATCCGACGCCGGAGGGCCATCGCATCCTGGCGCGCGCCTTCCTGGGCGCCGTGGGTTAGTCCGCGCTATCGCCGGTAACGACGGTCCCGCCCGTCACGCTGACCTTCTCGAGGATCGCTTTCGTGATCTTTTCCGCGAGCTCCGGCTTTTCCCGGATCGCCTGCTTGGCTGCGTCCCGGCCCTGGCCGACCAATTCTCCCTGGTACGTGATCCAGGCGCCCTTTTTCTCCAGGATCTTGTGCTCGACGCCCAGGTCGACAAGCGAACCCGAGGCCGAGATCCCCTCGTTATACATGATGTCGAATTCGACTTCGGTGAATGGCGGGGCGACCTTGTTTTTGACCACCTTGATCTTGGTGCGGTTGCCGATGACTTTTCCGTCCGGAGTCTTGATCTGGTCCTTGCGGCGTATGTCGATGCGTATCGACGAGAAGAACTTCAGGGCGCGGCCGCCCGAGGTCGTTTCCGGCGAATTGTGGACGATGGCGCCGCTCGCGAGGAGGAAGTTTGCGTTCTGTTCGACTTCCACGTTGTACCGCACGCCCATCTTGCCATCGATGAATTTTTCGCGGCACTCGAAAATCTCGCAGGGAATGGCTTCCTCGATCTCGCGCGCGTTGAAATCGAGACCGGGCAACGCACTGCCGATTTTGTCGTGCTTCGTCAGTTTGTAGGCCATCGACTTGTGGCAATACGGACGAATGATGTCTTCGAACTTGTCGGCCTCCTTGCCATGGAAGGCGATTCGCGACGACGCTCCCTTCGGGTAATATTTGATCCGGCAGATCAGGCCGAACTTGAGGGCAAACACCGTCTCGAACGCGCGGCATTCCTTCTCCGAGAGGCGATGGAGATAAATCGTCCTTTTGTTGCAGCCCTTTGCCCGCCGGTCGTTGGTGCCGTCGTCTTGGTACCAGACAGCCAATGAGAGCGGATTCAGCTGCTCAAGGAGTTCGGTGGTAATGTGCTTGTAGCGCTTGTTCAGCGAATAGAACTTCGATCGGACCTGACCGAGCTCGTAGAGCGACACCGTGCTGAAGCCATAGCCGTGTTCATTGGCCAACGATTTTCTGGAGAGTTTTCCAAAGGCCTTCTCCTTCCACCTGACGTAGGCCTTCTGGGGCTGAGCATGCGCCTCCTGGAAATATCCGGCCATCTCGGACTCCTGCTGGATGATGCCGTCCCCCAGCATGCTTCCAAGCAGGAGATGTTGGAGATCGTTTGAGAATCGAACGCCTGTGTGGCGAACCAGGATCTTGTCCCCAATCGTGAGGTCCTCGGCGCTGACTTCGCCGTCAGGAGTGAAGATGGTGTGATTTGGGGTGCAGGTCAGCTTGTTGAATGCCGCCGCGTTCGGGTAGCGGAATACCAGCGTACGATAGGCGGTGCGAAGCGCGCCGATCTCGTTGTCGCTCAGGTTGAAGTTGGTGACGTTTCGCCCGTGCTTGAAGCGGCGAACAACCTTTGTGGGCGCGAATCCGCGGGTCTGAGGGTTCCACGAGACGACTTCAGCAGGCTCCCGGCCGTTGACCAACGTTCCGATCAATTCCGTGCGACCCCCGCGCAGCATGACGCCTGTCTGATAGGGAAAACAGCCGAACATGACGCCTATTTTTTCACGGATCTGATTCGTGAAAATGCACACGCACTTTGTCTTGCTGACGACGGCCGTGAGCCGGCGCATGGCCTGCGACATCAAACGAGCCTGGCTGCCCATCGTCATGTCGCCCATCTGGCCGTCGAGCTCGGCCTTGGTTATGAGAGCGGCGACCGAATCGAGGACGATCACATCGATGCTGTTGGAACGGATAAGCGTCTCCATGATGTTCAGCGCATCCTCTCCGCTGTCCGGTTGGGAAACCAACAGGTCGTCCAGCTTCACGCCGACGACGCGGGCATATTTCGGGTCGAGCGCATGCTCGACGTCGATGAACGCGGCGAGGCCGCCCTTTCGCTGGCACTCGGCAATCACGCTCAGGCAGAAGGTCGTCTTTCCCGAGGATTCCGGGCCGTAGATCTCGATAATGCGGCCCAGTGGGAGCCCGCCGACGCCGAGCGCGAGGTCGACCGCAAGCGAGCCGGTCGAGAGCGTCTCCACCTTCATCTTTGCATTTGTGCCAAGGCGCATGATCGAGCCCTCGCCGAACTCCTTCGCGATCGACGAGAGTGCGAGCTCGATGTTCTTCTCTCGGACGTGAGCGGCGGGGGAGGCGGTTTTTGTCTCGGAGGCTTTGGCGGGGGCGGATTTTGACATGGCTTTAAGGGGGGACCTTGTTGACGCATTCATTTTGAACCGGCGCGATTCAAAAATCCCGAATCATCCCAGATTTTTCTCGGTATCCGCGCAGGGAGAAGCAACTGGAGCGCGAAGCAGCCGCCGCGGGTCAGTTCACCCAGCACCCGGAGGGTGATTTTGGCCTTTCCCGCGGCACCTGAGAAGGTCCTTTCGAACCGGATGACAGTCCCGCCGCGGGTGCCTCGGCGCACAACCCGGCGCCTCGTGCCATTGGCGATCGTGTCGCAAACGACCCAGTCCGGAATTCGCGGCCTGTTTTGGAAGCATTGCCTTGCGATCCGCCTGGTGAAGCGGATCACGCCAATTTCCGTCCTATCGAAGAGGGGCTGGGTCACGGCTTCGGGGTGGGGCGCGAAGAAGGCGCGCGCGTTCGGTTGAGTCAAGGTGTTAATTGGACAAGTCTAATATAGTCGGCGCCCTTTATTTGACGGTGCATTGCTCCCCGCTGAGGTAATGCACGCACTGGTTGCGATTTGCGCGAATATCGCCACGATTTTCGCCTGTGAACTTCGGCGAATGGCAGCATCTCGGGCCCGAAGCCGCCGCCCGAGAGGTTCGGCGGAGGGCGGAAGCGCACCTTGACGCTACCCAGCGAAAGGCGGCGATCGCCGTCCTACTGGACGAACCCACGCTGGCGGCGGCGTTTGCCGCAACGCCGCCGGGAAGCCCCCTCCGTGGCGTGCCATATCTGCTCAAGGACCTGTTCGATGTCGCGGGACTGCCGACATTTGCGGGCTCCTCGTTCCTGCCCGATGTTCGGCCAAGCCTTGGGCGCAATTCATGTATTGTGCGGGACTTGGGCGCCGCGGGCGGCGTGATGGCAGGCAAAACCCAACTATTTGAATTCGCCTGGGGGCTCACGGGTGAAAACGCCCACTACGGCGACTGCGAACGTCCTCGGTTCCCCGGGCGCACTTCCGGCGGCTCGAGCAGCGGCTCCGCCGCGGCCGTGGCCGCGAATGTGGTCCCTTTGGCGATAGGAACCGACACCGGGGGTTCCATCCGCGTGCCGGCGGCGTTCTGCGGGATCTTCGGCTACAGGGGCGTTCCTGGGGACGGGTGGATCTCAGACGCTGTGGCGCTCGCCCCAAGCTTTGACACGGCCGGCTGGTTTACACGGACGGCGTTGGACATGCGCCATGTGCTTGGCGCCTTGGTCGGGTTGCGGACGAATGAATCGCATGCGCCGAAAGGCTGCTATTTGGAGATGCCGGACCTCGATCCGGACGTCGCCGAGGCCTGCCGCAACGCGGCCTCCGAGCTCACGCGCCCCGCCGATGCCTCGACCCGGGCCGAGCTCCTTGCGAAGTTTGCACCGGCGGCCGAGACCTACGGGGTCCTCGCGGGGATTGAGAGCTGGAAGATCCACCGGAAATGGGCGGAGAAATTCCGCGGGCGCTACGGCCCGTTGCTCCAGGACCGACTCGACCGGGCTCGGGGGATTTCGCAGGCCCAGGTGGCCGCCGTCGAGCCGAGCTATGAATCGATCAGGCTCACCTGGACGAAGTTCTTCCTGAGCTACGATTTCCTGATCTTGCCCGCGTCGCCCTTCCCTGCGCTCGCGAAGGCGGACTGCACGCAGGCGAACAGGCTTCGCATGATGGGCCTCACCACCCCGGCCAGCCTGGGTGCACTGCCAGTGCTCACAATACCGGTCCCGCTGCCCTCGGGGATGTCTACGGGACTGCAGGTCGTGCTCAACCACCCGCAGAGCCCCGTGCTCTCGTGGGTGCTGGATGCCTGCCGTCAGTCGTCAGCCTGATTCAGGATCAGCAGGCTCAGGCCCATGAATGCGAAGAGCCGGAAGGCCGCGTCCTGGCCGTTCCATGTCTTTGACTGCCACATGAGGAACCATTCGCCGCCCACCGCCATGAACGCAAAATACCACTCGATGAGGCCGGCCGTCAGTCCGATTGAGGCGAGACCCTTGGCCTTCTTCCACTCCGCGGTCGGCAGCCTGCGCGCCCTCCACAGCCTGAGCGCGCCGGCGCCGACCAGGCCGCAGCAGAGAGCCTCCCATCCGATGATGGAGGCATAGAACGCCTTGTGGACCATCGGAGCGTGGATTGCCCGGTACATGCCGGCGTTGCCCGGGAAGGTCGTGTCCATGCTCAGGACGTGCCGGACAAACTGGTAGTTCGAGTTGGGGTCCGTCAGGTTGTTGAACACGACCACGAGCATGTAGACAGACGAGAGGGCCGTGATGACGATTTTGCAGAGTCGCAGTTGCATGGTTTTTGGGATTCTTGCCGCCTTGGGACTTACTTGGAAAATGGGGCGCGGTTCAGCCGAGCTCGCCGTATCCCGGAGTCCGCGCGTCCCTGATGCTCTCGCCGTCGATGAGCCTGCGTCCCGATCCGGGCCGGCTGAGGAACTCGCTGAACGAGCGGGCGGGAAAGACGACGAGATGCGCGGGCGCGCCCGGTCCGACCCGCCCCATATCCGGGCGGCCGATGATTTCCGCGGCTGCTGTCGTGACGACCGCTGGCGACTCGGCAAGCCGGGAGTCGAGGTGCGCCAGACGCACGCTCTGGATGTACACCTCGGCCGCGTCGAAGTCGCCGAACGCATGGAACGCATCGCGGACATTGTCGCTCGCGCAGGCCATGGGCACTCCGGCGTCCATCAGGTCATGGATGAGCGTCAGGCCCCTCCACTGCGGCGTTCGCGGGAACGCATCGCCGCGACGGTCCTGAAGGTAGAGGTTGCAGAGTGGCAGGGAAACCACGCGGATCCCCGCTTCCCGCACCAGGGCAATCGTCGATTTCTGGCGCTCCGGAGACTGGACCGAGAGGCTGCAGCAGTGGCCGCAGACCACCGGGCTTGTGAACGTGTTCCGCAGCACCGCCTCGGCCAGCGTCCTGAGAACTTCCTCCGTCGGGTTGCCGTTCTCGTCGACGTGGAGGTCGAGCCCGACACCGCGGTCCCTTGCGATCGCCATGAGGCGATCCAATTGGCGCGGCAGATCCGACGACATCGGCGACCAGCCGCCGAGGGCGCAGGCCCCGTATTTGATCGCGAGGTCGGCGACGGTGTCGCCCTCCGGCCCGGAATAGTTGGCTATGCCCGTAAGCGGCACGGTTTGCAGCGTGATCCGCCCGCGCCACGCCTCCCGGAGCTCCTGCATGGCCGCGTGGTTTTCCTCGCCCCACGGAAGCCACGTGTCGACGTGGGTTCGCACAAGCCTTGTCCCGTGCTCCCATGCGCATCTGAGCCCGAACCCCGCCCGCCGCAGGATGTCCGCCCTTGTCCAGTTGGCCTTGTCCCTTCCGAGCGTCTCCAGAGCTTCGGCAAATGTGCCGCTCCGGTTTGGGGCGCGGTCCCAAGTGTGTGTCTTGTCGAGATGGACGTGGGCGTCGACGAATCCCGGGAAAACAAGAGCGCCGTTCAGGTCGACCGATTTTACGGTATCCGACGCGCCGCCGGAGGGCGCCACAGATGTGATCTTCTGGCCGTCGACAGCAATGTCGCAGACCACGGAGGGTTCCCTGGCGTCCGGCGCCCGGCCGGTGAGAGAGGCGGGGAGAACGGCGGTGGGCACGCGGGCCCTCTTGAGAAGAAGCATGCCGAATTTTTAAAGACTGCGGGGAGCACGGTACGTGCCACGCCGCGGACTCGCAAGACTCCATCGGGGCTTGCGAGCGCGCGCGCGATGGCAACATTCTTGCTCCTAGCAATGATGGTAGCCCGGATAGATGAATTGAAGTCGGAGCTGCGCGCCCTGGTCGGCGCGGCGAACCTCATCGAATCCGGAGATTCGCTCGAGACGCTTTCCAAGGACTTCTACTGGTACTCGCCGATCCTGAAGGCAAAGCTGGAGGACAAGCGCGCGGACATCGCGGCCCGGCCGGGAAGCATGGACGAGCTCCGCTCGGTGGTCTCAGCCTGCTGCCGCGCGCGGGTCCCGGTGGTCCCTCGCGGAGCGGGCACGGGCAATTACGGGCAGTGCGTGCCCCTCTACGGAGGGGTTGTCATCGATTTCTCGCGCCTTGACCGCATCATCTCGATCGAGGACGGCGTTGCCCGCGTTCAGGCCGGGGCCCGCTTGGGAACGATCGAGGCCGAGGCGAGGAAATCCGGCTGGGAGCTCCGATGCATGCCGTCGACCTGGGTGAAGTGCACGATGGGCGGGTTCCTCTGCGGAGGCTCGGGCGGGATTGGATCGATCACCTGGGGAGGGATCAACGCTCCGGGCAATGTGAAGTCGATCACGATGATGTCCTGCGAGGAGGAGCCACGGCTCATCCGCCTTGAGGAGGCGGAGAGCCTGAAGGCGCTCCACACCTACGGCACGACGGGACTCATGGTTGAGATCGAGATGCGCCTGGCTCCCAAGGTGGACTACGACCAGCTCATCCTCAGCGCGTCCGATTGGGACCGCCTTCTCGACTGGACCGACACTGCCGCCCGCCGGTTCGACTGGCGCAAGCGCCTCGTGACCCAGTTCGAATGGCCGATCCCCTCGTACTTCAAGCCCCTTGCAAAGCACCTGCGCCCCGGGGACTCGATCTCGTTCCTGTTGATAGACCGTGCCCAGGCCGACGAGGCCGTGGCGAGCGCGGCGGCAGCCGGGGTTGACTGCGTCTATCGTAAACCGCTCACCGATCCGCCGAAGCCGCCGTTCCTTACGGACTACACCTGGAACCACACAACACTCTGGGCCATCAAGGCGGACCCCGCGATCACGTACGTGCAGTCGGGCTTCGGCCCGAACTTCCGGGAGCAGTTTGCGGAGCTGCGCCGCCGGTTTCCCGGGGAAATCCTGTTCCACCTGGAATGGACCGCGGGAAACGCGAAGATGATGCGTGGCAATGCCGTCGCCAACAATCCCGACGCGATAGTCTGCGGCGGAATACCGCTCGTCTTCTTCAAGTCGGAGGAGCGGCTGAATGAAATCCTTAGGTGCTGCGAGGAGATTGGCGTCTTCATCGCGAACCCGCACACGTTTTTCCTGGAGGAGGGGGGGCGCCACCCGAACATCGCCGACAAGCGCGCGTTCAAGGCCGAGGTGGACCCGTCCGCCCTCCTCAACCCGGGCAAGATGAAGACCTATCCCGTCAATCCATTCGCCCGGGAGAGCGCCCCCCTATGAGGCGGGGGGCGGCGCAGTCCATTGTGGAGCTGACCGACGTTGTGAAGCGCTACGGCGACGGCCCGCTGATCCTCGACAAGGTGGGATTCACGGCGGAGCGCGGCGACTTCATCACCCTCATCGGCCCAAGCGGATGCGGCAAGTCGACGATCCTGAAGCTCATTTCGGGGCTCAACCCGGTCTCGTCGGGACGAATCGTGGTCGACGGGCTCGACCCGTCGGGCGCAGTCGAGAAACTGGCCTTCGTGTTCCAGGAGCCGACGCTGCTCCCGTGGCACACGGTGGTGCGCAATGTCGAGCTTCCCCTGCGCCTCCACGGTGCAGGAGCGGCCAGCCGCGCCGAGATCGCCCGTCGCTCGCTCGCGCTCGTCGGCCTAGGCGACCGCATGGACTATTATCCGCGCCAGCTCTCGGGCGGCCAGAAGATGCGTGTTTCGATCGCACGCGCCCTCAGCGTTTCACCGAAGATCCTGCTCCTGGACGAGCCCTTCGGGGCGCTGGACGAGATGACCCGCGACCACTTGAACGAGGAGCTTCTCGCCATCCGACAGCAGCTTGCCTGGACGGCATTCTTCGTGACGCATTCGGTCGCCGAGGCGGTCTTCCTCTCGAACCGGATCTTTGTGATGTCGGCAAACCCGGGCAGGATCCACACCGAGGTCCGCGTGGATCTTCCCTATCCCAGGACCGAGGAAACCCGGCAGTCCCCGTCCTACCAGAAGCTGGTCGGGGATGTCTCAAAGATGCTGCGCTCGGTCGAGCGCCTTAAGCCATGAGTGCCGCGAAACCGGGCCCAAGGCTCCCCAAGGCCGTCGCGAACCTGATGCCGATCCTGACGGGGGTCGGTATGATCGCCGCTTGGTACGCCCTCTGCCTCGCGATGAGCCCGGAGCAGCGGTTCCTCCTGCCGGCCCCCCACCAGGTGGCGCGCGCGTTCGTTGAGAAAGGGCCCGCCTTGTGGAACGCGGCGCTGAACACAGGGTTTGGGGCACTCCTTGGCTTCGGCAGCGCGGTGGCCCTGAGCTTCGTGATGGCGCTCATCCTCTCGCTCTCGCCGCTTGTTCGCGCGAGCCTCTACCCGTACCTTATGATCCTGCAGATGACGCCCATCATTGTCATGGCACCCATCCTCATACTCTGGGTCGGGCCGGGGCTCAAGAGCGTCACCATCATCACGTTCCTGATCTGTTTCTTCCCGATGGTCGTCAACACCACCCAGGGCCTGATCTCCACCGACCGCAACCTCGTGGACTTCTTCAGGATGTGCAAGGCGACCAAGCTGCAGGAAGTCTTCCTCCTGCGGGTCCCAGCCGCGCTCCCCTATTTTTTCACGGGCCTTAGGATAGCCGGCACTCTTGCGACAATCGGGGCGATCGTGGGCGACGTCTTTGCCGGGAATTCCGCGGGAGGGCAGGGGGGCCTGGGGTTCCTCACCATCATCTACAGCGCCCAGTTCCAGATTGGGGCGCTTTTTGCCACGGCGGCCGTGAGCTGCCTGCTCGGGTTCATATTTGTGGCGGGCGTAATCGCTCTCACCTGGCTCGGGCTGCACAAATGGCACGATTCCTTCAGTCAAACGGAAAATTGAAGCACTTCCCCAATTTATTGCGGTTGCGCGGTGTCCTGGCCGCGGCAGGTCTTGCGCTCGCGTTTGCCGGGTGTTCGCGGCCCGGGCCGACAGCCGCGGGCGAGCCCGCGGCGCTCCCCAAGGTTCGGTTTAAGACGGACTGGTACGCCCAGGCCGAGCACGGCGGATTCTACCAGGCCGTGGCCAAAGGCTACTACAAGGAGGCGGGGATCGACGTGAACATTGTTCCGGGCGGCCCGGGCGTCCTCGTTCCCCAGATCGTGCTGGCGGGGCAGGCGGACATCGCGATGGGCGCCAGCGACGACCTGGTCATGTGGGCTTCCAAGGGCCTGCCATTCGTCGTTGTCGGCGTCTACATGGAGCGCGACCCCCAGGCGCTCCTGGTCCACGATGAGAGCCCGGTCAAGACGTTCGCCGACCTGAACCACCGGACGATCATGGCCATCCAGGGTGTCAACTGGATCGAGTACCTCAAGGCCCACTACAAGATAGACTTCAACCTGATCCCCTCGAACTTCGGGATCGCCCAGTTCATGGCGGACAAGGACTTCATCCAGCAGTGCTTTGTCACTAACGAGCCCTACTACGTGAGGAAAAACGGCGGTCATCCGCGCACGCTCCTGATAGCGGACTCTGGCTTTAACCCCTACCGGGTCATCTACACGACGCAGCGTTACCTAAAGGAGCATCCCGCCGAGATCCGGGCATTCGTCGCGGCGAGCATGAGGGGATGGACCGACTTCATGAACGGGGATCCGTCGCCGGCGAAGGCTCTGATAGCGAAGGACAATGAGAACATGAGCGACGACTTCATGAATTACTCGATCAAGGCGATGCGCGACGAGCGCATCGTCTCGGGAAAGCCGGAGCTTGGGGAGCGCCTAGGCAAGATGACGCCCGCTCGGATGCAGGCGCAGGTCGACGTACTTTTCGAGCTGAAGATCATTCCGGAATTGATCCCGATCGATAGATTTGTTCGATTTGAGTTCATGCCGCCAGACCTTCAGCCGGGGGCCCATTAGCAAATCATATGTGCCTGATTACTATATGATACCAAATATGGTTGGAATAAGAGGCGTGGCATAAAGGGTGCTACTTGACCGAATAAATACCTAAACACCAAAGACATCATGTATCTTAAGACCAAGAAACTTGTCCTGAAAACACCCGCGCTCTTCTGCGTGGCTTGTGCCCTGAGCATTGGGTTGCACGCCCAGTCCTCGACTCCCCCACCGGCAACCACGACAACAACAACGACGACCGTTATGACACCGACGACGTCAAGTACGGGTGCCGTCGAGGGGGAGAAAGTCACGACTTTGGAAAAATTCACGGTCAGCGACGTGCCGATTTCCGAGCAGATTCTGCCGACGGTCCGGCCGATCGACAGCGTTTACGGCGACGACCGCTCCATCATCGACATCCCGAGGTCGGTCTCCAGCGTCAACAAGGCTTGGATGGACGACCGCCAGGTCAAGAACGCCATGGATTTCGGCCAGTTTTCGCCGGGCGTCTATGCGGCCGCGGACTACGGCATCCCGGGCGTTCCCCAGATCCGCGGGGACGAGGCGCAGATCTACGTCAACGGACAACTGATCCCATATTCCCGCAATAGCGTTCCCTTGTCCTTTAACGGCGTCGAAGCCATGGACATCGTCAAGGGTCCCGGTACTGCGGTCTACGGCCCCCAAGGGAACGGTCCGGGCGGCTACGTCAACTTCGTGGCCAAGGAGCCCTATTTTGACGCGGATCACTACGATTTCTCGGCGACGCTGGGCACTTGGACCAGCGGACACTCCTACGGCAACCCGCAATACACCTTGGACTTCGGCGGGCCGCTGAGCGACAAGCTCGCCTACCGCGTGAGTTACCTGGCCCGTTACGGCGACGAATATTACGTCAATGCCAAGGACCAGACGCAGGACATCTATGTGGCGCTGACCTACCGCATGACGAAGGATCTCAAGTTCGAATTCTGGACCCAAGGATTCGCCACGCGCACCAACGAGGACACCGGCGCCAACCGCGTGACCCAGAATTTCATCTGGAACGGCGGCTACGTCGCCGGCCCGACCCTGCCGGCTACTTCGGGCTCCCTGGCTTACTACGGCTACGACGTCTACCTTCCGAGCGACGGCAATCCCGGGACCAATTACCCAAGCGGGACGGACGGCGCATTTCAGGTCGTCGATCCCTCCAAGGCACACGTGGTGAAGCTCCCCGCCTACGACTCGCTTGTCGGACCGAACGACACCGCCCGGTCAAAGTTCTTCCAGGCGCAGCTGAAAAGCACCTACACCATCTCGGAAAACGCGAGCATCGTGAACTTGGCCTACTATGGCCTCGAGCATTCGAACAAGTATGAGACCTACGGTTACGACGAGTGGGTCCCGAGGAACCTGAACCTTCAGGACAGGACCGAGTTCCACGACAATTTTAACATTGGACCCATTGAGAACAACCTGATCACCGGAATCGACCTCAAGTACCAGTACGTCCGGTCCGGTGACGACTACTCCTCGGAGCCCTTCTCGTACTACGACCTCAGCCTGCCATTGAACAACATCTTCTACCCGGGCTACACCATCGAGAACAACACCTGGGGTTCGGGTCTGCAGGTTCCCGCCCATCCGGGCTACAGCTACCAGGAGATGCAGGACTCGACGATCAAAGACTACGCCGCGTTCATTCAGGACGACGTGAAGTTCACCAAGAATTTCTCGTCAATCCTCGGCTTTCGCGAGGACGCGATCAGAGCCAACACGGCCAATCCGCCGCTCGTGCAGGCTGGCGTTAACATCGACGACGACTCCTCGACCATCTACGGAACCATCCCGTACTACACCTACTACGGATACTACTCGCTCGCATCGCCGGTCTATTACAACCGGGGCGCCCTCTACCAATACAGTGCGTCGAAGAACGATCCGTCGTATTTCATAAGCCTTATCTACAAGCTGACGGATACCCAGTCGGTGTACATCACCTATGACGAGGTGGATGCCATCCACGGCCAGACTAACTTCGGCGGCATCTATGACGGCAACAAGAGTGCGGCCAATGTCGCCTCCGACATCGATAACCGCTCAACCCTCTACGAGACGGGCTATAAGGGGAGCTTCCTGAACAACACACTGTTCGTGGGCGTGGCGCTCTACCAGCAGATCAAGAACGAGCCGCAGCCTCCCGCGCCCCACGGCGAGTCGGCGCTGCCCAACACCATCGTGAAGAGCAATGGCATTGAATTGGACGCCGTCTACCAGCCGACCAAGAAGCTCTCGATAAACGCGAACTTCACGTACCAGACAGTGACCCTTTTCGGCTCCTTCTTCGAGGAGACGGGAAACTACCTCGATGCCTATGCGACCACGACTCCGGTCGACGGCACCTTCGGCACGGGCGTCGGCGCCGTCAACTACGGCGCCTACCAAGGCTACGCCTATTCGCCGCCGGGCGGCCGCGAGCGCGCCCCCGGCGTTCCGTCTGTCCTTTGGAACTTGTTCGTCGACTACAAGCTCCCGTTCGGCTTCGACATTGGTGGCGGCCCGAACTTCATCGGCCGGCAGAATCAGGATGACGAGGGCCTCCTTCACATCCCGAGCGAGTACGAGATTGACGCCTATCTAGCTTATGCCCCGACCAAGCGCTGGGACATTCGCCTGAACGTCACGAACCTTACGAACAACCGCATCCTCGATCCGATCGACACGAGCTTCGCGGGCAATGACGTTATCTACGTCCGCGCCCCCATTTCGGCATCGCTCACGATCCGGGTGCACTACTGAGCCCGGCGAGGGTTCATTCAAGGAGAGGGGGCCGCGTGGGCCCCCTTTTTCTTGCCCTGATCGGCCGCGCCGCTCAGCTATTCGGAGCTTTTCTCCAAAAGCTCAGCGTGTACGAATAGTCCTGCCCGCTGATCGCGGCTTCACCCGAGTTTGCGCCCGAGTAGCTCCCGCCGGCCACGGGCACCGAGTTGGGATAGACAAAGGGCGCCAGGGTATAGGGCGTCCCATCGCTGTTCAGTGCCACCGGCGGCAAGAACTGCCTCGATCCCTGCCATTTCACTGAGAAGAGGACAATATCGGCGCCCACGTCCTTGGCCTCGGATTGAAGCTCCTCGTACCTCACCCGGCCATCCTTTTGAAATTTGGATTCCCCGATCCGGGTGTAGTTCTCGTTCACGAGCTGCCGGCCGTCGCCCTCCGGATCCGTCGACCCGTATATGGCCGTCGAGCCCGAGTAGGCTGCGAGCTTCATGTTGGAGGCGGCGGGGTCGCCCTCGTAGGATTGTTTTATGAGGGTGGAACATCCTGCGGTCAAAAGGGTTCCGATAATTAGAGCGGCGGAGATGCGGCCGCCAGGGGTGATTGGTTTCATGGGGTTGATTTCCTTTGCCTAACATTTGCAAGTCGCCGTCCCCCGGGCCCAATCAACTCCCCGGTCGGGCCTCAGCCCTTCTGCCCCGAGGTGATGAATGCGATCAGGTTCGAGAGTTCATTGTCTGTATATCTGGGATGCGGTTCCATCTTTGCGCACGGCACGAGCGATTTTGGGTCCCTGACATACCTCATGAAATAGGCGCGATCGTAGCCGGCGTATGCCGCGATGACCTCGAAGGGACGGGCCGCCTTCGTGCCGCCGAAGATTCCTGAGGGTCCCTGGTGGCAGCTGGCGCACGAGTTGATCCAGATTTCTCGGCCATCCTGGGCGCGCTCTGACAGCGTGGACCACCTGCCTGAGTATACGCCCCTGAAGCGCTCGGCGTAGGAGGCGACCTCGAGAGTCGTCACACCCCACGGTTTCTTATGCTCAACGTCGCGATATATGGCGGCTTTGGGGACAATGTTCGCTGAGACAGTGATCACGAACGGGCCGGGATTGTACCCAAGGCCGGGTGGCGGCCAATCCTTCGGCCCCTTCCCATTGATCTCGAGTACGAGGAACGGTCGGTACCTGGCAATGAATTCGGAGGTGAAGACGGACGTGTAGCCGTCGCCGCATGTGGCCAGGAGCGAATCCGCACCAGGGGCAATCGGAAGCGCCTTCCAGAGGTCGTCGAGGAACACCACGGTCAGCTCCTGCGGCCCTTCGACGAATTCGCCGTCTATCTTAAGCCTCGAGGTAGGGAGTGCCCGGAGATCGGACCAACTCGCGTAGCGCACCTGGTCCGCCGGCAAACCAGCAAGCCTGCCGGTGAGCCCAAGGTCGTATGGCGAGCTCCTTTCGCCATGAAGCTCCAGGGCGCGAGCCGGGCCCGCCGCGGCAAGAAGGAACATTGCGGCCGCGGCCACGAGGCGTTTTTTCATCGGACTCCAAGTAGCACAATGGGTGCCCGCAGGGCGAGCACTGCGCTGTTGCGGGCATCGCCTCGCGCCTCTAGACCTTGGACTGAATGATTCCCATTCGATTGAGCTCGTGGGCCGTTGTCGGGCTCCTTTTTTGCTGCTTCGGCTGCTCCCGGCAGTCGCCGGCTGGTGGCGCGCTCAGTCCCACTCCGGCTCCGCTGTTCAAGATGACCGTCCAGCTTGACTGGATTCCCCAGCCTGAGCACGGCGGTTTGTTCCAGGCACTTGCAAAAGGCTATTTCAAGGAGGCGGGCCTGGATGTGGACTTGGTTCCAGGTGGGCCGAATGCCTTTGTCATGCAGAAACTCGGCACCGGAAAGGCGGACATCGGGCAGTCTGACAGCACGAACACGCTTCTGGCCATATCGCAGGGACTCCCGATCATCCATGTCGGCGCGGTCTTCCAGAACGACCCTTCCGTGCTTATGCTCCACGCCGACAATCCGGTGACGAGCTTCGAGGAGCTGGATGGGAAGACGATCATGGCGCGGCTCGAATGGGCGTTCCTGCCGTACCTGAAGAACAAGTACCACATCAACTTCAACGTCATCCCGCAGAACTTCGCTGTCGGAAACTTCATCGTCGACAAAAACTTCATCCAGCAGGGATTCTACATCGCCGAGCCGTACTTCATCGTCAAGGGCGGGGCAAAATACCCCAAATTTCTGTACGCATGGGATGCTGGCTTTGACGCCTACACGGCGCTTGTCGCCAACCGGCCGTGGGCGGAGAAACACCCGGATCAGCTCCGTGCGTTCATGGCCGCCTACATTAGGGGCTGGAAGGACTACGTGTCTGGGGACCCGTCTCCGGCGAATGCGCTCATGAAGCGCCTCAACCCCGAGAACACCGACGAGTTCCTGGCGTTCTGCCGAAAGATGATCATCGATGAGAAGCTTGCGATAGGGCGCCATGCGACGGATGATTCGAAGACGGGCCGGATCTCGCGCGAGCGTTTCGCGACGCAGATAAAGCAGCTTGAGGACCTGGGCATCGTTCCCAAGGGAAAGCTTGCCGTCGACGAGGTGATGACGACCCAATACCTCCCGTGAAACCCATCCTTGGCCTCCTATCGGCGGTTGCCGCTCTCGGCCTCGCGGGATGCGGCCAGCTGGACCTTACCCCGGAGGGCGACCCGTCCCGCGTCCTGACAGGGCAGGTCGAGATCGGCGAAAGCATTCCGCTTCCGGCTGACGCCGTGATCACGGTGCGCGTGGTGGACGCCACGGCCGTTGGAATGCCGCCCCAGGTGCTCGGATCGCAGACCATCAAGAACCCGGGCGTCGCCCCCGTCACCTTCAGGGTGGAGTACAGGGCCGACGATGAAACGCTGCGCAGGGGCCTCAACGTCGAGGCGCGCGTCTCATTCGGCGGAAAGATACGGTATTTCAACCTGAACCGCTACGCCGTGACCCTCGGGAACGCTGCCGACCCTCATCGGATCAACGTTAATCCCGCCGGGCCGTGAAAATCTGGAGCAACGGCGAGTTTGGCGAGGAGGGCATGGCGCTCCTTGTCAAGGGCATCGAGGCCCACACCCTCGTTCTTTCAGTCAGGCGCAACAGCTCGGTCCTGGCGGGCGGGCAGCGAGACCCATCGATTGACGGAGCTGAAATCGCCTTCGGCCAGCCCGACCCGGCGGACTGCATCGCGAACGCTGGCCTGCGATGGATCGAGGTTTCGAGCGCCGGGTACACCCGTTATGACACCGAACCCTTCCGCCAGGCGATACGGGCGCGCGGCGCCGTGTTCACCAACGCATCCCTGGTCTACGCCGACGCCTGCGCGGAACATGTCCTGTCGATGATGCTCGCCCTGGGTCGCCAGCTCCTATTCTCCTACGCCGTCCAGCTGGGCGACCATTCGTGGCCTTACGACGAGACCCGAAACGGCTCTCGTCTTCTTGCGCGGCAAACCGTGGTCATGCTCGGGTTCGGCGCGATTGGCCGGCGTCTGGCCGCGCTCCTGGCCCCGTTCGGCGTGAGGATCTACGCGCTACGCCGGCAGATCCACAGCGAGCCAGGAGTGCACGTCGTCCCGGAGCAGGACCTGACGAAAGTCCTTTCGGAGGCGGACCATGTCGTGAACGTCCTCCCCGAAAACGACGCTACACTGAATTACGTGAACGCGCGACGGATCGCTTGCTTCAAGCCCGGCGCCCGTTTCTACAACGTCGGCCGCGGACCCACGGTCGACCAGGTTGCGCTTATCGAAGGCCTCAGGTCGGGCAGGATAGGCGCCGCATACCTGGACGTCACGGTCCCGGAACCCCTGCCGCCGAGCCACCCGCTCTGGACTACGCCCAACTGTTACATCACCCCTCACTCGGCGGGCGGCCGCGACAACGTCAACGTGGAGCTCGTCCGGCATTTCCTCGGAAACCTTGCCGCATTCGAGAAGGGCGCGAAGATGGCGGACCGGATCCTGTGACTTTCCCGTGAATGGGACCGGCGGGAATCTGTTATCGGTTGTATTTTGAGGGCATCCGCGGAATAATCCGGTGCGTAGTACCTCATATCCAGACCGCGACGGTCGGCATATTGCTTACCAGCGACGGTTACCCTGAAAAACAACAATCGAAGTCTGTTATGAATAAATCGACACGTCTCATCGTCACCGCCGCGGCCATGGCCGGGCTTTACGCAGGTTCAATGGCCACGCGCGCCTATGCCGATGGCGGCACCGGCGACTCGTCCAAGGATGCATCCAAGGACGCGGGCAAGCATGACTGCAAAGGCCAGAACTCCTGCAAGGGCACCGGCGGCTGCAAGGCCGGGGACAATGGCTGCAAGGGCCAGAACTCCTGCAAGGGCAAAGGCGGCTGCAACACCAACAAGCCCGACGACCAGCCGAGCAAAGTTATATTCGCCTGACCTGTTTCTTTTGATCGACGCGGCCGGCCAAATGCCGGCCGCGTTTTTTTCATCATGCCGGCCAATCGGTTCAACGGCCAGTCCGACTATGGCATAGGCATAGGTCTGCGGGTACCCCACTACTCGCACATTCTCTCGAAAAAGCCGGTCGTGGACTGGTTCGAGATCATCTCCGAGAATTTCATGGTGGAGGGCGGCAGGCCCCTTGAGCTGCTCGACAAGATTCTTGAACAGTACCGTGTCGTGCAGCACGGCGTCTCGATGTACTTCGGATCGGCGGACAAGCCGGACCGGACCCACCTTCGCCGCCTGAAGAACTTGGTGAAGCGGACCAAGACGCCCTGGCTTTCGGATCATTTGTGCTGGGGCAGCGTGGACGGGACCTATACCCACGACCTCCTGCCGATGCCGTACACGTTCGCCGCCGCGAAGCGCACGGCCGAGAAGATCAAGCAGGTCCGCGATTTCGTCGAGGTGCCGATCTGCGTCGAGAATGTGAGCAGCTACGCCGAGTTCCACGCCTCCGAGATGACGGAGTGGGAATTCCTGAGCGAGGTCGTCGAGCTTGCCGACTGCGGAATACTCCTGGACGTGAACAATATCTACGTCTCGTCGAAGAACCATTCGTTCAACCCCTACGATTACGTGAACAACATCCCGCACGACCGCGTGGGCCAGATGCACGTAGCGGGGCATACAAAATTTGAGAAGTACATCCTGGACACCCATGACCACCCGGTGCTGGACCCCGTGTGGAAGCTCTATGCGCATGCGACGAAGCTGTGCGGGGTTTCCGCGACGCTTCTCGAGTGGGATGACAAGATTCCCTCCTTTGACGAGGTCCACAACGAGGCGCTCAAAGCGAACGAGTTCATAGACGGGGCCCGGAAGGCCACGGCATGAAGCGCCCGCCGAAGCACGCGCCCGCGCGCATCGCGTCGACGGGGGACCTGCGATCCTTCCAAAGGTTGATGGCGGCCGCCGTGATCAGGCCCCTGGATGCGAATGACAAGCTCCAGTCCAAGTGGATTGACGGCCGTGCGATGGAGAAGGTCGCGGCCGAGTTCATAAAGCCGAACGATCGGCTGACGTCCTTCGAACGGCTCCAGCTCTACAACCAGATGTACTGGTTCCGGCTGTTTGACGCGATACGCGACGACTGTCCGGGACTCCTTGCCACACTTGGCGACAAGGCCTTCGGACGCCTCGCCCAGGCCTACCTCGCGCAGTGCCCCTCGCAGTCGTTCACGCTCAGGAACCTGTGCTCGCGCCTTGGGGAGTTCATGCGGAAGAACCCGAGGCTCACCGCGCCGCACACGGCGCTCGCGTTGGAGATCGCCCGGTTCGAATGGGCCCAGACGGTGGCGTTTGACGGTGAGTCGCGGCCCGTCGTCGTCGCGGCCTCCCTGGCGCGGACGCCGCCCTCGAGGCTCCGGCTTGGGCTGCAGCCCTATGTCACGCTTCTCGACCTGAGGCATCCGGTCGACGCCTACGTGATGTCGGTGAAACGCCGGGATGCGATGCGGTCCGAGGCGAGCAACACACCGGATTCGAAGGTGGTACACAGGCACTCCGTGCGGCGTGCGCCGCTGCCGCGGCCTTCGCGCACCTTCGTCGCCGTCCACCGCCTCGACAACCGTCTGTTTTACAAGCGCCTGGACCCGGCCGCATTCCGGATTCTCGAAGCTTTGGGCCGGGGCGTCACCCTGTCCCGCGCGATTGCCGCGGCAGGCCCGAAGGTCAAGCCGGCGCAGGTCCAGGCGTGGTTCACCTCCTGGATGGCTCTCGGATGGTTTTGCGCGCGCGGGAATAAACGCCGCGGGTGAGCATCTTGTTCGTGTACTAACTCAGCACACCTCACAATCCAGGGACCCCCCATGCACATGCTATCCAAGATCCATGCCCTACTCGTGAAGATCGGACGGGTCGTCCAGTGCCCGCTCCTGCTCGTCATCCGCCTCTATTGGGGCTGGCAGTTTTTCGTCGTCGGCAAGGCCCATCTGACGTACCTCGACAAGACGACGAGATATTTTGCCAGCCTCAACATCCCGATGCCCAAGCTGAACGCGATCATGGCGGGCTCCACGGAATGCATCGGCGGCCTGCTGCTTCTCATCGGCCTCTTCTCCCGCTTTGCTTCCCTCGCGCTGATCGGTGTTATGTCCGTGGCGTTGTTAACCGCGGAAAAGGAGGCGGTGAGGCACATATTCAGCGATCCCGACAAGTTCCTCGCGACCGACCCGTTCCTTTTCCTTTACGCAGCCGTCCTCGTATTCGCGTTCGGCCCCGGGAAGATCTCCATCGACGCTCTGATCTTCAAGGACAAGACAGCCTGAACGGCTGTCACTTGGGCGAATTGCAGAGGTCCTCGTAGGCGTAGACGTACGCCCCGACAACCAGGGGGATCGCTACAAAGATCCCGACGCCGAGCGCCACGGCCCCGAGCAGCAAGAAGGGAAAGCCGAGGAGGATGAGCCCGAACACGCGCCACCAGTTTCGGGTGATCACGCGCCGGCTCGTCTCCATCGCGTCCCAGAAGCCCAGGCCCTTGTCGACCGCGAGAAATGCGGCGAAGAGATAGGCGACCAGAAGGTAGATTCCAGGCAGGATCAGGCAGAAAATCCCCACGGTCACGAAGAGCGACGTGACAAGCCCGATTGCCACAAGCTGGCCGAATGGCTTGCCGACTCCCTTGAAGGCGTCCGTGATCGTCGACGGCTGGCCGCGCATCCTGCGCAGGAAATAGCAGCAGAAAGCGCCGAGCAGAACGTCCTTAAAAAGCGGCGTGAGGAAGAAAAGCCCGTGCTTCTGGGCGTCGGCAAGAAGGGCGTAAGCCACGCAAATGACGACGGACAATCCGACCAGTGGCCAGAAGTTCGCCTTCAGGAGCGTCCAGCTGCGATCGTAGCAGCTCAGGATGTCGAGCACGACCACGCGGTCTGCGACCGGCGGCGCCGAAACCCCCGGGACTGCTGCCGTTGAAGCGGACCCGGTGATCTCGGGGACCTCCGCGATGGTCCTCCAGTCCTCGGTTCCGACCGCCCTGACCTTTGTCGTGAGGTTGGCCCTTCCGCCTGCCATCCAGGCGCGCACCTGGTCGACGCTCACCGGCCCGTATTCCTTTCCGTCCCCGCCGATGATGGTGAACATGGGGTAACTCGATCACGACGCATAAGAAGCGTCAATCTTGGCGCCGGAAGAGTGGAGGCGCTCGGGCATTTGCCCGGTGTGCTAGGATGAGCTCAAGGAGGAACTCCGCGTCCTTCCCTTGCAAACCGCCTGGGCAACTACTGCTGGGCTGCGACGCCTGCCGCGCGGGCGACGGCCTGGCGGCCAAGGACGCAGTCGTAACGCGCCTGGAGCCGGCTGAGCTCGGCCGACCTGGACGAGCTCTGCGCGTCCAGAAGTTCGAAATTCGTGATGACGCCGTTTGTGTAGCGGGCCTGGGCCAGCGAAAGAGCCTCCTTTGACTGGTCAACAACCGTGTCGGCGTTCGCCAGCCTCGACCTCGCTGCATTTAGGTCCGAATAGGCGTCCGCGACATCGGTCGTGATCGTGTCGTTGAGCTCGCGCTCGCGCGCCTGTGCGGAGCGGACGCCGGCGCCGGCCTCCAGGCGGTCTCCCAATATGCGCCTGCCCGTGAAGATCGGCACGTGGAGCGAAACGCCGGCCACAACATAGCCCTTGTTGTCGTAAAGGTCGGGTACGACTCCGTTCTCGATGCCGCCCGTCACCTGCGCATCCAGCGTCGGCCTGTTGCCACGGTTGGCCGCGTCGAGCCTCAGACGCGCAGTCTGCTCCTCATCGCGGGCAAGCCTCATCTCTGGCCGGTTGAGGAGCCCGTCCGCGATCGCCGAGGTTTCCGGAATCGCGGGCGTTTCCGCATCAAATTCCCCGACGATCTGGAGCGGCGCCGACAGGTCCATTCCCAGGAGCTGCCTGAGGCCGTTTTCCTGCTTCTCGAGCAGGGCGAGTGTGTCCGTGAGGTGGTTCTTCGAATTCGCAAGGCGGACCTGGGTGGTGAGGACGTCGAACTTTGTCGCACTTCCCGCGCTGAACTTGCGCTGCGCAATTCGCAGGGCTTCCTCCAGGGCGGAGATGTCCTCCCGTGCAACATCCACGGAGCTGCGCAGCAGGAGCACTCCGTAGAACGACTCGATAGCCTGGTAGCCAAGCTGGTGCCTCGTCTCCTCAAGGGCATCCTGGGCGGTGATCTGCCCGGACCGCGCCATCTCGACCAGCTTGTCCGTGCGCCCGAAGTCGGTGAGCAGCTGCCTCGCCGTGATGGTCGCGCCGTAGGAGTCCTGGACGCTCTCGTAGATCGCGCCCGGCGGCAGGCCCGGGATTGCGAACGAGACATAGGGGCGAAGCGAATTGTAGGTGTAGCCCGCCTGGGCGCTCACCTGGGGCAGACGGTCGGCGTTGGACTGCATGGTGCGGGCCCGCGCGGCGTCCACCGCGGCCTGCGCCGCCGCGATCGTCGGGTAGCGCCCAAGGACTGCCTGTATCGTCTTCGTGAGGGTCAACGGGCCGCCGGGCGCCTCCTGCGCGGGTGCGGGTGACACGAATGCCGCGATGCTTAGGATGGCGATGGATGTAGGTCTCATTCGATTTCGGGTGTTGGCGCGGTCAATGGGCCTCGGCGGCCGCTGCCGCCTCCTTTGTGAGCTTCTTCGAACGGCCTGCAAACAGGATAAGGGGAACGCAGGTCAGGGAGAGGAAGCCGACAAGCCTATAGGCATCGATATAGCTGAGGAGGCTGGATTGACGCTCGATGGTGGCCTCGAGGATGCCGAGTGCGCGGTGCGACGCCTCCCAGGCGGTCGCGCCCTTTGCCATCAGCATGTTCGCGAGGGCGGCCAGGCGGCTGTCGGTGGCTGGGTCGCCCGGGGAAAGGCGGGAAACCAGGTCGAGCCTGTGCACCGCGTTCCGGTGATCGAGAAAAGTGTTGATGAACGCGATCCCGAACGAGCCGCCCATCTGCCGCATCATGTTGTTGAGCGCGACCCCCTGCGGAATATCGCGCTGGTGCAGCCCGGACACCGCGAGCTGGGTCAGCGGTATCGTGATGAGGCTGAGGCCCAGCGCACGCAGGATGATGGGCCAGAAGAAGTCGCTCGACTGCGCATTCAGGTTGAGCTGCGAGAGCTGCAGCGCAAAAACGGCCACGATCGCGAAGCCGGTGACCACCATGATCTGCGGCGGGAATCCCTTCATCAGGAGTCGCCCCATGACAGGAAGGAAGAACAGGGCCACAAGGGCTCCCGGGAGGAAGAGCATGCCCGTCTGCATCGCCGAGTAGCCGAGAAGCCTCTGCGTGAACACGGGCACGATGAAGACGGTGGCGTAGAGCGAAAAGCCGAGGATGCACGTGAGGCTGGCGCATATAGCCAGCTTCCTGCTCTTGAGCACCCGGAGGTCCACGACCGGATGCTCGGTGGTGAGCTCGCGAACGACGAACGAGACCAGCGAAGTGGCTGCGATGACGGTGAGCACGACGATGTACCTATTTGAAAACCAGTCCTCGGACTCGCCGCGCTCAAGGACAGTCTGGAGGGCGCCGAGGCCGACCACGAGGAGGCCGATTCCGATCCAGTCTATCGTCTCGGCATTGCGCGCATGGGCTGGCTCCTTGACGAAGACCCAAGAGAGGAATGCCGCGCCCAGCCCGATCGGGAGGTTGATGTAGAAGATCCACGGCCAGGAATAGTGGTCAATGATCCAGCCGCCGAGCGTCGGCCCAATGGTGGGGCCGACAAACAGTCCGACCGCGAAGAGCGACGAAGCGAATCCGCGCTGGGCCACCGTGTAGGTCTCGAAGAGGATCGACTGCGAGGTCGACAGGAGCGCGCCGCCGCCGATTCCCTGGATGAACCTGAACGCGACGAGTTCCCAGATGCTGTGGGCATTGCCGCACGCGACGGAGGCGGCGGTGAAGAGCAGGATCGAGCCGATGTAATAGTTGCGCCGGCCAAACCGGGCCGCGAGGAAGCTCGTCATCGGAATGATGATGACATTCGCGATGGCATAGGCCGTCACGACCCAGGCGACGTCCTCGAGCGTTGCCCCCAGGTTCCCGCTCATGTCATTGAGCGCCACGTTGACGATGGACGTGTCGATGAGCTCGATGATCGCCGCAGCGATCACCGTGACCGTGATGACCAGCTTCCGCAGTCCCTGTTCGGCCATGGGCGCGAACGCGTTATTCCTGGACCCGCACGGCGGCGTCCACGCTCATTCCAGGGCGAAGCGGATGATCGGCGTCCGGGGCCTGCGTGAGCACGATCTTGACCGGCACCCGCTGAGTGACCTTCACGAAGTTGCCCGTGGAGTTATCCGGGGGCAGTAGCGCAAACCGGGCGCCCGTCGCCGCCGAGATGGACTCGACCTTCCCATGGAAGACCACGCCGGGGTAGCTGTCCGCCTCGAATTCGACGCTTTGCTCCGGCTTCATGCGGGTGAGCTGGGTCTCCTTGAAGTTGGCGACGACCCAGACGTCGGTGTCGGACGCGACCGACAGAAGAGTCTGCCCGGACTGGACATATTGCCCGGCCTCGACGTTCTTCCTCGAAATCAACCCAGCAATCGGCGCCGTTACCGATGCATAGGTGCGCTGGAGTCTGGCGTAATCCATGGCTGCCGCCGTCTCTGCGGCCTGGGTCTTGGAGGCGGCGACGCGGGCGGCCGCGACGGAAATCTGCAGGTCAGCGGTCCTGGCCTCGGCGCGCACGGCGTCCACCTGAGCCGAGGCCGTGTCCGCGGCGGCCTTTGTGTCGGTCAGCTGGCTGTCCGTGATCGCACCGGTCTTGAAGAGGTTGGTATCACGCACGAGGTCGGCCGCCGTCTTGCGCTGCCTGATGAGCGCGGTCTCGACATTTGCCGCTGCGGTGAGGGCCGAGGCGCGGGAGCCCGAAAGCGCGGCCTCCGCCGTTGCCTGGTCGGCCACCGCGTTCTGGACCGCGGCGTCGGCCTCCGCCACCTTGAGGTCGAGCTCCTTTGGATCGACCTCGATCAGCTTCTGACCCGCATCAACGCGCTCGTTGTCGCTCACCAGCACATGCGTGACATAACCCGAAACCCGCGGCAAAACGGGACTGATGTGGCCCTCGACCTCGGCGTCGTCTGTTTCCTCGTGGGCCGTATAATACTGCCAGTGCTTGAGCCCGACAACGGCGCCGACCACGACCGCGATTGCGGCGATGGCAATGACGATGATCCGGGTCAGGTTCATCCTGGACTTTGTTGTCGCAGTCCCGGCGGGAACTTCGGCGGCTTGTGAAAGGGCTTTATTCATCGGGCGAAAATATGATTAGGCACCTAATCATATTAAATTGCAAGCCCCCTGGCGCTACGTGAAGCCTCTGCCCGGCCCACGAAGCCGCGTTAAACACCATCCAATATATTGATAGGCAACTCAATCCAGCTTCCCTGCGGCAGATCGCCAAGGTCCAGACCCCCGAATCGGACTCTGTGAAGATCAACGACGGTGCATCCCTGACTCCCGAACATCCTCTTCACCTGATGATATCGGCCCTCCGTCAGCGTGATCCTGGCTTCGCGTTCGCTGATCCTTTCCAGCGACGCCGGGGCACAGGGCATCTCCTCGTCTGGCAGCAGAAGCTGACCACTCGAAAAGACCACCTCAATTCCAGGCGGCAAGTCCCGATCAAGTCGGGCGCGGTATACCTTGGGCACCTTGTGCTTCGGAGAGGTCAGGCGGTGCACAAGCCGGCTGATGTCCGTCATGAGAAGGAGTCCCGTTGTGTCCTTGTCGAGCCGGCCCACACTGGTCACCGGCGGATTGCGTCGCTGCCAGCGGGCAGGAAGCAGTCCGTAAACATTTGGGCCCTCAGCCGAGTCATGGGAGCACACGCGACCGGCGGGCTTGTTGAGCATGATCAGCAGTTCCCCGAGATGGTCGGGCGGCTCTCCGTCGATCCTCACTTCTCCGGGCTCGACCCTCTTTCCGGCATCCGTCTCGGGCGCGCCCTTGACCGTGACGCGACCGGCGTCGATCCATTCGCGCACCTGGCTCCGCGAACCATACCCCAGGCTGGCGAGAATCTGGTCAAGGCGGCGCATTTCAGGCCGAATTTGGGCATTTTAAGGTGCTGAGATCAACAATGAGGTGCGGGAGCGACGGCCCGATTGGCCAAAAATAGGCTCGGCAACAAGACCGTCATTTGGGATGTCTAACCTTCACGACATATTATGGCAGTCTGGGAATATAAGGTAATCTCAAGCGGCAAGGGGGGCTTTGCCACGCCCGCGCTGCTTGAATCATTTCTCAACCAACTCGGGACGGACGAGTGGGAGATCGTTGAATTTCGCGGGCAGCCCGACAACCCGCTGGCCTTTTCCGGGCTGGCGCGCCGTCCGACCCAGCGCGACTGGACGCTCGAGGACGCCGCGGCAGCCGCCGCGCGCGCCGAGGCCGACAAGCTGCGCGTTGAATTTGAAGCAAAGTTCAAGAGCGCGACGGCCACGCCCGCCGCGGCTGAGGCCGAGGCCCCGGTCCACGAGGCCGGCCGTGAGGAGGATGGCCTGAGGCGCCTTCGCGACACCGATCGCGATTCCGACCCCGATGCCCCGGACACGGACGCCCCGGAGGAGGAGTGGGACAAGCTCGGGACCGATGACGAGCTGCCGACTTTCTTTGAGGCGATGCGGCCCCACCTCCGCAGGAACCAGCGCGGGCCGGGCTTTTCGGTTGGCGTGGACTACCTCGCCAAGAAATGGGACATATCGGAGGACGAGGTGATCGGCGCCCTCAAGGAATGCGGGCTCGATGTCCCCGACGACGAGGACGCCAAGGTGACCTATGTCGAATACGACGGCGACCTGTTCTGGGTTAACATCAACCGCCGTGGAGAACTTTGGGTCAACACGAAGGAAAAGAGCCGGCCCGTCTTCAGGACTGTGCAGGGCTCGCGGGTGGAACCCGACGAGGGCCAGAAGGCGGCGGAGCCCTCCGCCAGAAGGCAGGAGCGCGAACAGCCGCGCGAACAGCCGCGCGAGCAGCAGCGCGAGCCGAGGCAGCGACGGGAGCATGCCGAACAGGCGCCGAGTTCGCCGGGCGAACCGCTTCCCACGGGACCCGAGCTCCTTAACCGGATTCGTCCGCTGATGCGCAAGAACCGGCGCGAGCCGGGTGGCTCGGGCAGCATGAGCTTCCTATCGCGGGCGATGAAATGCACCGAGGCGGCCCTTATTGAGGCCTTCACCTCCATGGGGCTGAGCGCGAACGCGGTCGCAGGCGACCCTCCGGTCTTTGTTGAGATCGGCGATGAATCCTGGTGGCTCAACAAGGACAGCCGCGGCGGGATATGGATCAACGCGCGCGAGAATCGCGGGGGGGAAGCCCAGGCAGCGCAGCCGGCCCAGCCCGAGCCAGTGGCCGCGGCGCCGGGCAACGTCTTCGCCGCCGTCCGTCTTCTTCTCAAGGAAACCAAAACAGGCAATGTCGCCGCACCTGTGGAGCGCCTTGCCGGGGAACTCAGCAGGTCGACCGAAGAGCTCCTTGGCGCGTTGACATCTTCGGGCTTGCGGATTCCAGAGAAACCCCGCGAGAAGCCAGTGTTTGCCGAGCATGCTGGCGAGATTTTCTGGCTCAACCTGAACGGGAAGGGTGAGCTCTGGCTGAATGCCAAGGCGTCCAAGTATTCAGGCGGCGAGGATGGCGGCCCGGGCGACAGCAAGCGGCGTCCCCGGCCGAAGAAGAAGGAAGAGGCTGAAGGCGAGGCTCCCTCGGAAGCCGAGTCCGAAGCGCCTTCGACTGGCTAGGACCCTGCGCTGCGCCTAGCGCGAACTGCATCGGCCAGGCGCGCGATCACCGGAAGCGTCTTTTCCCACGAGAGGCAGCCGTCCGTGACACTCTGCCCGCGGACCAGGGGGACCGCCCGGTAATCCTGCGAACCCCCGAGCAGGTTGCTCTCGATCATAACGGCGGAAACCGCACGGTCGCCACCCGCTAATCGCGCAGCCAGCTCCGAGGCGATGGCGGGTTGGCGCTCCGGGTCCCTCGCGCTGTTGGCATGGCTGCAGTCAACCATGATGTGGGGCGGAAGACCGTTCTTTAAGAGAAGCGCGGCCGCCGCATGGACGTCCGCCGCTGAATAGTTCGGACCCAGCGTGCCGCCGCGGAGGACAAGGTGGGTGTCCTCGTTCCCGGTTGTCTGCATGCAGGCTGGCGAGCCGTCGCGGGCGAGCGACGGAAACCAATGGGGATGACGGGCCGACCGAATCGCGTCGACCGCGACCTGAACGTCGCCGTCGGTCCGGTTCTTGAATCCGACGGGCATCGACAGCCCTGACGCGAGCTCCCGGTGGACCTGGCTTTCCACGGTGCGCGCGCCGATTGCGCCCCAGCTCACGAGGTCCGCGTAATACTGGCCCAGCGTCGTGTCGAGGAACTCGGTGCCGATCGCAAGGCCCGCCGCCGTGATGTCCGCCATCAGCCTCCTGGCGACCCTGAGGCCTTTTCCAATGTCGAAGGTGCCGTCGAGGTCCGGGTCATTGATGAGGCCCTTCCAGCCGACCACAGTCCTCGGCTTCTCGAAATACACCCGCATTGCCACGACAAGCTCGCCGGCGTGGCGCTCCGCGGCCTCCTTCAGCAGCTTGGCGTACTCCACGGCGGCGGCCGCATCGTGGATCGAGCAGGGACCCGCGAGCACGAGAAGCCTGTCGTCCGTGCCGGCCATGATTCCGGCGATTTCCCGCCGCGCGAGGGCTATCCGCGCGGAGCCGGCATCGTTCAGGGGGATCTCCTCCTCGAGCACCGCGGGCGCCGGGAGGGGCCTCGTCGCGCGGATGCGAAGGTCGGAGGTGGGCTGGTGCATTCCGGCGGTCCGGTTGCGGCACTCAGGCGTCGATCAGTGCGCGCGCGCTGACAACCGCCGGGTGCCGGCTCATGAGCACCTCGGAAAGGCTTGGCGCAAGGCCGAGCGCAGACGCCCTGAGGCGAAGCGAGATCCACGCGAGCGACGCCGACGGCGGACTGAACACGTGCGTGGCGAATGCGTCGAAGACCGGCAAAAGCGGCGGAAGCTGCTCTTTGGGAAGGAGTTTCTTCTCAATCAGGAACAGTCCGAGCAGCGCGCCGAGAGCGTCCAGCCACACGGTCGGCGTGGAAGGCGCCGAGTAGGGGACGCAGGCGCCCTCCGGGTACGGGGACCACTCCATAAACGCGCGGATGTACTCATGGAGCTTCGTGAGCTCCGCGTCAGCATTGGCCGTTGTCCAGCGTATGGTGAATTGCTTCCGCTCGCGCAGCTTTTTGACCTCCCACACGCGCATCACGAGGACGTACTCCCCGCCCTCGCGGCGGAGCGACCCAGTGAAGATGTAATCGAGGCCACCTGTGCTCGAGTCCACGAGCTTCTGCAGGTTCTCGACGGTCCAGTCCGTCGAGAATATCGCGGGATGCCTGACACCGTTCGACTCATGCATGCACCCCAGTGCGGCGACGGATGAATAAAGCGGCGAAAAATAAAAGGTCTCGGCGAACCAGAGGGGCAGGGCGCGCGACAGCCTCCCGATCTCGTCCTCGGGCAGCTTCATCGCCGCGTCCGGGTCGGGATAGGCCGTGGGGAGGGAGAACTGGGTGAAGGCGACCCGGCGGAGCTTCCCTTCCTTCTTCGGGAGGATTCCCTCGACCGACTCAAGGCCGTAGGACCAGATGGGCTTGCTGATCGTCACCAGGGCCACGCCGACCACGCCGGGAGCGTCCTCGCCTGACTGGGAGTCGAACTGCGGGATTCCCTTGACGACGCCGTTGTGTATCAGCTCGGCGACCGCATTCGAAAACCCGTGAAGGCGGTCCTGCAGCTCGGGACGGTTGAGGGAGAAAAGAATGTCGAGGACATGCTGCGCGGCGTCGGCGTTGCGAACCGCGAGGTAGGCCTGGACGAGGTTTATCCCGGTCGCAGGCCCATGGCGGAGCGCATCATAGTGTGGGGCGATGAGCTCAATGATCTGGGGAATGTTCCCGGTGGAGCCGAGGTCGCCGGAGATCGTCACCAGCACGTCGGCGCGGTCCCCCGACGTCGTGAGGACCTCCTCGTAGATCGCCATGGCTCCCGGAAGGTCCTTTTCCTCAAGTTTTTCCCGCGCGGTGATCAGCCGCGGGGCAACGCCGGAAACAGACGCGTCCGACGAGCCGGGCGTTCCATTCCCGCTGCCGGGTGCGGGAGAGGGGTGTTTGCCGGCCAATTTGTCGAAAAAGCCCATTGCCCCGAGCAAAGCGTCCCGGACGCTCGTGGCGAACAGAATTGACGGTCCCGCCAGGGGCCCGTGACGGTCTCCCCGGGCCAATTCCTCATTTGACCCGCATTTTGCCAACCTTTTATCTAAACGACCCGCGATGAACAGGGTCCACATCAAGACCTACGGCTGCCAGATGAACGAACGCGACAGCGAGGCGGTCGCGGCGATGCTTCGCGCCCGAGGCTACCGCATCGTGGCGAGCGAGGACGAGTGCGACGTGCTCCTCCTTAACACGTGCAGCGTCCGGGATGCCGCGGAGCAGAAGGCGATCGGAAAGGCCGGATACAGTCTCTCAAAGAAGAAGCACAATCCCGACTTCGTCCTGGGCATACTCGGCTGCATGGCGCAGAACCGCGGTGCGGAGCTCCTAGATCGCTTACCCGACGTCGACCTCATCGTCGGCACGCAGAAGTTCCATAGGGTCCCGGACTACCTGGACAACCTGCGCGCGGCGCGCGAGTCGGGAATACCCCTTGGAGAGGCCATCGTGGACACGGCGGCCGAGGCGGGCTCGCAGAACACGATCCGAGACCACTTGGAAGGACCGGACGGCTTGGTGTGCGCGTTCGTCTCCATCCAGCAGGGGTGCAACATGGACTGCGCATTCTGCATCGTGCCCACGACGCGGGGGGACGAGCGGTCGCGCCCGATGGACGACATCGTGCGCGAATGCGAGGAGCTCGTCGGGCGCGGCACCCGCGAGATCACGCTTCTCGGCCAGATTGTGACGAGCTATGGCCGGCGCGACTACCCCCACACGGGGGGAATATGCCCCTTCGTGCAGCTGCTCGAGCGGGTCAACGCCATAGCGGGCCTCGAGCGGATCCGCTTCACCTCTCCCCATCCGCGCGGCTTCAGGCAGGACCTAGCCGACGCCTTCGGGAGGATGCCGAAGCTGGGCGAGTACGTCCACCTTCCCGTCCAGTCGGGCAGCGACAGGATCCTTCGGGCGATGAAGCGCCCGTATACGCGAGACCGCTACCTGGAGATCGTCGGCTCCCTTCGGGCCGCGCAGCCGGCCATGGCTTTTTCGACCGACGTGATCGTCGGG
>CAAGKR010454431.1_pt1 | contig 124147 bp, 97 predicted proteins | sample 2556971 | NCBI WGS metagenome assembly CAAGKR01 (sample SAMEA5207829, study PRJEB30636) | soil metagenome | biome: forest; feature: boreal; material: soil | place: USA | collected 2011-09 | depth 1 m | reverse complement strand
CCAGCGACTCGACCTTCCACCGCTGATTGTGTTTTGTAGCCCTCTAGCTTGTGGCGGGGTTCTCGTTCGCCAACGTGCAGAGCAAACTGCTGCACAATGCTAATCCGAAGCGTTTTGTTAGTCGCGTCGATCTTTTCGATGTTGAGGAAGTACGGACCAATCTGAATATCATCGCCCTCGGTCAGCGCCTCGGCTTCATTGAAAGGAATTATCCTGCCATTGAGCGTCGCTGCGCTCGATCCACTGAGATTAACGATGTAGAAATATCCCTCGATCTCATTGATACCTGCATGGAGCCGCGAGACGGTCGGATGGTTGAGCCAAATATCGCAGTCCGGCAGCCGGCCAATCCTCAGCCCCTCGCTGACGATTGTTTTCGCCTCTTCCGCGCGGTCTTCGTAAGTAATGATGAAGGTGCTTTGCTGTACCGTGCTCATTTAATCAACCTAAGAGCATCACGCGTCTTATCGAACAGTAAAAAGAACCACCTGAATGATGTGGATTAACATCAGCGCCAGCATAATTGAAGCCGTAACAACGTGCGGCGCAAGCCAGAGTTTGAGCAATTGATGCAGGTAGATCAGCGAGTCTACACGCCGCAGCGTGGCTGTCGTCTCAACGGCTTCCATTAAGGACCGACGGGCCTTTGGGTTGCTCAATGTTTCGGCATCGTTCTGAAATTCTTCGCGCGCCTCGGCCAGCATCCTCGTCAGGTCCTCACGTAGCACGTATTGCCGTAACAGGTAACGAAATGAGAAGAAGCGCTTGCGCATTTTCTCCTTAATTAGATGGCGCAACTGACTATCGCTGGTGTCGATCAAACTAAGCGTCTTTCGCAATTCCTGGCGGCGGGCACGCAGGTCTTCGATCAACAACGGATCCCCCTCGATGCTGGTCATGATGCGGGGCACGATAAGGTAGCAACCGATCCCGAAGAGACCAGAGGCGATGACCAAATCGAACGAGACCATTAATGATGAAGTCAGCAAACCGCCTGAATCGCGGCCGCCGTGTAGCAGGAGCACAATGCCGGCAATCAGACCTACATAGACGTGCACTAACATCCAGTAACGTAGTGGACCGGCTCGACGCTTGTAAATCTGTTTGCGTCCCGGGTAGGTCATCACAACCGCAATGCTCCCCAGGCCGAGCAAGCCAGTAATCCACCGCACCGTCAGCCACGTGCCGGCGAGAGGCCCGTCAAGCGTATACCGTCGCGCTGCCCACAGCGTTGCCGCAGTGATGGCGATGATGGCCAAGGCTCCCCCGACGTGAAGGAGTCTCGCGGGAATATCTTTTTTATGAATGTTGCGTCCAATAGCGTGTGTTTGGTCCCTGAAAACAATCCCGATTGCATTTTTTGCTTCGCTGAAGTACTCCTTCGGATTCACGCGCACGAGTGCGCCGGTAGGGCAGTTTTCCTGGCAGGAGTAGGCTGCCGTTTTCGCTCCCTTAGGATTGAGCGCCGTGTTTTCACAAAGGTTACATTTGACCGCCAGCAGATCCTCCGTCTCTGTGACGGCTGGAGGCGCTGTTGGAAGAGCCAGACTAAACCAGTTTTTGAAGACGATGCTGAGGCCCGAGGGTGGCGGAGCAGCTGATTTGCGAGGGATCATGGAGATCGCGTTATACGGACACTGCGTCGCGCAATCGCCACATCCGATGCATGTCTTAGGGTCGATATCAATGTGGCCTTCGGCGAAACGCCCGATGGCACCTGTCGGACATCCGGTGAGACATTCAGGATCCTGGCAGTGGAGGCACACAGACGGTGATAAGACATGTTGGGTGGAATGGCTATTCAGTGTTACGGGACGAGCGATGTGGATGCCGCGTCGCAAGAGCCTTGATTGCCCGTGCACCTTATGACATGCAAGCGAACAATTACCACAACGAATACATAGATCCATATCCATGACTAGCAGATTTGTGCCATCCACAATCCCGGTAGCAATCTCCTTTCCAGCAGCCGCTACACTTCTTTTGTCTGAGGGTGGTTCGGGCGGCTTGTCATCGGCTTTTGAGAATTGCGGAAAATGCTCCGAGATCATTTTGACCAGCGCAGGGTTTGATCGCAGGTGCGAGATTTCAATTTCCAACACCTCCGTGCGCGCCATAATTGTCGCGCTATACTTCCATCTAATTTGGTCACTTCCGAAGATAGCCTCGAGTCCCAGCCAATTACCGGCGCCCAGGAAATCGAGTCCTACATCCTCATCCAACTCCATCACCATGTCAGCCAACATTGGACCGGAAGCCAGGCTACGCCCGAACGTAAGGTTCGAAGCAAGACCCTGCGCCCGCCGTGTCCAACCACTATTAATGAAAAAGAGCTTGTCAATCGGATCTCCCTCGCGAAAAAGAATGTGGTCTTTGGCGTATACGGTAAACCGCGTCGCCTCTTTAAACTTTTCGAGTAGTTCCGAACTAAAGGAATTATTGGTCGCCGCTTGCAACTCTAACAGCGTGCGCTCGAGTCCGTGGCGCCGATAGTCCTCCTCAAGCCTGTGGCCGAACTTCTTCAATTTGCGCAACAGGCGAAGGGCCGGCCGTTGAATTTCGAGGACTGTTGCTTCTGCGGACGGCGACACGACCACGGTGGCATTGCTCGGTTGTCCCGCAAGCAGGGACATCTCGCCGAAGCTATTTTGCGGCTCAATCTCGCCAATCTTGCTGCTTCGCCCCTGATGGTCACTGACGTAAACGTCAAGCCGGCCCTCAACCAGAACATAAAAGGCGTTACCTCTCCAGTCGCCTTCGTGAATGATCTCCTCACCGGCACCGTAAACAAGCAGCCGTGCATAAGGGCCAACCTTCTTGCCGGTATAGTTCCGTCCATAAACCACTAATTCAAGGTCCAACTCATACTTGAAGTGGTTTTCGTGCTTCTCGACTAATTCAGAGATGACGCCGCTGTTGCGAACGGCTTCGAGAATTGCGCCGTGGTGTGTGATTTCGCGGGGCATACCTGTATCCGTATTGGCCCACCGTAACCGGCACAGCGGCTCAATTGGTGGAAGCCTGTTTGCGGCAGGACAATGGGGCTACGCTCCAGGTTCCAGCGCTCAAGAATTAGTAAAAATCGTCGAAGGCGATGGCGAACCCAGTGAAACTACGCTGTGCCCCACCGGCCGAACTGTCGCAGTTTGGTGTAACGCCTAGCGAGTCTTTGGTCCTGACTGCAGCTCACCGCTTCCGCCAGTCGTTCGGTCAAAGCCGAGTCAAGATAACGGGCAGCTTGATCGTAGTCAGTATGGGCACCGCCCGGCGGCTCGCTGATGATCTGATCCACGATCTTCTCGGCATAGAGATCCTGGGCGGTCAGACGTAAGCCCGTCGCGGCTTGATCGGCGAGTTTGGCATCCTTCCAAAGAATCGCCGCGCACCCCTCAGGTGAGATTACGGAGTAAATGGCATTCTCGAGCATCATCACCTGGTCACCTACTCCGATTGCCAACGCCCCGCCAGATCCTCCCTCGCCGATGACCGTGATGATAACGGGCACTTTGAGCTTAGCCATCTCACGAAGGTTGTAAGCGATAGCTTCTGCCTGGCCCCGTTCTTCGGCGTCGATGCCAGGATAGGCGCCGGGTGTGTCAATTAACGAAAAGATTGGTCGGCCAAATTTTTCGGCGAGCTTCATAACTCGCAGAGCTTTCCGGTAACCCTCGGGCTTAGGCATACCAAAGTTTCGATATTTTCGTTGCTTAGTATCGCGACCTTTCTGATGTCCTACGACGACGATAGGTAGACCGTGAAACCGCGCTGAACCACAAACGATGGCCGCGTCATCCGCAAATCTTCTATCGCCATGCAGCTCAACAAACTCATCAAATAGCCGCTCGATAAAGTCCAACGTATGAGGACGATCGGCGTGGCGGGCCAGTTGCACACGATCGATAGCCGCCCGAGGGCCGGGCTCCGTCACGGTTTCTGGTCCCGGCCCCGTCGTTGCCAGGCTGTCAGCTGCGGCAAAATGTTTTTCGCTCTTAGACACCTTATTCTTATTCCCAAGCGGGTATTATCAGACGCCGTTTGACGCCAGCGCAATTTTTTCCACCCGGAGCTTGCATCCTATTTTCCCCAGGGCCACCTCGAGTTTTTGACTACGCTCGACCCGCAGGGACGAATTAACTTTGACGCGAACAAGCAGATCAACCGCCACTGAGGTCTCCAACACTACCTCGCAGCTTCCCGAATGCGTATTGATTAAGTCAAGGATGCGGTCAAACAACTCCGCCGGATCCGAAGCCTGCGGCACGCGCAGGACGACCAGTTCTTTCGCTTTCACGATTTCATCAAGACTCTGAACCTGGTCGACAATCACCGACGGCGGATTGTCTTCTCCGAGTTCAAGTCTGCCAGTGATCATCACCGGAAGCTCATTCTTAACCAAGGCCGAATACTTCCAGTATGTTTCTGGCCATAGTACGCATTTGGTTCCTCCAGCTTCGTCTTCCAGGCGCAAAAGAGCAAATCGGTCGCCCTTCTTGGTTGTTCGCGGCTGAAGGTCGTTGATAATCCCACCGATGCTGATACGAATGCCGCTGCTCAGGGTAGCAAGGTCGATTGATTTCACAACTTTCGCTGCTTGCAAAACATCCGCATAGCTTGCCAGCGGATGACCGGTAATATAAAAACCGAGCGCAGCCTTTTCAGCGAGCAGGAGTCGGGAACGAGTCCAGGCGATACCTGTCGATGCTGGCTGCTCTATGTAGCCTGTATCTTCAAGGTCGGAAGCGAAGAGCCCAGTTTGTCCCTGCATGCGCTCTCGCTTCGCACGCTGAGCCCTGCCAAGCGCAGCATCGATGGAATGGTGAAGCGCTCCCCGCCATTCATGCAGTTCACGCGAATCAGCTTTGAGGGAGTCAAACGCTCCGGCCCCCACCAACCCTTCCAGTACCCGCTTGTTAAGAGCGCCTTGCCCCAACCGTTCCGTGAAGTCGAAGAATGATTTGAAGGGACCAGCTTGACGTGCCTCGATTACCGAATTCACTATCGACTGGCCGAGGCCTTTGATTGCTGCCAATCCGTACCTGATGGCTCCAGTGAGAGGCGTAAAACCGGAATAACTTTCGTTTACGTCAGGCGGGAGCAAATTGATTCCCTGCGCGCGAAGTTCCTTCGAATACTTGAAAACCTTGGCCGCGTCTTGCGCTTCGCTGGAAAGGACTGCGGCATAAAAATGCTCGGGAAAGTGAGCCTTGAGGTAAGCAGTCTGGAATGCCAGGTAAGCGTAAGCAACCGCGTGACTTCGAGGGAAACCGTAATCGGAAAACTTTGCCATAAGCGAGAATATCTTTTCCGCTTTATCTTTTTTGATGCCTCGTTCGACTGCGCCGTTGACAAACTTCTCTTCGTGCAACGCCATTTCCTCGCGCTTCTTTTTACCCATCGCTCGGCGCATGAGATCGGCTTCGCTGAGCGTATAGCCAGCAAGCTTCTGGGCGAGTTGCATGATCTGTTCCTGATACACCAGGACACCAAAGGTGTTGCTTAGGATCTCCTTCATTTCCGGGACCAGATAGCGAACCGTCTTCTGTCCGCGGTGCCGCTGGATAAACTCCTCCACCATCCCGCCGTCAAGAGGTCCCGGGCGGTAAAGAGCGTTTAAGGCGGAAAGGTCCTCGACATCCTTTGGCTTAAGCTTTCTGCAGATCTCCTGCATGCCAGAAGATTCGAACTGAAATACAGCGTCCGTGCGCCCTTCCCCGAAAACCGCCATCGTCTTCGCGTCGTTAAGCGCTATATCAGGCCAGTTAATCTCTGCGCCAAGCAGTTGCTTAATCGTGGTTAAGCAATCATTTATAACAGTTAAAGCGGTAAGCGCTAAAAAGTCCATCTTAAGCATGCCAGTTTTTTCCAGGTCCGACATGACATATTGGGTCGTGAGCTCTTCCTTCCCAGATACGGCGATGGGTATCAATTCCTGCAAGGGAACCGGCGAGATGACTACGCCGGCGGCGTGAACGGAGGAGTGTCGAGCGCAACCCTCGAGACGCTGGGCTATCTCCATCAGTTGCTTAACATTCGGATTAGTTTCAATTTCCTTCCTCAGCTCGGGAACCTGTTCGAGCGCCTGAGAAAGACTCACGTTCCTTCCCCGCACCGGTGGAGGTATCATCTTTGCGATTCGTTCGACTTCGGAATATGGCATCTCTAAGGCACGACCAACGTCTTTAATTGCGGCCCGAGACGCAAGAGTGCCAAAAGTAATGATCTGGCAAACCGAGTCGCGGCCGTAGAGGTTAGCGACGTGATTGATTACGTCCGCTCTTCCCCTGACACAAAAATCGATATCTATGTCGGGCAAAGAGATCCTGCCAGGGTTCAGGAATCGCTCAAAGATGAGATCGTACTTTAAAGGATCTATATCAGTAATCTCGAGGCAATAGGCTACTAGAGACCCGGCCGACGAGCCGCGACCGGGGCCGACTGGAATTGCATGTTCCTTAGCGTAGCGAACGAAGTCCCACACGATCAAAAAGTATCCCGCGAAGCCCATCTGCTTTATCATGGCGATCTCGCCGGCGAGGCGCGTCTGATAATCAGAGATCGCGTGTTTCAGTTCACCGCGAGACTGTTGCCGCTCCCACACTTGTTCCCGTCGGCGCTCGAACCCTTCCCTCACAACCTTCTCAAAGTAATCATCCGCTGACGCCGCCTCGCCTTCCGGTATCGGATAGTTAGGAAGGTGGTTTATGTTTTCCGGTAGTTTCAGGTCGCACCTTTCGGCGATCTCGACCGTGCGCAAAAGGGCCTCCGGCAACTCGTCACCGAATATTCGCCACATCTCTTCCGGCGAACGGACATAGAAGTTTGGGCTCGCATATCGAAGCCGATTAGTGTCTGTAACTGTCTTTCCCGAGCCAATGCACAGCAAGACATCGTGAGCTCGCGCATCCTCAGGCGTGAGGTAATGGGCATCGTTTGTGGCCACAAGAGGCACGCCCGTTTGGCGCGAAAGCTCCACCAACGGTTTTCGAATCCTCTCCTGGGCTTCAAGTCCGTGCTCTTGAATCTCCAGGAAATAATTCCCCTTCCCCAGAATCTCCTCGAATTCGAGGGCTGCGGCCGCAGCCTCATCACGGTTTTCACGGGCCAACATCGCCGAGGGTACTCCGGACATACAAGCCGAGAGTGCTATCAGCCCCTTGGAGTGTTCCGCGAGCAGTTCCTTATCGATTCGAGGTTTGTAATAGAAGCCTTCGGTATATGCCTTTGAGGTAAGGCGAACGAGGTTGCGATAGCCGTCTAAATCCTTAGCGAGAAGAATCAAATGAAAGTTTGCCTTCTCTCCCGGAGCTGAAGCCGCGCGATCCTTTCTGCTGCCGCGCGTGATGTAAGTTTCACAACCTATTATGGGCTTCACGCCGCGGCTTTTCATCGCGTTGTAAAACGAGATTGCGCCAAACATGTTCCCGTGGTCGGTCATGGCACACGCAGACATGCCGAGTTCCTCAGTTCGCTTGGCAAGAGGCTTGATCTGAATTGCGCCGTCTAGAAGGCTGTAATCGGTGTGCAGATGGAGGTGTGCGAATCTTTGATCCGGCATAAAGATAATAAAAAAGGGCTAGCTGCGTGTCTGGCGACAGACAGAACAGGAGAAACTTTGATTAATCCGGCGCCACTATAGCACGCTCGTTCAGGCGACTGCCCGACGCTTTCCGATCATCAGAAGGGGCGAGTTGCCATTAACGTATTAATGTCAAAAGTTTCGTTGTTGCTCGAAAAGAAAATGCTTTAAGACCGCCACTGAGTTAAACAAACTTATTCCCACTCAATCGTGCTAGGTGGCTTGGAGCTGATGTCATAGACGACCCTATTAATTCCCCTGATCTCCGAAATTATTCGCGCGGAAACACGCGCGAGCAAATCATGTGGGAGCCTTGCCCAATCCGCTGTCATTCCGTCAACGCTCGTTACAGCCCGAATAGCCACCACTTTTTCATAGGTGCGCTCGTCGCCCATTACACCAACTGTTGAGATTGGGAGTAGCACGGGAAAAGCTTGCCACACTGAATTGTACAGATTAGCGGCCCGAAGCTCTTCGTCGAGAATTCGATCCGCAGCCTGGAGTAGTCGAACTCGTTCTTGATTCACTTCGCCTATTATCCGCACGGCCAAGCCCGGACCGGGAAATGGATGTCGCGTAAGTATTTCTTCAGGGACTCCCAGTTCCCTTCCTATGAGCCTCACTTCATCCTTGAACAATTCTCTTAGAGGCTCGATTAATTTCAACTTCATTTTCTCGGGCAATCCGCCGACGTTGTGATGGCTTTTTATGACCGCGGATGGGCCGCGAACCGACACTGACTCGATAACGTCCGGATACAGGGTGCCCTGAACCAGGAACGTGACATCACCCAGCCGGTTGGCTTCCTGATCAAAAACGTCGATAAAGACCTTACCAATTAGTTTCCGTTTTTCTTCCGGCTCGGTTATTCCCTGGAGCGCGGTGAGAAACAATTCGCCAGCCTGAACGCCACAGATATTCAATTTCATGCTCTGCTTTAGGAGCGCAAGCGTGGATTCAAATTCGCCGTCTCTCAAGAGGCCATTATCCACAAAGATGCATGTCTGCCGTTCACCAATCGCCCGATGCACCAGTGCTGCAGCCACCGTGGAATCGACACCGCCAGATAGTCCCGACACAACGCGGCCCGTTTCTCCCACCTGTTCACGAATGCGGGCCGTCTGTTCCTGAATGACAGCCTTCGGCGACCAATCACCGCGGCATTCACAAATTGAAAATAGAAAGTTTCGAAGTACCTGAGCGCCGAGTGGCGTATGCGCAACTTCCGGGTGAAACTGGACGCCGAATATTCTTCGGTCGATATCTTCCATGGCATTGAGGGCATCGTCAGTCAGGGCTGTTACGCGGAAACCCTTGGGCACTGAAGTCACCTGATCACCGTGACTCATCCAAACGTCCATTTCTGAAGGCAAACCTCTGAACAAACGGTTAGTCTCATCAACAACCTTCAACCTCGCATAACCAAATTCGCGATTGGGCGAGGCTATAACTTCGCCGCCCATATCGAACGCAAGAATCTGAAAGCCATAGCAGATACCAAGAATCGGAGATTTAATCGACTGCAGCAGTTTTGCATCAGGTCGAGGCGCTCCGTCCTGGTAAACCGAAGACGGACTGCCGGACAAAATGAGGCCCTTCGGCTGGCGAGCAACGATTCTTTCGATGGGTGCATTGAACGGCAGGATTTCGCAATAGACACCTGCCTCGCGGACTCGACGAGCGATTAGCTGAGTGTATTGCGATCCAAAGTCAAGTATGATGACAGTTTCGTGTTGAATATCCGAAATCAAAAAAGAAAACCTCTAATCACTCTGAATGCGTCAAACAAGTTGCGGTTTAAGAAATGAACTAAAGATTATACTTTTGGATTTGAATAACTCAAGAACAGAGGACGATGATCTACCTGTTCCAGCTGGGTCTTTTCGGGTAGTGCTTGGATTAATCCTTATGACCCTTGGTTCTTTCACTGGGCTACTCGCAGTTCGTCGTTGGCTGTCATTGTTAGGATGGGCAGTCTTCATAGTATCTTTCTGATCATGATGAAGCGACCAGATAAAAAGACCGCCGAGCAGAAATAGACTGTGAACCCCTATCCTCAATCATCTATTGGCGCAATGTTAAGACTTAACAAAACTTGGATTACGACGGCAGCAGGTGTATGCGTGTTGGGTCTTATGCTGCTGAGCGGGATCATACTCGGTTCTGCACAAACAAGTGGCAATGCTAACGGTGATTCAAGATCTGGTAATTTAGCGCTTCTTTCCCAGCCTCTGACGATAGCCTGGCGATACGAGTCGAATCTAACCCTTGATCTTACGCCCGCTGTCGATGAAGAGCGCGTGTACCTTCCTCTCGCAGGCGGAATTATCGTCTCGCTCAAGGCAGCTAGCGGACAACTTAACTGGCGTTCCGAAATGGGGGGAGGACTTTCCGCCTCCCCCGTAGCCGACTATGGTGGCGTTTATGTGGCTTCCGAAACAGGCAAACCAGAAAGCGGCAGCCGCCGCGCTACCGGGGCGTTGCGGGCACTCGGTCGCGAAGGCGGCGTGACGCAATGGATGCGTACTCTGGCTATGCCGCTTCGCGGATCTCTGACGCTGGCCAACGGAAAACTATTCGCAGGTGGAAGCGACGGAAAGGTATATGCATTCGACAGCAAGAATGGCGAGGCGCGCTGGTCCTACGACTATGGAGCACCCTTTAACTGTCAGCCTGTGGTTTCCGAGGGGCGGGTTTACGTCGGAAGCGAAGACGGCAACTTGCTTGTTCTTGACGAGGCGACAGGTAAGCTTCTCTGGCATTACCGGACCAGGGGGCCCGTGCGAGGACCAGTCGCTAATGCAAACGGCATAGTTTATTTCGGTTCCGGCGACGGTTATATGTACGCAGTGAATGCTTCGAGTGGTCGCTTGATCTGGCGTAAGCGCACCGGCGCTGGAGTGCAGGCAGTCGTTCGTGTAGGCGAAGAGTTGCTTGTCGCATCACTCGATAATTTTGTTTACAAGTTTTCGTTGACCGGTGCGCGACTATGGAAACGCCAGCTCCCGGGAAGAATATCTTCGCAACCCCTGGTCGTGCAGGCGGAGGCCCTGTTTACGCCTCTTTCAAGCTCAGCGGCAGTTGTGCTCGAAGTTCGAGACGGGCACCTGGTCAATTCACTTCCAGTTGGCGAGGAAATCTCTACCTCGGCTTCTCCGATTGCAGTTGGCAACGTTGTACTGCTCACAACCGAGCATGGACTGCTGGCTTTCACGCAACCGCGCGACAGTCTACCTGCCAAAAAAGAATAACCAATTCAGGATCGTCAACGTGAGGTGTATCAGGGAGCGGGCTAATGCAGTGTGGCTTGGACGTTGGCTTCACCAGGTTCAGACCGGCGGCGAAACATTCCGAACAGTCGCGAGAGGAGTCCGTGAAGAATGTATCCGACAACGATTACCAGCAGGACGTAGCGCGAATAGAGAAAGATAAGCATGCCGATGGCCACGGCGAGAATTATGGTCCGCATGCTGCGGCTCCGCGTTCCCACTGTCTTGAAACTTGAAAATCGCAGGGTGCTAACCATCATCACGCTTAGAACTCCCACCAGGCCCATTAACAAAATGGAATAAATCTCAGCGCGCTCGGCCCCGTACCTAACTAATGGAACTGGGGCGAAGTGGATGATCCCAGCAATCAGGCCGCCAGCGACCGGAATAGGTAGACCGACGAAACTTTTCTTGTCCATCTTAATGGTGCCTTCAGCCAGAATGCGCGGCCGGGACGCCTGAACATTAAAACGAGCAAGACGAAAGGCGCCGCACATCAGGTACATAAACGACAGAAACCACGCCAGTCTATGCAGATCACTTCCCTCTACCAGGGTGGCACCATATCCCCACACGTAGGCCAGCACAGCAGGCGCGAGGCCGAATGTTACAACGTCAGCGATTGAATCGAGTTGCACGCCGATCTCGGTTGTCGTTTTCGTCATGCGAGCGAGCCTGCCATCCAGCATGTCAAAAAGGACTGCCCAGCCTATAGCCTTAGCTGCGTTATCGAGGTAGACGGCCGCCTGCGAGAGGTCAGTTTCAGTGCCTCGTCCTACGAGTTGAAAGCCACGCACGGCGGCCATCACGGCGTAGAAGCCCATGCCAATGTTTGCAGCCGTGAACACGGAAGGGATCAAATATAACCCCTTTCGCAGACCTCGGCGTTCGGGATTCCTGGGCTCTGCATCGACTTGCGCCTGAGCCGCAACCGTCATCGTATCCTCCCGATGATAGAGGTTCCACCTTTCACTCGCTTGCCTTCTGTAACCAACACTTCCACCGTTTCCGGCAATAAAACGTCTGTTCGTGAACCAAACTTTATCAATCCAAATCGCTCGCCGAGCGCCACTCGTTCGCCCGCTCGCTTCCAGCAAACAATTCTTCGCGCCAGGATACCGGCGATCTGCTTACAGACAACGGTAATTTTCTCCCCTTCGATCGTAAGGGCGTTTTGCTCATTAACCAAACTAGCCTTTTTGTCCGTCGCCATCAAAAACTTTCCCCTGGTGTATGAAACATCGGTGATTTGGCCGGCAATCGGCGCCCGGTTGATGTGCACGTCAAGCGGCGACAAGAAAATACTAACCAGGGTTGCGGAACGTTCGCTGCCGTCATTAAGTGGTTTGACGCGCGTTACGCGACCATCGGCTGGAGCGACCACCACATCCGGATCCGTTGGTGGCTGCCTTTTAGGATCGCGAAAGAAGAAGGCCATAAACGCTGATATGATTCCAAACAAAAGGGCCACCGGCCAAAAACCGAGTATCAGCAAGACCATCATCAAGGCCGCCGGCACCACTACGTAAACTATTCCGTCGCTAACTATACCCGCTCCTTATTATTCGATTGATCGTTGCATTTATTTATCGTCAAGCATGAAGCAACGCTGTAAGAGGAAGGGGACGTGTAATACCTCCACGTCCCCTAACAAGGTCACTGATCCGGAGAAACTTCTTCTCCTCTTTCAAATTTAATGGCTTACGCTTTGAGTCTTCTGGTGCTGCATCATTATGGAATACATTTGATCCTTAAGAGCCAACTTTTTCTTCTTGAGAGTAACCTCTTCCACTTGTTCTTCGTCGCTCGGATAAGCCAGGGCTGAAAGTTCACTTAAACGTTGTTCGTATCGAGTGTGTTCCCGAGCTAACTCCCTAAACTCAGGGTCTCGACTCATCAGCTCTTCCTTGAGCATATCCGTAGTTGTAACGTCCATTTTCGTGCATGTCTCCTTTCAGACGATGGGACCGGCAAGATTGGTTGGCGGAGGCGATGGGGAAAACCTCCAGGAACTGTTTCGGACACGTAAAAATGGTAGCCCAATTATCGCAACGAATCAAGCATTTCCGACCAGTTGAATAACCATCACAAGTGCGTCTTCCGTGGGTTCTGAGTAATACTTCTTGCGTCGAGAAGTCACGCGGAAGCCACACTTTTCATAAAGTGCAAGCGCAGCACTGTTTCCAGCGCGCAACTCCAGAAAAGCGCACGGGACGGTTGAACGCCTTCCTTCTTCGAGAATTCTATTCAATAAGTGGCGCCCAATTCCCCTGCGGCGGTGGCTTTCTCGTACCGCTACATTGTTTATATGAAGCTCATCGGCTCCCATTCGGGCGACGATATACCCGGCCAGGCTGCGTACACCTCGGCGCTTTTCGGGATTCACCACGCGTGCAACGAGCATAAGATTCCTTTTATTGCCTTGTAACTCCGCATAGTATGCCGCCCAACCCCAGCGACTCAACCCTGAGTTTTCTTCAATCTCTACCACTTCCAGCAGATCGTGTTCGGTCATTCTTGTGATCAAAACACCATTGTCGGCCGCCGTGATAGCCCGCTGGGTTATCGACATTGCTCTTTCAGCTCCGCGTCTGAGGGTCGCACATAAATAGCGTTCAGAAAATACGGGGATAGTGTCCGGCCGTTCTGAAAAACTCGCAAAGCCAAAGCGGCTACATGCTTTGCCAGATTCGCTTCATTGGCAGCGAGCTTCCAGAAGCCGCGCCCCGGTTCTTGAACATCGGCTATTACTTCCTGCGAATCATCGATGAAGACGATTTCCTGTTGCCGCGCGTAGTCGTTGAGAAAGTCACGATGGAGGCGTGCGCCGCCGCCCGCCCAAGTGAGCTCTCTAAACGCGCCGTATTTCTCAACTAACCTTTGCGGCGAGAGGTGTGCTGCCACGTCGACGTCGACTACTTTATCCTCCTCCAAAACACAAAACATTTGAGCAAAAACTTCGCCACGTCCCGCTGGCAAAAGCGCTACCGTCCTGCTCGAAGGTCCCGCTGCGTGAGCCACGGCTTGAAGCGTCGGTACTCCAACGCACGGTCGCTCCAATGTGGCAGCCAAAGCTTTCAACGTTGCGATGCCGATTCGCAGCCCAGTGAAGCTACCCGGACCTGAAGCACACGCAAACAATTCTACGTCTTGAAGCGAGATGCCTGCCTCCTCAAGGCTGTTGTTGATATCACTCAACAGGCTGTTTGAGTGAGAAACTTCCGGATCACCACTTCTGGAGGCTAGCTGTTGTTTCCCGCGCCCCAAATAGACGCTGCCACCCAACGTCGCGGTTTCCAGGCTGAGAATTAAAGGAGTGTCACTCATCCGATTTCGAACTCCACAAATCTGCTTTGGCGCGGCAATTAAAAGCGGCACAATTCCTTCACTTATTACTGACTGCTGGTTGTTGTTTTTCGTCTGACATTTGCTTGAAATACTCGACGGTCTTCTTCAGGCCTTCCTTAAGCGGTATGGTTGGATTCCAACCGAGGAGCGTTTGCGCTCGTAAAATGTCAGGCTTGCGTTGTTTCGGATCGTCTTGTGGCAACGGCAGGTATTTAACTCCTGAGTTTGACCCGCAGACCTTTACAACCTCATTAGCCAACTCTTTGATCGTAAACTCACCGGGGTTCCCCAGGTTAACAGGCTCGTGGACTTCTTCGGCATTCATCAGCAGCATCAACCCCTCAACAAGATCGTCGACGTAACAAAACGAACGCGTCTGGTCCCCTGCTCCATATAGAGTGAGGGCTTCACCGCGTAATGCCTGCACAATAAAGTTTGAAACAACGCGGCCATCATTCTCGAGCATGCGCGGGCCATAAGTGTTGAAGATCCGCGCTATTCGCGTGTCGACGTGGTTCTGCCGGTGGTAATCCATCATCAACGTTTCGGCGATTCTTTTCCCCTCGTCATAGCACGACCGCAGCCCAATCGGATTCACGTTGCCCCAGTACTCTTCGGGCTGCGGATGCACCAAAGGGTCGCCGTAAACTTCCGAGGTGGACGCCTGCAAAATTCGAGCGCGCACGCGTTTCGCCAGACCGAGCATGTTTATCATTCCCATGACGCTCGTCTTTACCGTCTTAACTGGATTGTACTGGTAATGAATAGGAGACGCGGGACAGGCAAGGTTGTAAATCTGGTCCACCTCCAGCAGGATGGGCTCAATCACATCATGGCGAATCAGTTCGAAACGATGATTATCCATCAGCTTCACTATGTTCACGCGCCGCCCCGTAAAAAAGTTGTCGAGGCAAAGGACATCGTGCCCGTCTGCCAACAGACGTTCGCACAAATGTGAACCAATAAAGCCAGCGCCGCCGGTTATGAGTATGCGCATGCTATCTCCGAAGAACACTGCAAGATGAAAGCTTAACCGTACTGGCGGTGACGAGACGCCGCGCGCCAAAAGTCACAAGTAATCACGATATCAACCTTCGTCGCTAACCCCAAAACCCACAAAGATGTGGCGCAGCTAGATTTTAGGCTTTCCACCCAGCAGATTATCAACCATTTCGCACCAAAGGTGACCAATGGTGATATGTGCCTCCTGCACCCGCGAGGTTCGGTCGGCCGGAACGACAATAGCCAGGTCGCAATAAGAGGCCAACGGGTTTCCGGAAGCGCCGGTCAATCCAATAATTTTACAGCCAATTGAGCGTGCCTGCTCAGCCGCTCTGTTTATGTTGGGTGATTTGCCGCTGGTGCTGATGGCAATCAAGACATCGCCAGCGCTCGCCAGCGCCTGCACCTGCCGCGTGAATACTTCCTCGTAACCGTAATCGTTGCTGAGCGCAGTCAGAACCGACGTGTCGGTGGTGAGGGCAATCGCGGGGAAAGCCTGTCTCTGTTGCTCGTAACGCCCAACCAGTTCGGCCGCGATGTGCTGAGCGTCAGCGGCGCTGCCGCCGTTTCCGCAAAGCAAGATCTTGTTTCCAGATTCCAGTGCCTCACAAATTATGCGGCCAGCCCGTTCAATCTCGCCGAGTTTCGAGTCGAGCAATGATTGTATGGCTGCCAGATGTTCCCGAAGAGAACGAGTTAGAAGAGTTGTAGTTGAATTGTCAGGTGCCAGGGGATAGTTTTCCACTTTGAAGTTCAGTAGGCCAAAACTGAGATAAGCCCGCGAAACACTGCCCGCTTCAGCTCCGTCGATCTTATTGCCCTAAAGATTAGCTCTGGAAAATTAACATAGTTTGCCGTGCTACCGAAGCTCTCCGAGGCCAAAATGCAATTCTCAGCAAGGAAGACGGGGTCGAACTCAAAGAACGCCAGGAAAATTTCCTGTGCGCTTCTTACGCATTTCTTTGCTCACGTTGCGGTCAAGCAATTGCTTCCATGCCTTGCACAACTCTCATTCTCCGATGTAGGCTTCGCTTCGCTTTATTCACGCACTATCGTCGCTGATGAACCTCTCGAGCGGGGTCCCCACCAGGGCAGGCCCGATGGGTTGCCAACTCCCCAGTCATAGCCGCCTTATGATGTCCACGCCAACCCCAATGCTGCGCCAGTATCAGGAGCTGAAGCGGCAACATCCCGGGACGCTGCTATTTTTTCGTCTGGGCGACTTTTATGAACTCTTCTTCGAGGATGCAGTAGTTGGATCGCGTGAGCTGCAAATAACATTGACGGCGCGCCACAAGGAGCGCGGCGATCCGATGCCTATGTGCGGCGTTCCCCACCACTCAGCGGCAAACTATATTGCGCGCCTGGTGCGCAAAGGTTATCGGGTAGCTATCTGCGAGCAGACAGAAGATGCTTCAAAAACCAGGAAGCTCGTGCGGCGCGAAGTAGTCAGGATCGTAACTCCGGGCACCCCAATCGATCCCCAACTTCTTGATGCCCGGGAAGCCGTGTTCCTGGCTGCGGTTTGCGGCTCAGGAGAAACAATAGGCGCGGCGTTTCTCGATATCTCAACCGGAGAGTTCCGCGCAACACAGGAGAGTGGGCGGAACGCGTGGGAAAAGATACGGGCTGACCTCGAATCGTATTCTCCCCGTGAACTGCTTTTCCCTGCCTCGCTCGCACCATTGATAAAGGCCGGGCTCTCCGGAAAAGTACAGACAACCCCACTGCCTCTTGAAAGCAGTCCGACGTCAAAAGCGGGGCAGCCCAGCCCTGTTGGAAATACCACGGCGGCCGGTCATGAGAACCAGCTGACTAAAACACAGTCTCAATCTTTCGGTGGTTCTTCAGGCAGCTCTCCAAATGATCAATTCATTGATGCCACATTAACTCCGCTCGATGATTGGCTGTGGCAGAAAAAGGACTGCGCGGAGTTGCTACTAAATCACTTTGGGACGCGATCGCTTGAAGGTTATGGAATTGAACGTAAGGACGAGGCAGTGCGCGCGGCAGGCGCGTGTTTGCGGTATGCGCAGGAGACGCAGCGGGCCGCCGCAGCCCACATTACTGATCTGGTCTATTTTGAGCCGCAGGATCATTTGGTACTGGACAATGTAACTGTTCGGAATCTCGAGCTCGTTGATTCGCTAAGCGGAGCGAGCGGCCGAACTCTCCTCAATGTTATCGACGATACGGTAACTGGAATGGGCGCGCGGTTGCTGCGGTCGTGGATGTTGAGGCCATGTGTGAAGCGCGGCGAAGTCGATGCCAGGCTTGCGGCGGTCGAGGATCTGGTTGCTTCGCAAATCAGCCGGGACAAGCTTCGTTCATTGCTTAAAGAGGTTTCCGATCTTGAACGTTTGATTGGACGCATCAGTTTCGGCTCGGCCACCCCGAGAGACCTGAACGCTATCTTGCGTTCGCTCAGCCAGGTTCCCGCCATTCGTGAAGACCTGGCATCTATGCCTTCTTCCCTCTTACAAATATTGTCGGAAAGCTCCGACGACGTTCCCGAAATCTGCGCGTTGCTGGCGAAAGCAATCAGCGACGATCCCCCTGCGAAAATAAGCGAAGGCGACACGATCCGCTATGGCTATTCAAGCGAGCTGGATGAGCTGCGTTCGATCAGCCAGAATGCAAAACAAATTATCGCGACACTTGAAGCCACTGAGCGAACTCGTAGTGGCATTGGCAACCTGCGAATCAAATTCAATGGCGTCTTTGGTTATTTCATTGAAGTATCCAAGGCAAATGCGGCGCGTGTACCTGCAGAGTACGAACGAAGACAAACGCTGACTAATTCTGAACGGTTCACCACGCCAGAACTGCGCGATTGGGAGAAAAAGGTTCTCGGCGCCGAGGAGCGCATCATTCACCTGGAAGCTGAGCTCTTCAACGACGTCTGCCGGCAGGTCGCGGCCGAAACAAAACGAATTCAGGTGACGGCCCGAGCGCTGGCCGCTCTCGACGCGCTGTCTTCGCTGGCGGAAACAGCGGCGCGCCGTCGTTACGTTCGACCGGTAATGCACGACGGAGATGAAATCGAAATCGTGCAAGGCAGACATCCCGTAATTGAAGTTTTCAATGAAGATCCTTTTGTTCCAAACAGTACCTACTTAAATAATTCTACGGATCGTTTACTAATCATTACTGGTCCAAACATGGGCGGCAAGAGCACTGTGCTGCGGCAGACGGCGATCATCATCATCCTCGCTCAAATGGGCAGCTTCGTGCCGGCCGACAGGGCACGTCTACCACTGGTCGATCGTGTCTGGACGCGCGTGGGTGCTTCAGACGACCTCGCTCGCGGGCGTTCGACGTTTATGGTGGAGATGACGGAGACAGCCGCGATACTCCACAGCGCCACTCCGCGGTCTCTCGTTTTGCTTGATGAGATCGGGCGCGGTACCGCGACCTTTGATGGGCTTTCAATCGCCTGGGCTGTTGCTGAATACCTGCACGATTCGCCTGAGCATGCCGCGAAGACGCTTTTTGCTACTCACTATCATGAATTAACTGAACTCGCTGAGCGGTTACCGGGTGCACAAAATTACCAGATCACGGCAACGGAGCGGGAAGGCGAAGTTGTATTTCTGCATCGCCTGGAGCGGGGTCGGGCTTCAAAATCTTACGGAATACAAGTCGCGCGATTGGCGGGTTTGCCACCGGCTGTGCTGGCCAATGCGCGTGAGGTTTTGGCACGACTCGAGCGTTACGAACTGGACGTGTTTGCCGAAGAGGACGCGATTGCAGCGCAGGCTGCCGTGAGGACTGCCGAGGCTCGTGCGGCCGCGCAGGGACAATCGGCCGGTGCGAGCTCTACTGAATCATCATCCCGCGGTTCAACTTCTGAGGGTGACGCGCTGGAAGCCGCCGCCAGACGTGCGGGCCGAAGAAAGGCAGTCGCCCAGGCTTCGCTCTTTGATTTGGCAAATCAAAAAGTGGTTGAAGAGATCCGCAACATCGATCTGGAAACGCTATCACTACAGGAGGCTAAAGAACTGCTACGCAAACTGCGCGAGCGGCTAATCTGACCTGGCCACAGATAAACCCGGATAATACTGATAAGAATTCAACAAGGTGAAGAAATGTTTGAACTATCTGTGTGATCCGTGTTCATCTGTGGCTGCTTGGCCGCATTAATCCGTGGCTAATTAATCCATGGTAAGCCGGAACCTCGCGATGAAGCGATTTGGAAGTAAAGGGAGAGGGACCTAGTGAAAGAGCAATCTAAACAGCACAACCAGGCGATGAAACTGGCCCACGTGTTGTTACGGACATCGTTGGTTATTCTAAGCTGCCAATCGACCAACAGACCAGGTTCTTACAGACGCGGCAAGAGATAGTGCGTGGTACGGCGGAGGTCACGCGCGCACAAGCCAGCGATCAGCTAATCAGCATCGCCACCGGCGACAGGATGGCGCTGGTCTTCTTCAACGATCCGATGGCCCCGGTGCAGTGTGCATTGGAAATAAGCCGCGCCTTGAAAGCGCATCCCGAGATCTATGGCTAATTTTCCCGGCTAGTTCTTCTGAGCTGGTGTCCGCGGGGCGTCTGTCACCGTAAACCAATCACCCTTGCCATCATTGGTTCTTAGCATGCTCATGATCTCGTCAAAGTTAAATGGCCGCGCGCCGCGACGTCCAAATACCGAAATCTGATTTCCGCTTTCGTCAACTGCACGATCACGATCGAGCGGTTTGGAAATCGCGAGCGCCTCGCCTTTGGTCTTGAACGTGGCAATCAAAACCGGCTTTGGTCGCGGACTAAATCCCGCGTACTCCGGCATCGTCTCCGGTGAAGTCAGTTGCAAAATCCGTAACCCATTCCTTCCGTCGGCGACGTACGCAAAAAGACTTGCGTTGGTCATCGCGATTTTCACCTGATGCGCGTCGTTCAGTTTTCCATCCGCGTTATAGATTTGGTCCAGCCGTGGCTTTTCCGGCTGCTCCACATCGATGATCGCAATTCCTTCTTTGCCATTCGCAACGTACGCATAGGTTCTGGCGACGTAAACGTCACGAGCATTGGCGAGTGGGACGAAGGCGGTTGCAACCACACGAGCCCGCCCGGGCGACATAAGGTCCAACACCTTCAACCCTTCATCATCGACGATGAAGCCATAGCGAAACTGGATAGCAATTGCGCGCGGATGCTTGAATGGCGCCTCGACATGATCAACTATCTTTGGATTCAGAGGATCTTCAAGGCTCACAACGACCAGTCCATGATCAGTCGTGATGTAAGCAAGGGTGCCGGCGATCGTTATATTGTTGGCATCGTTGAGCGCGGCCCCGGGATTGAACGCCCCGTTTGGATACTTCGCCGGATCCAGCGCCCGCTTCAAATAATTGTTTAGGGGATCACCATCGAGCAGCGTAGCAGCGTTAACCAGCACAAGTCCTTCATACTTATCAGCGATATATAGATAGGCGTAAAGTGGGTGAACCGGTTGTTCTTCGTTCAGTAACTGCTTGCGCTCAGCGCCGGTGAGCTTGCTTGCGCTCGCGGGATCGATCATTTTTCCGTCGGCTTTGAGTCGCCAGCGAGCAGGATCGACAGCCAATGTGGTAGGCGCAGCAACCGCGGTCGCATACTTGGTCTTGACCCAAAACTTCTGACCAAAGCGCGAGACGGGCGCGGTCGTAATCCGTTCAGAAAAACCCTTCTGATCGATTTGCGCGACGTCGTAGACGCGCAGTCCCCCTTCACCAGCCGCAACGTAGGCATACTCACCGCGCAACTGAACCTGTAGTACGCGCGGATTGCCCACGTGTTCATACGCGGTCTTAAGTTCGCTTCCACCCTTAACAAATTTTTCGTAGTTGTCGGGATAAGCAATCTTGTGAAGCGTGCTTCCAAAAACCGCTTGCGGCTCGGTGTGCTCAGTGGCCACGACCACTTCCAGCGCGTCGTTAGCAGCCACGTATACGTAGCGACCCATAAAATTGACGAAGTTAGTTCCTTGCAAAAGTAGTTGCGCCAGCCAGGCGTTGTTGTCTTTCTTTTCTGACACGTGACAGTCGGTGCATGTTTTCGTTTCTGTCGCGCGCACTGTATGCGGAACATGTGTGTTGAATGTCTGGCCCGAAAAGCCCTCAGTGGACGTGGTCTGTTGCTGTGAATAGATCCACTCGCGGCTTTGATTCTGCGAACTGACGAGAATGGCCGAGGAGGAACGCACAGGAGCAATACGATTGCCTGTCGCGGTGCCATCGCGACCCAGCATGAAGATGTCGTCGCGCAAAACCTGGAAGTTGTATTGCGTGAAGTTGCGAGACTCGCCCCCCTCATTATGCCGATTAGGCATCTTTCGATTCGCCTGCATCGACAAGTGACAACCAAAACAACTCGTCACCCACGAAGAATGGCAAGCAACACAAGTCATATCGGTGTCGCGATGGGCCAGCTCATTATCGTTCTTCGGCACGTCGCCCCAACTGGCGTTGTCTTTGCGTATAGTTTTCGCGTAGCGCGACTTCTCACTGTAGTCGCGAGTGCCGGGAGTGATTGTGTCGATGGTTTGGGTTACGCGCCACCAGCGACCGGGCACAACCATGGAGTTCTGGATGATATCGCCGGTCTTTAAATCGATATCTTTTCCGCTTTCATCTTTTTTCTTCCGGTCGCGTGTGAGTCTCTGGAAAAGCGGAATCTTTGCTCCCGTCTCATCTCGCACGCGAAATCGTGTCAGGTCCTGTCCGACCAACGGCTGGTTTTGTGTTTTGCGTCGCTCTGCGGCTTGTCCTGTTACAGATGCCGCCGCAGGGCCGGAAGTAAACAGCGTGGCCTTTTGATGAATAGTTCCGTGACAGTCCTCGCAGCCAATCTCGATAGCCGCGCGCGGCTCGTTGTAGAGGTTGCCATCGCCGTGCGCGTCCTGGCGGAAGTGGCAGTCGACGCAATGCATTCCCTTCTCAAGATGAATGTCGTTTAGATGAACCGCTTTCCGAAACTTCTCAGGATCGTTTGACGGCACGAGATTCCCCTGTGCGTCCAGCAGGTTTCCTTTCCGATCGCGCTTGAAAACTTTACGAAACAGCCAGCCGTGACCATGAAAGTCCCCAAACTGCGTGTTCTTCAACCCAGCATTGAATTCACTGGTACCGGTTTTGGACAGGAACTCGAGTTCGGACCACAGACCGCGCAGACTGGCAGCTTCAGGATTGCGATTCAGCTTTTCCTGGTCCTCCGCTTGCGATGGATCGTGTTGTTGTTTCGGATACATCTTGTCGCCATCGCTCTCGTTGTCCCACCAGGTCATGCCGAGGTAAGTGGCCACCATGTTTGTGCCAGGGTGCATGTGACACGTCATGCACTGCGAAGTGGGAATCTGGCTGGTGAACTGATGTTTGATCGGATGTCCTGATTCATTTTTGGGAATGTTCACATCCGAAGTTTGCGATCTACCTGAGTTTCCGTCGTCGTGATAAAAGGCAGAATGAGAAGGGTCGCGATCGTTCGCATAGATTACGTGGCAGGCGGAACATCCAGACGAGCGATAGTCGCCCGGATGATCGTTGCTGCCAAGGAAATTTAGCGTGGGATCGTGGAGGCGCGTCTTCTGCAATCCGAGGAAAACGGGATCGGTGCGCTGTGCACTGCCAAAACCCCGAGCGCTTAATCCCTTATCGGGTTTGCCAGGGTCTTCCTCTTTGTCAGGCAAACCGACTTCCAAACGCCGCTTCCCTCCCCGCTCAAAGACACGCAGCACATTGCCCGGTTGAGAAATTTCCCAACGCGGTATCGGATCCAGAAATTCAAGCAGACCTTTGGTGCGGCGATCTTCGAGCGTGGGATGCGGGGTTTGGACCAGCCTCTGTGGTGCGCCGTTTTCGCTGTAGCTTTCGCCAAAGCGCGCGTCCTTCAGAGGAAAGGCGCCATTGTTATAAAGTGCGGCACCCCAGAGCATCGCGCCGTGGGCCATCATGCTACGCGGAACATTCTTCGATTCGACTTCGTGACAGGCCGCGCTGGCGCATGTCTTTGCGGCCACACGCAAATCGCCGGGATTGATGAAGCGCACAAACTCCCAACTCTCGCGAGCTAGCAGCGTGTTCGTGCGTTCAGGATTCGCGCCAGTGTACTTGCCGTCTCGTTGCCACTCGGAAGGAAACCTGGGCCGGACGTGCGCTTCGTTCTTGATCCTTTGGACCTCCCTGGGATCATCGCTCGTCTTGCGTGGTACAGGATTCCCACCGTGGCATGCTGTACACGTCAGTCCAACCGCATCCTTGTCATCTTTCAACTTATCGAGCGTTTCAGTCGTGCCGTATTTGTGCATCGGCTCAATCTGCCCGTGACAAGTAACGCAGCCTTCGAGCTTTGGAACCGGAGCGGTCTGACCTTGCGTTGCACTTCGGAAATAAATGCCGTAGTAGTTAGATTTCGACTGAGTTGGCTTTAGCTCGGGAAGGCGTGCCGGTAATTCGTCAGGGATGGACACAGCCCTAATGCCCAACAGAACGCTGAACAGAGGAACAATAAAGATTGTCGCAAGTTTGGTTCTATTCATCACGTCGGAGTCGATTAAAATCACCAAGTACCCAAACCGACCTATGTAACTGCAAAGCCGAAAGCATTCAATGAGCTCGCGAAAGCGAGCGGCAGAGTGTAGCCCCGGGCGTAAGCCCGGGGTCAAGCCCCTAATGAATCGCCAGCCCCGCAAGGGGCCTACAAAACTTCTGCCGCCCTCTTCGAGGGCTTCGGTCACTAACCATGACTCCACCCCGGGCTTGCGCCCGGGGCTATACTCTGCCGCCATCTTCGATGGCTCATTGAACTGTTTCTGTCAGCACCAGCTTCGGACACTAACCTGCAGCGCTCTCTGAATATCTAACATCCCGTGCTCGCCTAAAAAACCAATTTCAACTGCGCAAACAGCGAATACAGCGGCTTGCGTGGACTGATAACGTCCGGTTCGCAGAAGTCGCCGACGTTTGGCGGACAGTTGCGCGAGCGGTCAGTGAAAATGTCGCGAAAGCCACGACCTGTTTGCAGCGTTGAAGCGCCAAAGGTGATCGTCACGTTGTTAATCAAAAACGGCCGGTACGCTACTCCGAGACTGTAGTCAAATCCGATATCATGTCGAATGTGGTTTTGAAAGAGCACATACTCCAGCGGCTCCGTTCGGTGGAATCGCAGATAGTTAACGTTGAAGACAGTCTTGATTCGTTGCGTCAGCTCGACATCAACTCCCCCGTTGTAGATGAAGATACCGGGATTTACAAAATTCGCCTGCCCCTGGATCTTGCTACTGCGCAAACTCGGCAGCACACTGTTGGGCTGCACCAGGCCTACGCCCGTCTGCGTCAAACGAATTCCGTTGCGATTCCAGTAAGAAAACTGTCCACCAACGAAGTTCGGATCGTCGAAGATGGCATCAAAACCCGTTGCCTTGTTGTCAGTGGGATTCGCGTCGCCCTGCGCCCAGAAGAACGAGCCCTTGAAGCGCAAATAATCATGGTCAACCGATGCCTCGACCGCAGCCATGTTTGACCTGATTTTTACACTCCGCCCTGCGATCGGATTTCGATCGTCGCGGCCGAAAGCGTAGTAATAAGAGTTCGTCAGATTCAGCCGGCCGAAGTGCCCATCACCATTAATGCCCAGGTAGCCCACCTTGATTGCGTGGGGACGAACATCGCCGATCAAGGCAGGACGAACCAGAAATCCGTTCCGGTCATATTTGACAGTCGCACGATCGTCGTTGTAGTGCAGACTTCCTTGAATTGTGTAGCCCTTACGAATGAAGTCCTGCCGGAAAATATTTGCAATGTAAACGTTTTGATGGCGCGTGTCGAAGCGGTTTAAGCCGCTATTTGTATCCTTCTCCAACATCGAGAAGTAGGCAGCATTATATTGGATGCGATTGTTGTCCGCGGCCCCGAAGAAGCGCAGGCCCAGATTGTTGTCGGAAAAAATGAAGCCACGAAAGTCGGAAACAAACGGTTGGATCCCGGCGCGCACCGAGATGAAATCGTAGTTTGAATTCACGTCAGCCAGCTTCACTTCGCCAAATGCTTCCTCGAACGAAATATGTGTATCGGTGCGATTCGTGCCTCGTCTCACGTCGATGTTTACAACGCCATTCTCGCGGGCGTTGAGATAATTTGGAATGCTGAAGGTTGGCGAGATCTTAATGGCCCAGTCTCGCGGTTTGAATGTTGTGTCACCGTGGAAAAGCTCAAAGCTGAACTGCACTGTCTCGCTCGCGGCAAACTGTTCCGGCTGCCCAAAAAACTCGCCGCTGCGGGGCTTGTCGGTGCTCACGTCCGACGGCGTTGGAGCGCGACGCTGTTCCACGCCGGTAGTACTGACCGCCGAAAGAATCATGAAAAGCTTGTTGCCCCGGATTGGGTAGTCGCCCTTCAATACACTCTGATTGTAAGGATCCCACCAACGTCCCCGCTTAAACGGAATGTCGCGCCCGCGCGCAGCCCGATCGCCATAGCGATCATATTCCGGGAAGCCGATGCGCCACCGATCTCGCGCCTCGCGCCGCTCCTGGCTGATTTGCGGTTCTGAAGGAACGGTATCCTTTCGGGCATAACCGGTAGGCTTGTCGCCAGCCTGAGATTGCATTCGCTCGACCTTGGGTTGGTCCATAGGAATATCTACGACTGTCTCCTTTCCCGCCTCTACGATTACATTCTCGAGCGTCTCACCTCTGGGAATCGCAAACTCACCATAGTTCTTCTCCTTTTCAAATTTGGCGACATTGGGCGCGGCCACGGCGAGACGATAGGCGCCGGCACTTAACGAAAATGAATAGATTCCATTGAGGTTGCTACGCGTCCGTTTCCATCTACCGGTAACCTGGTTGGTGGCAATGACGGCTACACCCGCGATGGGAGCTCCAGAAGCTACGCGAACCGTACCTTTGATTCTTCCCGAGCCCTGGCCCAGCGCTGAAAGGCAGATCAACAGCGTGGAAAGCACAGTTGCGACAAAGCGAGCCACGGTCAAAATCACACTTTCCTCGTCCGCGTGTCTTTTGAGCAGTTCGTCCATTTAACCTGCAAAGTAGTCTGACGGAGAAGCCGCGCAGCGGCGAAATGTTTATAGCTCATACGGGAAGACATTTCATTGCTTTCTGAACATAACGAAATGCTCAAGCATTGCGTTATGTTCAGAAAGCTAAAGTCGGAGACGACAAACTCTATAAACATTTCGTGCCTACGGCACTTTTCCCGGTAGACCGCATCGTAGGCTGGCTGAAGATTTGGACACACCCAGTATCAAAGTTCATCAAAAGCGCATGTTTGAAAACAAGCGTTTGCCTTGTAGCATACGAGTGGCAGCGAGGCAATAAAAATCGCGGTCGCCTGAATCTACAGCGTGCGCAAGCTTTGTGATACATTGTGCCCCGGTTTTCCGAATGTCAGTTTGTGACTTTTTCGCGATGGTTGTAGGTTCACATTTCCGCTTCCGGACGCTTCTCGTGTTATGCGTGAGCACACTTTTCGCCAGCGCCACGCTGATCCATTTTCAGAAAGCCCTCGCCCAGACGACTGGCCCTATTCTTATTAGCCAGGAAGATTCTACGCGCGCAATTGCCTTTGATTCCATAACCCATCAACGAGAACCATTTTCGACTACCACGCCCGTGAAGTTTGGCATGGATAATCGGACGCGCATCATGCTATTCGCGATGGCGCTCAACCTGCGGCCAGGTGACACTGCGGCTTCGATCAATGTTGTGGCTGAAGATTTCGCGCATCACGTTTACCAGTTACCGGTTGAGTATATAGGGAGTGTTCCGGACCAGCCCTGGGCCACGTCGCTGGTCATTCGTTTGGACGAGGGCCTGAACGATCTGGGGGACGTGTTGATACGAGTCACCTACCGAGGCGTGTCTTCCAATCGTGTCCGCGTTGGGATCGGACACGTTGGCGGTGGTCCACCAGATGACGATGGGGCCGTGCCGACTCCGGGTTCGGCGATTGCTCTTGCTCCACCTGCCCCTAACGCTACCGCCGGAAACTTAACTCCCGGTGACGTACAAACAATAATCAGCCAGGCAGTTTCCGCCGCCGCATCATTGAATCGGGCGGTGACCGTAGCTGTTACTGATCGAGAGGCGAACGTATTGGGTGTTTTTGTCATGACCGGAGCTCCGGCTAACACAACAATCCGCAGCGTTGGCACAGTAGGCCGAGGACTTGAGGGAACCGTTGTTCCTTCGGCGCTGGCCGCCATCTCGAAGGCCGGCACAGGTTCGCTTTTCAGCACTGCGGGGAATGCGTTCACGACGCGTACTGCCGGATTTATCATCCAGGAACATTTTCCTCCTGGGATCGATTTCCGCGCAGGCGGTCCGCTCTACGGAGTACAGTTTTCATCACTACCCTGCTCCGACATTAAGAAACCCGCGCTGCCGCTGGGGCTATCGGGCGATCCGGGCGGTCTGCCAATTTACAAAGATGGAGTAGCAATTGGCGGCGTTGGTGTCGAAGGAGATGGCATCTATACCGTGGATCGCGATCCCAGCGATTTCGATCAGCCGTTTGAGGAATTAATTGCCGCCTCTGCCGCACGAGGCTTCGAAGCGCCGGCTACAATACGGGCAGACAATATTCTGGTTGATGGCATTCGCCTGCCTTACTCAAACGTGGCGAGTGCGCCCAATCCTGCCACTATCCCATTTTCCAGCCTGCCCGGGACCGTAGCGGGAGCCTTTCCAATTCGCGGCGCTCAAACTTCAGCGTTTGTTCCTGCGGTCGTTGGCGGGATAAGCGGCGAAGCCGATACGCGCTTTTTGCCTTTTGTCGCCGGTAACTCTCCAACTGGTCCGGATGCACTCACTGCGGCAGATGTGCAAACTGTAATAGCCCACGCGGCGCAGCAGGCAAACATCACCCGTGCAGCGATTCGCCAACCGCTGGGGAGCAATGCACGCGTGAGCATTGCTGTTGTGGATAGGGAAGGAAAGGTTCTGGGAGTGTTTCGACAGCTTGATGCGCCGGTATTCGGTTTTGATGTATCTGTGCAAAAGGCGAGAACTGCAGCGTTTTACTCAAACGCAAATGCCGGAACTCTATTGCGCGGCGCGGGCCTTGCTTCTTACGTCGATCGGGCCGCCGCCGACGGACTGAAATTAGATGGTTCCGTTGCCTTCACTGATCGCGCCGGTGGCTTTCTGCATCGGCCCTTTTTCCCCGACGGCATTAACAACACTGCGGCCGGTCCATTCAGTACTCCCCTCGGCGAGTGGAGTCCATTCAATGTCGGCCTGCAACTGGATTTGATCAAACCCAATCTGCTGGCAGCCATAGGCGGCTTAGCTGTCCCGTGTAGCACGATTGCAAATCTTCCCAATGGGATTCAGATCTTTCCGGGAAGCGTTCCACTTTACAAAAACGGCGTGCTTGTTGGGGCAATAGGGATCAGCGGCGATGGCGTGGATCAGGACGACTTAATTAGTGCGGGAGGCGGAAACGGTTACTCGCCCGAGCCAGCCATACGCTCGGATCAGGTCTTTGTTCGCGGAGTTAGGCTGCCCTTCTTGAAGTTTCCGCGCAGCCCGAATCTTTAGTGATTAGATTTCGTTTCTAAGTACATTTGCAGGTGGAGAGTAAACATGAACGGTTCAACCAGCCTGCGAAAGAGGCGAAATGACAATGGCCCGGGTTGGAGCGAAGCGGAAACTTGGGCAAAAGGACACCTCCAATCTATTTCGAAGCCCCCTTCAGCGGGCGACAGAGGCGGATGAAATCAACGTTCAGTCGCCCGCGCTGAAGCGGGCTGGATTACATGGGAGCTTTCGTATCCAGCGCTGCGCTTCGCTTGCCCTGGGCTAAAACTCTTTCGCCTGCGTCGCAGGGCTCTCGAATGGTTTCAATGCAACGGAGCTTAGTTACAATATTCGGACGCCATGGTCTGGGTTTGGCCATGGCGCTTATCTCTTCATTCCTTTGCGTGGCGCAGACGCCTTCGATTCCTCAAGATGCTCGCGGCGTAATCAGGTTGCGGGTGAAGGTCAGAGCGGGCGAATCCACTAAAGGACTTTCTCGCAAGCGATTCTTTCTAATCAAGGGTTCAGCCGAACAAAATAAAGGCGTGATCCAAGCTATCGAGCAACAGCCAGTGGTTTCGCGTGACTGTTATTACAGGCGCCTGGGCGCCAGCGCGGAACTGATTAAGTGGCTGAAGGAGAGTGACTGCGAAACGGTCTACTGCCGCGAGGTTTTGCCTGACGACCTCGAGGGACCTGGCGCCGTGCCTGAATTCCTGACTGCAATCGCCGTTGGAGAGAAAGAGTTTGGAAATCGTGAGCTGGCGCGCAAGTGGCTGACCGCCAATCTACCGGAGAAACTTCGCAACGGCTTCTACAAGAATCGCCAGAGTGAACTCGAGACACTGATCAAGCAGGCGGAAACGACTTCGGGATCAAAGGTGCTTTCGGTTATGACTGACCGGAATGGCACCGCTTATTTCACTGACCTCGAACCTGGAGCATACACGCTTTCAGACATTCTCGCGACTGAGATTGGATTGACGATGGTAATTTGGAATTGCGAGGTTCAAGTGAAGCCTGGGGACCTTGCAACCGAAAAACCGTTCCTGATTTCGAATCGAAAAGATAAAAATGTGAAGTGTGTCGCGGTGGAAAAACCGCTGCCGCTTTGCGAGGCCAGTAGTAAATGAACCGATGTAGACTTAATACCTGCGGAGCAGTTGGAAGAGTATAGCCCTGGGTGAAGCGGGCGTAGCGAGCGGGACCTTGGCTAGGGGACCAGACATCATGAGCCCACTTTAACGTCGGTCTGAAAAGTGGCGCAGGTACAGGATGTTATAGAAATCGTCATCACTTTTGAATCCTTCGGAGCTGAGCGACATGCCGAGCATTTCGCTCAGCTCCGAAGTGATTAGAATTCAGCTGAATAACTATAAACATTTCGCCGTTTACGCGGCTCTTTTCCGACAGAGATCCCCGGGCGGAAACAGATTCTGTGGCGGCTTGAATAACTTGAGAAACCACGCGATAGATACCCGCCGCGCTATTAAATGCGCACTCGTTGCTTCAGCTGGTGCCTGCCTGTTGGCTACAATTCTGTTTGCAATATGTAGTGTATCGCTAGCACAAAAGCGTGCTACCCGCCGGCGGCCGGAGTCATTGTCCCAGAGGCCATCCATCGACTATTCCAGATTCTCTCATGCCACGAAAAAGCACCAGCAAGCCTGCAACACGTGCCACAAAGTTCCGACCGATAACTGGAAAAAAGCAAGAGACTTTCCCGACGTCGCCGACTACCCAGGCCACGAAGCTTGCGTAGGTTGTCATCGACCGCAGTTTTTCAAAGGAGCGAAGCCGGCTATCTGTTCCATTTGCCATTCAAAGGTTTCGCCGCGGGATGATGCCCGTTTCGCCTTCCGTAATCCTGTCGCGTTGCGGCAGTTCCTGATTGAGTTTCCACATGACAAGCATCAGGACGTAATTGCCAGGTTGTTTCGCAGGCCTCCCGTAGAAGAGCGGACGAGAGAGCCGCTGCGAATTGTGCACACGTCGTTCGCTTATTCTAGTTTCAACGCCGATGACAAGACGAAGCACTACAACAACTGCGAAATTTGCCATGGGCCACAAACCGCTCCAGCAGCCGCTCCGCCAACGGGTTGGATAGACGCCTTTGTTCCCGGCACGGCAACCTTCAAGAATTCGCCGGCGGGCCATGCGTCGTGTTTCAACTGCCATTGGAAATCGCAGCAGCCGGTGAACGAGAACTGCGCGGGTTGCCATAAGCTTAGCGACAACCCCTACCTCCCCGCCGATGATTCGCAGAAGCGAATTTCAATGAAGTTTCGCCATGCTCGCGAACAGCACGTTGCCGAGTGTACGACCTGTCACATCAACATTACCAAGGCCGCGACCCTGCGGGGTCTGAAGCCTGACGTGCCCATCACAGCGTGCAGCGAATGTCACAACAAAGACGGTCTGCGACTCGATGTAAGTAAGGAACTGGAAGCAATCGACAAGAATCGCGACTTTGTTTGTAGCTATTGTCACACGTCTGATGTCGGGAAGCGCGACCCGCCTGCGAGCCATTATTTGATTGCCGGTCGGGAGCCTATGAAGCGCAAGGACGTAAAGTGAACTCACTCGCAACGAGATTTGTGTTTGTTTCCGCTGCCTTATTGTGCGCGGCGCTTTTTTATTCCAGGCCCAACCTGGGCAGAGAAACCTCCCCGCAAGGTGCGGAGCTCGACTACTCAAACTTTAAACACAGCAGCCAGCGTCATGCCTCGCTGGCCTGCACGGCGTGCCATGACCGCGCGGGAGATAATTCCGCGACTCCGCGATTTCCAGGACACAAAGCCTGCACCGGCTGCCACCTGGCGCAGTTTGTCACACCCAACGTTCCGATGTGCGTAATCTGTCATGCAGACGTTAATAGCTCAAACCCGCCACTGAAAAGTTTTCCAGTGAAGTTCAAAGAAAGCTTCAATGTAAAATTTGACCACGCACAACATATGAACGGGTCGGCGCGTCCGCAAAGTGGTTGCGCAGCCTGTCACAGCCGTCTTGGCGGTCGCGCGGCTGCGCTTGGCATTTCCGCTGGTATTGCCGCTCATAACCAGTGTTACACCTGTCATACGCCCAGCAGTAAATCTTCGACCGGCCGCGAGATTGCTTCTTGTGGCGTTTGTCATGACGAAAAAGCTTTCTCACGAACTCCGACGAACGCGCGCGCGTTTCGCGCCGCGTTTAGCCACGCTAAGCATGGGAGTGGGCAGCGGCTGGGCTGCGCCGATTGCCACCAGCTATCCGCAGGTTTGCCGCAATCCCGACAGGTTAGCTCGCCGTCTGCGGTCGAACATTTTCCTGCAACTCGCGGAATGAGCTGTCTGACGTGTCACAACGGCAAGCGCTCGTTCGGAGGCGATCTCGCATTTAGAGACTGCCGCCGCTGTCACACTGCCGCGAGTTTTCGCATGCCAATGTGAACGGGAAAGTCTTCGACTCAGAAGTCCGTCGACGAGAGTGCCCTAGGCACGAAATGTTTATAGAAAGCAGTCGTGCGTCGATTTTGAGATTTTCGGAGCGTGGCTAAATATTCATCATTTCGCCACGCTCCGAAAGAAATGAATTGGGTTTCCGTGTAAGGCTATAAACATTTGGCCGCTAGGCGGCTTGACCGGACAGACCGCTTTAGCGAGGTGCTAGTGAAATCTGAATTCTGAATCTGAAGTTTGACACAGTTCGGATCGCTCTTTAAGATTGTTCCTGCATTGATTCCCTCCCCTGCTGGTTCGATGAGACTTCCGTAAAACTTTTCTACGAGAGGTTGCTCGATGAGAAAACTATTGATCATGATCGCAGTACTCGCATGTGCTGCGGTAATAATCGTTGGTAGCAATTCAGCGTTTACGGCGACGCAGGAAATCCCCAAGGAAAGCAAGGTGCAGCCGAAGGAAGTTATCCTGGACAAGGACAGCCAGTCAGACAAATATGGTGAGGTTGCTTTCAACCATGAGAACCACACAACCAAGCCTTACAGCGTCGACGGCAAGAATGTTTTGTCGTGCGTAGAATGTCACCACACGGATCAGCCGGCGTCGGCACTACAGCCCCCCTTGAAAACCTCTGAAAGAACCGTCGCTCTGACTGCCGCTGTATTGCAAGCCGCTGATGCGAAGCCAGCGAAAACTTGCCGAGCGTGTCACCTGCAAGCGGGTGATGATAGCGCGCCGCTTCCTGCTGTGACTTACGCTGGCAAGACCACGCCTACGAAACTCACTAATGAGGTTGCCTATCATACGAACTGCAACATCTGCCATGATAAAGCGATCGCGGCACGACCCGCGCTCAAAGGAAAAGCACCCGGGTCTAACGACTGCTTCCCCTGTCACAAGCCAGTAAGCTAGCGGTCTAGTTCGAGAAAATATGAGAGCGGCGGCAAGCCCCCGTTTCTAAGCTGAGAGATTTTTATCGTTGATTGGTGGCTATATGATTGAAAGGCCATCAATCTGAAACTATCTGTCAAACAAAAAACCGCTCGATGTTAGGAACAAGCTTGCCCCCTGTTCGTTTTGAAACATTCTTAATTTAACGCTATTAATCTAAAGCCAGTAGCCCCGAAGCCCACTGTCTCTTGTCCTTGACGTGCTGCACGTGGCACGAAATGCAGTTTGGTTTGTCTTGCGAGATCAAGACGCGCTTCGTTTCGGGTTCGACGCTTCCGTTGTGGCAACCGCCGCAGGTCGTCCGCGGCGTTTCACGGTCGATGGGATTAAAGGTTTTATGGCAGCTCGAGCACGACAATTCGCCTTGTGCGTTTCCGGGGACGCCGCGCAGCGCGCGCACACGTTGCACGTGAAGCGCATGAAATTGTTTGCTGCGCCACTTATCATCCGTATCTGCCGGCAACCGCGTTATGGCTATTTCTTTTAGCGCCCACTCCGTATCGTCCAGTCCCTTCCACGTCCACTTTCCGTTAGTCACCGGATAGCCAAAAGTCCCTCCGTGGGGCGTGCCGACCTTGCGACCGTTGTAGGAGTTCTTATTGGCATCGTTGTGGCACTCCGTACAGCCTGTTAGAGCGGCCTCGGCAGGTTTGAAGGCCACTCCGCGGTGTTCGGCGTGACAGGAAACGCAGCCGACGCCGGCCGCGACGTGCGGGCCAATTACAGTAGCCACAAAACCTTCAGCATGGTGACACGACGCACAACTTGCCTCCATGCTTTTCGAAAATGAATGGCACGAGGTACAGGAGTTTGCGTTTGCTCTAACCGCGATGGGCGGAAATAGCGCAAGCTGAGACTTGGCGTGTGCCTGCGAAACCGGCGCGGGTGCGTACGCGCTTGTGTACCAGTAAGCGGCGGCAACGGAAAGCAAGCCTACGACGATCGTGCCCCAGACAAAGAATGATGCTGGCCAATGCGAGACCAGGTCTGTCGTCGGTGTCCAGTTAAACTGTGCTTTGCCTGCGCGTCGCTGACTCTTTGGAAAAAGGGGCGAGGGCCGCACCATTTTGCCGGCCTCACGAATGCGCTTGTCCCAAAAAATATCGAGCGCTTTATCTCCGGGAAGCGGAGCTGCGCGCGTTTTCCCGGCGCTTTTCTTTTCGCCCGGAAGCAGCTCCGGCAAGAGTTTTGTCGTGCGGAGCTTTGGGTTGATATCGTCCGTAGCCTCTACCACCATTCCAATTTGAAGCGAAACTTTGATGACGAGTGCATCGTCGGTTCGATCGATTTCCAGCAGAAACGGCCCAACTTCCAGCATGTCGCCGGGCGAGAGCGCTTCATTTTCTTCAACAGCTTTTCCGTTGAGCTTTACGGGATTGGATGGACGTAAACTAAACACATAATAGATTCCGTTGGCCTCTTTAATTCCGGCCTGCGCTCGCGAAACGGAGGGATGATTCAGGAGGACCTCGCATTCCAGCAGACGCCCGATGAGGAGGCCGTCGGTGATGATGGTCACCGGATCCTGAACCAGATCCTCTCGGATGATGACGTATTTGTTTTCCTGCACCATAAGGACTTCTTCTGTCCGACAAACTCAGGGAATCGCGGAACAAGTTGCGGCGAACAAAACTTCTTCAGCCTGCGAAGCAGGCGTCAGCATAAAGCCTGGGGCGTAAGCCCCAGGAAAAGGAACGCAAATCGATTCAAGCCCGTGTAAGCGGGCGGCAGCTGCTCCATTGTTTTTGATAGCGTTGTTGTTTGCTCTCATGATCGGTGTTTGACATAGCTGACTTTCACCTGTACAGATGCTGCCGCCCGTTTTCACGGGCTCTGTTCCTGTGGTCCCCAATCCTGGGGTTGCGCTTCGCTCCCCCCCAGGCTTTATGCTGATGCGTGCTTCGCAGGCTCAAAAAACTGTATAGTTCGGACAAAGCTTCACTTGACTGCGAAATATACGACTTGAATAACGTGAACGATCATCAGTGCCAACATCACTGAGGTCGAAATTACATGAGGAGCAATCCAGATCTTTAGAATTTTGTGCAGATAGATTAGCGCCTCAACGCGCCGCACAGTGACGGCTGTTTCCACTGCGCGGAGCAGAAGTGTTCTCTCCTCATTCGTAGCCAGCTTGGTCAAGCGTTCCTTGAATGGTTCACGCGCCTCGGCAAGTAAGGCTGTTAGTGGCTCGCGACGACTGAACTGTCGCAGAAGGAAAGAGAAGGCTAGAAACCGCTTCACCACTCTTTCCTCAATCTCTTCGCGCAGCCAGCCCTCGCTTTGTTTTACTATTTCATCGAGCTCTTCTTGCAGTTCCACGCGCCGGGCAACCAAATCCTCAACTAACAAAGGCTCGCCTTCGATACTAGTCATAATTCGGGGCGCGATAATGTATGACGCAATGCCAAACAGTCCCGAAGCAATCACCAGATCAAATGCGATGTAGAGACATGTTGTCAGCAGACCTCCGGTGTGGCTGCCGGCATGCAGCATTAAGATCAAACCTGCAAGTGCGCCAATGTAAACATGGACCAGCATCCAATAACGAAGTGCGCCGGCGCGTCTTCTGTAGACTTGCTTGCGCAGCGGGTAAGTCATCACGACGGCGATGCCGAAGAGTCCGACCAGCCCTGTGGTCCATCGCATCGTCAACCATGTTCCCGCTAGAATGCCGTTAAATCCGCGTGTCGCCAGGGCCCAAACCGCCGCCACGCCGGCCAGCACTGTTAAGGCAACGCCGGTCACGTGAAGAGTTTTAGCCAGCGGATCGCTCTTATGAATGTTTCGGCCGAAAGCCTGAGTCTGGTCGCGAAAGATCAACCCCTGCGTGTTTCCGACCTCAGTGAAGTATTTGACCGGATCGACACGCAGCAATGCCCCGGTTGGGCAGTTTTCTTCACATGAATATGCTTGCCTCGGAGCGCCTTGCGGGTTGAGAGGTGTGTGTTCGCAGAGATTGCATTTAATTGCCACAACGTCGGCAGTAGGCGTTAGCGGAAGCGGAGCGGCCGGTGTTGAAAGGCTAAACGTTTTCTTCAGGGTGCCGAACAGGTCAAAGGTCACAGCGGCTTCGCCATGCTCGCCTTTTTTCGGCACCATCGAGATCGCGTCGTAAGGGCACTGAGTGGCGCAATCAAAGCAACCTATACAGGTCGCCGCGTCAATATCGACGTAGCCACGCGGATCTCGGAATATTGCCCCCGTGGGACACCCCGTGAGACATTCCGGATCCTTGCAATGCATGCACACCTGGGGAGAAAGCACATGCTGCGTAAGTTTACTGCCAATTGACACCGGTCGCGTAATGCTAATGCCACGACGCAACAAGCGCGACTGTCCGTGGACCTTGTGACAGGCGAGCGAACAATTCCCGCATCTGACACAAAGGTCCATGTCCATAACCAGCAGGTTTGCTCCATCAACGATGCCCGTAGCTATCTCAGCTTCTGCCGAAGCGAGTGCCCGGAGGTCCTTGACACTCTCGATTGCGGGCGGATTATCGTCCACACTTGAGAAAGCTGCGAAGGCTACAACCATTCGATCCCGTAGCGCAGGATCCGCGGCCAGAGCAGAAATGGGAATCTCCAACACTTCAGTTCGGGCCAATACCGAAGCGCTATACTTCCATGTCTCATTCTGTTTCGCGCCTTCAAGTCCCAGACAATTTCCCGCCCCCAGAAAATCCACCCCCACTGTCTGGCCCAGGCCAGCTGCAACACCCGTAGAGGCAGGGTCGAGAGCGACTCCGTGCACTCGCCGCACCCACCCGCTTTTGATGAGGACAATACTTTCGATTGGCGTGCCTTCCTGGCAAAGTACATGGTGCTTCGCATAGACCATGAACTTGCCAATCTCTCGAAGCTTCCGAACTATATCGTCATTTTCGGTACGACCTTCTTGAATCAAATCCTCCAACACTCGACCAAGGCCGTGCGCCCTATAGGTTTCGTCAAGCACATGGCCAAACTTGGGGAGCTTTCTTAGCAGACGAAGCGCCGGCCTGGTTACCTCAAGCACGGTCGCTGTCTCGTGCTTTGGTACAACCACAGTCGCATTCCGCTCCACTCCAGCAAGCACGGCCATTTCACCAAAGCACGTGCCCGGTTGCAGGCGGCTGATCTTGCGTTGGTCCCCGCTTGGCTCGGCAATGTAGACATCGAGAGCGCCGTCAACGGAGAGGTAGAACGTGTTTCCACCCCACTCGCCCTGCCGCATAATTACCTCGCCACTATCATAGGCAAGCAATCGCACATACGGTCCAACTTTTTTGCCACTAGCGTTTTCTTTGCCTTCAACAATCACTTGCAGATCGTTGGCGTTCTTCAGCTTCCCATTCTGTTCTATGAAGAGTTCAGCAGTGAGCTCCAGAGACTTCAAGCTGGAAAGGATTGCATTTTTGTCGTTAATTTCGCGCGGCATGACCGATTTATACTACGTAGAGCATTAAAGATAAATAAATATCGCGTCTGAGTGGTTCAATCTCACGATCCATCAGCGCCGGACAGAAGCCAGGCGCTCATGAGAAGCGTCGTGGTATCCAAAACTAACTGCGACTGAAGATAATCTTTTCATTGGCCGCTGCATTGGATTTGTCTTATAGTGAAACCGATGTGTAATCTTCATTAGGAATCATAAGGATTAGCCGGACGCAAGCGTCTGCCTTCATTTCAACATGTCATCGGAATCGCTTCAGTCGCTCTCTCTCGAACAACAAATCGGACAATTTTTCTTCATAGGCCTTCCCGGCACCGAGCTCGACGCTGATACGCGGGCGTTGATTGAGGAGGTTCAGCCGGGCGGCATCATAATCTTCGGGCGCAATGTCGCGAGCGCGCAGCAGTTAAGAGATATGCTCGATGGCGTGCGCGAACTGTTGCCGCATAGCCCACTGATAGGGGTCGATCAGGAGGGCGGGCTCGTAGACCGACTGCGAAAAATATTTACGCCGATGCCGTCGGCGAGAACAATACGTGAACACGGTGATTTGGCCGCGTCGCGTGCGCTGGGAAGGATCACGGGCGAAGCTCTCCGGCTCCTCGGCTTCAACATGAATTTCGCGCCCGTAATGTCGATCATGACTGACGAGCGGGATCTGCTTTCGAATGGGCTTTATTCACGTTCATTCGGCCGCTCGCCTGGTGAAGTCCTTGGCTATACGACCGTCTATTTGCGAGGGTTGCAGCGGACCGGGCTGATTGGTTGTCTCAAACACTTTCCCGGAATTGGCGCCGGCGAAGTAGATTCCCATGAGCAGATGCCTTTAGTCCGGCTGACACATGACGACTTGATGGCGCAGGACCTCGCGCCCTACATAGAACTTTTTCAACGCCAGGACGACCGCGTGCGTTGTGTGATGGTGAGCCATGGTGGTTTTCCAAATATCGATATCGCTAAGGGCGTTACGGGTGGCCTACTTGAGCCGGCGTCTCTTAGCTATAACATCGTCACAACCCTGTTGCGGGAGGAACTTGGTTACCAACATCTGGTGGTGAGTGACGATCTTGAGATGGGTGCTATTGCCAAACACTGTGAAATCGAGGCCGCTGTCGTCCGGGCTTTTCTCGCCGGAGATGACATGATGTTAATATGCGCGCGCCCGGACATCATTCGCCGCGGCTATCAAGCCCTGCTTGGGGTTGCACGCGATGGCAAACTCCCGCAGGACCGTGTGCGCGCATCACTTAAGCGTATAGCTACGACGCAGTCGATCGTAAAACCGCCTCCGCCGTTTGATGGCGAAAAGTTTAAGGCCCTTTCTGACGAGACTACCAAACTTAACGAAAAGCTCAACTACAAGTACGGAGGATCAATCTAATGCGCGCTACCAGAGTCGCTTGCTTGCTCCTGACTTTTTTGGTTGGCGTGCTGTTTCCGCTCGGCTGCCGCCGCCACAGAAGCAACACGTTCGTGATCGCCCTGGGCGACAACATCCGGACTATTGATCCAATCGGATCGCCGTCGGTGGACGCCGCCAGCGAGCGTGTGCGCGCGCTTATGTTTAATTCGCTGGTGAAGAAAAATGAGAAGTTTGACTACGTCGGCGAGCTGGCTTCAGACGTTAAGCAATCTGACGACGGCACAACCTTTACGTTTACTCTGCACGACGGTGTAAAGTTTCACGACGGGCGAACTCTTAGTTCGGCAGACGCCAAGTACACTCTGGACCTGGTTTTTTCCAGCACTTTCGCCAAGTCAGCCAGCTTCTATGAAGGTTCAGGAGCGAACAAAAGGAGTTACATCAAGAGCGTTGAAGCGCCCGACCCTAAAACGCTCGTCGTTACGCTAACGAAGCCGTGGACAGGTCTGCTCAGCAACCTGGTTCCCGTTTCGATTATTCCGAAAGATAGTTACGCGACGCAAAAAGATCATCCGCTGGGTACAGGTCCATTCAAGTTCGTTAGTTACGACAGCTCGCAGCAGGTGGTAGATCTCCAGGCAAATCCCGATTACTGGGAAGGCGCGCCTCATATTCCGCTGGTACGTGTCCGCGTGATTGCTGACACAAACGCCCTCCAGGCCGAGCTTCGTTCGGGGCGCGTCGATATTGCGCCCTTGCCCACCAGCTTGTCGCCGGATGCGGTCAAGCTTCTGGGACAAGATTCGAATCTTCAGGTAATTCAATTCACCGGCTCGAATGTTAATCTGCTGACTTTCAATACCGGTCAACCCCCACTCGATGACCTGCGTGTCAGACAAGCGATCGCCTACGCGGTTGATCGCGAGGGACTGATTCGCGATCTGCTATTGGGCCAGGGAAAGATTGCGCATTCAATTTTGCCGGAAGAATCGTGGGCTTATAGCCCCGGCAAAATATATTCTTTCGATCCGGCGATGGCGAAGAAGTTGCTGGACGAAGCGGGTTTCAAGGATCCCGACGCCGACGGCCCACAGATGCGGCTTGCCAAGCCGGTTGTCTTCAAGGTTTCTGGCAGCAGTGTGGCGGCAAAGAATTATGCCGGCGTTATTCAAAATTATCTCAAGAACGTGGGCATTCCCGTTTCAATCGAAACTGCCGAACTAAACACTTTGTTTGACGAGCTCCGGCGCGGAAACTTTCAAATCTTTTACGGGCAGTGGGTGGGGGGAAACCAGGACCCCATCTTCTTTAAAGACCTCTTCGCGACTTCCGAGATACCAACCGAGACGCGAGCCTCCAGAAATCGAAGTCGCTACAGCAACAAAGAACTTGATGCACTCCTTGACGATGCGGTCAATACCTTTGATCGGGAAAAGGCGAAGCAGCTTTACGCGCGCGTCCAGGAAATTGTAAGCCGCGACGTGCCGGTTCTGCCGCTCTGGTACCAGGCAAACATTGTCATTGCCCGGAAAAATGTGCACAACATTAAGGTTGATGCGAGCGGTGACTGGGGGTTCGTCAGGAACGTGACGGTTGAGTAGTGGGGCAACGAAGTATGAGGTTTAGTGCATACGTTCTGAGCGCCAACGGCCCAGGCTCGTACATTTCGCGACTTTGGCGCTGACTTGAACCCTCGCGCTTGAGATCTTTTAGGTGTGCTAATTCTCAACGCTTAGATGCCAAAGTAATCTGGGATGATCCTTTCCAACTCCGCGCGCGCGATTGCGCCTTCTCGTATCAAACGCGGTTGGGATCCGCTTAAATCCACAACAGTTGACGGTTGGGCCGCCATCACCTCCCCGCCATCAATAATTAAATCAAGACCCTGCGGGAAATAATTCTCCACGTCTTTTGCCGAAAGGGCGGGTGGCTGTCCCGAAATATTCGCGCTAGTTGCTGTCAAGGCTCCTCCGCATCTACGAACAAGGGCGCGCAGATCTTCGTCGTCAGGCAAACGCAGGCCAATGCTTTTTGTTCCCGATGTTAACTCTACGGGCAGTTCCCGTCGTGCAATTCCAATGAGAGTCAGCGGACCTGGCCAGAATCGTTCGGCAACTGCTTTAAAACTTTTGGATTGTTCGGTGATAAAACGATCGAGTTCGCTAAGGTCTGAGATTAGAAGCAGGATTGGCTTGGCATCTTCCCTGCCCTTCAAGTCCCTTACTTTGCGAATGGCATATTGATTAAAAGGATCGGCACCCAAGCCGTAAAAAGTGTCAGTGCGAAACGCGATGACCCCGCCACCTCGAATGATCTCCGCAACTTGAGTTTGCGATTGTCTGTTGCTCGGAATGATCATCGAAGCGTGGAATGCGGCTCTGCCGCCTGATGTGCGGTGGCGGCTATGCCCCACCGACCACTTGCCAATCTCATTTGGGTGGGGCTGTGCCCCTAATGGGGGCCGAGGTAGGGGCATAGCCCCGAAGGTGGAGTTAGCTGTGCGGAAGGTCAAAGACCTTCCGCACATCAGGCGGCAGAGCCGCACATGCTTGGTTCAGACCTTCACCGCATAGCCCAATCCATCACCGACCGAAAGTACCTCAGCCCGCAACTGCGGGTGGCCAACGAAGAGTTTATTAAATTCTCGCAGCGCTTTAGTAGAACTTTCTTGATCAGGCGCCCCTATTTCGCCCGCCACCTGACCGCCCCAAAGAAGATTGTCGACAATAACTATTCCGCCACTGCGGAGCTTTGGCAGTGCGAGTTCCAGATAACCGACGTACTCTTCCTTCACGGCGTCGATAAAAACAAGATCAAATGTTTCAGTCAGTCGTGGTATCACTTCCAACGCTTTGCCGCGCTCAATCCGCACGCGGTCGCGCAGCCTGGCCTGCTCGAGATAGCCTTCTGCCGCTTTGATCATCTCGTCGCTGGGATCAATAGTGACGACCAAACCGCCCTCACCAATAGCGCGCGCGAGATGAATGGTGGTGTAACCGATCGCCATTCCAACCTCGAGTGCACGCTTCGCCTTCATTCCTCTAGCAGTAATCTCGACAAACAGCGCTACTTCGCGATCGGCGCTGGGTACTCCATGTTGTGCGCCGTAGTCTTCCATCTCGGCTAACAATGGATCAGTCTGCGGGATTAGCTGCTCAAGATATTCGGCTTGCTGCCGGTGAATAATTGCGTCAATTCGGGCCTTCATGAATTATGTGTCTCCCAGTCGTTTCTTTTTGCCTTGCAGTCTATTGACCGTAGTTTCATAACGCAAGAAGTGAAAAGGCTCCGTGGGAGCCAGATGTTTATAGCACGCCAGATCGATATAAAAAGCGGGCTTCATTAGTAGCGAGATTTCGCTGCTAATGAAGTCCAAAACTTGAAAATTGCCCCAGGCTGTAAACATCTGGTGCCTCCGCGCACCGAACCCATAACTTTTAGACGTAGCCTCGAGGTTGGCGAAACACTTCAACGAGCCCGCGGAGCGGGCGGAAGAATTTAGCCCAGGGTGGAGCGAAGCGGAACCCTGGGTAAGCACGCGTAACAATGTTCTTAGCCCGCTTTAGCGGGCGACAGAATGTAATGAATGAAATCTGCTTTCGCCCGCTAAAGCGGGCTTATGGTTTCACTAGGGCAATACCCAGGGCGGCGCTTCGCTCCACTTCGTTTCGCTCCGCTTGCCCTGGGCTACATTCTTCCGCCTGCTTAGCAGGCTCGTTGAGTAGCGAAAACCATCTATCGAGTAATGGAGCTTGTTCAAGCGATCCATTGTCGGCTCTTACCATCAGGTTAGTGCAAAGCATCTTGATCGTTACCTTGACGAGTTTGAGTTCAGATTCAATAACCGCGACAACCCTTTCCTTTTCCGCGATACATAGCTCAGACTCTTGACCGCCTCGAATCTCGAATACAAAGAACTCACGAAAAAGGAAGCCGCTTAGTTAGCGAACCTTTTGAAGCACGACTCCGACGTTTCCAGACTGCTCCCCTACCTTAACGGCTTCGACTCGCGTTATATAACCTTTGGCTTTGATCGTTACAACATAAAAGCCATAGGGGAGATTGATATTTGCCACGTCCTCCTCGCCAACAGTACCAACATATTCCTGGCCTGTCTGCTGGTTCTTTGCAATGCAAACCGCATCTTTTAAGGTGCGGTATCCGTTATCATATTCACTGACATTGCATTGCAATAACCCAATGCTTACATCGCTAGTGGAAAATACCTTTGGCGTTTCAGATGGGCTTTGTGAAGCAATGGCCAACCGCGAAGGTGCGGGCGATGGTTTTGGCACAACGGTTGGCGACGGGGACGCCGCAAGGATTGCCGACTGCTGTTCGTTCTTTTGTTGCGCTCCACTGTGAACAGAAACAATAAAGAAGCAGGCGGCAATACCATAAAGCGCCAGTATCACCCAGAACGACCATCGACGCTTCTTGATTCTGTCAACCCAAGGGTAAATTATCGCGGAGGTCAAAAACACTCCTATCGTGACTATCGCCAGCCATAAAGGAACATCAACCTTGGCGTATAGCACCCACACGGCTATAGCTCCTGCCGCAGCAAGAAACCACCGTCGAATCGGGTGAGACGGCGCTGCGAATTCAATGGCGGGACTAGTTTGTGAAAAAACTGAGAGCGACCCCGCAGATCCCGCAGGAGCGCCATCGTCGGCGCTGCCCTTAAACTCAGACGCTGGCTTTTTTGGTGGCTCTGTCTCGCGGTGCGGGTCTCCCCAACCCAAGACAGGAATCTCGGGGTGGTCAGGAATTGGAGTCTGTGGCGACGGCGGATAAGCTGCTCTCCATCGCTTCTTAGCTCCCTGCCACATCTGTGCTTTTTGCTGAGGCGTGAGGTCGGGCTTTTCCAATGTGCGTCGGGTCTCTGGGCGCATGAACTCAAGAAGCTCGGCCTCTGTTGGTTCGCGGGATTCTGTCGGAGGCGGCAGAGAGAGAGCAGGTTCTGGCGGAAGCTGAATCGGAACAGAAGGATGATCGGAAGGCTTTTGTGCCGCTCGCCATTCCGCTTTAAGACCTTCCCAAAACTGCCCGTCCGCCCGGCCAGACGCAGCGTGCTGCTGGTTGTCGGAGTGTGTGAACGCGAGAAGTTGCTCCTTGGTAGGCTCAAGCGTTGACTCCCACGCTTCGCGCTTCTTCTTGGCTTCGTCCAGAAGTGCTTGATGGTCGTCAACCGAGAGAACGCCATCCTGCAATAATCGCCTAGCCTCAGAGTCAATGAAAGGAAGTAGGTGAGGATCAATCCGATCAAACATCTACACAAGCCCGCCCTTCCCCGAATCGTCTCGGACGGGTTTCTTAGCAGGACTTGTTGTAACTGGCCTTTCATTTTCACCTTGCGTGAAGTCTACAGTTACCGAATTATCCTGCGGATCATTGGCAACCGAAACGTAGCGGCGACCGAGACCGAGCTGGCGCAGTTTATGTTGCAGCGACTGGCGGTGCATACCCAAAATCTCAGCAGCGCGCGTCACGTTTCCCTGAGTATGTTCAAGACAGCGTGAAATGTAGCGGCGCTCAAACTCGCGACGATCCTCACGAAAATCCGCAGTGAAAGGAACCGCAAGACCACCCTCAGCACCATCTGAACTGACGGGAATTTCCTTCTCTATCCCAACTTTGATCTCGTCGGGCAGATCCTGTGAACGCAACTCTTCGCCCTCAGCCATAATTGCAGCGCGCTCGATCGTGTTTTTTAGCTCTCGGACATTTCCCGGCCACCCGTACTCGACCAGTCTGCGAAGAGCGCTCTGTGCCACCTGCCGAAGCGGCAGGCCGTAGCGTTCCGCGGCGACGCGTGTAAAGGTCTCGGCCAGCAAAGGAATGTCTTCGCGGCGATCGCGAAGAGGAGGAATATCTATCGTTACCACTCGAAGACGATAGAACAGGTCCGCGCGGAAATTCCCCGCAGCGATCTCCTGTTCGAGCGGTCGATGGGTTGCGCTTACAATGCGAACATCAACCGGAATGGATTCGTTTCCTCCAAGCCGTTCAATGCGTCTTTCTTCCAGCGCTCGCAGGAGTTTCGCCTGAACATTGGAGCTCATGTCGCCAATTTCATCCAGAAAAAGTGTGCCGCCATTGGCCTGCTCAAACTTGCCTTGTCGCCTTGCGGCCGCACCAGTAAATGCGCCTTTTTCATGGCCAAAAAGCTCCGACTCGATAAGCTCCGAAGGAAGCGCGGCGCAGTTGACGGCGACAAAAGGTCCCTGGCTCCGCAAACTATTTCTTTCGTGAACCTCACGCGCGACCAACTCCTTGCCAGTGCCGGATTCGCCTCTGACTAAAACAGTAGCATCCGTCTCAGCTACTTTTTCGATCATCGCGCGAACGCGCTGCATCCCTTCAGAATTACCGATAAGCGCACCGCGCTGGGACCGCTCTACTTCAATCCGCCGGCGTAAGGAGAGGTTCTCGCGCCTAAGCTCGATTGTCTCCGCCGCGTTCTTGATGACAAGTCGAAGATCGTCCACTTCGAAAGGTTTCGAAAGATAGTCGTAAGCTCCCGATTTGACCGCCTCCACGGCCATCCGTTCCGAGCCGTGTGCAGTGATAATGATGACCAGCGGAGCGGTGCCATTTGAGGCGCTTGTTGAGTTCTGTAACTCCCGAAGAAAATCCAGCCCGCTCATTCCCGGAAGGGTTACATCCAACAACATGAGCTCAGGCTCTTGCTGCTTTAAGAGTATCCTCGCCGCTTCAGCCGACTCCGCCTCCGACACGCTATAGCCAAAGGTAGTCAGCGCCCGCCGCATGCCGTAGCGCGAGGCTTCCTCATCGTCCACAATCAATAGTCGCAACTTCTCTTTTTTCACCCTTTCTCGTTAGTTTAGAACCTTACGGGTGAATTCCCCTAGCGCGTTGCGTGCCACTGATCGAAGCGTGATCCGAGACGGGCGGTACCGCAATGGACCTTGAATCCATCGTCGTTGTGGAACAAGCCTCGCATCCCGTATTGATGTATCCCCTTCCCGCTCGGCGGAGAGGGGAAAAGGGGGTGGGGTTAGCCGACGCGTCTACCTCTCCCAACTTAGAATTGCGGGGTTGGCGAGTTTAAGACTTATTATCGCAGGGCTCTGCAGGGCTCGATAGAAAGCCGCTACGCGGCGCTATCTGAGTGCGCTATTGAAGTAAGGTGCTAGTGAACTGTTCAGATTTGAAGGCTTATTATTACGTTATGGCGGACTCGTATTTATACGCTCAAGTCACCTTCCAGGGGTACCCGCAGTTCAAACCTCGCGCCCTTGCCGTTAACGCGGGAAGCCAGCCGGGCTGTTCCGCTGGCTTCCTGCATGCGTTTTCGAACAATCGCAAGACCCAATCCGGTTCCTCTTAGCTTCGTAGTAAAGAAAGGTTCCCAAATTCGCTGGCGCAAGTCATCAGGTATCCCCGGACCGCTGTCTTCTACAACAATTACAAGATCCCGGTTGTCCACCTCCTGCGTGACGGTTATCTCCCCGCCAGAAGGTGTAGCTTGCATGGCATTCAGGAGGAGATTGGAAAGTGCGACCCGCATCGCCGAAACTGCGGCGCCTCCGAGCTCTTCATCTTTTTCGATTTTGATGCTCAGGTGGATTCCTTCTTTTTCTGCGGTGACTTGAAAAAGCCTGATAACTGAGTGGATAAGTTGGCCGGCTCGCGCGGGTAGTTCAGACGGCGTTTCTTTACGCGCAAACGTCAGAAGCTGGGTCACGCTCTGGCCCAGGCGATCAGTCTCACCAACGATGAGACTCAAATCGCGAGCATACTCCTGGCTCAGGCTTTCATCTTCGCCCATCACCTGAGCGATCGACTTAATTGCGGAGAGCGGGTTCTTTATCTCATGAGCGACTGTGGCTGCCATCTGGCCTAACGTGGCCAGACGTTCGCGCTCGGCGAGTTTTCTTTCGAGACGCACGTTCTCCTCTACCAGCCGGCAATCTTCAATCGCGATCGCCACCTGGCCGGCGAGTATTTCGAGAACCGAGCGCGTGTCCTGCGTCAGTGTGCCGGAAGCTGCATCCACCAGCAGAACCCCGGAAACCCTTTCGTCGCGCCTCAGTGGGTAAGCGATCGTGTACCCCTGACTGTCAAGCACACGACTATCTTCCACCGGCGACCAACTATCCCGACTGGAGGCATCCAGAATCTGCTCCACCCACGGTTCCATAGACGCAAGCGAGCTATCGTTTCCTCTCCCGTTCCCGTGCGGGGTTTCTAAATCTGCGGTGTTGGTGACGACTATGCTTACTCTGCGTAATGCCAGGGCCGTGGTGGTTTGTTGCTGAACGAAGTCGAGCAATTCAGGTAGCTGTTTGTATTGGCCAGCGTGGGAACTAATTCGCGAAACAATCTGACGATAGAGCGTCGCTTCGCGTTCAAACAACTTATGAAATCGCTTCTCCAGCCAACCTCTAAGCGGAGCAGCCGCCAGCGCCAGGCCAAGTATCAGCAATGCTTCCACTACGCCCGGACGTACGCCGTAGCGCGAGGTCGTCCAGTCGCCGATCGTGCGGATGCCATAGATGTAAATTATCAAAACGACCGCGGCAAATGACGCGACTATCAAACTTTCTTCAATAATGAGTTCCAGATAACGGTAACGATAGATGTAATAAGCAAGCAGAACCGAAGGTAGCAGCGATCCCAAATTGGCAATGGTCTTTAGATACAAGCCGAGTTGCGTGCCTTCGCCAAGACCCAACGCCAGCGCCGCGAGAATCACGATTCCGATAGCTACGAACGACGCCGCGAGCGTTCGCATAATTCGTTGTTCGCTATGGTTTCGGCTCTTCCTGGCAATCAGCACTTCCGTGACGGCAATAACGCCCAGTACATAAGTAATCCAGACGGCCATGGGCAGTACCAGGAAGTGAACCCTCCTGAGCATGGGTGCATAATGGCCGGTCCATATTTTATAGATAGCTACTGTAAGAAAGATGGTGGGGACGTATGAGAGGTAGATTCGGACTTTTTCGCTTGGCTTCAAGGGCCGATCGCAGGCATTGGCCCAAAGATAAATGTGAACGTGAAGGAGGAAGGAGTAAGCAAACGTAATGCTAACGACGGCTACGGTATCTGCAACCCGCAGCAGGCTGGTCCAGTTGTTGAAACCAAACCCAAAGAGGCCGTGCAGGGTGATGATCAGATTGCTGCTGTGCCATCCGCACATGCTCAGGGCCAGTGCAAACAACACTCGCTCGAGTGGACTTAAACTGCGGCGGCGGGAAACTAGTTGAGTTCCCATCCATAGCGGCAACACTGCGCCAATGGAGTAACCAACGAGTTGTAGAACTTCGAGCGGGGACATCAAAAGAAGTAGTCAGTGGGTCAGTGGTCAGTGGTTGGTAGTCAGCACAAATCCGACTTCGGTGTTTGGTCCTCGGTCTTTGGTTCCTGCGCGAAAGGCCATCGCTGACTCGCTCGGTGAAACCGAAGACCAAAGTCTTAAGACCGAAAACTGCTTTCCGTCACTGACAACTGAGCACGGACTACTGACTACTGGCGGTGCTGCGAGCCGGAACCGCTGTAAACGTAATTTCTGTTCGACGGTTTCGCGCTCGACCGTTCACCGTGGCGTTCGTAGTCAGTGGATTTGCCGCGCCCATACCATTCGCCTGGATACGCGAGGCATCAACTCCTGCCTCTTGAAAGCGATCCGATAACTGGCGCGCGCGTTCCTGGGTGAGTTGTTGCAGAGATACTTCGTCACCCTTGCTGTCCGTGTAGGACTCTATAACGATTTGGTAATCCGGGTTGCTTGCAAGCAGTGCGGCAAGCGGTTCGAGTTTTGCGGCAGCAGCGGAAACCAACCTTGCGTCGCGCGGCCCACTCCATATGGACTCAGGCAGTAACAGTTGAAAGCCTTTGGATGTTTCTTTTAGTGTTCCATACTTCGCAAGCGTCTGCTTTAAAGTCGCTTCACCGGCGCGTCTCTGTTGTTCGCGTAGCTCAGCTTCCTTACGTTCATCTTCCGCGCTTTTTGCGCCCTCAATGCGCGCCAAACCTATCTTCGCCGCTTCCCCCTCGGAACGAACCGTCTGAAGTTCGTCGCGCAAGCGAGCAACCTCAATACGCTGTTCCCGCAACTGCTCATTCGCGGCAGCGGCATCTCTTTCCGCTAGCTCGCGTGCCCGCTGCTCGCGGTCGAGGGCAATGCGAAGCTGTTCAATCTCCTGCTGAGCAGACTCTGCCGACTTCTCCGCCGAACGCAGCGCCTCGTCCCGGCGTTGAATCTCCTCGCGGCGCAAACGCGATGAACGCCTGGCCAGGGCCATCTCCTCGGCTCGCGCACCGGATGATGTCGCCTTACGTGCCAGGACGTCAACCTCAGCCGTTGGCTGATTTAATCTCAAGGCCTTCTCGGCGGCGAGTAGGTCATCTTCCGCCTGTTGGAGCTCCTGAGGCGCATCTTGTTTGGCACCTGCGAATCGTGCCAGATTTACCGCCTGTCGTGCGCCCAGCAAAGAGACGGGAAGGTCGCGATAATCAGTCGAAGCAATTTCAGGCACGCGCGGGTCCCTGAAATAATCGCTCGAGTTTCCAATGTACTGCACATTGACCGTTTCTATTTGGCTATTACCGGGCCGTTGAGGCGGAAGATTTTCCAACACCACCATTCGGCTCGGCACTTTCATCAAGAAGTGGGGCTCGGCGGTAACAATCAATGCAAATGTCTGAAGCGGCGTTGTCACGTCAAGCTTCGAAGCTATGTATGGACTGCCGCTTCTCTTAATCTCGCCAAGATTGTCAACGCGCCCATCCGGCGAAACGGCCCACAGGATAAAAGTTGTGTAGATCCCTCCCAGTTCGTTTGCTCGCGGTAGATTATCGACGGAGAGCTCCACGCGTGTTCCTCGCCGACCTGCCCGCTTCACTTTCGCTTCGCCCTTCAATCTCGGTAACAGGGTCGTGCCACGAAATTTAACCTGAACGCTTTCATCGAGGGGATAAGTGACCGCGATTGTGCGCCGGGGCAGATCACTCTGCGCGAAGATCGTCGCGCTTAGAGCTGTTGCACAGAACAAAAATGTCAGGAGCGCGAAACGCGCGAAAACGGGACGAGCGTGCATAACAAAAACTCCTTCAAAAATAGTCCAGCCAAACTTTGGTCCTCCTCAAAGGAACCCCGCTGTAGTTGATGCCACAGCGGCGCTCATTGTTGCCGACCGGCAGGAAAAGGATCAAGCTAGCGTTGAGAGGAAATGTTCTGATACCGAGTCTTCCGGTAAGCTATGAGCTGAATACCAAACACAGAGATGGAGGCAAGCAACAGAATGTGAACAAAGCCGCCCTTATGCAGTGCGAATTTGAGAATAAACCAAACTAACAGAAGCGCAGCACTAAACAGCCACATACTCTAATCTTCTTCTAACGAACATTTGACGTCACCGCCGTCGGCGTGACCTCAATTCCCCGCAGCCCTCCGGAAGAAGCGTCGTTGCCAACCAGAATCAATCGCCCGGTATAGAGTTGAGAAACGGCCAGAGACCGTGTACGTTTCTTCGTCCCCACTGCGGTCTTTGAGATTTGCCCTTGGGACTTCCAAATTATGGATCCAGTAATGCCTGAAAGTGCGATTGCAAAATCATCCTTGCCGGGCAATAGGACATCAAGACGCCCATCTCCATCGACGTCCGCAAAGGCCACAGTAGATGCTTCACTAGCGCCGTCGGCAGACCATCTGGTCTTCATTCGATCAAGATCGACGAGCGAGACGCGATCACGGTCGTCGATCGCCACAACTTCGGAAACCCTATTGCCATCAACCGCAGCCACCGAAAGCGAGTGGACCGGTGCGTCGCCGATTTCGAAGTATTGAAGTAACTTAAAATCTGCAACATCGAACACTGCGAGTCCCTTTTTGGTACCGACGAGCATTAGCTCACGCCGCGGAGTCTCTACGATAACCGGTGCGGACGTAATATCAGCACCCGTTTTTAGGAAACGAAAAAGTTGGCCCGCACGATCATATTCCGCGATGATGCCGCCGGTGAGCGGGACTAGCACGCCCGGGCGATTTCTATCGCCGAACAAGACCGGTGGACCGATGGCATTATCATTTATGTGTCCAGTTAACCTAGTCTCGGCTTCAATCCTTCCCGACGATCCATTTATCACCACAAGCAACTGTTCGCGCCGGCTATTGTCAACGATGAGATAAGCCTTACTCTCTGGCGAAATGTCTTCCGTTACTACTCCGGCAATGGCATTACCTGGAAGCGGAGCGCGCCATACCTCCCGACCGGTTGCTCCATTAAGTGCTCTCAGGCCGCCGTCGTAGGCGACAATGACAATTGGAACAATGGACCGTTCATTAAGTGCTTTGAGAACTAACGGGCGAAACCGTGTGGCAGGCATTGCTAACTTCGACAGAGGGTTCGACCCATATCGCCTGGTCCATAAAGCCGTACCCGTTGAGCCGTCCAGAGCATACACCGTTCCTTCAGAATTCACGCCGATAAAATCATCCCTGGAAGCTGTTCGGAGCGAGGCACGTATTGGCGCTGCGATATATCCCGTCGCGGCCACCCATCCGGAATCGCTAGTCGGAATGTTTCTTGCGAGTTTTCCCGCGGGTTTGTCCGCGTCCTTAATGGTACCTGGCACCTCAAAAGCTACGGGTTGATGAAACTCGCGAGTTTGAAAATCCGAGGGTGCAATCCGCCAATAGTAACGCCCGGGAGGAAGGTCCCTCACGAGGTAATGCTCCCCCGTGATCCGTCCGTCAAATAGCACGTCATTGAAGCGATCATCGCCCGCAATTTGAAGCCGATATTTCTTTACGCCTTTCTGTTTGTTCCAGTAGATCGGAGCGACAGAAGCAGGAAGGCCTGAAAGCTTTTGCTGTGCAAAGGAACTATTGACAGTCGCCAGGGAGCCAAGCACGAGAGCCAAAGCAAACTGGCGCCAGGCATAACTGAAGTCCTGAAAGGCGGGAGTGGTTTTTAAGGAACGTGTTGACACTGCTGGAAGCACCGACGTGATGTCACCGGGTCAAACATTTAGCTATGGGGCTTCGTTCAATTTATATCCTACGCCTCGAACAGTGAGCACGTAGCGCGGATTCTTAGGATCGACTTCCAACTTTTTCCTGAGCCGGTTGATGTGTGGATCGATGTTGCGCTGGTAACCTTCATACTCCGTGCTCCAAACTTTATCCAGCAGCGAATTACGCGACCACGCCCGTCCGGGCTCGGAGGCAAGTAACTCCAGAATCTGGAATTCAAGCGGAGTAAGATCGATCCTCGTACCTTGCCTGATTACTTCGTGACGACGCTTGTCTATTACAAGATCACCAACTTCGACGCGCTCGTTCTCCGTTGCGGGCTGCACCGCGCCGGTCCGTTTTAACAAAGCTTCGACGCGGTATTCAAGCTCTCGCGGACTGAAGGGCTTGGCAAGATAGTCGTCAGCGCCAGCTTCGAAGCCAGCTACTTTGTAATCAAGAGCATCGTGCGCCGTCAAAAAGAGTGTGGGGGTCTGTACTCTTCGGTCTCTAACGCGCTTAAGCAATTCAAAGCCCGTCATTCCCGGCATTGAAACGTCGAAAATAAAGCAATCGAACCCGCCGATAATCGCCGGCTCGAGCGCAGCCGTGCCGCTTTCCCGCTCTTCCACCTGGAACCCCAGCCGGCGAAAATACTCAGCCAAAAGCATACGCATGTCGGAATCGTCATCGACAATTAATAGTCGTTTTCCGGCGTACTTGCTGGCTGCTTGTTCTGACTGTCCCAAGTGTTTGATCCCAGTCGGCGTTTTACAAGATCCTTTAACAATTTGCCGCTGGGAATTATAGCTTAGTTCCGAGAGTGTGGTCTAAGAAAAGCTCTGGCGGATTATTCGGATCGCACTCGAGGCAATTCGATACTGGCTTAGTTGGAAGTCCAGCACAAGATCGACTCGTCGGCGTATCCGTCGTTAGCTGCTTCAAACAGATAGCGAAATGCCTTTCGGTAACTCTTCCTTCTCCCAGCTGGATTTGGTGGGTACTAACGAAACCAAGAAGCGCGGCTCGGGTCCAACCGGCAAGATGCGTCAACTCTTTGAAGCTACTTCACGCCTGCCCCGCAGTCAGCAACACAAGATCACCGCTGTCCTGGAAGCCTTCGTCAACCAACACGCCACGCGGTGAAAGATCGCCCGTCCTGTAGTTTGATAAAGTCAATAAAGCACCATAGGTCGGCAGACAAGATCGCAAGCCGCAGACCATTACAATCGTGGCCCCGTTGGCACGAACTTCACATCTCGGATTGCATGGACCACCAGCTTAGTCTTAAAAGCTGCGAGATGACCCCAACCCGGATGATATGATTTCCTTAATGCCTCTGGTAATTTGGGATCTGGCACAGGTGGACCGTAGAACTCACCATCCAGCACGACATAGGCTCGTCTCGAATGGTTAAGCAGCCTACGCAGTTTCTCTCGGTTTCGCTTAGATCGGAGATCAAGTTCAACCCAAGTACTATTATCAGGGCAGCCAGGATCTTCCAGCGTCGTACGGTCTAAGCCGGGACCATAGATCCCCGAAACTCGCACTCTCTCGTGATTACCCTCAGTGACTTTCTGCTGCAGAGAACACAAAGACGCTAACTGGGGACTCTTTGGGACCGACTGGCTAGAGCCCGCTCCTGCAAGGAAGCTCATCGAAAACAGAGCTGCAATCACGTGAAAAGTCTTGTGCATCTTTTAGCCTGCTTCATTTCCAAGGGTTAGTGCGGAACAACCAGCCCATTCACAACCGAACCTCCCTGATTCTTAGGCGATAGAGGTTTTCCATTGTCTCGGTACAGCGGCGAATTGGCCAAGAGGCGATCAATTGTTTCAGGCACTTGTGCGCGCATTTTTAGTTCGGTGCCAAGAATACAATCGCCTAGTACGCCGCAGCCAAAGTGATAGCTTTCGTTTCCTGCTCTTAAGATTGAATCCGTGACGCGATAAGCCCTTTGTTCGGATTGGTACCGCGTTATGTCTTGCCCAACTTTGTAGGTCCCCTTCTCCATGTCGGTTATTACAATGGAGCTAACAACGCCCTGCGCATCTGACACGTGGCTGCCCTCATGCCCGACGGCTGCGTCTAATGCGCTTCCAGAGAGGTTCGAGTTAATGACGACATCAGATTTCGCATATAGTTTCCCTTGGTCATCCGCTCCTAAAGTTGACGTGGTAACGCCGCCTTCTCCCTTCTTGTCCAAGTCTGCGAAGCTCACGGTGACGTGGTTATCCGTGTTCGGGTCGCCATACGCTTTCGCAGCACGTAGAACATCGGGGTCCTTTGATTTCAAGTCGCGTTGTCGTGCTTTCTCAAACTCCGTGTCCTCCTTGGAAGAACATTTATTCTTGTCCGTGCTGTCCCCGCACACATACATCCCACTCGGATCGGTTAGCCTTAGTGGATTGTTGATGACGTACACATACTTGTTGAGACTTTGAGGATTAAGGATATGTCCGCCGAGAGGATCGGTACCTGTGAATCTACCTTGTGTTGACGAGTAGTAACGCGCAATGAAGTAATCGAGTCCGGTTTCGTTGTCTTGCTCTTTTCCGGCCCACTTCTGGCGGATGCCGTCACTAGCGCTATACCCCTGCGCCGCCGTTCTGCCACCGGTACCGGCGAAGAGTTCCTCACCGAACGGCAAATAGTCATGGCGTTTGACGTTCGCTAACGAACCCGACTTGTCCACTACCATCCGGGGCGTGCCCAGTTGGTCCGTTACCAGCCATTGAATGTTTACGACGGTGGAGGGTGTGTTTCCCACGAGCTGAAAGTTGTCATACTTCGCTGCTCCCGGACTGCCGTTCCCTGTGCCCCATGCGCCTGCGTAAAGATAGAAACGCAAAGAGGCCAAAGAAAATCCTACCGCGGCAGTCTTGCGCGTCGTCCAACTTGAGTTGTCGGCGCTTGTCTCGAAGTTGATTGTGTTGGCCGTCGGGTCATGACGGATACGCCAGTAGTGTTCAATCGCCGGATCGAAAATCTGAAGGACTGTCTGATCGTTAACGCCGCCGACCATCGAGCGAAAGACCATGCTGCCCGCCCCAGAATCGATTAAAAAGTAATTGTTTCCATCCAGCACTACTTCCATGAAGTTTTCACACCAGCCTGCCTGGCTGATGGGTTGCGCTGCTTCCACCTGTACGGTCTTGTTGGTGATATCGAATGTAGAGTTCGAATAGACGCCATTGTATGCGGCCGTATTGGGTTGCAGCGTGATTTGCAGTCGTTGCCCTGTTTCGCTTACGATAGCGGGCGAGTTCGGATCAACAACGCTCCACTTCGCTGTGTCCAGCGAGTTGTCATTGAAGTCGTCGCTGAAGGTAGGAGCCGGAATTCCCGTCGTCACATCTGCCGTGATCAGCAATTGTCCATCGCGATACCCATACTCTTTCTGCGGACTCGCCGGACTTGCACTGGCTGCATATTCAGCCAGCAGCTCCCCATCCAGGCCGTAAACCTGCCATGTCTCGACGCCATTAACGTTGCGCCTCACGCGGCGCCCGTCCGCGTCGTAGGTGTAAGTCTGCCATTGATTATTGGCCCACGCCTGCTTGAGACGTTGCTCGCCATCGTAGGTGCGCTGTCCTTCTCCAGTGTAGTTGTCATTGGTCTGATTGCCCGCCTGGTCATAAGTATAGTTGTAGCCCGCAGGAGCAATCAGTCGATTGGTGTTTGGGTCAATCGTGTAATTCGGATGCGGAACATTCGTCGAGGTCTGGCTTTGATTGATAGTACGATTACCAAAGCGATCGTAGGCGTACGTTTGAATGTAATCCTGTGCGCTCACACCCCACGGTCCGCCGTGTGTTTCGTTCGTTGTAGCGAGGCGGTTTAGAGAATCGTAGCTGTAATGATCCTCAGTGTAACCATAATCCGTGAAGGCGTCGTTTGCCGGCACCCAGTGCTGCTGTTGGCTGAGATTGCCGTTGTTGAGCGGTCCGCTCTGTCCCCATGTATATCCTCCGTAGTAGAAGGCCAGGCACCCGCGGTTCCAGTCAAACTCATTCGCTTGAAGTGAATAGGTGCTCAGCCGAATATCATAGAGCTGGCCGCGCGCGTTGTAGTGAAGCTTATGGTAGAGGGGGGTCTGCGTGCCGAATTGTTCCTGTTGAAGACCACCGAACTCGCTGTATGTTACTGCCGTGGCATAAGTGCGGGTGAGGCCATCGCCGAGGTTGCCGGTGTAGTTATTGATGCGGCCCGCGATGTCGTAAGCATAGTTAACCGTATGGCCAGACGGGTTAGTTTGAGTTATTACATGCCCCGCATAATCATGAGTGCGGGTGATGTTGAAGTATTGGCCCCACGCTCCATTGACCCAGAACCTTTGATGATACTGAGTCGGACGTCCCACGGCATCGTAAGCATCAAACACATTCGCCGAGACACCCACCGCTTGATCCCAATAGAGGCGGCCTCGGCCGTTCGTGGCCGAGTCGTAATATCGATAAACCGCCGGCGTAGTTCCGTCCGAATAGGTAACCGAGATGTTCCGATTCAGCGCATCGTAGCCGTAATTCGTGGTGATGTTCCTGGCGTCCACGCGCGCGGTAAGGTTGCCATTGTTGTCATAACCATAAGCCATTGACCACTGACCGTTGCCAGTTACCGTGTCGGTCACGTTGGAGGCCACCGAGCCGGCGTCCTGTTCCGGATTTTTTGCGCGGATCAGCCGCCCGAGCGAGTCATACATGAAAAAGCGTTGCTGCGCTCCCTAGTCGACCCTGCGCAGGTTACCCAGCACGTCGTAGGTGTAACTCGTCAAGTAGTTCAGACCGCCCGGGTCTTCGTAGACCGAGGCCAACCTCCCTAACGCATCGGTTACACTCCTCCTCACTTTGCCTGCCTGGTCCGTTACTGTGACCGTGACGCCGCTGTATGAGGTAGTTACCGGAGCGTTATCGGCAGTGGTTAAAACCTGAGTCGGCCTGCCCAAAGCGTCGAAGGTGGTTTGAGTCCAGCACCCCGAAGGGTTAACCGCCGACGTGCAACCTGAGGAGCGATACGGACTGGACACCTTAGACACCCTGCCCATTACGTCATACTGCGTATCAACCGTCAGATACGGGTTAGTTGTGTCCTGGTTCTCGTAGCTGAAGGAGCGGTAAGGTCTCCCAAGTCCGTCGAAGAACTGATAGGAGTCGCTTTCGCGTCCCGACGAGTCAAGCAGCGTGCGTGTCTCCACGTAGGGACCACACTGGTGTGTGTCTACATAGATGTAGGTCGTCCGCCCGCCATCGGGAGAGTTAATTTTCGTGAGCCGATTAAGCGTGTCGTTGTACTCCAAAGTTGAGGTTTGCCCATTGGCGTCTATGGCCGAAGTAACAAGGCCGGTATTGAAATCGTAAGAAGTTGTGCTTACCAGCGATGTGGTTGACCCATAGGCGCCCGTTGGATCAGGCACGGCACTGACAGTCTGCGTCGGGTAGGCACGAGCGTAAGTCCCCGAGTAGCTGAACTGCGACAGATTGCCCTTCGCATCCCACGAGTTGATGACATTGCCGGTCAGGTCGTACTGCGCGTGGGTTTGCAACCAAGTCGCGGTCGGAGAATCAAGCCAGTGGCTGATAGTGGTTGGATTGCCGCGGGCGCTCGTTTGCGGATCGCTCCATCCGGTGACTGCGCCATAGTTGAGCAGTGGGTAAGCTGCTTCGTCATAGCTCATAGAATTCTGAGCCACTATGCTTCCAGCTGCGTTCTTAATGCGCGTCGAGGTTGGCAACGCCACTAAGTTGCGAGCGCGGTAAGCGGCCTGTGCGGTCGCATCGACATTAGGATCGTTGACCAGGAAGGACGATTCGTCAGTGCGCAGCAGGGCGCCTTGTGGCATCGACGTGATTGCGGCTGTTTGCGCTGTCGTCTGATCAACGGCAGCAAAGTCGTAGTGATTTGTGACTATTAGATTCAAATCGGCGTCGTACTGGTAGGTGGTAGTCGTCGTTAGCGCATTACCACCAGTATCGAGCAGAATACCGACCTCCTTGATCGGGCGGGGGTTGCGCTGCTTGTAGGCCCAGTAGCCAGCATATTGAACAGCCTGTCCGTCCACGGCATAGTCAGTCAGCTTCCGCCGCAGCATCTGCCCGGTAGATGAGTAGGTACGCTCGTCGTAGACCATCCCCAGGCGCGGGTCTTCAAATCCGTAAGCAGACCAGTCCTGGCCGTTGGTGAAGACCGAGCGATCAGTGCGCGTCCCATCCGGCGCGATGGTACTGAAGTTGGAGTAGGTCCAGGGCGCCTCGCTCGCGCTCGTCCCATCTGGACTTATCCAGCCATTGGTCACACCGCGGTTAGCCTGCGAGTACAGCCCGATGGCGTCTTCGGCGCTTAGCATTGGCGCTTGCCCATAGCCGAACCGTTCGTAGCCGCCTGTCGGGTAAATGACCTTCGTGATCTCGCCGTAGATGTTGTACTTAAAGGTATAGGTCTGCCCGGTTGGCAGCACAATCTGGGATAGGACCACGGGATCAAAAATGTTTGATTTCAAGATGCCATTGAAATCAGCCTCCGTCGAGTGGAAGAGCCCTGAGTAGTCTGTGCCCGTCTGGCAGTTAGTAGTATGGTCGCCCTTATAGCGCAGTGTCTGATTGATCTCCTGCTCGTTGATGACGCCCGCCGTGGAGAGATGCTTCCACCGAAGGGTATACGTGAGAGACGTGCCGCCGACGCCGGGAATGGAGTAGGTATATTCCTGATCGCTAAGCCCCGTGCCATCGCCAACGCCGCTCGCTGGCAGTGGCAGCCCAATGGTGCGTCCCAACGTGTCCGTCCACTGCCGGGTAGTGTTGCTGTAACTGAGCTGGTTACCGTTGCGGTCGATATAGGTCTGCGCGCCGGTACCCCCATCGGTCACGTAGCGCGAACCGTCCGGCAGATAGAGCGTCTGTGTTGTAGTATCGTAAATTAGCCGAGAGCCATCGACCGAATAGAACAGTCCGGTGATGTTCTCATTGTAGGCATGAAAATCGTCGTCTTTGCGCAGCTCGTGTCGAGATCCATCAGGCAGCGTGACGTGCATGCGCGCAATCTTGTGGAGCAGCGTTCCACTATTTCTCGGCCTGGTCGTATAGCCGTCGTAAAGTTCCAGCGAGATGTCTCCGGGCCAGGTGAACCAGTCGAGACTCGAAGTCCAACCGGAGGCTGAGCTCTTGGCGTATTCAGCGCGGTAAAGCGAGCCCGGATCGTCCTGACATTGAATGGTGTTCATGTACTTGATGTTCCAGAGCTTGGACGAATAATAAAGAGTGATGGGCAGGCTTGCGCCGGCACGACCGGCGTACATCCCCAGCGGGATCTGGAACTGCAAGGCGTGCGAGACCGGATCGACACGCAGATCGGTGCGCATCCGATTGTCGATGGCGCTCTGCGGATTCCTAACATCTTGCGCCGTTGCAGATGAGGCCATGACCAAAAGGATCGCGATGAGATTCAACAAGCTCTTGCGCGACGTATAAGACATGAGGTTGGTACTCCCTAAAGCCCGGATGGTGCTGCCGCCGACCGTTAGTCTTAAGCCTACCTAAAAAACTGCGGCACGTTTGCTACTCTTGAGGGCTTATTCTAATTCGTTGACGCGAGGGTTTGCGGTTGTGAGTTGCACGTGAACAAAGGTAAAGAGGAACTGCGCCCATCAAAACACGGCTAAATCAATTTGTCATCACGATTTCTTGGTTTATGTGTTCGGAAAGCTTGTTCGGGAACTCCGAGAAACGGTTACATCACTCTACTTCGGCTTCTGCAAGTGCGAAAGAAATCAGATTATGGCCGCGACACACATACCTTTTGCAATCATTGGGAGTGAATGGTTACGGCAAACTGGCTCGACCTTGACGCCATCGCAGGAGGATAAGTATAGTTGGCTTTTGGTTTTACAGCCGTCTTTAAATCCTTCCTTAAGCGACTGATCAGGACTTTCGCAGCTTTTGTTTCCAACTAGCGATGCGCGATCTTAGAAGACTGCTCAGATATTTAAAACCTCACTGGCAAACCTTCACGCTGGCAACCTTTGCGATGCTTCTGGTGGGTCTCCTGGAAAGCGCCATTGGCGGGCTAATTGTACCCATTTTCGATCAGGCTTTTGCTCAAGGAAGCGGCCATCGTACTGCGACTCTCTTCGGCCTCCAACGAATTATTCCTGACTCGGGGTTAGCAGCCTGGAAAACGATATCAGTCCTGCTGCTGGCATTCACTCTGGCGAAAGGGATCGCCGAATATTTTTCTACTTTTTTGATGGCTCGTATCGGGCAATCCGCGGTTCTAAAATTACGTCAGGATCTTTACAGCCATTTGCTCTCCCAGTCGGCGAGCTTTTTTGAGCGGCACCGCACGAATTATTTGGTGTCGCGCCTTGTCACGAGTGCAGCCGCAATTGAGGCCGCTGTAACCGGGACGCTACGCGATATGCTGCGCGAGAGCTTTACTTTGATTGCCTTTCTTGCCGCGTCTTTCTACTACAGTTGGCGTTTAACTCTCGGATCACTTGCCATTGCGCCCATTGTAGCCGTACTTACGGCGAGGTTTGGCACTTCACTACGCAACCTGTCTCGTGAGAGCTTTGAAGGTAATAAGCAGCTCACTGACACCGCGCATGAGGCTCTGTCAAACCAAACTATCGTTAAATCGTATCGCGCGGAAGCGCGCGAATCGGCTCGCTTCACTACCGTCGCCCAGCGAATAGTTCGCGCCAATTTGCGGACTGCCAGAATTTCAGGATTTGCGCCGCCTACGATAGAAATGATTGGCGTCGTATTCATAGTTTTCCTTCTGCTCTTCGGCCAGCGTGAGATTGTTTCGGGCCGCATGAATGCAGCTCAGTTCCTGACCTTTCTATTTTTTCTCTTTCGCAGTTACGACCCCATGCGAAAGTTGTCGCGATTGCAGAACAGCATGGAACAGGCAATGGCGGCAGCTCATCATGTTTGGGAAATAATGGACGAGCACGCAGAGTTAGCGGAAAAGACGGACGCGCGCGAACTCCAGCCACTTATGCGCGCGATTGAGCTGAAAAACGTTTCCTTTGGTTATGCAAACGAGGCCCGGCCGGTGTTGTGCGAAGTTAATTTGGAAATTCCGGCCGGTTCGATGGTTGCGTTGGTAGGCGAATCCGGCGGCGGGAAATCCACTTTGACGAAGCTTTTGCCCCGATTTCACGACCCGGTTTCGGGAGGTGTCTTCTGGGACGGCATTGATCTTCGAGACGCTAAGATATCCAGCCTCCGCAAGCAAATAGCGCTTGTCACTCAGGAGACTGTTCTTTTTAACGACACCGTACGCCACAATATTGCGTATGGAAAGCCTGATGCCACGCAAGCGGAAATAGAGGAAGCCGCGCGCGTCGCCTTTGCGCATGACTTCATTATGGAATTGCCCGAGAAGTATCAAACCATCGTGGGCGAGCGCGGAATTTTCCTTTCTGGTGGCCAGCGTCAGAGGCTCGCAATTGCACGTTCGTTGCTGGTTGACGCGCCAGTGTTGATTCTGGATGAAGCCACCTCAGCGCTTGATGCGGAATCGGAACGTTTCGTCCAGAAAGCAATCGCGAATTTGGTGCGCGACCGAACGACTATTGTTATTGCGCATCGTCTCTCAACTATTCGTCGCGCGAATACCATCGTCGTGATGGAGGGCGGCAAAATAACGGAGGTTGGGAGTCATTCGGAACTGTTGGCCAGAGGCGGCCAGTACAAGCGATTGTATGAACTTCAGTTTGCTGATGAAGAAGAAGAATTGACAGTGGTCAGTCAGTAGTCAGTTGTCAGTAGTCAGTTGTCAGTAGTCAGTTGTCAGTGGTCCGTTGGCAACGTTTTGTTTTGTTTCGCCGACTAACTAATAACAAAAGACCGCGGACCAACCGACGATAAAGACATTGGCACTTTTTACTGGCCACTAACCACTGACTACTGACCACGGTCAACGAACAATCAATTATGAAATCAATGACGGGATATGGACGCGGATCAGCCGATGCCGAGCACTTTTCGGTGTCTGTTGATTTAAAGACGGTCAATAATCGCTTTCTCGACGTCCATCTACGTCTCAGCGGCGAGCTTGCATCGCTGGAGCCGGTGATAAAGCGCCAGATTGGTTCACGACTCTCCCGCGGGCGGGTCGATGTCACTGTCAATTTCGAGAAGACATCTCAAACTGCATATGAGCTGAATCGACCGCTGATTGCGGGTTACGTAAACGCACTTCGCGAAATGCAGAAAGAATTTAATATTGGTGGTGAACTGGATATCAACGTGCTCGCGCGACTCCCTGGTGCGCTCCAGCCCGCGCGCGATGGACTTAGCGATGATGTAGTCGCAGGCATTGAAAGAGCGCTGGGGGAGGCACTCGACGAACTCGAACGCATGCGCGCGCAGGAAGGCGAGGCACTTCGCCTTGAGATGGCTGAGCGTATCGATAAGATCGATACGCTGGTTCCGATCATTGAGAACGCGGCGGCAGGATTGGTGGATGATTATCGCGCCCGACTGCAAAAGCGGATAGGCGAGTTACTGAGCCGAAACGGACAACTTGTCGAAATCGACCCGGCGAGGCTGGCCCAGGAGGTTGCTTATCTTTCCGATCGAAGCGATGTCAGTGAAGAAATGGTGCGATTGCGCAGTCATCTGGCACAGTTTCGCGAAGCGTTAAACTCGACCGCCGAGACCGGGAAGATGCTCGATTTCCTTTTGCAGGAGCTTAACCGCGAAGCCAATACGACCTTGTCCAAATCTACTGATCTTTCTATTAAAGAAGGGGCCCTGGCGATTAAACAGGAAGTAGAAAAGCTGCGCGAGCAGGTTCAGAATGTTGAGTGAAATAGAAGAGCCACAGGGCCAAACCAAAGGCGCCATCGATACAACTGAAGGTCGCGGCATTCTCTTTGTCGTCAGTTCTCCTTCAGGCGGCGGCAAAGGTACGCTGATCCAACGCGTGTTGGATAAATTGAAGCACCTTAGCTATTCTGTTTCCTTCACAACGCGAGCCCCGAGGACCGGTGAGGTGAATGGTCGCGAGTATTTCTTTGTAACACCAGAGAAGTTCGAGCAGATGGTGGCTGCCAATGAATTTCTTGAATGGGCCCACGTGCACTGCAAACTCTATGGAACTGCGCGCCAACAGGTTTTCCGCGAGATTTCTGAAGGTCGTGACATTATTCTCGAAGTAGACGTTCAGGGTGCAGCTAGTGTCCGAGCATTGATGCCGGATTCGGTTAGCATATTCATATTGCCGCCATCCTTTGAAATCCTGAGACAACGATTGCTGGCGCGCGCGACGGATTCTCCTGAAGAACTGGATTTGCGGTTGCGCAATGCTCCGACGGAGCTCAAGGATTACGTAGCTTTTCAGTACCTAATCATAAACGACGACGCCGAGCGGGCGGCGGACCAGATGGCGGCTATAGTTCATGCCGAAAGAGCTCGGCTCGGCCGTCAGGAGACTCAGGTGAAACGTGTCGTTGAGGCTTTTACAGCGAAAGAAGTCGGCAATTCCAAATGAAACTCATAAGTGAAACGGGAGGAGCAACAAGACTCATGTCATCAAAAGAAGAGATTGAAGAAACTGTAGAAGAGGGACACACGCCGGAAATCGACTCGAAATACCGGCTGATTATTCTTGCCGCAAAAAGAAGCAAACAACTGCAAAGGGGCGCGCGCCCGCGCATCGATATTGACACGCTGAAACACAAAAACACTCGCATCGCATTGGAAGAAGTGATAAGCGGCAGGGTCAACTTCAGAGTAACCAGCGATGGACAGGAAGAAGAATAAAGTCGTTCGGCCCAGTAATGAAAACCTGGTTCCTCACATCCCTTTATAGTCGGGCCCGCCGCCCCCCTCCGGAGTCACCCAGTTAATGATCTGATATGGATCCATGATGTCGCAGGTCTTGCAGTGAACGCAGTTTGAGAAATTTATCTGCAACCTGCGCCGCCCGCTGTTCCCGTCCTCAACCATTTCATAAACAGCCGCCGGACAGAACCTCTGGCAAGGATTTCCATATTCCTCGGCGCAGCGAGTCGCACAAATATTTGTGTCGAGCACGTGAAGGTGGCCGGGTTGGTCTTCGCTATGTCCAACCGCGGCATGATAGACATCGGTGAGTTTATTAAAGGCGACTTTGCCGTCATATCGAAGGCCGTTATACCGCTGTTCAATATTGTCACCCCGATATCCGTATTCTGACAGTTTCTTCATTTCTTCGTGCCCCGGTTGAGCTTTTGCTCGATCAAGGAGTCCCCACGCTCTGCCGCCCGTAATGAACTGAAGACCAGTATTCATGAGTCCCAACCAGCGGCCATGCTTGAAACCTGCGTGGAAATTCCTGACTTTGCGCAACTCAGGAATAATCCAGCTCTCGTTAACTAGTTGCTCATAACGCTGCAACTGCCTGGCTGAGTAGTCATTGGCTATTAGCGCCTCAAAACTTGCTTCGGCAGCCAGCATCCCGCTTTTTATGGCTGAGTGAATTCCCTTCAACCTCTGCGAGTTGAGAAATCCCGCGCAGTCGCCAACCAGCAAGACTCCGTCAGCATAAATTCGAGGCATTGCGAAATAGCCACCCGCGGCAATTGTCTTCGCGCCGTACCGAATCATCTTCCCGCCCTCGAGCAGCCGACTTACAAACGGATGCTGCTTGAATCTCTGAAACTCTGCGTGAGGATCGAGCAGTGGATCCTTGTAATCGAGGCCCGTGACATAGCCAATATTTAATATGCGATTCTGCAGTCCATAGATCCAACCACCGCCGTATGTGTGCGAGTCAGACGGAAACCCAAGCGTGTGCGTTACTCTACCTGTCGGATAACGATCGTCAGGCAATTCCCAGAGCTCTTTCACGCCAATGCTATAAACCTGTGGTTCGCGCCCGGCATCCAGATTGAGCCGCTGAACCAGCTGCTTAGTTAGCGAGCCGCGTGGCCCCTCGCCCAAAATAGTGATCTTGGCGCGAAGATCAATGCCGGGCTCGAAGTTGGGTTTCGGCTTTCCTTCCTTATCAATACCTTTGTCGCCTGTACGCACCCCGACAACGGCGTCTTCTTCATCGTAGAGCAGGCCGGCTCCAGGAAATTCAGGGAAGATGTTGACGCCGGCTTCTTCGCATTTTTCGCCTAACCACGCAGTGAGCCGATTGAGCGAGACGATGTAGTACCCGTGATTTTTTAGCGGCGGCGGAGTTACTGGAGATCGAAACGCGCGGCTCTTTGTAAGGTAAAGGAAGTAGTCTTCGTTGACGGTCGATTCAAGCGGTGCGCCCTGTTCGACGAAGTCGGGAATCAACTCCTTCAACGCGCGCGGATCCATGACCGCGCCGGAAAGAATATGTGCGCCGACCATAGCGCCCTTTTCAATCACACCAATTTCAACTTCGCCCAAAGGTGCCGCCTGGTGCTCACCTCTCTCGCCCGCTTCGTTGTGCGCTTTTATTAGTCGAGCGAGATGCAATGCGCCGCTCAAGTTTGCCGGTCCGGCACCGACGAACACAACGTCCATTTCCAAAGTTTCGCGTTCCATCGAATTCGTCCTGTTCCCCGGTGAATTCCCTTTTTTAGAATGAATGGCCATTCAGTTTGCGGAGTATAGCAAATGCAGCGCACCTCTCGGTAGGTTGGGCCCCATCAAAGACAGCTCAGGCGGCATTCCTCCGCGGGCATAGAGAACGCATCGCTGTATGAGGCGAGTAGCTTCTACCCTTCGTCGTTTCTCTGTCGAAACTGTAGAATGTATCAAAACCTGGAAAGCGAGAATTTCTGAGTGGCTGAAAAGGTTCATACAAACCGCCTAATCACCGAGACAAGCCCCTACCTTTTGCAGCATGCACACAATCCGGTGGATTGGTTCGCATGGGGTGACGAAGCATTCGAAATTGCTCGTCGGGATCAGAAGCCCATTTTGTTGAGCATTGGATATTCTGCCTGCCACTGGTGCCATGTGATGGAGCATGAGTCGTTTGAGAACGAAGAGATTGCAAAACTGATGAATGAGAATTTCGTCAATATCAAGGTCGATCGAGAAGAGCGGCCCGATCTTGACCAAATCTACATGAATGCCGTTCAAATGATGACGCATCATGGGGGCTGGCCGATGACTGTGTTTCTCACACCAGAGGCTGTTCCTTTTTACGCTGGAACCTACTTCCCTCCCGAGGATCGATACAACATGCCGGGGTTCCCGCGTGTACTCATCAGCATAGCGGAGGCTTATCGTGAGCGACCGGATGATGTCGCTCAAACTGCGGCCGCGATCCTGAGTGATCTAAAGCGCTCGACAGCCACGGCTGAGTCAAGCGAACTTCGGTCGATGGATCTTCTGGAAAGTGCTTATCGAGGAATTATCAAGAATTACGATTCCACCAATGGTGGCTTTGGTGGCGCGCCCAAGTTTCCGCCGGCGATGACCCTGGAGTTTCTGCTTCATACTTTTCACCGCTCCGCGGAACCGCAGGCTCTCGAAATCGTCAGTGATACGTGCCGAAAGATGGCTCAGGGGGGCATCTATGATCACCTGGGCGGTGGCTTTCATCGTTACTCGACAGATGCTCGCTGGCTCGTGCCGCACTTTGAGAAAATGTTGTACGACAATGCTCTGCTTTCCCGTCTATACCTTCATTACTACCAGTTAACGCGCGACGAGTTTGCGCGAGCTGTCGCGGAGGGAGTTCTGGATTATGTCATCCGCGAAATGACCGATCCTCTTGGGGGGTTTTATTCAACACAAGATGCCGATTCAGAAGGTATAGAGGGGAAGTTCTTCGTATGGAGCATGAATGAGGTAAAAGAACTTCTTGGTGAGCGTGACGCAGCTCTTTTCGCCGCGTATTACAACATAACAACAGCGGGTAACTTCGAAGGCGAGAATATTCTAAACGTCAATCGCGATCTGCCGGAGGTCGCGGCGGCTGAAAATATTACGGTCGTGCAACTAAGCGAAATTCTCAACAACGCTTGCAAGACGTTGTTCGTAGCGCGTGAAAAAAGAGTAAAGCCGGCTCGCGATGAAAAGGTTCTGACGGCTTGGAATGGTTTGATGCTCGCGAGTTTTGCGGAAGCCGCGGTGATTCTCAACCGGCCCGATTATGCGGAAGTCGCAAAACGAAATGCCCGCTTTGTGCTCGATAACCTGCGCAGAAACGGCTTGCTGTTGCGAACTTACAAAGACGGGCAGGCCAAGCTTAACGCCTACCTGGAGGACTATGCATTTTATGTGGATGGACTGGTTACATTGTTTGAGACTACCGGCGAGCTCAATTGGCTTGAAGAAGCGCGTAACTTAGCAGCCACGATGATTGCGGAATTTTGGGACGAGCAGGAAGGTGGGTTTTTCTACACCGGACAAAGCCACGAAACTTTGATCATTCGCTCGAAAGACTTTTTCGACAATGCATCCCCATCGGGGAATTCAGTCGCAGCCGAGGTACTCTTACGTATCGGCCTGCTGACAGATAACAGCGATTATCAAAGACGCGCCGCTACAATACTCCGTCTGACGGCGGCTGCACTTCGTCGCTACCCTTCTGGCTTTGGACGCATGCTATGCGCGCTCGATTTTTATTTGGGAACACCCAAGGAGATTGCGATTATCGGGGCTTCGGGCTCCCCGGAATTTCAATCGCTGCTTAAACAGGTCTGGAAGCCATACTTGCCAAATAAAGTCGTCGCTCAAGCCTCTCCGGACGATGCCAGCGCAGTGGCTTTAATGCCTCTTCTCCGCGACCGTCTCCCGTTACAAAACAAGCCCACAGCTTATGTTTGCGAACATTTCGTATGTAAGGAACCTGCCAGCAGCGCTGCGGAACTCGCTGCGCAACTGCTCAATCAGACTGCCGCGGCGACCTGAGGAGGCCGACGAGCCTTCTTTCGTGCGTGACTTCCCGTTCTCCGGCCCCGATCGTCTACCTGGCCTCCCGTAAACCCATCTTCAGCAACAGCCTAAGGTCTTGACTCAAGCTACCGAAAAGGTTATCTTTTCTCCCGTGTTAAGCAATGTTGGCACGCTGCCAACCTAGTTGGCCCTTCCTAAAAATACTCCTCCAAGGCTTTTCAGCTATAAGCGATTCTGATTTCTCATAAACCACGCGGTTCGAGGCGGGTTCAACGCGCTTTCGCCACAGTAAGGACAACCAAATAATGAATGAAAAAACGAACTGGAAGAGTACTATCCTCTTGGGCGGTATCTCTGCGGTGGGGTTCTTACTCCTCTGCTCGGCACTGGTTTCTACGGTTCAGTTGCCCTTCATGACCAGTGCGGGCTTGTTGTCATGGTTGGTCCTGCTTGTACTAACGCTCGCTGCAAGTCGTTTCACCGTGTCCATCAGTACGACTGTGGGCGTAAGTCAGAGCCGGAAGTCGGTCGCCGAAGCCCTCGTATTCCTGGCGGTCATTCTCTACGTTGTGCCACCCGCGAATACCGCAGGGCCTGCTACGTTGTTGGCGGCCATTGTTGGCTTCGTCTCGACCTATGGACTATCGACTCGAAGAGAGTCAATCTGCACTACCGCGATAGCGGTCATCTCTACCTTTACCTCGGCTTCGTGCTACGGTTTTCTCGCTACGATCTTTTCGAATGATCTTTCCAGGACGGGGCCGGGCCTCCCTTTGAATGTATTCCTCATACCTCTCTGCGTCCTTGCGGTCCTTCAATATTTTTTAAGCACCCTGGCAACGGTCTACTTTCTCAGCATCGTCGACGGCAAACCTCGCGTCCTTCCCTCGCAGGAAAGTTTGGTTTGGACTTTAACTACTCAGGTCGCGGGCGCCGCATCCGCGGTTCTTTTCTACTCAGCCATTCATGGCGCGGGAGTCCCGTCCATCCTGCTAGGCCTGCTGATTACAGGACTTGTTCACTTGCTTTATAAGTTTAACGAGAAGCAGCTTAAAGAAGTGCGGCGTGCAGAGGCGGATCAGCGCAAACACGTCGAGGAAATGGCAACCATTCACATGAACACAATTGAGTCGCTGGCGATCGCGATAGATGCGAAGGACCAAACGACTCATGGCCACGTTCGCAGAACCCAGGTATATGCCTCAGAAATGGGGAAACTGTTTAGCTTGGGCGGCCAGGAGCTGAAAGCTCTTTTTGCCGGCGCCTTATTGCATGATATCGGCAAACTCGCCGTGCCTGAATACATCCTCAACAAACCGGGCAAACTTACCGAAGCTGAGTTTGCAAAAATGAAGATCCACCCGACTGTCGGCGGAGACATTCTCAGGAGGGTTAACTTCCCTTATCCGGTGGAAGACATCGTTCGTTATCACCATGAAAAATGGGACGGGAGCGGATACCCCAAGGGCCTCAAAGGCGAAGCCATTCCGTTGGTTGCACGAATCATCTCGGTAGTCGATTTTTACGATGCTACGCGCTGTGACCGGCCTTATCGCAAAGGGATGAAGCGGGAAGATTCACTGGCATTACTCAGAACGATGTCCGGAACTGCTTTAGATCCTCGCGTAGTTAATATATTCATTGAACACGTAGAGGAATTCGACAGACTCATTGATGCGGAAGACATCCAAGAGCAAGTTGAATCAGAAACCGTGCAACACGATTATTTGACTAAGACGAAGCCGGATGCTGGCCTTGCGTCAAACTTACTCGGCACACCCGATGGCGATGCTGGGTTCAGATCAATCAGTGAGGCGCAAAGAGAAGTGTTTGCGCTTCATGAGATCACACAAACTATCGGTTCCTCTTTGAATTTTTACGACACCGTCACACTTGTCTGCAACAAACTTCGTGCAATTGTTCCGTTCGATACGTGCATTATCTTTATCGTTGATGAGAAGTCAGGCAAGGCTGTAGCCGAGCACGTGGCTGGTGAGCATCCGGATGCTTTCAGCCGCAGGCGAATGAATATTGGGGACGGTATAAGCGGGTGGGTCATCGCAAACGCCCGGTCGATGTGTAATGCTTCGCCGGAGTTGGATCTCGTAGGCGTTTCAGAAGAGATCGCCAGGAATTATCGGGGCGTCCTTGTCTCCCCATTGCTGCGGGAAGATGGAGCCTTCGGCGCTATTACTCTTTATTCCAAGAGTCGGACTTCATATTCGACGGAACACGTCCGCCTGCTGGAGTCTGTTTGTCAACACGCGTCCAGCGCGCTCAACAACGCTTTAACTTTCGAAAAAACAAAAGAGAGTGCTCTTACCGATCCGCTGACGGAGCTCCCCAACGCACGCGGGTTCTATATGATGCTTGAGCAGCGCATTGCGGAATGCCAACGAATGAGCAACGAGTCACTTGCGGTGCTCAGCATGGACGTTGATGACTTTAAAGCAATCAACGACCAATATGGACATGCAATCGGCGATCGTGTGCTGGCCGGTATCGCCGGAGTCATACGAAAGGAACTAAGGCAAATGGACATCTTAACGCGTTACGCCGGTGATGAATTTGTCGCTATCATGCCCATGGCTTCGACCAATATGGCAGTCGCCGTCGGCGAGCGAATAAGAAATGCTGTCGAAGCGCAGAAATTCTCGGTGCGCACAGGGAACGTGGCGCAACTGGGTATTAGCATGGGTGTCTCCTGTTTCCCGGAGGAAGGTGAGACAACGGAAGAGCTTCTTACCGCAGCCGCCCGGAAGATGCAGAACGACAAGCATTCGCGCAAGACCGTGATAAGCCTCACTAACAGTCCCATCAGTACTATTGACGCCTTTAGATAGTCAAAACGAATGCAGTTACAAAGGGCGCACATCGCAAGCATGCGGTGTGCGTTTTTGTTTGGACAAAGTTGGTTTTGCACGTAGTTACAATCCTCGCGTATAATCCAACCCATTATTTTGGTCGAGACAAAATCGGATCTTCATTTCCCGAGCCGCCATTAATGGCGGTTCGTAGTCGAAAAAGCGCCGGCGGTGGGAAGTCAAACTACGAGATGAGAAAGCAAACTCCAGAGCCGTCCCGTCTGGGAGCGAAGGACACCAGTGCGACTGGCGTTCTGGATGAAGAGTCGACGGAAACAGCAGACTCGGCAGGCCTGCGCCAGGAAGGGCGCGCCGCGAAGGACACGCAGAAAAGCCGGCTCGCGCGAATTGATCGGGAAACCCTGATTAGCATCTATCACCAAATGCTTTTGGTGCGTCGCTTCGAAGAAAAGTCGGCGGAGGCTTACAGCTCGGGGAAAATTGGCGGATTTTGTCACCTTTATATTGGTCAGGAAGCCGTAGCGATCGGAGCAATCTCTGCAATCCGCAAAGACGACTATGTCTTGACCAGCTACCGGGAACACGCGCATGCGATCGCCAAAGGGATATCTCCAGAAGCTGTTATGGCCGAGTTATATGGCAAAGCAACCGGTTGCTCCAGAGGCAAGGGTGGTTCGATGCACATGTTCGACAAGGATGTAAACTTTCTTGGCGGGCACGCGATTGTAGGCGGACAAATTCCTCTGGCAACCGGCGTCGCGTTTGCCACCAAATACAAGGAAACCGATCAGGTAACGCTTTGTTTCTTTGGTGAAGCGGCCGTTAATCAGGGAGCTTTTCATGAGTCCCTAAACATGGCCCAACTTTGGAAATTGCCGTGCATTTACATCTGCGAGAATAATCAATACGGAATGGGAACATCGCTCAAGCGCGCGATGTCGTCCCAGGATATTTCGCAGAAGGCCTGTGCCTATGATATCGCTTCGGAATTTGTCGATGGTATGGACGTCTTAGCCGTGCGCGAAGCGACTCTGCGCGCGGTTGAGCGCGGCCGCAAGGAATACTTGCCTACTCTACTGGAGGTTCGCACTTATCGTTTTATGGGCCACTCGATGTCTGATCCAGGAAACTACCGGACGCGCGCCGAGATTGAGCACCACCAGGAACGCGATCCGATTAAACTTTTTTCGGCCAGCCTGAAAGAGGAAGGCGTCCTGAGTGATTCAGAATTCAAAAAGATCGATGCGGAAGTCAAAGAAGAGGTTGAGCGCGCCATCCGATTTGCGGAAGAAAGTCCGCAACCTGATCCTAAAGAACTGTTCACGGATGTTTATGCCAATCCGATCGAGCCGGGTAGACCCTAGATTTGGTTTGAGGGGGCAAGTCGCCCGGAACCCTCACAATTCAAAAAGGATTTCGTAAAATGGCTGTAGTAACCATGCGCGAGGCGCTCAATCAAGCTTTACGTGAGGAGATGCTGAGGGATGAAAACGTCTTTCTGATGGGCGAAGAGGTTGGAGCCTATCAGGGTGCCTACAAAGTTACGAAAGGTTTGCTCGAAGAGCTTGGAGAAAAGCGCGTCATCGATACGCCCATCACAGAACTGGGATTTGCCGGGCTCGGTGTCGGCGCCGCCATGGTTGGTCTTAGGCCGATCGTGGAGTTTATGACTTTCAACTTCTCAATTCTCGCCACTGATCAAATAATCAACTCCGCCGCAAAGATGCTTTACATGTCGGGCGGGCAATTCAAAATCCCGATCGTGTTTCGCGGCCCGGGTGGTTCTGCTTTCCAGGTGTCTTCTCAGCATTCGCAGGCCCTGGAATCCTGGTTTGCATACTTCCCTGGCTTGAAAGTTGTCATGCCGTCAACTCCGGCAGACGCTAAAGGCCTCCTGAAGTCAGCTATTCGCGATGACGACCCGGTCATCTTTATTGAGCAGGAGAGAATGTATGGAAACAAGGGTGAAGTTCCCGATGACAAGGATTTCATTGTTCCGCTTGGCGTGGCAGACATAAAACGAGAAGGAACAGACGCCACTATTGTTGCCCGCTCGTTGATGGTGCCCGTGGCGTTGAAGGCAGCGGAAGTGCTGGCAAAGCAGGGAGTTTCGTGCGAGGTAATCGATCCCAGAACAATCCGACCACTGGACATTGGCACGATAGTGGAGTCTGTGAAGAAAACAAATCGCGTGGTCGTTGCAGAAGAGTCACACCCATTTTGCGGGGTAGGGGCAGAGATTAGTTCAGAAATCACGGAGCGGGCCTTCGACTACCTGGATGCTCCCGTCAAACGTGTTTCAGCCGTAGATGTGCCCATGCCTTACGCAAAAAATCTTGAGGACGTTGCCGTCCCGGGGATGGATCAGATTGTCGCCGCGGTCAGAGAGGTTGCCTATCTGGATTCGTAAATCGTGAATTGTAAATCGTGAATGGAAGCGGCGGCCATTTCGATCTACACTTCGGCTCGTTGGGTGTGTTTCACGATCTACGACTCGACAAAGGTTCTGTTTGCGGTTTACGGATTACTGTTCCCGAGGACTAAATGGCAACTCAGGTAATCATGCCCAAGCTCTCCCCTACGATGGAAGAGGGCCAACTGTCTCGCTGGCTCAAGAAAGAGGGAGACAAAGTGTCGATGGGCGAACCCCTCGCCGAAATCGATACTGACAAGGCTACGATGGAGATGCAGGCACTCGGCAACGGAGTGCTGCGCAAGATTCTGATTCAGGAGGGCGAATCAGCGCCCCTGGGCCAGTTGATAGCTATCATAGGTGAGCCCGACGAAGACATTTCGTCCTTCACAAGCCAGGCCGCCGCCAATAAAGCCGGATCCAGCCAAACAAAGAGCCCTACGTCTGCGGCTAATACGAAAGAGTCCGTTGAGCCTCAAGACTCGCAGGAAAATGCCCCAGAAGCGGCAGACAAGGTTCCCGATAAGACCGCAGGCAACGTGGCCGGAAATGGCCGCCATGATCCAAAGCAGACTGAAACGTCGCCGGCGGGTCGGCTGATTATTTCCCCACTGGCTGCACGCATGGCAGCGGAATCTGGAATAGACTTGCGTTCGGTTAGTGGTAGCGGCCCCGGCGGCAGAATTATCAAGCGCGACGTTGAAAACTTAATGGGCCAGGTTAAGACAACGCCTCCGTCGTCCATTAGCCGAGCCCCACAGAGACATCTCCGAGCGGTGGGCGGTGGTTCATTTCAGAAATCACTCGCCGTGCAGGCGTCTGCTTACCGCGATGAGCCCGTTAGTGAGATGCGACGGACAATCGCCAAGCGCCTGGTAACTTCGCTTGGGCCCGTACCGCATTTCTTTCTTACCACTGAGATCGAAATGGATCGAGCGGCCGAAATGCGCACCGGCATAAACTCGCTCGACCCTGAACTTAAGATTAGCGTTAACGACATCATCATCAAGGTGGCAGCGGCCGCACTAATCCAGCACCCGCAGGTCAACGCCTCATTCCAGGAGAAGGCTGTCAGATATTACGAACATGCCGACATAGGCGTCGCTGTTGCTATTGACGACGGATTAATTACGCCGATAGTCCGTGCGGCGGATCAAAAATCTCTCAGCGAAATTGCGGCAGAGGTTCGCGATCTCGCCGAGCGCGCGCGCAACCGCAAACTGCGTCCTGAAGAGTTTCTGGGTGCCAGTTTCTCCATCAGCAATCTTGGTATGTTTGGGATCGACGAATTCACGGCCGTGATTAATCCACCCGAAGGAGCGATCCTTGCAGTAGGCGCGATGTCGCCGAAGCCTGTAGTGCGAAATAACGAAGTGGTAGTACGCCAGATGATGCGCGTCACCATGTCCTGTGATCATCGGGTAATTGACGGCGCGACTGGAGCAAAGTTTTTGCAGACTTTCAAGAAGATTCTAGAGAACCCACTTTTTCTGGTTGTTTGAGACTAAGCACCACCGAATCGCTTGAACACGGCTTGCGCGTGAGCGCGACCGACTAAATCCAACCCCGATAACAGGAAATAAACCGCAAAGGACGCAAAGACTGCGCAAAGCAACGCAAAGTAAAACTCTTTGCGAATCTTTGCGATCCACATTTGCGCACTTTGCGGTTAGGTTTTTCGTACTGTTTACAAGGGTACCCAGTGTCGTCTAACTCTTCATTCAGGGATCGGGATATCACACCCCACCTCGCTCTGGTTGCCGTTCAGATCATGTTTGGCACGTGGCCAATTTTCGGCAAGATCGCGCTGCGGTCCATGTCGAGCGCCAGCCTGGTTGGCTTTCGCATTTGTGGCGCGGCTCTGATCTTCACACTATTGCAACGGAAGCTGGGTGAGTTGCGCCAACTACCAAAGCGAATACTGGCGTGGCTTATTCTTTCCAGCTTACTGGGGGTCGTTGCAAATCAACTCTTGTTCGTTAAAGGCCTGTCACTTACAACTGCCATAAATGCGACGCTGCTTACGACTACGATCCCAGTCTTTACTTTAGCTGTCAGCATCGCCCTGGGGCACGACAGCGCTTCCGTTCGGCACGTTCTTGGAATAGCTCTGGCAGCGGCCGGGGTTATCTATTTAGTGGATCCGTGGCGAGCGAATTTCTCCGCCCAAACAACCCACGGCAACATCCTGATCATCGTCAACTCCTTTTCATTCGGCGCTTACATTGCCGTCTCGAGAGATCTTTTCAGACGATACGGCGCCTTGAACGTGATCACCTGGATTTTTTTGATAGGCGCTCTCATAACGCTACCGATTGCCGGCTACGCATGGAGCACTGACGAATTGCAAACCGTTCCGGCGGGAGTGTGGCTAGCGGTTTTCTACATCGTTCTCGTTCCCACCGTGGGCGCTTACTACCTGAATTCGTGGGCGGTTACACGCGTAGCGCCCAGCATTGTCGCTATCTACACCTACCTGCAACCAGTGCTGGCCTTCGGCCTGGCCCCTCTTGTGCTTGGCGAAAGTTTGAATTCAAGAACTCTTGTAGCTTGCGGTCTGATTTTTGCCGGCGTCGCCGTCGTGACCATCCACGGTCGGAGTAGGGCAGTCGAGGAAGTTTCGGAACATCCGGACGCGCTGGCGCACTAACGAACTAACCGCAAAGGCCGCAAAGGATTCGCAATGAGACGCAAAGGTTTTCTTCGCGCGCCTTTGCGCGAACCTTTGCGTTCTTTGCGGTTGACTCCCTTATTCGCCTCAGACTGCGCCGCTTCTACTATTTCAACTGAACAGTGAGGGGCGCGATGATGCGTCCAACCTGGTAGAGATTCATTTGCCGATCCCAGTATGGCGAGCGCCTGTAAAAGAATTGCAGCCGTTCACGCGGGCTCGCAGCAAACTTCGGATCGCTTGCCAGCTTTTTCTGATACTCGTCGCGAAGGTGCGGATCGCTGGCCAGCATTTCCGCTGCAAGCTTCTCAACAACATAATTTTCGCCATACTCCTTCTGCTCGAAAGTTGCATTAAAGAATCCCCAGTGGACCAGGGAGTCTGGCGCTTCCGGCTCCAGTAGATTTATCGCAACCCTTGCCGACTCCTGGGCAAGTGGCACAACGACGGAACCTGCAGGATAGGTGCGGCGCTCATGGACCGGCTCAACTTTGAATGAAGGCATTAATCTTCCTTCGAAAGGACCACCCGCCCACTTAACGTCAACAAAGCGATAACTCTCGACTTCAATCGTCGCAGCTTCGCTTGTTATCAGCATGGTGAGCCCGTGTGCCTTGAGAACCTCAATGACGTCTTGCCATTGCGGAGGCACGATATAGTACAGAGGAGGCGCAACCGCGACCGTGACCCGAAAATCGTTGTACATCGGCACGGTCAAATCAAGTGGCTTAGTGTCGAAAACAACGCGAGGCGCGCCGGAGACATCACTCATATCCGTGTGATATTCCACAGCCTTAAGTTTGTAAGGCGTTGCCTTGTCTGTTAACTCATAATCAAGCGGAAAGCGGCGCGAGGGATCATATGTCCGACCATCGGCCAGCGTCTTTTCATCGGCTTCGCGTACAGCAGCTAGCAGGCTTTTCGGATCGCGATTGACCTCTTCCAGCGCGAATCGCAAAAAGTCGTAAGTCCCAATTACGCGCGGGCGGTAGGGTTTCAACATGTGGGTTTCGATCAAAATACCGGGCCGGTTCCTGAGTGCCGCGTAACCGGTGGAGAAGCGCGGGCTACCGTTGAAATCCCGAATGCCCTTGGTGAGATCACGGTTGTCTATAAACTCCAGATACCACGAGACAATGTTTCCGGCAGCCTCAGTTTCCTCGGCAACGCGGTTGTCAATAACTTTTTTCTCCCAGGCAAGCACACTGGGCGCGACGCCCCCGTGGTGTTCGTGTTGAAAAGTGATGTTGTAACGATAGTCGGCGCCATCGGTCACATGACAGTCAATAAACAGGTCAGGCTTCCACCGGTTCCACAAAGTTAGCCATGCGCGCGTTTCCGGCGTGTCCGCTTTCATGTAGTCGCGGTTGAGATTCTGGTAGCTACTCGTTGTGCGCCAGCCCATTTCCGCTGGGCCGTTCTGATTGATCCGGTTGTAAGGGCTGACTCGCTCATGACCGTCAGCGTTGTAGATAGGAATGAAAAGCACGACGACGTGCTTGAGCAACGCCTGGCGAGTTTTTGTGATAGCAATGTCTCGCAACAGCGCCAGTCCCGCATCCTTGCCGTCAGGCTCACCGGCGTGAATACATGCCTGGATGAGAATTATCGCTTTGCCCGCGCGTCTCGCAGCTTCAGGTGTAAACGTTTCGCCTTCCGCCGCGATCAGTAACGGAAGGTCGCGTCCCTGTCCACTCCTGCCAAAGGTTTGGAACCTTATAAGCGGCGACGCCTGATCGAGGCGTTTGGCATATTCGATGGTTTCGGCGTAAGGAGGCGTCTTTCGGTAATCCGTTTTCTCTGCATACGTCAGCCACTCGGAGGGTACTTGAACAATTTGATTCTGTGACATCGTGTTGGTGTGGAAAACTAATAACAGCCCGAAGGAGAAGAAGAGAGCCCAGAAAAACTCAGCTCGGGACATTGGTGTTTTGTGGACGCTAATCAAGAAACCGCGGTGACCTGTCGTGACCACTGTTCTCAAATCGTTAAAACGTCCCGGCGAGAACGTCTAGGACAATTCTTTTTGGCATGAACGACACTGCGTGCGGCGCTTTGCGTTGAGCGTGCCACACGCTGCGCACCGAATGTACATCGCACGCGAAAACCAGGCTGTGATGATCGCACTTAACCCGAGTATTCCGACCAGCACAGCCAGGTTCAGTAGCAACGCTTTCAACTAGTGTATTTCCCCTGCAAGGTCTTTTGATAACTTTTGCCGCGGTCGTACCCACACCTGAAAGCTTCGTCAGACTTGGCATCCGGAACAGCTTCTTCGCGACCGGTTGAATCCTTGCCGGCCTTACCGCCGGTCTTGAGAGCCGCCTCAAAGCCGCGGCGATAGCTCACTTCATCGCTCTTAAGGTTTCTGCCTGTCGTTTCATAGTCCGCTGCTTCAGCGTCTCGCAATGCCAGCCACCAACCTTCGCGAGCTGCATCTATGCTCTCGGCTCCAGCGCCGTCGAGCGTAGTACGCACCCTGTCAGCTAACTCGTCCGTCTCAGCAAAAGCGATTACAACGGAGCGGCCCTTCCTTAAAGCGTCTTCGTAAAGATATAACTCGTCGTGCGGTAGTCCCGTAACGAGTCCTTCCTCTAATGCTTCACCGGCTGCCATTCCGGTCGCCGTTCCACCGGCTCCCAGAATAGCGGCGCCAAGGATACCTCCGGCCAGGACGGGACCGACGCCCGGCACCAACAGGCTAGCTGCCGCCGCGCCTAACGAAGCGCCTCCTGCGACGCCCAGCGCACCGCCCACCGTTCCTCCCATTGCCTTGCCCATGCCCGGCTGTTCGCTGTCGGCGGTAGGCACGGCATGCTCGACCTGTTCGTTGTCCATGCCCGGCGTTAGCAGCGCAATTCTGTCATTCGGAAGTCCCTCGGAATGAAGCTGCTGTACCGCTCTTTCGGCTTCCGCGCGTGACTGAAAAATTCCCGCAACTGTTTTCATGCGATCCCTCCTCCAAGAATTGCCTAACTTTTAAACCTTTGCCTGGTAATCGGCAACCTGACGCTACAAACGACACAAATCGCTGAGGAATTTAGCAGAGCTATGTTAGAGTCGAACTCGATTCATCTCGAGAGGGCAGGACTTACCCACGTGTACGACATCGTAGAAAAACATTGGCCCATGTCGGTTGGCGACGGCAAGGCAACTCGCAAGAAGAAGCCACGCATTCTTGCGATCACTACGGACTGTTGCACCGGCTGCGCTGGATCGCCGGCTTGCATTGAGTACTGTCCTATCGAAGCCTGCATGTTCTGGATACCCGACGAGGACCACCCCCCGTTTGGACGCATCGAAGTTGATCCTTATCTTTGCATTGGCTGCCAGAAGTGTATTAGCAAGGGACCCGACGGTGCATTTCTCGACGGTTGTCCTTGGGATGCCATTGAGATGGTGCCAACTGATGACTGGGAAGCGGTGCACGGCATCGCGCTCCCTGATGCCCCTCCGCCCGCGCCCGCTGCCTAGCTGCACTCATTCACACTTTGCCAAAAGTACAGAACCGGGAGCGGGAGTGACCGGGTTCTTTGAAACAAGTAGACGGACACCCCGTCGCTACCACTCCGGGCTCTCTAGCCTGTGCACCGTGTGACTATTGAGCCCGGCTTTGTATGGATTTAGTTGTCAGGGCCGCTTGTTGTTTTATGCGGTCGGAAACTGAGTCGCTGCTGCTTGCATAGCGCTCGATGGTAGAAAGGTCGTCTTCATTTCCCAATACTGAAAGAGCGCGAAGGGCTTCCCAGATGCTTTGTTCATCTGACTTGAGCGTTAGTACCGGATCCCCTTTCGGAACGTTTGAGCCAGTCGCAACGAGGATGCGTTCCACAGTGCCCGGAAACGGGGACCGAATTGTGGCTATCTCATTGTTTGACTCCTTGACCCGAGCTAATAGGGCACCCCTACCGATTTGCGCGCCACTCGACAGACTGCTAACAAAGACGCCGGCCGCGGGAGCATTGATCGTGAAAGGTTGTAAGATGGCGATGATCTCTGCATGCCCGCTATTATCATTAAACCTCACGAGTGCCAGCGCAGCATTGCGCCTAACGATAGGCTCCGAATCCGCCAATAATTTTTTGAGCGTGTTGTGAAACTCTTCGGAGGTATTGTCAGCTCCCATCAACCAGGCAACAGTCAGCCTGAATTCTGCTTCCGGGCTGGCTGCAAGCCCGACGATTTGTGGATACCATTGTTTTGCGGTCCTGTCTCCGCGCTCGATCCGCTGTTGAATTTGCAGCAGAGCGTGCTGCACATGTCTCGGATGTTTCTCATCAACCAAAAACTTTGTGATCTCGGAATCGGAGAGATTGCGGCCAAACCACGTGAAGTACCAGGTCAGAAAAGACGCGACAACAAAAAGTATGGCGAGGAGCAGAATTGGTCCCGAAGAGCGATTGCGTTTCACTTGAGGAGTTGCGATCCTCGCTTCAGCCTTATTTCCGTTTCCTCTTGTCTCTTGAGCCGCCATCGGTTTTAACTCGGGACCTCTCAGTGCCTTTTTCATTACTCACCAGTTCTATTGCGACGGATAGATCTGGTAGAGCATCAAATAGACAATCACGCCTGTCACCGAAACATAGAGCCAAAGCGGCAGGGTCCAGCGTGCTATCTTCTTATGTCTGATGAAATCCAAGTGCAATGCGCGGTAGAGCGTGATGAATATCAAGGGAACAATAACCACCGCGAGAATGGTATGCGTGATTAGAATTGTGAAATAGATCGGGCGAGCGATGCCCTGCCCCGCAAAACGCGTCGTCCCATGAAAATAGTGGTATGTAAGGTATGACGTCAGGAACAGCGTTGATGACAACAGGGCCGAGAGCTGGCAATTTCGGTGGGCCCGGACCCGACCATGACGAATAAAAGTAAAGCCGGCCAGTAAAAGGATGGCGCTCGTTGTATTTAGAAGTGCGTTGAGATGGGGAAGGAATGAAATGAATTGGGGCATTTGCGAATTAGCGCTCCATGCGGAGCGCAATGTTTATAGCACAAGGCTCTCCTAAAAAGTGTGAAGCTCCGTCAGGAGCGACGTCGCTCCTGACGGAGCTCAAATCAGATAAGAGACGGTTCAAACTCATTACGTCCCTACGGGACTCAGGCAAAGACGTCGCTAAGTTCTGGATTGTTTTGCAGCTTCTTTTCCCTTATCAGTAAGCGAATAGAAATCGTTTCCTTCTTCCTGGAGCAGCTCTTCACTTACCAATCTTTCGACCGCGTCGAACACTGCTGTGCGAGCATTAGGATCGTTCTCACCGGCTTCAAACAGCGTATGCAGATCGAGCTTCTCTTTCTTCCAATGCTCAAAACTTCCCAGTACGCGTCTTTCAATTTCATTCACGGCAGGATCAATCCAGAAAACAGATGGGCTATGGCTGTTTTTGCTGCATATTCGCAACCATCGATCTTACATCGGCAGGAACTGCGCGACCTTTTGCATCCAGTAAGGGCGGACGGGTTCCGGCAAGTTGTGGGGTTCTCAGGGGCGCCTTCTTCCTGAAAGGAATCGGCAGCTTTCCTTCATCTTTCAAGTAAAGCAACGGATTAACGGCAAACACTAGCGCCATCAATAAGCAAACCATGGTGATGAATAGATTGTCGGTAGTCAGAAAACTGCCGGAGAAGAGCGCGTTCAAGACTGCCAGTGCAACAAAGACGATTGCGGCGACGATACAGATTAGATTAAGCAGCCTGGCTTCGCTCTTCATGACTTTTATTCCGCCGGCGTCGCTCTTGACTCCAATCACTTCGAACTGTCCTCAGTTGACGGGACAGCCCCGTCTAAACAAGCTTGAAGAAACTAATGCTTTGGCTTGCCCGCCGGCTTCGAACGCTCCGACATCTCTTCGTAACCGCATCTTTCGCACTGCCAAATCGGGAAGGCTCCGGTGGGATCGGCGGTGTTCTGATAAACGGCGCGATCGGAAGGAATTATCTTGCCTCCGCAGCGCGGACAGACTCGGCCGCGAGTGGTTCGCTTTTCGACATCGATGCGTAGAAGATTTTCCTCAGCCATGAGTCTTGAACTGCTCGAGTTCTTTTCATTCCCAATGTAGTTATTTGAGAAACTGGAGGGGCGCACCTGTGTGTTCGGTCTTTTCCTAACAGCGCACAGCCAGGTGAGCACCTACAAAGCCGGCCCCGACAATCAGTCTTTTGTTTCTCTATCCGGTGAATCACCCTTTTGATCAGCTCGTTTATAGCGCTTTAGTGCGACGAAAATGGAGCAGAATATCGTTACTGGGGGTAACAGAAGGACCAACACTCCAATATTGAAATTCCTGATGAAGAACGCATTGTTCGAACCGGCCAGCGCAGTTCTGCACATGGAGCACTGCCCGAATGCTGACGTGCCGAACATTAGAAGAGCAACAATCGCAGCCGCAAATAACAGAACTGCCCCTGGTTTCGAATAAACGTTCATCAATGCTCCTCAACCACTGGCGGTTTCTCTTTAAACTGATAGCGCAAGCCTGCCGATCTGAAGCTGTCGGGGAAGAATACGAAAAGGAGGCAGATGCAAACAACCAGCATAGGAACAATGGTCAAAATCAAACTCAAACGTTCAAACTTCAAGTGCATGAAGTAAGCCACAATCAGCGCCGCCTTGATGATTGACAGGCCAAGCAAGATCGTCAACATGAAATGGATTGGCATTGGCTTGTAAGCAAGGAAGATCTCAATCAACGTAAGCAAGAGCAGCCAGCCCCAGATCGAAGTGAACAATTTATTGCTGCCCGCGAAATGCTCTTCCGTCTGTGCACTCATTCTCGATTCCTCCGCTTCCATTCGTTAGCCATTCTTCAGCCACTCTTCAGCAGCGACTTATCGGGCCAGGTGTCCACCAACATCAACCGACAGGATGTAAATCAGCGGGAACACAAACATCCAGACCAGATCGACAAAGTGCCAGTAGAGGCCGCTGATCTCGATGTCTTCGTGTTTCAGCTTCTTAACGCGCGCAGCCACGATAGTCAGATAGATCGCTCCTGTAGCGACGTGGAACATGTGCAAACCGGTAATAGTAAAGAACGTGGCGCCAAACAAAGGCGTTGGCAACCGTCCATCGGCCGTGGTGAACGTTGTGGTCCAGTGAGCCGGCAGACTAAAGGGCCGCAGACCCTCGCCGATCAAATGGTTCCATTCGATGAGGTGCAGCACGATAAAAGCCACGCCAAAGAAGATCGTTGCCATGATCCATTTGCGCGCGCCTGCCTTGTCACCCCGACTCGATGCCGAAACGCCAAAGACCATCGTCAAGCTAGACGAAAGCAGACAGAAGGTCATTACTGACGAAAAGACAATGCTCGGATAGAAAGGAAACGGCGTGGGCCAAACGTTTGAGACGCGCAGATAACTATAGCCAATCAAGAGCGCGGAAAACGTCAATGAGTCGGAAACAATGAACAACCACATCCCGAGTTTGCGATGACCAACGCGATAGGGATGCACACCCCCGCCCCAGTCCGCCGCCGGAAACGTTACTGCCCGTGCTTCAGTACTCACCTGTCACCTCCAAAGAGTAGCGCAGACCTTAGTCTGCGTTGCTTTTCAAATCATTCCACACCACTGCGAGACACAGACTGAAGTCTGTGTTACTACCGCACAAAGAACAGCAGCACGAATAAGTAGAGCCACAAAAAGTCCATGAAATGCCAGTAAAGCGTTACGGCATCTGCACCGGCCTGCCTTTTCGCCACCGCCAACGGGTTTTCCCGGCGCGCGCGCGTGCGCAACGACAGGTAAACAAGTGCAATTAATCCGCCAAGCAGGTGCACTCCGTGAGCCGCAGTCAAAAGATAGAAAAAAGAACTATGGGGATTGCTGGCAACATAGACTCCCTGTCGCACAAGTTGGCGCCAGGCGAGCAACTGCGACGCTAAGAAGCCAAATCCCAGTGCCACAGTTACAAGCAACCAGCGCTTGTGCGCACTACAAAGCGCATCCTTCAACTTGCGCCGGGCAGTTTCAAGGGTTCCGCTGCTGATAAGTATTAGCGTCGTGCTCAGCAGCAGGATTCGCGGCATTTTGAGAGGCTGCCAATCGTTTGATGAAGCGGCACGCACAATGTATGCGCTGCTGAGAGCCGTAAACAGCATCAGGATGGACGCGAGCGCAACCCACATTCCGATGCGATACCGGTTTGCTGAAGACTGACGATCCGGAAACGGGTCATGGCCGTTTCGCTTTCGCGAACCGTTGCCATTAGGACCACGCGACTTTGGCCCGCCGCCGATTCCCGTTTTTGTTAGCGGCCTAGCGCCTGTGACCGTTGTGGCCATTACCACCTGCTCCCTCAGCTACCGGCGCCGCTTGTTCACCTGTATCCGGCTCGGTCTGCATTACAAAGTCGTTAGGCGCGCCCGGCACCGCGAATTCATAGGGTCCGCGGTAAACGACCGGGAGAACGCCGGCAAAATTGTCGTGGGGTGGCGGGCTTGTTGTGGTCCACTCGAGAGTGGTCGCCTGCCACGGATTCGCACCTGCCTTCTTACCTTTGAAAAAGCTCCAAATGAGATTGAAGTAAAAAACGATTTGAGTGGTCGCAGTTATTATCGCAGCAATGGAGACGAAGACTATGAGCGGGTGGAGCGAGTCAAGAAACCTGTATTCCGTAAACTGCGCATAGCGGCGCGGCATCCCGACTATTCCCATCGTGTGCATGGGAACGAAGATGCAGTAAACGCCGACGAAAGTTATCCAGAAGTGAATCTTCCCCAGCCTTTCATTCATGAAGCGGCCAACCATCTTGGGGAACCAGAAGTAAATCGCGGCAAACATACCGAAGATTGATGCCACGCCCATCACGAGATGGAAGTGGGCGGGCACGAAATAAGTGTCATGCAGCGGTATATCGAGCGATGTTTGTCCCAGAACGAGACCGGTAATCCCACCGGCGACAAACAGCGAAACAAATCCAATTGCGAAGAGCATTGGCGTTGTGAAGCGAATCTTTGCGCCCCACAAGGTGCCGAGCCAATTGAATGTTTTTACCGCCGAGGGAACGCCGATCGACAAGGTCAGGATCGAAAACGTCATAGCCGAGTAGGGACTCATGCCGCTGATGAACATGTGATGGCCCCAAACAAAAAATCCCAGCAGTCCAATTGCAAAGATCGCAAACACCATCGCCCGATAGCCAAAAACGGGCTTGCGCGCGAAGGTTGAGAGGATGTGGGAAGTGGCGCCCATGCCGGGAAGTATGGCGATGTAGACTTCGGGGTGACCAAAAAACCAGAAAAGGTGTTGCCAGAGGATGGGCGAACCGCCCGTGTGCGAAGTCATCACCGACTGGCCGAATACCAGCCCGCCGGGTATGAAGAAGCTCGTTCCGGCAACTCGATCCAAAAACAGCAGTATGCCGCCAGCAAGTAGTACGGGAAACGAAAGCAGCGCCAATACAGCGGTAGTAAACCAAGCCCAGCAGGTCAGGGGCATGCGCATCAGGGTCATTCCTCTGGTACGCATGTTGAGCAGTGTCGTGATGAAGTTAAGCGCTCCCAGCAATGAACCAACGCAGAAGATAGCGATGCTAACGATCCAGAGGTTCATGCCTGCGCCCTGGCCCGGCCCGGCCGCCAGGCCGACAGCGCTTAAAGGCGCGTAGCCAGTCCAGCCGCCAATCGGGCCTACCGTACCGCCGCTGGCGCCGCCCAACGCCGCTCCAACTGAGCTGGCAATGGCAGGATTGCCCTCCACAAAGATAGCGGCGAGTATGACAACGAACCCCACCAGCGTCACCCAAAACGACATCATGTTCAGAAACGGGAACGCCATATCCTCCGCGCCTATTTGGATGGGAAGAAAATAGTTTCCAAAACCACCCTGTGGCGCGGTGGTGAGAACGAAAAAAACCATAATCGTTCCGTGCATCGTGACCAACGACAGGTAAAACTCCGGGTTCATGACGCCGCCGGGCGCACCCACCGGAAACAATGTTCCCAGTATCGGCCAATGAGTTCCTGGCCATGACAGATTCATACGCATCAGCACGGACATGGTCATGCCGACAAGTACTGCTGCCAGGGCCAGTACGATGTACTGGATGCCGATGACTTTGTGATCCAGGCTGAAGATGTATTTACGAATGAAGCTTTTTGGCGGCTCGTGCCGGTGTACTGCTTCGTGCGTTTCACCTGACATCTCTGATCTCCTCGTGTTAGGCCGAGTCAAAAATCAAGAATACGTAGGATTCCTAATGACTGTAATCGGGCAAGTGATACTTCGCTAAAAGCTCGGTCATTCGACTCTGAAACTGATCCTGCGGTAATGCCATTAAAGCGTTATGCTCGTCAGGGGGTAGCACTAACATGAAGCTTCTCATCCTGTAATGAAACTGCCCGCAGAGCTCTGCGCAGGCCAGCTCATACTTGCCGGTTTGATTCGCCGTAAAGTGTACGCGAATCATCATTCCCGGAACGAGGTCCTGCTTAAACCTTAACTGCGGCACCCAGAAGTCATGTATTACGTCCTTTGAGCGAAGAATCAGTTCGACTGGCCGACCGACCGGAATTGCAATCACGCTGTGTGTCGTATCGTCTTTGGCGTTGGGATCAGTTTCGTCGAGGCCGATATAGTTGGTCGCTGAATCGTCTATGAGGTTAGGATCAGTGCGCCCAAAGACCCCATCTTTTCCAGCGTAGTGAAAGTTCCATTGAAACTGCTGCGCGACAACCTCAACCTGGAATGATCCAGCCGGAGCCTGGTTAAAGTGAAGTGATGCCCACACGCTCTGTCCCATGAGCGCGAGTGAGATAAAGATCACAGCAGTCACAATCGTCCAAACAACTTCCAGCCGATTGCTCCCGTGCGTGTAGAGCGCGCGATCTTCCTGGCCACGGTCTCGATATTTCCAAACCACGTAACCAAGACCAACCTGGGCCGCGGTAAAGGCGATACCCACGACGGTTATTGTCAGCAGAAACTGGCGATCAAGCGCGGCAGCGTGAGAAGAGATGGCGGTCGGAAACCACCACTTCTTAACAAAAAAGAGACTTACTGAACCCAGAGTCAGGATCCAGATAATAACCGCAAGCGCTCGTCCCATCGGTTACTTCTCCTTCTGGCAAATAAAAAGATGGTAAATAGTTACAACGTTAATACAAACTGGTGGCCCTGAATTCCAATAGCATTTTCCATTCACTATTACCTATTTACTATTCACCGGTCTAAGACCATCAGAATAAACAGAAGCGGCAGATAGATAACTGAGGCCAGCAACAAACGCCGCGCCTCTTGTCTCGATTTGGAAAATGCCGCCCGCAGACTGCTGTAAAGAAAGAGCAGGCCCAAAATGATCGCGCCGCAAAGATAAACTTTGCCGGAGATGCCAAGCGCAGCAGGAAGCAAGCTCACAGGCAAAAGCAGCACGGTGTAGATAACTATTTGTTGCGCCGTAACGCGACCATCGGGCTCGACTACCGGCAGCATGAGAATTCCTGCGCGGCTGTAATCTTCACGGTACATCCAGGCAATCGCCAGGAAGTGTGGGAACTGCCATAGAAATAAGATGGCAAACAGCACCCAAGCCCCAATGCCTATCTCGCCGCGCGCCGCGGCCCATCCAACAAGCGGTGGCACCGCCCCGGGAAAGGCCCCTACAAGAGTTGAGAGGGAAGTCTTTGTTTTCAGTGGTGTGTAGCCAAACAAGTAGCCGGAGATTACGGTCAGGCCCAGTAGCGCGGCCAGGGGATTCACCAGCACCGCGAGGTAGACTTCAGCCAGAACCGTCAATCCCACGCCAAAAAGCAAAGCCTCCCAGGGCAAGAGCTTTCCAGATGGCAGGGGTCGGCTGGCAGTGCGCCTCATCAGAGCATCAAGGTCTCGCTCCATGTACTGGTTGAGCGTGGCAATCCCTGACGACAGTAGGGCGACGCCCAGCATCGCACTTAACATGGCCGCGTAATCCACGTGTCCACGCGAGCCCAGCGCGAATCCGGCGGCCGACGTGAGAACAATCAGGAAAGTAATGCGTGGCTTCGTTAATTCGACAAAGGAAGCCAGGCGCCCACGCGCGCTAAGGCGCCCGAGTGGAACCACCGCCGCACTATTAAGTTCTATTGCAAATTCTTCCATAACCTCTACGTTGGTCACACGCCCCGAGTTCAGAGCTCAAGCTTTAGCTTGCTAAGGCTAACCAAGAGCAACCTGAAAGTTAAACTCTAACTTCTTTTACAAACTCTGCGGTGACGCTGAAAAATTAAATGCCGACTCACGTGCTCGCAACACCTTAAATGCCCTCAATGTCAAAACTATCGTGGTCGCGAATACCAACGCGCCACACGCTACATGCGCAACCGTGACTCCTACCATCGGGTTTAACGGTTGCGGATCATTCGGCGAAGCTGCTCTCGTTATGTAAGCAGCGATGCCCAGGAAAAGCTGTAGGGTCAATAACGCAAGAGCAACTTTCGCGGGCCGAGTCAGAAACGTTTCGCTGCGGTGACGCCGTAGGATTGTCGAGGCAGCGCCTCCAAGTAGCAGTGTTACCGCGATTGCACCGCCCACATGTGTCAACAATAAATCCGTCGGCAGCGGTTTGTCCCAGGTGGCTGAATGCCTCAGCGTCGCACCGATTATTAGCTGCAAAAAGATCGTTGCCGACGCCCCAATGCAAAGATAGCGAAGCTGCAGGCTGCCCTGATCTTCAATAGTGGGCCGGTCTTCAATCCAGCTTGACGAAGTGAAAACCGCAAGCGTAACCGTAGTGCAGAAAAAAAGCTGGGCCAGCGTTGCATGCGCCGTCGAAACGACGAGCGGCAAATTCAGTTTTACCGTCAAACCGCCCAGTAGTCCCTGAGCAACGACTGCTGCAAGCGCGAGCAACCCAAGCCGGCGCACCCAGCTTCGCTTTTCTTTGGCGAAAAGAAAAATGACTAGTCCGATCGTCAGCAAGCCGACGCTTGTCGCCACCAAACGGTGCCCGTGTTCCCAAAATAGGTTGCCGACCATCCTTGGGAAAACCTGGCCATTCGATAGCGGCCAATCGGGCGTTGCCAAACCGGCGTCGTGGCTGGTCACGAGGGCGCCGGCGACGATTAGAAAAAACGTTGCACAGGCCACCAGCAACGCAAACCGATGCAAACCCTTGTTCATGATTTCATTGCCAAGCCGATTGCCGATTGCCAATTTGATTATCATTCAAATGAGAATGAATCGGTCAGTTTCTGGTCCGAACTCGGCAATCGGCAATCGTCTTAGTGTTTGCCCAACATCGGAAATTCTATTGCCGGCATCATCTGAAGACCGGGGCTGCCGGCGGCAGTCGCAACCTCTCCAAAGGTAAAGTCGGCTTTGGCGCTTGCGTTTGCAGCAACCGTCACCTGCATCGTCTTCTCTGTTCCCGTAGCCCCACCTTCATGCCAGGCGGCAACTGTATAAGTTCCCGGCGGTACGCCCTTGATTGTAAAGCTGCCGTCTTCCGCACTGACCGCAAAGAACGGATGCTTCAAGACGCCGATGTAAGACTTCATCCACGGATGCTGATTGCACTTAACAGGCACCAACACTTCAGCCCGCGTCAGCTTATGGACCAAAGGCGGCGCGCCGTTTGGCTGCGATTGGTTCCAGTCCGGGTTGTTCTTCGGCTGGAAGTGGATGTTGTGCGTAGTCGGATCGCTATTCGTGATGTTGATTTCCTGGTTCACCATAACGCCGAGTACATGTGGCCGATAATGGCAACCGTTCTGATCGAGCGTGACGGGACTGGAAGGGGCGGTCCAGGTGTAATCACCAATCTTCGTGCCACCGGTCGCCGCTCCGTCCTTGATATAGACAAACGCGTTGGCCAGTTTGCCGTTAGTCACTACCGTATCTTCGGTCGCAAGATTCGGATTTTTCGAGCCACAAGCCGGGTCGGCCGACGTATCGATCTTCTTGGCTGCAGGCGGGGTACCGGTGTAAGCAATGCTACCAGTGATTGATCCGACGTCGCCGCTGTAAGTCTTGCCGGCACTAGTCGGCGCGCTACTACTCTCATTCGTGGGCCTCTCGGATTTGCTACACGCAGACGCGAGTGCCAGAAGCGAGAGAGCAATTGTTAAAGCTAACCAGACTTTCGTCTGCTTCATAAACATAATCAGTTCCTCCCAATCAGAATAACTTTCGAATAACTTTAGCACGGGAGCTACGAGAAGTAGACCTCTCACAATGGACCCATGCCATTACATGCCTGCCGGCCGCGCACTGCTTCTCACGCTTCGGCTCCAGGCCAAACTCTGCCGCTTCGCGCGGCGCGTTCTGTTCAAGCCGATCTCACCGCCTTTACCCTTGGGATTGTTTTGCGCTTTTTGCGCCGGCTGCGCTGAGGCGGCGGGAGCCACGGGCGCAGTCGCCAGCAAACGTCTCTGTTCGTCCGGAGTCATCAAGAACATATAGCGCACTAATAACCTCGCATGGTCGTCATGGTATTCATTCGCGCTGGCCGGAGGATTAGGCAGATTGATTACCCACCGTTCGCCCTCCTTCCTGAACAAGCCAGTGGGCATAGCTGTTCCCGGGCTGATTTGCGAAGGATCCAGCAACCAGCGGAAGGTCCATTCAGGCTTTAAGCGTTCGCCGGACAAAAGGAAGTTTGGCGCAATCGCTTTCGCATCATGAGCCGGCTCGCCAGTGATGTGACACTTCAAACATGGCGTGCCTGACGTGAACATTTGTCGTGCGACCAGCTTCTCCTGTTCACTCAATGGCTGGAGCGGCTCCTTGATGTAAGGCTCTTGTTGCCCGGACATTGCCATGAAGAAGCGCACCAATGTCTGCAACTCGTTTGGTGAGAAATTAAACGTCGGCATACGAAACTTCAGATAGGGCCGCACGCCGTTTCGATCCAGACCAGGTTGCGCTTTCAACTTATTGCCGGCTGGCGTAGCCTTTGTGGCACCAGGTGGCATGTTGCCCAGATTTGCGCTCTGTGTGCCGGCTCCCGAAGCGTTCGTGCCGGTTGCGCCTTGCTCAGCTTTTGATATTGCAGCGTTTTCAGCGGGAGTCTTTTCGCCGCTAAGTGATGGATCGTGTAGAAACTTCAAAAGCCAACTCGGATCGACACGCGCTCCTTCGCTCGTCAAACGCGGTGGCAATAGATCTTTCCCGTCTGGCGTTTGATAAAACGGCAAATCCATAACGACAGAACGCTGGCCCACCTGGAGCTGGTGACAGCCCATGCAGTTATATTTCTTGATCACCCACCAACCATTCTGAACGTCCTGCCGGCGCTGGTCCTGCGGTTCGTAGAAAAGCGACTTCGGCACATTTGAACCTTCTGAGCCCACGCTGCCAAGAAGAAAAGTAGTTAAGGCATTCCGCCATTCTGGAGTCAGAAACGGTCGAGGCATGCGCAAGCGATCTTTGGGATCTTTCTCCTTGCCCTGATCGTAGATGGACGGTTCGGAAACTTTGTGTTCGAAAAATCCCTTGTGGTTATACCAGGGCTTATCTTTTTCCTCGGGATGCAGGTTAAGCGGATCGCTTCCCTCCTCAGCCTTCTTCGTCAGCAGCGCAAAGTCCAGCCGCTCAATAGGAGTGGCCCCTTCAACCGTTAATTCCTTTCCAATGCGCTGTTCGTCTTCAAAACCCTTAATTTCGTGGCAGCCCGCGCAGCCGTACTGTTTGATAAGGGTATGTCCCTTCTCTCGTAGCTCCGCGCTGTCCATGAAGGAGGCATCCTGATACTGCGGCGGCGATGACAATGAGAATAGGTAGGTAGCAATGTCGCGCGCATCCGTTTCGGATAAACGGAAATTCGGCATTACCGTCATATTCTGCACCTGCAATTCAGCTCCATCGTTGGGGCAACGCGAATGCAATTCTGTATCAAACACGTAGGGCAGGTTATGTTTCGAGTAATCCTCCGGCGTCAAATCACGCTTCTCTTTCGGACAGTAGGGGGCCCAGCGCTCGCGCGGGTTGTGAATCCAACGCACGATGTAATCGAAGTTTGCTTTTTCCCCGACTTTTTGGAGATTTGCCGCAAATGTTCCGCCAATCTTATTTTCTTCCTCGCCGATGGAATGACACGCCAAGCAGCCACGTGATTCAAACAGTTCCTTTCCGTGGCCGGCGTCGCCTCGCTGTTGTTCCGGAAGCTTCCCGTCGAAACCGTTTTGCCAAAGGTACGCGGCGATAGCCTGTATCTGCTGCTCACCATCCTTGTCGCGCATTGGCGGCCCACCGTTGGCAGGAGCGTCTGCGAAGCGCCAGAAGGTTGGCATCTTAGTGCCAGGACGAAAACCCTGCGGATTGGAGAGCCACACCGGAATCCATTCCTTGCGCAGTTTCAACCGCACATCCTTCAGGTTTGGTCCAACTTTCTTTTGGTCCTGCATCAAATACTTCGACTGCAAATTCAACTGATCGATACGAGCTGCAAGCAAACTGTTGGTTACACGCAAGGACTCGGCATGCGCCAGCAATCGCTGAGCCTCCGAATTATCTTCAACTTGACCAGATGAATCCGTGTCCAGCCGAATCTGTTTTTCGTTTGCAGTGATCTGATCTTCGAGTTGGCTGATATTCTGTCGCGTGCTACCCAACGAATCCGTCTCGCGATCGAAACCTTCGTAACGATGACATCCGACGCAGCCGCGCTGATAGAAAAGGTCGCGGCCAAGATTGATCGTCTCAGCGCCTTGAGTCACGCGATCTTTCGCATGACACTGTTGGCAGCCCGCTTCGGTGTTTTCCTTTTCAAACATTGGCCAAAGCCAGAACTTGTTTTGACCGTGACTCTTCAGTTCACTCGTTGTCGCACGACCGTTACCCCAGTGACAGCCTGAGCAACCAAAGCGATCGGGATTATGGATCTGCAGAAGTTCTTTGTTTGGATGGCTTACAAACGCCCTGGCAAGATTGTCAGGTTTCTTGCCTGGACCACCCGGCGCCATATCTTCAGGTCGCAGGTCCAGCGGCTCGCGAATTCCGACGTGGCAGACTTCGCATCGATCCACGATATTGAATTCATTCACGCTGATCTGATGTGGAAGAATCGAGTAGTCAAACTGATCCATCTTGCGGATTAGTCCGTCAATCTGGTTCGGACCTAATCCAGTCATGTGGTGTTTCAAATAGTCGTCGCGCTTCTTGGCTAGCTCGGTGGGCTCCTTCAGCAACTCTGCCTTCTGCCCCAACAGCTGCGCCTTTTCATCCCGCAGGTCGTTGAAGAGTTTCTCGAGTTGTTCGTAGTTCACCTTCTGCGTGACGATCTTCCCGGAGCCATCCGCGGCTGGCAGGTCTACCTCCATCAACTCAGCCTTCTTGTCCTGCGCTTGCTTCCGGTATTTATCCTTGGCGGATCCCGACGCTAGCTCAATGTTGTAATTTATGACGACGAGGCGGCCACGCTGGTTCTGAAAGGGATCGGTTACCGCATTGAGCTGCGCCTGAATCTGTTTGACTTTCTCATCGATCTCCGTGGTATCTGGTCTAACTTTTTCAACCGCGGCCTTGGCCTCTTCGTCGAGCGTCTGATATTCCGCACTCTCTTTTACTTCGGCCTCTGTTTTTCCTGCCTGTGGTTTGATGCTCTTCAGATAGCGGGTGTAACGGCTGACAAACTCTCGCTGAATTCCTTTCCACGGGCGTTGGCCGAACGCTTCGTCGTAGAGCGCCCAGGCAAGCGAAGCGATCAGAAGTAGCGCGCAAATGAGCAGGAGGCCGCTCGTCGAACGGCTCACAATAGGGTCCCGACCCGACGCGTCAGGCTCTTTTCTTACCAACGACCCAGTTGCTTCAGGAGCATCAGCCACTCAGAGCGTGCCTCCGCATCGTCATATATTGAACCAGGGGGTTACCCATACATACTTGATTGTCAGCGCCAACCTCAGGATAAGTTTCACTGGCAGCGCCAACAGGACACTGACCGCGAAAAACTGAAAGGTCAGGTATTGCAGTAGACTTGTCCTGGCCAGGAGTCTTTTCTCAAACTCGTCCTGGGGGAACAAACGAAGAGGGCGTAATGAAAGCCGTTTGAAATCTACCGTCATCAACCAATGAAAGAACAAGGCGCCCAGGACGTAGAAGCCGCTCACAACCAGCAGGCCGAAGATGAACTTGAAAGGATTCGCTGATAAGAACCCCAGATGCAGCGCTTTTCCGATACGGCTGGTAGCGATCCAATCGTGTAAGTCAACGTTCTTGTCGAACACAACGGCGTTGTGATCCCACGTCTGACCCGGCCAAAACCAGATCCAGCCAGGACCACGGATAAAGGTTCCGATGACGATCAGCAGAATCCACATCAGGAAGCCCCAGCCAAACATCCCAATCGCAAACCTGCGCTGCTTGAGCGTGTAATAGCCGTTGCCGAGCGGACTGGAATCCACGTAGGGAAATACCATCAACCCGATCATGATAATTGAAGGCATCACCACGCCAGCGATCCACGGATCGAAGTAGACCAGCATCTCCTGCAAACCGAGGAAGTACCACGGCGCTTTAGACGGATTCATTGTCAGGTTTGGATTGGCCGGCTCTTCGAGGGGTGCATTCAAGGTGATCGACCACACGAACAGGACGACAGTAACAATCACTGCCACGAGAAATTCGATACGCACCAGATAAGGCCAGACGTGGATCTCTTTCGCCCAGCCTGGCCGCCAGGGTTCTGTTTTTCGATGGTGCGTTTTTGCCAGCTTGGGCTCTTGTTCCAGTTGCTCGATCAGCTTATCGTTCGCGCGCGCCTGCTTAATTCCGAGCCACGTGAAAAACGGCGCCAGGAAAAGCATGGCTACGATCGGGATATTGTCCGGAGCCGAAGCAATCGTCCAAAGCTGATGCCAGTCCATATGATTTCCAATTGCGGATTTCCGATTGCCGATTTCTGCATTACCGATTTTGATCACAGCTCCAGTGAGCAGCCCAAATCGGCAATTGGAAATTAGCCACCGGAAATCATTTCTTCTTAACAGCCTTCATCTCTGACTCGAGCATGACCGGCGCCGGGCCGGAAATGCCGCCGTCCTTTCTTATGCGCCAGAAATGCACGGCCATAAAAATCGAGGCCACGAGCGGGATGCCTATGCAGTGCCAGATGTAAGAGCGCAGTAACGCATTTGCGTCGACTATAGATCCGCCGAGAAGCCCAAAGCGCACATCGTTATACGGCGTCATTCCGAGCTTTGCCCCGAATGGTCCTTCAGAGCCAAGCATAGGCGTTGCGCGCGCCATGTTTGTTCCCACCGTGACAGCCCAGAAACCAAGTTGATCGTCGGGCAGCAGGTAACCGGTGAATGAAAGCAACAGTGTTAGCACGAGCAAGACTACACCGACGCACCAGTTGAATTCTCGCGGCCGCTTATATGATCCGGTGAGAACTACGCGAAACATGTGTAGCCACGTAGTAATCACCATCAAGTGGGCTGCCCAGCGGTGCATGTTCCTCAGTAGCTTGCCGAAGGGCACATCGTGCTCGAGGTAAAGAATGTCACGAAATGCGTCAACCTTCGTCGGATGGTAATAGAACATCAGGAGTACGCCGGTGAACGTGAGTACGATAAATAGATAAAAGGTGATGCCGCCCATCCCCCACGTAAACTGGTAGCGCACAGCATCGCGATTGATTTTCGCGGGATGAAGGTGAAGGAAGACGTTTGAAAGTACCGCCAACGAGCGGTTGCGCGGATCGGAGCGATCATGGGAAACGCGAAAAATCGACTTCCAAAGCTGTGTATCCTGGGGGTCCTTGTAAGTCTTCGCCTCCTCAATTGCCCGCTCCTTGAGCGCGGTGCTACCCTCGCGAACTTTTCCTAGCAGGCTCTTGCTGCCCGGTTCACCGCTCGATAGCTGCTTCGTCTCTTTGGGATCTGGATTCTCTGGTTCCATGACACCTCGTCGTAGATGCTAAATGCGCCCTTGGCCCCAAACCATTCCCTTAGCTTATAAGGGAATGTATGCGCCCGGATCGTCGAACTCGCTTGTCTCGCCTTTCGGTTGTCTGTAAAGTTTGGCGAGGTTGACGACAATCTGCCCTTCCGGATCGAGATGGACCTCCGCGCGATCCATCGGACGCGGGGCTGGTCCTTCGAAGTTCACACCCTCGCTGTCGTAGCCGCTTCCATGACACGGACACTTGAATTTGTTTTCGCTGGCCCGCCAGTCTGGCGTGCAGCCGAGATGTGTGCAGCGAGCGTAGATCACAAACACTCTGTCGGAAGTCTTGTCCACCCAGATGCGGTATTGCTGCTGCCATTTAGTGTCGACACCAAGCGCATAATCGGCAGGAAAGCCGACGCGAAACACGCTTGACGGTTCAAGGATAGACCGGGGCAGGAAAAACCGCAGAAACATCAGGAAGCACGTGGTAAGAAACCCGACGATGCTTGCCCAGACTATCCTTCGCCGCATTTTGTTTACCGGCGGATCGGGCGCGCTTTCGACAACTGAGCCGGCTGGCGGCGACGCTGTCTTTGCGGTCGCCGGCAGTGGTGACTTCGCTGGGGCAGCCGCACGGGGTTCTACCGCCGGAACGGTCTCTCCGGGTTGCGCGGGAGTGGCGTTGCTGGCGGATAGCTCTTGACTGACCGGGCTATCCACTATGCAAAACCTCCCTCGGCTAAATTGGGCAGATACACCTCAAGGTTACAGTCGAGTGCAAACGATACAACTCCCCGCATTGCAGGGAACACTCTCTGCGCAAGTACAAATATTTGGCTAAACATTAAGAGCGCCGTGCCAATCAAATTCTTATAATAGGGGCCGGTGTTGGTATTTATACCCCGTTTCCCAATTTACTGGCAAGAAATTTCTAAGTTTGCGCCTCAAGATGCTTGGGGACAACGAACGCGCAGAGCTTTAGGTACGATTTGAAATGTCGCAGGGAGATAACCGGGAAGTTCACCGTCCACCTCAATCTCAATACGCTGATCTTTATTAATAGGCCGGGCGGAAATTTTTGTCACCCGCGCATGGCTTATTTCGGACATGCTGAGATGCGCGCCCAGATATAAGCGTGGCGCATTGGCCAGAATGCGCGCGGCGCCGAGATCTCCAATGCTGATTACGTCAAACTTTCCGTCATCCAGCTTCGCATTAGGCGCGATTTTCATACCGCCGCCGAAATATCGCGCATTGGCAATGCATAGATTTGCTACAGTCATGTGGCGCGCTGGATCGTCATCGAGTTGAACGATTACGCGAGTCGCCGGTGTTCGGAGGGCTGTTTCTAACATTGCGAGACCGAAAGAGACCCGGCCAGTTAGCCACTTTGGTCCCTTTGCGGGCAACCATTCAGGTCCACCTTCCTTCACGCGAGCGATCACGTCGGCGCTCATGCCAAACGACGCCACGCCGAGAAAGTAACGCGATTCGTGCTCGCCCTCGCCTTTCATGAATGTAACTCGGCCAACATCGATCTGGCGTGTCCGTCCCTCGCGCAGAATCCTGGCCGCATCGGCAGCTCGAGCAGGGATGCCAATCGTTTTGCGAAAGTCGCCGCCGGTGCCGCTCGGGAGAATTCCTAATTCCGTATCGCTGCCGGCCGACAAGATCCCATTTGCCACTTCTGAAACAGTTCCGTCCCCACCACACGCAATAACCAGCTTCGCGCCTTTGTGTGCGGCAGCCGCAGCCAGCTGGGTTCCCTCGCCTGCTCTGTGCGTGAATTTAGGATTGAATCGTCCGAAGTGCGTCGCGAGATCGCTGGCAATCTTTGGCCATGCGTCGCGTGTTGCGCCACCGGCAGATTCGGGATTGACGATTACGAGTGGAAGGGACATAGAACTAGTAGCGAACAGCAAACAGCAAAAAGTGGACAGCCGGAAGAAATCCAGGTTCAGATATTGACGAAGAAATGTAACAAGTCATTAGCTTAGCCACTTCTGTGCTTTGCTTCTGGCTGTCTACTGTTTGCTGTCTGCTGTTTGCCGGATGGCGCGATCTTGTTCTCCAAGTTCCGCAATCTTGCTCATCACGAATTCTGAGATCTCTTTGTAAGTTCGGACCTGATCCTTTTTCGGTAAGTAGTTTGACAGATCGAGCCGCGGCCCAAAATGTATGCGGATCTTTTCACCACCCCTCCAGTTACCAAGTACCTGCTTTAGTAAGTCATTTCCGAGGCCGGCAATAAAAACTGGTATGACCTGAGGCGCGGCGTCTTTGATTAGTTTCCCAACGCCGGGCTGTGCGGGCAAATACGAATATGGGTCGGCGCCTTTGTTGCGCGTGCCCTCAGGATGAAACCCAATAATGTTGCCTGGTCCATTGCGGCACAATTCAGTCAGAAGACGAAATGAATACCTATCGAAGGTGTGTTTATCCGGAATCGGCTTTTCACCAGAGGCAAAGAAAGGTGGATACATCGACCACCAACCCATTATCAAATTTACAAACAGGCCCAAAGGCGACTGGAAGAAAAATCGGCCGCGCACCGGAAAGAAAAGTTGCTTGCGCCAGGACGTATTCCGGAAGAGAGCAGTCGATACCGTGAACATGTCAAAGAACGATCTATGGTTGGCAACTAGCAAAATCGGCCGCTCTCTTGAGGCTGTCTCGATGTTCTCCAGCCCGTAAACTTGCATGAGGTTGTAGGTAGACAGATGAATCCAGCCCGCACCGAACGTTTTCTGACACCACGTCCAGAAACGCTTCCAGTGGCCTTGATTCATTCGGCGCACAAGGCGAAGGGCCAAGCCTTCGAACGGTGACAGGACCGCTAGTTCTTCCGCGTTGGGTTCGAGCATCCGGGCAGTTTTGAGAGTGGAGACTGTAGCGTCAGCTTCAGCAGTTGCGCTTGTCTCAACTTTGGAATTAGTTGTAGCTGTATTAGACATCGGCGGATCGCTGCATGGCAGTCGTTAAAATTAGCTGCGTGGAAACACTACAAGCAGAAGCGCCGGGATCGCAAAGGTGGCGCAATGAACGCAAAGAGCGGATCTCACTTTGCGACCTTTGCGAATGCTCTGCGCACTTTGCGTTTAACTCCTCTTGAAAGGAGCTTGCTTTCGCGCAGAACGTCACTCCACTGAAAAATATTTTGCTTCCGGGTGATGTACGATGATTGCCGAGGTTGATTGTTCAGGATCAAGTTGAAACTCTTCGGTCAGTTCAACGCCGATTCGACTCGGATCCAGCAGCTCAAACAGTTTCGCCTGATCGTCAAGGCTCGGACACGCCGGGTAACCAAAGCTAAATCGTGAACCCTGGTACTGCTGACGAAACAACTTCCTGACGTCCTCGGCATCCTCACCCGCGATGCCCAACTCTTCGCGAATGCGCTTGTGCCAAAATTCCGCCAGCGCCTCCGCGCCCTCAACACTCAAGCCGTGGAAGTAAAGATAATCGGCGTAGTTGTCTGACTTGAATAGTTCTTGTGCGTACTCACTGGCGCGGCTGCCCATCGTTACAAGGTGGAACGCCACAACATCAATTCGTCCCGACTCTTTCGCAGCAAAGAAGTCCGCCAGGCAAAGACGCTTCCCCGAGGGTTGCCGAGGAAAAGTGAAGCGCAGCCGCTCCGTATTTTGATCATCTTCAAGAATGATTAAGTCATTGCCGGATGATTGGCAGGGAAAGTATCCGTAAACAACACGTGGCTTCAGGAGCTGCTCTCGCTTGCTTCGTTCTTTCAGCTCCTCATAGATTGGCCGCACTGTTTGCCGAACAAACGCCTCATACTCATCCGCCGGCCGACGGCCCTGCTTGAATTGCCATTGTCCCTTGAATAGCGCGGTTTCATTCACGAAGGAAAACACGTCATCAAGCGCGATGTCTTCGACGACTCGCGATCCATAAAACGGCGCGGCCGGAATCGGCGCGTCCTGGCGAACATCCGATCGAGTAGTGTGGGTTGTATCGCCGGCAATTTTTGTCGTTCCGCGTGGCTTTAAGGGTTTTCGAATGCCAAGCTTGGCCTCTTCACCAATCAAATCTTCAACGTCCTCAACCGTTCCGGCGTCTTCCTCATCTCCTGGCCTTCCCTTCTCTCCTTCTCCGCCGGTCGCCGGTTTACCATTGACGCCCGCAAGTTTATCCATTGTATGCAGACCGGCAAACGCGTCGCGGGCGTAGAAGAGTTGTCCGTTATAGAGCGGCTTTAGATCGTCATCGACATAACGGCGGTTAAGCGCGGCTCCCCCGAGCACCACCGGCACATTGATGCCACGCTCATTCATCAGTTCCAGATTCTCCTTCATGATGAGCGTCGACTTCACAAGCAGGCCGCTCATACCGATGGCGTCGGCTTTGTGTTCTTCATGGGCCTGGAGAATGTTCTCGATTGGCTGCTTGATGCCCAGGTTAATAACCTTATAGCCGTTGTTAGTCAGGATGATGTCGACAAGGTTCTTGCCAATATCATGAACGTCACCCTTAACAGTCGCCAGTACCATTGTGCCCTTCGTCGTGGCGCCGCCTTTTTTCTCCATGAACGGTTCGAGAAAACGCACGGCCGCCTTCATCGCTTCAGCAGATTGCAGAACAAAGGGCAACTGCATTTGGCCACTGCCGAACAGGTCGCCAACGACTTTCATACCTTCGAGCAAAATGTTGTTAACAATGTCGAGCGCCGAATATTTTTCTAGTGCGGCCTTCAGTTCGTCTTCGAGACCAATCTTCTCGCCGTCGATAATGTGATTCTTAAGTCTCTCTTCGACGGTCGCGCCTTTAGAGGCTTTCTTGCTTCCTTTCGCCTTAACCCCCTCGAAAAGCTTCGTGAATTCCGTCAGCGGATCGTAAGTGCAGACGTCTCCATCAAATTGGCGTTGGTCGTAAATTAACTCATGTGCAACCTTCAGCTCCTTCTCGCCAATGCGATTCAAGGGTTCAATTTTGCTCGCGTTGACGATTGCCGCGTCAAGACCCGCTTCCACCGCATCGTGCAGAAAGACCGAGTTGAGCACCACGCGAGACGCGGGATTTAATCCGAACGAAATGTTGGAGACACCCAGAATAGTAAAGCAGCCGGGAAGCTCTTGTTTGATACGCCGAATGCCTTCTAGTGTCTCGAGCACATTGCGGCGGTCTTCCTCAATGCCCGTCGAGATTGGCAATGCCAGGGGATCGAAAAAAATGTCGGAGGCCGGAAGCCCAAATTCCGAAGTCGCTTGGTCGTAAGCCCGCTTAGCTATCTCAAGCTTGCCGTCCGCAGTGCGAGCCATACCCTGCTCATCGATAGTTCCGATGACAACACTCGCTCCATAACGTTTCGCTAACTCAATTACTTTTGCAAAACGCGGCACACCATCTTCGTAGTTGGTGGAATTCAAAATGCACTTGCCGCCGGCATGCTGCAGTCCCGCCTCCATCTTCTGCCATTCGGTAGAGTCGAACATCAGTGGAATCTTAATATTCGTGGCGAGACGAGATGCCAATTCGTGCATGTCGTTCTCGCCGTTACGGCCGACGAAGTCCACGTTCACGTCGAGCACATGCGCGCCTTCACGCTCCTGATCTTTTGCCAGAGACACCAGTCCGTCCCAGTCTTCGACGCTCAAAAGATCGCGCATCTTTTTTGACCCGCTGGCGTTGACACGTTCGCCAACGATTAGGAAAGAGGTGTCCTGTACGTAGGGCTGTTGAATGAAATTAGAAGACGCTGCCGGTAAACGCTCGACGCTTCGCTTTACCGGTGTAACGTTTCTAACGGCTTCGACGACGGCGCGCAGATGTGCAGGTGTGGTGCCGCAGCATCCGCCGACAATGTTGACCCCCAGGTCACGAGCGAAATGTCCAAGATCCTGGGCCAGGGAGTCCGGTGTTTCCTTGTAATGAGCGTGGCCGCCCACATTCTCCGGAATGCCGGCATTGGGGATGACCGATACGGGCAGCGTGGAGTTCTGGCAGAGATAACGAACGTTTTCGCTCATCTGCTTGGGCCCGGTGGCGCAGTTCATGCCAATCACATCGATGGGAAATGGCTCGAGCGCGGTAAGCGCGGCGCCAATTTCAGTGCCCATCAACATAGTCCCAAAAGCTTCGATCGTTACCTGAGCAATCACCGGTATGCGACGTTTGATCTCTTCGAAGTAATCGAAGATCGCGGACAACGCAGACTTTGTTTGCAGAAGATCCTGGCAAGTTTCGACAATAAGAAGATCAACTCCCCCATCAACCAGGCCGCGCACCTGATCGTAGTAAGACCTCTTCATGTCGAGGAAGGAGATGTGGCCCAGTGAGGGCAGCTTCGTCGTTGGTCCCATCGAGCCCGCAACCCACCGCGGCCAATCTTTCTTTGAATAATCAGATGCTACGCGCTTTGCCAGTTGGGCGGCTTTGAGATTCAGTTCGTAGGCTTTGTCGGCAATGTCGTATTCCGCCAGGACAATCGAAGCGGCGCCAAACGTGTCAGTCTCGATAACGTCGCAACCAACCTCTAGAAAACCAGCATGCACTTTCTCTATAGACTCAGGCCTGGTCTCAACGAGATACTCATTGCAGCCATCCAGCCCGCCGAAGTCTTCCGGCGTTAGATTCTGCACTTGAATATTCGTGCCCATCGCGCCGTCAAAGACGACAATGCGCTCTTTTAAAGTTTGGAGAAAGCTGGACATAGCTGGTAAATAGTAAATGGTAACGTAAATGGTAAATAGTAAGAAACGCGCCCCGCGACAAATAGTAGCTTAGTGTGTTGCCTCTCCTGGTTAGACGTTTTCTATTTACCATTTACCCCTTTTAACAAAAGAAGAGCCCCGCGCTTAACAACGCGGGGCCTTCCTGAACCCTTATTCGTTAGTCTCGCTGGAAAGACTCGCCGAGCTGTTTAGCGGATTATTTTACGTGGCCGCAAGTCGCCTTAACTCACCACGTTTTGTCTGCCGTTATTGAAACACCGAGGCTCCAGCCTGTCAAGTCGGACTCAAACCCAGGCATTCGCTATTTACGATTCGCCTTTTACCAATTACCATTCAACCCAATGCGACGCGCCATCTACCCCGGCTCATTTGATCCGGTTACTAACGGACACCTCGACATCATTGAGCGGGGCTGCAAACTCTTTGATGAGATAATCATCGCCATCCTCCTAAACCCTGACAAACAGCCTTTCTTCTCGATCGAAGAGCGCTGGGGAATGCTCGAAGAAGTTCTGAAGGGCATTGCCCGCGGAAAGTGTGTGCTTCGCGTGGATGCTTTCGAGGGGCTGTTAGTTCATTACGCTCTTGCTCAGCAGGCCCACGCAATCGTGCGCGGCATTCGGGCTATTTCAGACTATGAATACGAATTGCAGATGGCTTTGATGAATCGACGGCTTGAGCCCACCATTGAAACCGTCTTCATGATGCCCGCCGAGACCTACTCGTATGTCAGCTCGCGCCTGGTGAAAGAGGTTTTTCAGTTGGGAGGAGAGCTTGATGGATTGGTACCGCCTTTGGTTGAGGCGCGCATGAAAAAGAAGGTCGCCAGAGACTGACCACACCGGACACCCGAAGTCGTAGAGGAATCCTGCTGGATAACGAAAACAATGATGACCAAACCCACTGCCTCCTCATTCCAGGTTTCCGACAACGTGGCCAGGATGCAGGCATCATCGACCCTTGCCGCGATGCAAGCCGCTGAGGCCCTGCGAGCCGAGGGCGTCGACGTCGTGGACTTTGGCGCCGGCGAGCCGGATTTTGATACGCCCGAAAACATCAAGCACGCGGCTAAGGCAGCCATGCGCGCGGGTAAGACGAAGTACACACCGACAGGCGGCACGCGAGACGTCCAGAAAGCAATCATTGGTTTTTATCGACGCGAGTTTGGGGCAAATTACGAACCTGCCGAAGTGATGGCTACTTCAGGAGGCAAGCAAGCGATCTTCAACGCCGTCGTCAGTCTTATCAATCCTGGCGATGAAGTCCTGATGGCAAAACCTTACTGGGTAACCTTTCCGGAGGTTGTAGTTTTCGCCCGCGGACTACCGATTTTTATTGAAACCGAAGAGACGGGATTTGTGTTGAGTGCGGAACAAGTGGAGCGTGCGATCACCCCACGCACGAAGCTCATTATTCTTAATTCACCCTGCAATCCATCGGGTAGGGTGATACCGCCGTTGGAATTCCGACGAATCATGGAGCTACTCGCCGAACGCGGAATCTACGTGATTTCTGACGAATGTTACTTGCGCTTCGTCTACCCACCAGGTCAGGTGTTTAGCGCCGCGAGCCTGCCGTCAGAACTGCGCAGCCGCCTTTGTATCGCCGGCTCATTCTCGAAAACTTATGCAATGACTGGCTGGAGGGTCGGCTACGCGCTTGCTTCCCACGAATGGACCAGGGAGATGCTGAAGGTGCAGGGACATTCCACCAGCAATCCAAATTCAATAGCCCAGAGCGCGGCCGTAGAGGCACTGAATGGACCGCAGGAGTCGGTTGCGGCGATGTTGAAACAATATACTGCGCGACGTGCCTGGCTGCTTAGTGCGCTGAAGGCGATTCCCCGCATGAGTTGCAATGAACCCGAAGGTGCGTTTTACGCTTTCCCCAGCGTTCGCGAATGTTTGGGTACGGAACTAAAGACTTCCAGAGACTTCGCCTTACGCTTGCTTCAGGAGGAACAAACGGTCGTCACGGATGGTGCGGGCTTCGGTGCTGATGGTTACTTGCGAATTTCTTACGCCACATCGATGGAACAGTTGATAGAAGGTTTAACTCGAATCAAGCGTTTTACGGAACGTTTAAGCTAGATGGCGAAATAATTAGCCACAGATGAACACGGATTCCCCGCAGATAGAAAAAGAAATTTAACTAAGAATTCAAACCGCAACTACATTATTTCGATCCCACTCCGGTCCTATCCGTGCCTATCCGTGTTTATCTGTGGCTGGTTAACAAAAAGGGCGCCGAGTGAATAAACAATCGGCGCCCTTCGGTTTATTAAGAGTGGCTCTTAATAAAGGTTGAAGTTGTATTCCAGTTGGATGTACATCGAAACCGGGTGTCCATCCTTGGTAGCCGGAGAAAACTTGATCTGCCGTGCCGCAGCGATTGCCCTCTCAGTCAAGCCGTATGGCAGTCCTGAAACGGCGCGAATGTTGGATACTTGACCACCAGACGTAAATACCGCTCGCAGTACAACCGTTCCGGTTATCTGGTTCTTTCGTGCTTCTTCGGTGTATTGCGGCTCCGGCTTGGAAAGCACGCGAGCCTTTGAGCTAACATCTTTACCAGGGAAGATCTTGTTGTAGTCAGTTCCGCCGCCACCACCACCGGGACCTCCACCACCCTCATTCCTATCTCCTCCGCCGGTATTTCCTCCGCGGCCTGGTCCGTATCCGCCACCCTCGCCTGGCCCCATACCGCCACCTTTACCAGTACCCATGCCATTTCCCGTACCGGGTCCTGAGGATGGAACTGTGGACCCGGTTTTCAATCCATATGGCAGTACACGAGCGTCGGGCGGAAACAATGCTTTGTCGGCATCAAGTTGTGCCGCCACCGGCAAAACTGGATTCTTTACTGTTGGCGGGTGCGGATCAGGAGCCACCACTGGAGGAATATGCAAGTCCACTTGAGGTACCTTCCCCGCTGAAGCTGGCCTGAGCTCCTCGCGGCCGCCACCGCCACCCCCTCCGGCCTTTTCTTGCTTTGGTTTGCTTCCGCCACCGTTGCCTTTAGCGAGTCCGGCGGTGCCTTCGTCGGGAGTGGGTTGTTCGGCAGGGATGTCAATGAGCTGGTCGACTATGAGTTCTTCATTTGCTGCACGTTCCGCGGCCCGGCGCGTCTGTACTCTGTCTAGCCAGATGATTAACAAAACCGCCGAGATCATTACAAACAGCGCGGTCAGCACGCCCGTGGCGACATTGGGCCGCGACATAAAGCGCCAGCCAGCCTGGCCATAGCCAACCACCATGCGCTTCGAAAAACCGAACGGATCGCGCTTAAACTCAGGCCAGGTCAATTGCGACGCATGGGCCACTTCCTTCAGAGCCTCGCTCAATCGTGCGACGAGCCCAGCGTCATCTAGAAATGTAAGATGAAACTCGCCACGAGGCACAAAAGCCGCCGAACCGGCTGTAGCCAACACGGGCGCGCTCGCCCTGACGGGTTCGCTGAAACTTGCCGGTTTAGCAGCCTTATTTTCAGGCTCAGGGACAAGCGCACTCAACGGGGTTCCGTCCACGGGACAAAAACTAAATTTGTCCGCGAACTCTTCCTTACATGTGGAACAAAACTTCATCGTTACTACCTCTTTTTGGCTTTTGGCGACCAGTAGTGACTGTGCCGCATCCGCGCTTCCAATCTCCCTATGATAACTGTTTGCGACTCGCTGATCGAGAGTTTTTGAAGGCTCGGGAGCTAACCAGCGCTCAAGCAAACTCTTAAGCTCGTCTTCCGAAACAAACTTCTCTCCGTGCTCCATGCTGCTCATTTTAAGCCTTCTCCAAAGTAACAAGTTCACGACTGGTATTCAAATATGGTTGGAGCGCATTTCTCAGCCGTTGACGGGCCCGATGGAGACGAGCTTTTACCGCTCCACTATCTGCGCCGACCAGGCTCGCGATCTCGTTGATCGCCAGGCCTTCATACTCAAATAGAACGAGCGCCTCTCTCTGCAAAGGCGGCAAACTCGAGACGGCCTGCTTGACTTGCAAAGCCAGTTCGTCATCCAACAAGCTGCGCAAAGGCTCTTTAGCAACAGCAGTGAATTGATCTTCCGGAAACTCGTCCATTGCTGACTCTCTTCCCAGCTTCCGAAGCTGCTTCAGCCAGAGGTTGCGCGCCGCGGAAAATAGATACGTCCGCAAGGATGCTCGGCTCGGCATGAAGTTCTCGGGCTTTTTTATCAAGCTCAAGAAACAATCGTGGGTTATGTCTTCGGCCATCTCAACGGTTCCTGAAAGCCTGTAAGTAAAGCGAAAAACTGCGTCCCGATGTCGTTCATAGAGCTGAAGGAAAGCCGCCGGGTCACCAGCTCCTGCCTTTTCAAGCAAAAGTTCATCTGTGGTTCTATCTGGCAATCGGCACTCGATTCTGTAGGAATCGCTTCCTACTAGTATTACCTGCAAACGGTTAAAAGATATGCCCTTCCCCCAAACTTTCGTGTTCTTTGCGGCTCTAATCTTAAATACTAACCTTTGGAATGTTGTTGCTGCCGGTAATAAATTTGAGAAGTCCAACCCCTCATGCACGGCCAATACTGTTCAAACCAAGGCGTTGGATGCATTTAGATGCCAAACGGTTGACGAGCAAATATCGCGCATCTAAGATGTTTTTGCTCCCCCCCGCTAAGAATTCGAGCCATATTTAAGATTTAGTTACGGCATAGGCGAGCGCCACCTTATGAATCTACTCGTATTGAAAAATTTATCCAGAATATCCGCCATGGCTGTCCTGCTAACGGTCCTCCAGCCTGTCGTTTTGGGACAAGTCTTGCCCGAGCCGGAGCAGAATCGCCTTCTTAACGGCCTACGAGTCGTGCTTTGGCCGCAACCCGGTGAGAAGCAAGTTTTGCTTAAGCTGCGAATACATAGTGGCGCCGCCTTTGATCTTGCGGGCAAAGCGGGAAGCATGGCACTTCTGGGAGATATCCTGTTTCCAGACCCTACAACGCGCGAATACTTTACCGAGGAAACGCAAGGCCGTCTGAACGTAATGACCAACTACGACTCCATCACGATTACGATGCAGGGTCGCGCTCGCGAATTTGAGCGAATAGTTGAAATTCTGCGAACAGCTTTAGTTACCACGCAGTTGACCCCAGAAAATGTCGCAAAAGCGCGGGCAGGACGCATCAAGGTAATAAAGGAGACGAGCGTTTCACCCGCAATGTTGGCTGACAGGGCTATCGCCACGCGGCTCTTCGGCAATTTTCCATATGGACGCCCTTACATGGGTACGGTTGAGTCTCTAGAACGGGTTGACCGGGGCGATCTCATGCTTGCGCGCGAACGGTTCCTGAACCCAAATAATTCCACGCTGGTGGTCATCGGAGGCGTTCAACCCAATCGAGCTATGCGGGCATTGCGTCAACTGCTTGGCGCCTGGCGCAAAAGTGAACAAGTCGTGCCTGCAACTTTTCGCCCGCCAGCGACTTATGACTCAATTACGTTAATCATCAATGCGCCTGCCGACCAGAGTGTTGAGGTGAGATTAGCGGTGCGAGGTTTTGCTCGACAGGATCCGGACACCCCCGCGGCAACATTGCTCGCCATCGTGGCGAGGAGGCGATGGGAGAAACTTCTCCCCGATCTCATTCGCAGCCCTGTCTTCTTGAGCCACGAAGCTTTTGTGCTTCCGGGAATGTTTGTCATGGGGACGACTGTTGATAATCTGCTTGCCGGCAGGACTCTCGCGGCCGCACAAAATGTCATCAGGTCGTTCGTCACTTCGCCCGTGACGACAGCGGAATTGGAACAGGCTAAGAGTGAGATTATGGCTCTCTCCGACAAGGAAATGGCCAATCCCGATGGAATCGCTAATGCCTGGCTTGACGTGGATACTTATGGACTGCCTTCGATGGCCGAACAGATGCGTGTGTTGAGCGCCCTATCACAGAGCGATCTTCAGCGGGCAGCGACGCGTCTTTTTCGTGACGGGACCTTTGCCTCTATAATTGTAGGCAATTCCGAACTTGTGAAAACGCAGCTTGAGCGTTACGGAAAAGTAGAGATAATGGGGGATATTAGTCCAAGGACCGAAACAAAATCAGATCAGAAGGCACCGAAAGCTCAAACGAAACCCGCTTCTAATCCTGAGTAATTACAAATCATTCGCAATCTGCCTGCAACCAAACTACTACCGGTTTACGCTTAACTGTGCCTGATAAAGAAAGCGCAACGAAGATTGAGCACGCGCGGCGGGTACGCGAAATGTTCGCGACCATCGCGGCTCGATACGATCTTTTAAATCACCTGCTGTCAGGCAACGTCGATAGGAAGTGGCGAGATTTAGTCGCGAAGACGCTTTACGCAAATCTTCCCGGTGCCGGGGTACGAATTCTGGACGTGGCCTGTGGCACAGGGGATCTATCGCTAACGCTTCGCGCGAGCGGTGACGCACAAGTTGTAGGCCTCGACTTTTGCCGGCCGATGCTTGAAATCGCAGCCTCGAAGGCTTTAAGAAACGGTTATCGGCTTCCATTCATTGAAGGAGACGCCCTTGACTTTCCCTTTCGTGACGGCTCTTTCGACGCAGCAACGATAGCCTTCGGACTGCGAAATCTAGCTAGTGTAGAGGGAGGCTTCAGGGAACTCCTGAGAGTGTTGAAGCCCGGTGGCAGGGTCGCCGTCCTGGAATTTTCGAAGCCTGAGACTCCGGTTTTGCGTTCACTCTTCAGGATTTATTTTACAAAGGTGCTGCCCTTTTTCGGCGGTTTGATAAGTGGGTCAAAGAGCGCGTACCAATATTTGCCGGACTCGGTTTCGCGCTTTCCCGATCAAAAAGAACTCGCTTTGATCATGAAGGAAGCAGGATTTGAGGAAATCACGTTTAAGAATCTGACCGGAGGAATTGCAGCGCTGCATCTCGGCACGCGCCCACACTGATTAACGAGATTGGTTGCAAGCGACTATGGTTGCAACCAGAAGAGCGCAGCCCGAAGGATTGCCTTGCGAGCGCGCGGTTGTCGGGGCCACGCGACTCATTTTGGTTTTCCTTCCAGGCTACGTTCTTGTTTGGCCCCAAAAGCGCACGCGTCCTAACGTCGTTGTGGTATTATCCTCACGAATTTCATTTCTTCGCTTCCTAGAGACACTCCAGAGTGCCTTCAGCTTTCAAGCGTAAATTTTTTGGCGGGTTGCGGCGTTTCGCGATCTTTTTGCTGGTAGTTTGGACCGTAGTTTCTCTAGTAACGCTGCTAATTGAGCTCGTTCCCGGCGACCCGGCAGTTTCAGTTTTAGGCGAGCAGGCAACACCAGAGCAGGTTGAACAGTTTCGCGAGAAACATGGTCTTGATCGTCCTCCCTTCTTCTTTTCGTTTCCTAAAGATCCCGGCGGCAAACGCCACTTCAAATGGCACGGTACCCATAACCGGTACACAGAGTATTGGCTCGCGCTTCTTCACGGAGACATGGGGCGCTCTTTTCGCACCGACAGACCGGTAGTCGAACTCATACTCGAACGATATCCGGCCACCATTCAACTCGCAATAGCAGCTCTTCTGATCGCAATTCTGATCGCCATTCCATTAGGTATAATTGCCGGAAAGAATCGCGGTACCTGGATCGATAACGTGGCTTCTGTTATTGCTTTGATTGGCATAAGCCTGCCCGGTTTCGTCATCGGACCAATGTTGGTCTATGTATTCGCAGTCAAACTTGGATGGCTGGCTCCCTCTGGCCGCTTCGATTGGAGTGATTTTATTCTTCCGTCGTTCACGCTGGGTGCAGCATTGTCGGCGATTCTGACGCGGATGGTGCGCTCCTCGGTCATTGAAGAGTTGGGAGAAGACTATGTTCGCACGGCGCGGGCCAAGGGACTCAGCGAGACCAAAGTCGTTTACAAACACGTCTTGAAAAACGGGCTTATCCCCGTCGTTACAATTCTGGGTTTGCAGCTTGGCGTGCTGCTTGCCGGAGCGATTATTACAGAAAAGATTTTCGGCTGGCCTGGATTAGGCCTTCTGCTCGTTGAAGACGGCATTGGTAAACGAGATTATCGTGTCGTTCAAGGATGCGTCCTCGTGATTAGCATGACGTACATCATCGCCAACATGCTAACAGACGTGATTTATAGGTGGCTCGATCCGAGAATAAGAGTTTCGTAAGTGATGATTTTGGACCCCTGTCTGCGCCTTGATTGTTCATGAACAATGAAGACCTGAGCCAAGACCAAAGGCCCAGACTTTTATGAATCGGCTAACTATTATCGGTGTTGTCATTGTAGCGATACTCGTCATCGTCGCGATCTTTGCGCCCTGGATCGCCACCCATGACGTTGGGGCCACAAATCTTTCCCTTCGCTATCTTCCGCCTTCTGCACAATACTTCTTTGGTACCGACTCAACTGGGCGCGACATATTCTCGAGAGTAGTGTTTGGCGCACGTATTTCGCTTAAGGTTGGCATTGTTGTGGTAACGGTTTCAGCGCTAGTTGGTACGTCGTTGGGAGCGCTGGCCGGATATTACGGCGGTTGGATTGATCGAATTATCTCCGGTTATGTTTTCAATGTATTTTTGGCCTTTCCAGGTCTGCTGCTCGCTATCGCGATGGTGGCTTTCCTGGGCGCCGGCCTGAACAAGCTAATCTTCGCTTTATGCATTATTGGTTGGGTTGGTTATGCGCGTTTGATTCGGGGTCAGGTTTTGAAAGTTCGTGAGTATGATTTTGTCCAGGCAGCTCGGGCCCTTGGGGCAAGTGATGCGCGCATCCTTCTCGTTCACATATTGCCGAACGCGATTCAGCCTCTGATTGTTCAAGCGAGCCTCGGAATGGCGGGCGCTGTTTTGTCCGAAGCCGCCTTATCGTTTTTGGGACTCGGCGTGCCGCCACCAGCGCCCTCGTGGGGTGTGATGATTGAAGAAGCGCGCGATCTATCAACTCTGCAGGCTGCACCGCATGCCCTAATCTTTCCCGGTATAGCAATAGCCCTCACTGTGCTTGCCTTCAACTTCATCGGCGACGGCTTAAGAGAACATCTTGATCCACGGCAACGCTCCCGATAATTGCCCATACCCCTTGGATAACTAACCATACTCCTTGGATAACTAATTGGCAGAAACCGTTCCTTAACAATGCGCAGAATTCTCAAGAGCTTATTGTTGGTGTTCCTTGGCGTGTTGGTCGGCTTCATCGCTTATGAGAGCATCATGTTTATTCGTATATCGCATTTGCGTTCTGAAAACCCTGGAACAACTTCATTGATTGAAGCTCGCGCAAGAGAAGCTCAGTCGCGCGGGCAACTACCTAAGCGCGAGCAGGTATGGGTCTCGCTCGACAGGATTTCCCCAAATTTACAGCGAGCTGTTTTAGCAGGCGAAGATACAAACTTCGCAACTCATCACGGCTTTGATTATCAGGCTATACAGAAAGCATGGGACCAGGCGCTGCGTGATTCGGCGCGGGAGGCAAAGAAGGAAGGTGAAAATGACGACTGGCTACCAAACCTTCCTGACTTCAAACGTGGTGCCTCGTCCATCTCACAGCAGCTGGCAAAAAACCTTTACCTCTCCTCCGAACGAACTTTCTTTCGGAAGGGACAGGAAGCGATTCTGACAATCTTTCTCGAACACGACTTAACTAAGCGCCGAATTCTCGAACTCTATCTAAACATAATTGAATGGGGTGATGGCATTTATGGAGCCGAAGCTGCCGCCCAGCATTACTTTCACAAACCAGCGCTTGCTCTGAGCGCGAATGAGGCGGCCTTCCTTTCGGCAATGATTCCCAATCCACGAACGGTATTTAATCCCCAAGTGAATGCCCGCCGAGTCGCTCGCCGGCAAAGAATCATCTTGCGCGGTATGCCCTACGTTCACTTGCCATGAGAATGTTTTAATTGGGACAAAAAGAAAGCCGCTCCCGAAGAAGCGGCCACGATGCTTAAACTTTGAGATATTCTATAGAGCAAACTCGCGTGCTATTTGCAGCTCTGCCTTCCGTAATTCAAAACGGGCCCTGCCTAAATTACCTTCAGGCCTTATTGCGAGAACAACAAAATATTCACGACCGAGCAGACGCATGATAACTACAGCCCCGTCGAGTGCTATTACGAGTTCGCGCAGGCTCCCGAGTCCAGTGTCCTTCCCTGCGCGCTGTGCACTTCTCACCAGGGACGTGAACTCCGCAGCGGCCACATCGAGATTTGCTTCCTGACCGGCCTCTTTCAAACATCGTTCCACAGCAATTCCGTCGATGCCCATAATGAGTGCACCGAGACTTCCCTCGGTGCGCTCAATAATCGCTTCAAGTGCTTCTTTGAACATCCCTACCTGCATTATGGGCGCTGGCCGCCGAGGGCACCTGGACGCGCGCTGTTCGACGGCGCATTGGGAGCATTTGGCGTTGGCGCGCTCAGCAAAGGCGTGCCAGGATTGGTTTGCTGCGGTTGCTGCTGCAACTGCGTTGGTGTCGGTGTGTTGCTTGGAGGATTGCCCAAGGGTACTGGCTGCGAGATTGTGGTTGTGCGTGGCCCATTGCTTACAGTTCCGGGGATCGGTCTTCCCTGGTAATCGGGCCGATAAATGTGCGGCGTGATGAAGAACAGAATCTCGCTGTTTTGTCGGGTAACCAGTTTGCGTTTAAAGAGATTACCAACTACCGGTATAGAGGCGAGGCCAGGTGTGCGTTGTCGGGTCTCACCTTCGGTGTCAGCCAATACACCACCCATCACTGTCGTGCCACCATCTGGAACCAGCACTTCAGTCTGCATACGTTGGGTGTCGATCCCTGGGACGCCACCAACGGCTATCCCCGAATTGATCGTGTTGTTTTCAATGGTCACACGCATAATGACCGTACCGGCGTCTGTAATCTGAGGAGTGATGGAAAGGCGCAACGGAACCGAAACGAAAGTCGTCGTCACAACAGCGGTGCCGCTTGCAGCTTGTGTAGTCTGAACTGGAATCTGCGAGCCACTTTCGATTTGCGCTGGACGATTGTTTAAGGCAGTCACGCGCGGCGTCGCTACCGTTTTTGCTTCACCTCTGGTTTCCGCCATTGAGATGAGAGCACTGATCTGGGCTGTACCGAAAATACCAGTGGTCAAGCCAATAACCGTACTGGCAGCGGCGGCGCGAAGTGAATTAATCGGCTGAGTGGTTCCTGTCAAACCACCAGGGACGCCGAGCGCGTTCGTTCCACTGGTGCTTCCGCCAGGCAATGTTGTGAAGTTAGCCAAACCACCGCGGCCCAGATTTACGACTGCGGCTGAAAGCTGAGCGCCTAGATCGCGGCTGAAGTTATGGTTAGCAATAACAATCCGTGTCTCAATCTCAACTTGCGGCTCTGGCTGATCCAGAATCGCCGTGAGCTGGCGAATTGCCTCGATATTTTCCTTCACGTCGGTGACGATCAGCGTGTTGCTACGCCCATCAACCTCTATCGATCCACGGCGCGAAAGTCTGCGCGAGATAATGGGCAGTAAACCCTGATCACCACTTCCTCCGGTGGCGTCTCCACCGGCGCCTCCGCTGAAGCTTAGGTTTGTTGAACCGCCGGAGAACGCGCCTGTGGAACCTGCGGCTTGAGCAAGGGTTCCCGAGGCACGTGCATAATTCAGACGAATGAACTCGGTGACGAGTGGGGAAGCATCGAGTCTCGAGTCATTAATCACCTTCTGTATTTCCGATTCTTTGGCAAGCACATCGGTGGTTGCCACGCGCAGGATGTTGCCATTGGATTCGATGCCTAACCGGTTGGCCTTTAGAACCGCGTCCAAGGCAACATTCCAGGGAACGTCCTGAACGTTTACGGTTACGGGCACTGCGCCCACCGAAGAATCGATCACGAAGTTCACGCTATACTGCTCAGTAATGTAATTGAGTATGTCGCGAATGTCCGCGTTGACCACATTCAGATTGATCGGTTCGCCAACAAAACCCGGCTGGCCATACTGCCGCCCCTGTTGAGACTGCGACATTTTATCTGTCGCCTGCAAGATAACCACACTCGGTGTAGCGGCGGGCGAAGGAGATGGCTTCTGCTGGGCCACGGGCTGATCAAACGCGGCAGTCGAACTGATGGAAGTGCCAGTTGTGATTACGTTAGATTTATCGGCTGCAGCCAAAATGTTGGTGCCGCACAGACACATGAATACCAGAACGAGCGTAGTCCTTTTCGTGGTATTTGTGATTGGAGACTGATAGAGCATCTTTTCCCTCCTTAAGGGAATTGCGGGACGGTAACCGCCACGCGCTACGCTCGTTGCTGTTGCAGCCAAAAGCGCGCGCCGCACAACGCGGTATCGTCCGGGTTGATTGTCAAACTGCGTAGCTTAATCACCGATTGGTCTAATGGGCCAACTACGCGCGGAAGGATTCGAACCAGCTAATTCCCCAATTCGAAACCAGAAACTTAAGGCTTGTCGGCGGCTGTTTTCTGCTCGGACCTTTTTTCCGGTTCCGCAGCCGTGCTATTGGCAGGAGCGGTCTTAGCGGCCGCAAGGGCATCGACGGTGGTGGGCTGTCTGAGAGACTTCATTTCTACGGAACGTTCCCGTCGCCCATCGGCATAGACTGTCTCTCGCCGGAAGACGAGCCGATTGTCTTCGATGGCTACTAATTGACCATCGTAAAATCGCTCGCCAGGATAGATAACGTAAGCCAACTTTATCGGAGTGGCTTCAACGATCGCGGCGTAACCTCGTGGCGAACGGGAAATCCCGACGACTTGTACTTCGCTTAGAAGAAAAGCAGTGGTTGGTTTTGGGGCCGCGACTCTGGCACTCATCGCAGCCATCTTCTGGGCCTTATATTGCTCAATTCTTTTCTGAATTGGTGGGGCCATGATGAGGCCGCTCTTCTTAGCTGTTACCCGCGGCGGCACATACTTACTAAATGGATCGCGGCCGGCTCGATTGGGACGGCTCGGCATTTCCTTGTCGGCAGTCTTATCTTGACCTTTTGCATTTAGAACCGCGCCACTGAACAACACGCCGCAGGCGGTCAGAAGAATTGCAAATCCGCATTGAAGAGTTTTCGTTAGATGCTTCATGGTGGTTACTTTCCTGAAGAACGTGTCTGAACTTAACTTACTTAACGGGCTGTGATGTGGTGGCCGCTGGAACCTGACCCGATCCCGCAGGCTGCGTAACAGCCGATTTTTGGAGTCTTTCTGCCGACACATAATAGGCAGTTAGATCAAACGTGGCGTCCACCGTTTTTGACGTCGACTGCTGTTCACGTTGGGTGAGCTGGAAATTCGTGATCGATACAATTCGCTGATAGTGAGCAAGTTGTTCAAAGAACGAACGCAGCGAGGCAAATGAACTACTTACACTGACTTCAATTCTCTTCCCGCTATAGTTTTCCTGCTGGACGTCGTCTTTGGGTGTGAACTTCCGCAGCACCAATCCATTCGAGCGGGCCCTATCCTGTACGCCTTGCAACACCATGGTCAACTCGCGCTGTTCTGGCAGTAAGGCTTTCAGCTCTTCATACTCCTCCACTCTAGCGCTGTAGACTGCTCGGAATTCATTGAGTCGTTGGGAGGCGATTTGGGCCTGCGCGTTTCTGGGCAGAAGTTGAGCAATCTCATTGTTTAGTTCTTTTGTTTCGTGGCGAGTAGGGCGGGTGATGAAGTACCAGAAGCCTGCATACAGAACCGCTGCTACGGAGACAAACATCACCAGTCGCAGGTACCAGGGCATTGCTTGAAGATTACCAATTTTCATCTGTTTTAGTTCCTTCCCCCATTTTGTTGGCGGGTCTGGGTGGGTTTGACTGGTTGGCTTACTTCTTCAACGCCACTTGATTTGAGGTTGAGTTTGTGGCTGGTTGGGCTTTAAGATTTACGCCGTAATTGCATTTCACGGTAAAGCCTACAACCTCCTGCTGCGTAGCGGTCCCCTCGGCCGGAGCTGAAGAACTCTGTTGTCCCTGAATTGCTTCGCGCTGGGTCTCAATATTCAAGTTTGTAAATAGTCCGGATGAGAACTCCAGGCTTTGGCCAAATCGCGTAACAGAAGATTCATTTGGCGAGAGGCCTGTGATAGTTAGCTCGCCATCTTTTTGTGTCAGGCTTTTCAGATAGAGTCCGGGCACGCTATCGAATCGCGTCTTAATCTCTCGAAGTACTGCGCTTGGCCCCTGCTGGGATTCGCGCAACTTCTTAATCGCATCGATCCGGCCCTGAATGTCCTGGGCCTTCTTCTCTAATTCAGCCTGTTCCTTATTTACAGCCAGCATCTGCTGGTTGATACGTCGCTGATTTTCAAGCTCATGCTGAGCAGCTTCGTGGGTCGATTTTGAACTAACATAATCGTAGCCAGCGCCAACAACCAAGAGACCGAATACCGTCAGGGCCAGCAAAAGTGTCTGGACCTGCGGGTTCGCCATTCTGGCCTCAACCATCGCTGCACCAGTGGGCCGATCCGTAATTGATTCAAGTAAATTGATCTTGATCATGCCGCTTCCACTCCTCTCAAGGCGAGACCGACGGCAATTGCCATATCAGGAACGATCTCTTTCATGTAGTCCGGATCAAACTTTCTGCCGTCGACCTGTATTTGTCGGAAAGGGTCAAACAACTCAACAGGTATTTCGAATCGCTTAGAGAGATACTCGGCTAGCCCAGGTAGCTTTGAACCGCCCCCAGATACGAGAATCTTCTGAATGGCTTCCTCGCTCTCTTCTGCAGTGGCACGGTAGAAATCCATGGTTTTGCGTATCTCTAATGCGAGAATGTCGGAGACCGTTTCGATAATCGGCTGAATTGGACGTGGCTCGATGCCTTCCGGCAAAGCATAACCACGCTTAACCGCCTCTGCTTGTTCGAATGTCAACCCCAATTCTTTTTGCAACAGACTTGTGTACTGACTTCCACCGACAGAAGCATCGCGCGCAAAAACTGAACGTGTGCCATTGAGTATGTTGATGTTCATCGTCGAGGCACCAATGTTGAGCAGGGCGACCACTTCGCCAGCTTTGGGCTGATAATTAAGCTCATAACAATTCTGTAACGCGAAAGCATCAATGTCGATTACAACTGGCTGCTTGCCAGCCAGCTGAATTGCCTGTCTTACGTTTGCAATCTTGTCGCTTTTGCATGCCGCCATCAGAACGTTAAGCGCGTCCGAAGAACTACTGGTAACTTGATAGTCGAGATTTACATCCGAGATATCAAACGGAATATGTTCTTCGGCGTGCCAGCTAAATGACTCTCGTAGCTCGTCCTCACTCATCTGAGGGAGAACGATATTTTTGACAATTACCGAATGTCCGCTAACTCCGGCAGCTACTCGGGACGTTTTGATCTGGTGCTCGGCAAAGATACTTGTAATCACGTTGGATACGTTATTGAGCTCCATGATCTGCCCATCAACTATTGTGTCAGCCTGAAGATTCTCGAATCCCAAGTTCACAAGCTGAAGTCCGTTGCCTTTTCTTTGGAGCTCTACTGCTTTAACTGAACTCGAACCAATATCGAGGCCAACCAAGTTCTTCTTGCCCATGCTTTTTTTGAACATGATCTATTTATTCCTCGCGACAAAGAGTGAGCGAATTCTATGCTGTTGACGAAGGCGAGCACGAGCTTTCATTGCTCTTGATAGCCGGCCTTTTGCCGTCTTGGCAGCGGTAGATTGCTTATTGTTTTTCAAGACAAGTCCTCGGCGTGCGCACTTTGAGAGTCAGAAAATGCAGGCGTTAGGAGGGGACGCGGATGCCCGCAGCTTCTTAGTTTTGGATCAAGGATTGATTTCTCTAGTGGATTGGCCTTCTGCAATGACGAAGGCAGGAGAAAACCGGCATGGGAAACAGAGGCACGGAGCTAATTAAAAGGCAGCATCCTCACTGCCGACGGATAGGAGACTACCGTAGAGCCTAAACATTGTCAACTGATATTTTGCCATGTTTAACAAAGGTCGTTCTTCTGTAAGGCATACCCATTGCTCGATCGGGAGCGCCGAAACTGCCCATTTTTCAGAAACGGCATTCCCCAATTCCAGAATGAAATCTCGGGAAGCCTAAACCTTGCGCCCAAGACGACCTGCGGTTAGGATGCGCGCGATGAGACGACTGAGTTGGATCTTACTTCTTGCGTTTCTCGCCCTTTCAGTTGTCGCCAGCTGGTTATGGTGGGTTAGGCCAAAGAAAGTGGATATGGCGAAGTATGCGCCCGCCAATTGCCTGCTCTATTTAGAGTCAAACCGCCCGTTGGACGTGGTCGAAACTGTAACGGGTACCGACGCTTGGAAAAACATCGACAAGATTACGGGGTACCCGGTAAGTCCTCGGCGAAACCATTGGTTTCAGCAGTTCGTCGGATGGACGGGAATTGGTCCTATCCAATCCGTGATCCTCGCCAGGGCGCAACTCGCCATCGTCGTCACTGATTTAGGCACAACTGAAGAAGGAGATACGCTCAGAATAAGACCAGAAGGAGTCGCCATTTTAGAAACGCACACGGCAGAAAGGCGAATTCGTCCGCCGGTCGAACAGGCTCTTAAAAGGCTTGCTGAGATGACGTACGGACAGCCGACTCTTCGAAGAACTACTGTTGATGGAGTTGAGTTCATCGAATGGACCGCACCTGAAGGGGCTCGGCAGATAGTGGCAACCATTTCCGGTAGTCTTGTAATTATTGGGAATAGCGAACACGCGGTGCAAAACTGCCTCGCGGTATCTCTTCAACGGCAACCGAGCCTCAAGGAAGATTCTGAGTTAGGGCGAGTTCGCCTCCAGCTTGCGGGAGATCAGTCCCTGACCTTTGGATATGTCCCGGCTGGGAACAGCGGGCGTCTGCTCTCTGTTGGGGTACCGCTCATGCTAGGCCGTGCGCCCGGCGATTCGCAATTTCAACGTCTCATTACCGCGAACGCAGCCAAAGTGTTTGGAAGTCTCGGGTGGAGTGCACGTCCGTTCGCGATGGGAATAGAGGATCGCTATTTCATCTCGCTTCAGCCGTCTGTTGTCGCCCGGCTCAAGCCATACTTTGGGCCGAGCAAGATCAGCCCGAGCGTCCAGCGAATTTTGCCGGACGATATTTACTCAGTAACATACTACAAGTTCGAGAATCCAGTTGGGGCGTGGCAGAGTCTGAAAACAGCAGTCTCATCCCAAACCGACGCGCTATCAGCCGTCGTTTTCTCATCCCTATTAAAATCGGCCCTCCTTTCGTATGGAATAGATGAACCCGAAAGATTTCTTGGAGCGGTCAGGGGCGATGTGCTGACGATGCGTTTGGATCAAAATGGCGAACGATCCGTGCTAATTGCTGGCGTGCGCGATCGGACGTCGCTTCGTGAACTCGTTACCAACAAGATCTTAAAGACGGTGCGAAGTAATCGAGTTGGAGAGGCCGAGGTATTTGAAGACTCACAAAGCGAAATCGCAGTCGGCTTTATCAATGAGTTTGTTGTTCTAGGATCTCCGTTAGATGTTCGACGATGCGCCGAAAATGCAAAAGCCGATGCCACAATCTTAAATGAAGAGAAGCTGCGTAGGATGTCTTTCTTTCTGCCCTTCTCGACCCCGGCCAACATTGTCACTTACACGGATGACGGCGATCGACTCCGAAGTTTTGTCTCGGCAATTATCGCGGCCAAAGGCGCTAAAGGCGTAAGTTCAGCTGCTATTGACCAGATGATCGCTGGATCACCATATTCCGCCACCGAAACCACGTTGGGGGAGGCGGGCCTGGAGCGAACTACGCGCTCTCCGCTAGGACAGTTCAGCACACTTCTGCCTTTGCTCGTCCCTGAACAAGCCAGCGCTATGAAAAACATCACGCAAAGCAAATAGGGCGGTGAGCACGAGTAGTACTTGCCGTTTGGAAGTGCTGATTGCTACTGGCAATCGAGGCAAAATCCGCGAGATTCAGCACGCGTTTCGCGTGTTACCAATAAAGCTACGTTACCTCGAGGACTTTCCTGCTGCTTTGCCTGTGGAGGAGACTGGTGAGACATACAGAGAAAATGCCATACTCAAAGCGTTGAATTATTCCAAACAAACCGGCGTGTGCGCCCTCGCCGACGATTCAGGCTTGGAAGTAGATGCCTTGGGAGGAATGCCCGGCGTATACTCCGCCCGGTTCGGGGGCCATCGCGCTTTGGATCAGGAGAGAATAAAGAAACTCCTCGTAGCATTGTCTCAATATCCAGATCGCAAACGAACGGCGCGCTTCGTTTGCTGTATGGCCCTTGCTGAATGGAAACGGGGAGAAGTAGATCTTGCTGCTGATGCGCGGGTGCTTAGTGTTGCTGAGGGTAAGTGCGAAGGCCTGATTACTCACGAATCACTTGGCGCTAATGGATTTGGGTTTGACCCTGTGTTTAAACCCTCGGGTTACGATGCGACGTTTGCTGAGATGTCTCCTGATGTCAAACGCGTGATTAGCCATCGGGCGCAAGCTCTTGCATTGATTCGAGAGTTCCTAGACCATGGGCTTACTTCAAACTTGACCGTTGGTTAGCAGCCCCATAGAATGCCAACCTGCCTGTTTGCGGAGGCACGAATTCGGGGCGTAGCACAGCCTGGTAGTGCGCTCGGTTTGGGACCGAGAGGTCGGAGGTTCAAATCCTCTCGCCCCGACCAATAACCTCCGCTTCTCGCCGTACGCTTATGAAAGACTTCTCGAACAGGCTTTCCCGCCTTAAGCGCTCCTCAATTTTTTGTCCCATACCACTCTCACATAGCGCATACACATGTGCGACAATGTAGTGGTCAGAAAATATCAGGATAAGAATTGTGAGCGGCCTACTAGTCTATTGCACAAGATATGGGGCTGAAGAGATCCTCCTGATGCAGACAGAAATTGTATAGTCAAAACCCTACCGAAAATTCTATGTCAAAGCTGAACAAGGAGCAGGTGGAGCAGTTCAATCGAGATGGGTATCTAATAGTAAGAGAGTTGTTCGATGCCGAAGAAATCCATTTACTCCTAAACATCGCGAAGAGTGATCAGCAAATAGAGCAACAAGCACAAGAGCGACTCGACTTGTCTAGTGGACGAAGCAAGTTGTGGATTACCGGTTCGTTGGGTGAAGACATCTACAGCGCCTTTGTTCGCTGCCCACGCATCGTTGATCCTATAGAGCAAATGTTAGGTGGTGAGGTTTACCATTACCATCACAAAATGATGCTCAAGGAGCCTTTTGTGGGCGGAGCATGGGAGTGGCACCAGGATTATGGTTACTGGTACTCCAATGATTGTTTATTTCCTTATATGGCGAGCTGCTTGGTTGCGATTGATCGCGCAACGACGGAGAACGGCTGCCTACAAGTGATCAAGGGATCACATCACATAGGCCGCATTGATCATGGCAAAGCGGGTGAGCAAAAGGGTGCCGACATGGAGCGGGTAAAGGAAGCACTCAAGTATCTGGAGTTGGTCCAGTGTGAGATGGAACCGGGGTCTGCACTCTTCTTCCACTGCAATCTACTTCATCGCTCTGACGCGAATAGAAGCCCAAATCCACGCTGGTCGCTCATCTGTAGTTACAATGCTGCGCGCAACCCTTGCCGAGAAAAGTTGAATCATCCTAGTTACCAGCGCCTCGAGAAGTGGCCAGATTCCCAAATCAAAGCGATCGGACGTCGCCAGTTAGAAATTATTGCTAAGCAATCAGGTTTTCCTTCAGAGTCTATTTGAATATCGTAGCCGAGAACCTCGTCGCTCTCTGAGCGTTCCCGGCGCCCCGGCGTCTTGCGAAATTCTTTGCTAAAAAAGCTCACCGACAAGGCACGGAGTTCGCGGCAATATCTTCCTTAACAGTTTCGTTCAGCGCAGCGGAATTCAATTGCGAGCGCTGCAATGGCGATAGTTACCCGCAGTAGCCTGTAAGGAACTTACGGACCATTAAACACTATCTCGCCAAACCTCTGCGGGATATGAAAATCATCTCGTAAGGTCGGCGACCATGCTAAGCCCGCTGGTGTCGGAAGCTGCTCCCCCCGATACAGGTTCATCCGCCAGCGATCTCCAGGTAGCGGCGGACGGTGCGGCGCGGTCACAATGTCTTCCATTGGCAGAGCTATTTCGCAGCTCCACTCACGGTCACCGGCCTTTCCGTCTACCGTTCCATCGACTTGCACTGCCCACCGCAGCTTTTCGCTGTTCCAGCTTTCGTAGTGGAGCGGTTTACGCGCGGCAAGCAGATAGATGTCCAGCATGGTGCCGAGTGGATTTACCTCCAGTTCGATGTAGCTTGGCTGATTAGGATCAGCTTGGAGGAAAACCTCCACGACCTCCTCCTCCCACAGGTGCTCATCCCGCCGCCTCATGGTTGACCAAATATTGTTGTCCGCGCAGCGGAAAGCGAAGTAAATAAAGTTTTCATCGTAGAGCACCCTCGCCTCGGTCTTGTACGTACTTTGGGAACCGTCCGAGTTGTTCACGAAATCGCCAACGAGCGGAGCTTTCTTCCACGCGGTGTCGTCGAGCTTGCCATCTACCTTGATCGGTCCCGATGTTCGCCCGACTTGATAGACTGGCAACCGCGGTGTCTGAGCTTTGGCCGTTAGAGTGAACAAACACCCTACGCCCAGGGCCATAAGTAACATTTTGTTTTGCATGCTCATCTTGAAATGTCCGCCTTCTCGCTGTTCAGAAAATGATATGTCTTCAGAATCAAAACGCAGCTTGGCCCGTGTGTGATCTCGCTCTCCATCACCATCCGTACTGCCTCACTTAGATGCACCTTCAGCACCCTGATGTCCTCCGTACCTTCGGGTTCAGGCTCAACCAAACTTAGTTGCCTCGCGAGGAACAGTGTGGTAGGTGAATGAATGGCGGATGTGAATGGATCAACCAAGCCAAGATCGATCCACTGAGCCGCCTCAATGCCAAGCTCTTCGCGCAGTTCTCTCCGGGCCGCGACGGGCGGCGGTTCGTCTTCGTCAATACCGCCGCTAACCACTTCAATACTCTCCCGCTCGACCGCGTATCGGTATTCGCTGGTCAGATAAACGTAGCCTTCGTCGTTCATGGCGAGTACTGACACGCCCGGCCTCATCCTGACAGTGGCGAAGGTCCCAGCCTTTCCATCTGGTCTGACGACTTTGTCCTCGCTGAGTTCGAGCCAAGCGTTCTTATATTTCTGAACACTTTCCTCTACCAGCCACAGACCTTTCATTCTTGTCATCACAATCCACCTTGCAGTTCCAGGGCGAACGGCCATTGCTTTGTGTGCCACGACAAGATGGTGAAGCACACCAGGCCGAGCCCGAGCGTCCCCATCCCGAAAAGAAAGCCAAGAGAGAAGTTGAACGCCCCGGGCGGAAAATCGAACGCCAACCGGCGGTCGAAATGCAGTGCGCCGGTAACAATCACGACGAGCGCCGTCAGGATCGTTCCGACCCAGAGACTGACCGTGAGTTTGCCAATAAAAGTGATCTTGCGATAGAGCAGCATGATGTTCAAAAAACCCAGGAAAGTAATGACGACCATTGACTGCACTTTAGTAATGCCGGTCCAGATGTAGCCCAGATACTGTGTGAAGCCGATGTAACCGGACGCGATCTCCAACGGGCCGCTCGGAATGAACTGCCAGATAAAAAGGAAGCCCATCAATCGGCCAAATGTTTCGCGGCCGTAACCCTCGCGCAGGTACACGTAACTGCCGCCTGAGCCCGGCATCGCTGCGCCGAGTTCGCTCCAAATCATCCCGTCTGAAATCGTGATGAGCAGAGCCACGAGCCAGCCAAGCATGGCCTGCGGGCCGCCAAGCGTTGATAACAGCAACGGGATCGTGATGAAAGGTCCGATGCCAATCATGTTCGTCATGTTGAGTGCGGTAGCCTCAAGCAAGCCGAAACGTCGCAACAGGCGTGGCTGTTCCTGGTGATCGCGGATAACTTCTGGTTCAGTCTTCATTCTTTAATGGACCGTAGACCAACTGGTAAGAAGACTTTGCTGTTAGAACTGAGAGTCGCTTCCAGTGCGCAATTGGCAGTTTGCGTTACAAGATTTCAGAATCCGGACACTACCGGAGCGGTGGAAAATTTTAAGTCGCGTAAGAAGGCTTTAGATCCAGACAGGGCCAGCGAAATCCCTGCCCAGCGCCAGGTAACATTCTCACGGTTGTGAATCAAGACT